>Ga0307948_1001443_pt1 | contig 16904 bp, 15 predicted proteins | sample OrgLakmetagen280_FD_201824 | JGI IMG/M metagenome (GOLD analysis project Ga0307948, IMG submission 201824) | Saline water microbial communities from Organic Lake, Antarctica - #280 | ecosystem: Environmental > Aquatic > Non-marine Saline and Alkaline > Saline | place: Antarctica: Organic Lake...
GGGGTGTTTTGCCCTCCTTGAGAACGTTGGACAGGGTCCCCCACTTTTGGTCCAGGTCCTCCAGCTCAGCCGCAAGCCAGTGGAACATGTCCTGGTCTTGCTTGTTGATGGCCACGGAAAGCAAGCCCAATGCCTCCTGTGGGAGGGAAGGAGGGGAGGGGGAAGGGAGTCTCAGGGTCCAGAGATTACCCTTGCTTGCACAGGTACACACCCACAGCCTGCCTATCATCCTCCACTTTTCACAGCATCATTGTTCATTGCTTTTGCTGCGCTTCTTCTAGACCTCACCTTATACTTCTCAGACACATCGCCCTCCAGGTAAGAAGCCCAAGACTCCTGAGTGCGCTTCAAATCTCCGCGCTTCGCGGCATCCCGGAGTTCAACCGCGGAGAACTTGGAACGCGTCGAACGCTTCATTTTTATATAATTTGGTGTGGTTGCACCGCCGGAACTGGTAAATTTATTGAGGGAGGTATCTCTCTCGCCTGCCCGACCTCTCCTGCCCCGTCACCCAAAATATTTCTTTTGTGATATATCCAGAGCCCTCCTCACGCCCTGCGGGGTTCCGCAATGACTTGTCAACCTCATCTGTAGTGCTGCCTGCACCACCAGTGGATAAGCGGTGTATGCACTGACTGTAAATACATGCAAACACATGCACACATGCTATCATAACCTTCGCTTGGGGATGAGGGAACACAGACCAGGCAATCACAATTGGCAGTGAGATCACTTTTTCAACCTACTACTGCCACCTGTGCAATTACTCATGTATACACATGCACATTTATGGATCAGTGCAGTAAGAGCCAATATCCATCCACGTAGCAGGAAAACTGAATTTACGCTTCGAAGCACAAAACTCACAAAAAGACCCGTGCAAAAAAGGTTATTATTCACGAAACGCTACGTTGCTGCTTTGATAGTACTTCCCGCTTAATTAACAACCTGTGAAAGAGCGGGCGCCTCAGAGCATAACCCCAAATGAAGTTTTATTTGGGTAATTGTGCCCGTCCCTTTGCAAAGCAACGCCAGCACGTGGAACACAAAATTTATTCATCTCAGAATGGCCCCTGCCCTCTCTCAAATTGATAGCAGTCTCCCAAAGGCGGCTTTCCCTCAGCAAGAACCTGCATTGTGAGTGGCAAGCAACACATCACTCTAATCAGAAAAGGTTAAGGCTGTGCACTTGCCACGTTCAAGGTCTTTCAAGGACGTGTAAGGACGTGCGGTGCACTGTGCACGCATTGGTAACCATGCACCCAGCCATAAATTACGGCCAGGCACGTGTGGGAATCACTAATGACAAAATTTGGCCGCAACCGTGTATGTACGGCGTTTATGACTGTAAATTTGGAGATTTCCCTGCCACAAGTACTTGTTACACGTGGCTCTAGCCAACCCTACAATACCAAGGCGCTACTCAAAAGGCGTTTCAAATACGTGCGTAGCATCTTGTAAAGGAACGGTAACAAATACAACGTAGCTGATGAGCGTACTGTCACGACCCCAAGGCCACACCCGTATACAGGTTGCGTGCGCACATGTTAATGCAAAGCCTGCACACTACGAGGAGCGACATCCTTTCCCTCAATCGCAAACACATAAGATTGTTTAGGTAAACAACCTGTGTCTTTTCGTTGTCCACGCCATGAGCATAGCAAAGCACATAAAATTGTTTAAGTAAACAATATGGTCATTTCGTTGTCCACGCCATGAGCATAGTAAAGCACATAAGATTGTTTAGGAAAACAATCTGTGTCATTTCGTTGTCCACGCCATGAGCATAGCAAAGCACGTACAGGTCATGCAAGCGGCACAACACAGAGAAGCACATAAGATTGTTTAGGTACAACCTGTGTCATTTCGTTGTCCACGCCATGAGCATAGCAAAGCACATAAAATTGTTTAAGTAAACAACCTGTCATTTCGTCGTCCACGCCATGAGCATAGCAAAGCACATAAAATTGTTTAAACAATATGGTCATTTCGTTGTCCACGCCATGAGCATAGTAAAGCACATAAAATTGTTTAAGTAAACAACCTGTCATTTCGTTGTCCACGCCATGAGCATAGCAAAGCACGTACAGGTCATGCAAGCGGCACAACATAGAGCTGCTTGGACACACATGCTTAGTTTTGGTACCATGGAACCGAAAAGGTCACTTTTCAACTAGCACGTCACATAAATAAGTGTACAACGCTCGCTTGTCTTGACACCGAGAATGAGAACCGAAATGATCATTTATCAACTAGCACAAGACAGGTGCCTAACACGCTCGCTAGTCTTGACACTGAGACACCAACCTCACTGATCGCCGCTTGGTCCTCGGCGTCCAAGTCGAAGGAGAAGAGCATCTGGTAGTCAGCCAGATGTGATGCGTTGCGTGCGCCAATGTCCACACCGGCAACCCCTGGCTTGTCAAGTACCCACCTGCACCAAAAAAGATGGAGAAGAAAGAAACTACGCTGGCAGCGCCCACCTGCACCGGAAAGAAAATGAAGCGGAAAACTATGCAGGCAATTCAAGCGCAAACCTGCACCAAACAGAAAAGGAAAAGAACATTATTAACTACGCAGGCAGAGAAAACCACTCCCCATATTAGCAGCAGAAAAGGAACCACTTTGGTATTAAGCACTGTAAAATCTCCCCACCACAGAAAATAATTAAAAAAACCAGTGGCGATCAAGCACTGAAAATAAAAGACCAGGAAGATGAGGCAATGCCAAACATAGATTAGGAAAGGAGGCAGTGCAAATCCAAATAACATCATGGAAGGACAAGGCAACCACAGTGTGCCTTTTCACCTGATTTCCTTACTTTGCCTTCATTCAGCACCAGCATTCAGAACCAAACAAAGGATAATGCAGTACGTAACGCACCCATGCACACACACCCATGCGAAAAGACACACATATATACACACAAACACACAAACACACACACATGCAAACACACACATGCACATACCTGGTAGCAATGTTTGCCAAGCTTGTGCTGTGCTTTTGTGCTATACTGTCCAGGGTCCTCAGCAGTCCTTGAAACCATTCCCAGTCACCGGCTTGACCCAGCACTTGCGCGTACTTGCGCAAACTCACCTGTGTGTTACATTCCCGAGGTCACACACAATGTATGCCTCTTAAAGCAGGCAGCGCTCATCTTCAATTTCAAGCCCAGTGTTAACAGGACCCCTTCATGCCGCAACAACAACTGTATATATATGCATATATCATCATATATCATCATCATATATCATCATATATCCTCTCAAACGGAGTGTGCAGCCCTAGCAAGCTTGGACTATATTACAGAAGGTCGGTGCGCCTGACCACTGAACTCCAAGGCTTACTAGTCGTGCGATCTAACGTATAGAAGAGTCCCATGTTAGACGTGTACGCTATGCTGTTGGCACAAGCCTCTACCTGTGGTTGCTGCATCCAACAATCCAACAAATGGGGACGTTTCAATTCAATTCCTAGGTGTAGAGGTTTCCTTTACCTGGTTGCTGCATCCAACAAATGGGGATTTTCGTTTCAATTCCTAGATGTAGAGGTTTCCTTGCTGCATCCAACAAATGGGGATACCTAGACGTGTACGCTATGTTGTTGGCACAAGCCTTTACCTATTTGTTGCTGCATCCAACAAATGGGGATATAGGTTTCAAATGGGATGGTTGCTGCATCCTACAAATGGGGGTTTAAATGGGATGGTTGCTGCATCCAACAAATGTGATGGTTGCTGCATCCAACAAATGGGGATTTTTGTTTCAATTCCTAGGGGTACAGGTTTCAATTCCTAGGTGTATAGGTTTCAATTCCTAGGTGTATAGGTTTCAATTCCTAGGTGTAGAGGTGCTGTTGCCCCCATGGACATTCAAACCCGCCCATTATTAACTCTATTGTACTCTATTGTATTGATGCTGCTCATTTGTGCAAAGTTACATTTGCTCTCTTGTGCAGAATCACTTTCGCTCTCTTGTGCAGAATCACTTTTGCGCTCTTGTGCGATATAAATTTCGCTCTCTTGTGCAGAATCACTTTCGCGCTCTTGCGCAAAATAAGTTTCGCTTTCTTGTGCAGAATCACTTTCGCGCTCGTGCGCAAAATAAGTTTCGCTCTCTTGTGCAGAATTACTTTCGCTGCCATGCCCTGTGCAAAATAATTTTACTCGCTTGCAAAATCACTTTTGCTGCCATGCCCTGTGTGAACCCATGATAAACAGACAGACCCTAGATCAGAAATCAGGCCCCCTCCTGAACTCCATCTATGCTTTATTGATATCTATTAGTTTCTGCATTTGGGCTCTGGTGCCAAAGTAGCTCCTTTCCTTTCATGCGTGCAATTCCTCTAGCCGTCAAGCGCCTTGAATGAAGGTGTGCCACAACACAATTCCTGTATTCCTTTCATCCGTGTAGTTCCCCTACCCGCGCAGTTCTGTATAATCCCATTTCCCCAATTCTTTCTCATGTCATACATGAGCTAAACGCCCATACCTCTGTTGGACCTCTCTGACTGGGCCTTTTTTTGTCCGCTGGTAAAGGAGTTTTACGGTACTCAGTGCCAAAGCGGCTTCCCTAAACCTTAATCTATGTGAGGAGTGGTTTTCACTGCCTGCGTAGTTCTTCTTTGCTTTGCTTAACGCCCATACCCTTCCCCATTGCAAGCCTAAATTTTTTGCCATTCATTCCACAGGCTCTCGCCGTGTTCAAAATTGCAAGCCTATGCTTTTTGCTATTCATTCCACAGGCTCTCACCGTGTTCAGTGTCACGCTGCTTGCAGGCACGCCCAGGTACTTTGAGCTGAGCAGTCCTCCAGCCAATACACCGTAGGGCAGCAGCCTGCGCGTATGTGCAGAGCAGCCATTACTACTATGTATTATTTTGTTAGTGTGACGCTGCTTGCAGGCAATTATAAGCTTTGGTAACTGAGCAGTCCTCCAGCCAACACACCGTAGGGCAGCAGCCTGTGCAGATGTTCAGGACAGCTCAAATTACTGTGTTATTTTGTCGGTGTGACGCTGCTTGCAGGCACTTGTAAGCTTTGGTTACTGAGCAGTCCTCCAGCCAACACACCGTAGGGCAGCAGCCTGTGCAGATGATCAGGACAGCCCAAATTACTGTGTGCTATTCTGTCGGTGTGACGCTGCTTGCAGGCACACCCATGTATTTCACGCTTCACTAACTGAGCAGTCCTCCAGCCAACACACCGTCAGGCAGTAGCCTGCACACACATCTTGGACGGCCAAAGGCGTTGTGTGGTACTTTGTCAGCGTTACGCTGCTGGCACACACACCCTGGCACTTTTGAGCTGAGCAGGCCTTTGACCAACGTGTTGCTAGGCAGCAGCTTGCAATAAGAAGTTTGGAATGTCCAAAGTTACTGCACAAATCATAGGGCAGCACGGCAGCACACTGTATGGTGCTAAATGGCCAGGAGTCCTGTACAAACCTCAGCTAGCCGCCTGGATTGTGATGGGAGAACGTTTTGGAGTTTTGGATGAAAAAAAGGTTTGTAGCTGTCAGATCGATATACAATGACAAATGACCATTCCATCACTTAATAATGCAACAGTAAAACAGTGCGCTTCTTGGTATCATTGTGACACTCCCACCGATGAATCCTGGGCATTGGCCTCATCCACGACAATCACATCTCTTGCCACATCTTGTATGTGCGTGACGTAACAATGGATATTGCGCCCTACTCCCTTGACAACAAACAGCGACACCTCCCCTCATTTGCATGCAAACTCACACACACACACGCGCACACACACACACACACACGCACACACACACACATACACACACACACACACACACACGTGTGAAATCCACGAAACCACAGTGATGCTGTTGAGTTTTGCAGGAGCGCGTGGGTTGAGCTCAATGTACCCTAAGTAGCAAGCTTGCTAACACCATTGTCATAAGTAATGCAAGAGTTTGTGTTTGGTAACGTTCAATTTCAAGCAATTCAGGCATTACCAAACACACAAACACAGGTGTCTGCACCTTCTGCTAACACACCACTGTCAAGTGTAATGCAAACGTTGTGCTCGGAATTGTTCAGTTTCAGGCAAATCGGGCATCACCAAACACACAAACACATGTATCTCCATCCTTCTAAAGACATCACATACAGAAAAGTCAAGTGTGCAGAATGGCTCTTGCGGGGGTATTGGACCGATGATGCCACCCTTCAGTTGATCTCTGTTAATGCCACTTCCACACACGTACTTGATGTTGTTCTTTTGGCAGTAATCTGTCATCCCGTTCTCTGGCCGCCGGTCAAGAAGGCTGTATTGCAGCTGCGAGTAGGGGTAGCAATGTGTGCGTGTGTGTGTGTGTGTGCAAGCAATTCGTGAAGCAAAGTCCAATATGAACTTGCACTCCAGCTGTGCTGTAACTGTGTGCATAGGTTCACATTGTGGGCATGTGTGTCGCTGTGCTGTAGCTGTGGGCGTAAGTTCACAATTATAGCTGTGCTGTAGCTGTGGGCATAGGTTCACAATGTGGGCATAGCTGTGTGCATGGGTTTACAATGTGAGCATGTGTGTCGCTTTGCTGTAGCTGAGTGCATAGGTCACAATAATAGCTGTGCTGTAGCTGTGTGCATAGGATCACAATAATAGCTGTTCACAGTGTGAGCATGTGTGTCGCTGTGCTGTAGCTGCGTGCATAGGTTCACAATAATAGCTGTGCTGTGCTGTGGGTATAGGTTCACAATGTGGGCATGGCTGTGTACATAGGCTTGGGCATGGGCAGGCGTGTGTGTGTGTGTGTGTTGTGGCAGGTCCGTTGCTCCTTTTGTGAGGAAGAAAGGTAGGGTGTGCTTACAGATTTTACAGAGCTTACCTTAACCTTAACCTAAACCTTAACCTTTTACAGAGTTTACCTTAACCTAAACCTAACCTAAACCTTAACCTTACAGAGTTAACCTTAACCTTAACCTTCAACAGCTTAACCTTACACCTCAAAACCACCATGAATAATTAATATATCACTCCGAATTCAGTTTGGAGAGGCCTCCGAGAATTAATAGAAAATTTCGTTTTCTGGCCAAATAATTGATTTATTTTCAAAGTGATCATAAACGGACGGTATATGTATATTTCAGTCAGAATGTGCGACTGCTAGGCTGCGTATGTAAAACATGTAAAAGTTGTGATTATTGTTTTTACAGCACCAGACTTGTAGCACCTACAAAAAATCCTTTAAGTGGGAAAAAAGGCACTGTGTGGTGTGCTTGCAGGAATGATCAGAACACATGGTAAGGTAGGGTGCGATCAGAACACATGGTAGGTAGGGTATGCCCAGAACACATGGTAAGGTAGGTGTGCTCAGAACGCATGGTAAGGTAGGGTGTGCTCAGCGCATATGGTAAGGTAGGGAGAGATCATAATGCATGGTAAGTTCTCAGAATACATGGTAAGGTAGGATGTGCTTGCAGGAGTGATCAGAACATGTGGTGATGGCAAACTAAAACAACGCAGGCAGTGACAATTACGGTACAAAGATGATGTGATATGCAGAATGGTGGAAGGAAAATCAAGATCTGATGGGAGCTGTACTCCCTTTATCTACTCTTAAGAGGGTTGTCTTCTGGCATGACCTCTGAATGTGGTCACACAAAAAATTTACAATTACCAACAGGTTTAGGTTCTTATATGCCAATTCACCTATGCCGATCTATGGAGTGTCATTGTTTTACAAATGCGCTTCTTTACCTACGCCGATCCATGGAGTGTCATTGTTTTACAAATGCGCTTCTTCACCTATGCCGATCTATGGAGTGTCATTGTTTTACAAATGCGCTTCTTTACCTACGCCGATCTATGGAGTGTCATTGTTTTACAAATGCACTTCTTCACCTATGCCGATCCATGGAGTGTCATTGTTTTACAAATGCGCTTCTTCACCTATGCCGATCCATGGAGTGTCAATGTTTTACAAATGCGCTTCCTTACCTATGTCGATCTATGGAGTGTCATTTCTTTTACAAAAGCGCTTCTTCACCTATGCCGATCTATGGAGTGTCATTGTTTTACAAAAGCGCTTCTTCACCTATGCCGATCTATGGAGTGTCATTTCTTTTACAAAAGCGCTTCTTTACTCATGCCGGTCAATGGAGTGTCATTTCTTTACAATTGCGCTTCCTGTGAGACTCACTTGATTTGCTTCAACTTTGACGCCCCCGGTTTCAACAATGTCTGCGATGCGCTTGACGTCAAAGTTGGTCACTCCCTGTGAGCATGGTTGGACAGATGCCAGAGTGTAAAAATGTGTATACATGCATGCCTATCAGCCCAACACATGTGGCTGCCGGTTACCCCCTTTGTAAACCCATTGTAAACCCTTTGTATACATGCATGCAAGTGCGTGCTTAATATATGCCTAGACAAAAAGTGTCATTGCGCACGTGTGCGTCTAAACGAGCATGCATGTGTGCGCATGTTGTCGACATAAGTGCAAGCAACATGTGTGTGCAAGGAAATTACAGAGCAAGACTACGAGCAGTAAAAGTGTTGCAACGCACAAGAAAAAGGTGCGTACAAGCATTAGGGGGCTCCTTACCAAGTGCCCAAATTGCCCAGCAGCTTGCAGCTCTGCCAAGTACCTGCACAGACACCAGGCACAGGGTTGCAGTCAACACACAGCGTCTGTCCAGAAACACACCGATGTGGACTTTCCGACGTGTCAGATAAAACATTCCTCCCTGTTAACGGAACCTGATCCATGGCAAAGGCGGTGCAAGGAGTGTGGGGTTGTCTGGGTGAACGTCTGAGCTCAACAGCTGTGCATCCACCAGAGGAAGTGAGCTACGTTTTGAGTGTTCTAGTGCGCAGGGACACACCCGCCCCCAAAGTGTGGCCTACTGTGTCGTCGCATGACTCTTGTTTATCCGTAGGGACTGTTTATTCGTAGGGACTGTTTATTTTTAGGGTGTATTTAATCGTAGGGACTGCTCATTCGTTGGGACTGTTTATTTGTAGGGACTGTTTTTTTGTAGGGACAGTTTATTCGTAGGGACTGTTTATTCGTAGGGACTGTTTATTTGTAGGGAGTATTTAATCGTAGGGACTGTTCATTCGTAGGGACTGTTTATTCGTCGCATGACTCTTGTTTATCCGTAAGTATAGGGCCAGAACCACGAAGCTACCTTTCACAATGTATGTGCATGGAAATTTCAGCTGTCAATCATCAAAGTAACAGAATTGCGCACTGCATACATAGACTCACTTCTGGGTATTGTCTAACACTGCTAGTGCACATATAGGCTGAGAGCACGCTGTGAATTGGTACACTCACTTCTGGATATTGTTTAACACTGCTAGTGCACATATAGGCTGAGAGCACGCTGTGGATTGGAACACTCACTTTGCAGCATCGACGTATTTTGGGAAGCTGTAGTCGCCCCCTGCGCATGTGTGTGTGTGTGTGTGTGTGTATGTGTGTGTGTGTGCGCATGAAGGGCAACGCAAGAAGACGCAGGCTCATCAATGGTACTATGGATCTGGCTAGCCAACTAGGTAGATGTAATTGCAGGTGACACTGCGTTTGAAACGGGCTAGTGAGCAGAGGCTGCTTTGTACCATCTTATTTTTAAAGGGACAACAGACACTCTTGTGTAATCAGGGCTGTGCAAGGATACCGTCACAGCGATTTTGCACCGTTATTACGTTATTACAGTACGATTGACGGTCCGCGCCGTCAGAACGTCAAAATGACGGTGTTTCAGAAATGACGGTGTCGACCGTCCAGACGGTCGAGGGGACCGTCCACCGGAATATTACACAATTGCAGTGTGCAAGAGCACACTTTACAGTGTTATCCGGGACCAGATCGACACCATGGCAAGCTTGCAGAGCAACACACCGCAGACATGCAGCGGTTTATTCACGCATCGTGAATCTCAATCATAAAACGTATAATGGAAATCTTTCTGTCAGATTAGGTACATTTATTCATGCCACTTTTCATGCTGTTGTAAGGTCACACCAATTAGTGGACCTTACGCAGCAGAATTCAACAATTGTGCCAATCATATACATGGAGTTGGCCAGAACTATATATAATATATACGGTGTATAAACGGTTTTTTTGGCAGGGAAACACCAAAAATATGGTCGCATACGGTGCATATGTACGCTTCTGGCCAACCCTATATGTATATAGTATACAATGCGACACAGGAGAGTAGAACTGGAGTAAATATACAGTCATATACGGTGCATATATACACCATTCTGGCCAACCCTATATGTATACAGTATACAATGCGACACAGGGAGTTTAACTGGAGTCAATATAAATATACAGTCATATCATTATGTGACTCATATATGTGCATATAAACACCGTTCTGGCCAACCCTAGGTATACAGTATACAATGTGACACAGGAGAGTTTATCTGGAGTAAAGGAAAAGACAAAGGAGCACTACGCAGGCAGTGACAACCACACCTTACATTGTCTTAGAAGCAGGGTACATGCAGTCTAAGAAAGAGGAGCCACTTGGGTACCAGGTACCCTGGGGTCCCTCCAACACCGAAAGAAAAGGAGAAAGCCGACAGAGAGCGCTGGGACACTTACAGTAGAATTGGATGAGGTCCGGGTTTGTGCCGAGTCGCTTCACACTAGTTGCTACGGCCTGTGGGAGGAAAGCAGAGAAACGCAGACGTGCTGCTGTGCGTGTGTGTGCGTGTGTGTGTGTGTGTGTGTATGTACCACACTTTGTTTCACTTCAGTAGCCATTTTGGTATTTCTGCGTGCTTTGCTCAGGAAGGCAAGCAGACGTCTGTTCCTTCTCATCTGCTTTTCACCGCTTGCGATTTGACTAGCTGCTGTGGCCTGGAGGTCCAGTTCATGATTAAATGTGCGTTAGAGAGTCTTTCATGGAGGTCCAGTTCATGATTAAATGTGCGTTAGAGAGCCTTTCATCAGCGCCTATAGTCAGTTAGGGCCAGCGCCATTTTTATTAACATTTGTGAGGGTCCAGAATGCCAAGGACTCCATTAACACTTGTTTCATTAACACTCGATGGTCCAGAATGCCAAGGCTTGCAAGGGTGAGGGTCAGAGTGCCAAGGACTTCATTAACACTTGTTGCATTATCACTTGATGGTTCAGAATGCCAAGGCTTGCAAAGGTGAGGGTCCAGAATGCCAAGGACTTCATTAACACTTGTTTCATTAACACTTGATGGTTCAGAATGCCAAGGCTTGCAAGGGTGAGGGTCCAGAATGCCAAGGACTTCATTATCACTTGATGGTTCAAAATGCCAAGGCTTGCAAGGGTGAGGGTCAGAATGCCAAGGGCAAACGCTTGTTTTGATGTAACGATCTCTGCGTTGCTCTTTCTGAGTATTTATGCAATATTGTATAAGGCACTGCCGTGACTTTTCTCGTACACGTTCACACTTGTTGGGGTTGTGGAAGCTGTGTGCACAAGTTTGGAGTTGTCCCCGAATGCGCGCCACACACACACACACACACACACACACACACACACACACAGACAAGTGCACACATATACAGCTAGCATGGCCTGTTTCAGAGGCGGTACTGTCACTAGATTACCTTGACATTGGATGCCTCAGTCGCTTTCTAGCACCTCATAGTGGGCACCCACTGGGCACCAAACTTGTACATGAACACACACTCTCACACGCACACATACAGACAACACACACACGCACACACGCACGCACACACACATACACGCACGCACGCACGCACGCACACACACATACACACACAGGCATGCATTATCTGACGGTAACCTGAAGGTTTAGGGTATAGATATTTTGCATCTCAGCAACTGCAGAAAGACAACAAGGCACAAGCTTACATACTGCACCAGAAGATTCAGCGGGCAGCCTCTCCTCCCCACACACCTTCGTCATGATGGCCTTGTTTAACGTTGCCATCTCCAGTCCATCAAACAGGCACGTCTTTGTCAGCACCTGCATTCATGCAGGTTGGGCATTTTGCAGGTGGGTGGAAAATTAACGGCATAGCCAAGTACACAGAAAGAGAACGAAAAAAACGGCATAGCCACGTACGCATAAACAAAACAAAACAACAACGGCACAGCCACGTACGCAGGAGAGGAAGCCTGCACTTACAAAGGTCCAGTTAAGCCATGCATACAGATGCAGGAGGATGCAATGGCAACCACGCAGGGGAAGGAGGATGCAATGCCAATCACGCAGGGGAAGGAGGATGCAATGCCAATTATGCAGGTGCAGGAGGATGCAATGCCAATCACGCAGGGGAAGGAGGATGCAATGCCAATCATGCAGGTGCAGGAAAATGCAATGCCAACCACGCAGGGGAAGGAGGAAGCAATGGCAAAGATGCAACAGCGCGTTGAAAGGCATACTCGAGATGTTCGATTCGTAATTGTATTCCTATGAATCGTTACATTCGTCCCACCCACTTGTGGCTTTAAGGAGAGACTTGGCCAGCTCCTCCTGCCCTCGACTAGAAGTTGAGAGGCACGTTCCTAATTTTAGGCACGCTGCTCAATCACACCTCAGCGGCTCAAGCTCACCCTGCGCAATCATTGATCTAGATAGCCATCTAAAATTCCCCCCTTAGCGCAATCATTGATCTAGGTAGCCATCTTTGAATCAGGGGTTGATCTCCCTGAGTGGCGGCTGTCTCGGTACCAACAACAGATCATAGCCAGAAGGGATAGCAACACCTAATGGAGTTATACGCAACTTTGCTCCCAGAGACGGGTTTTATCCAGGTGGGGGGGAATGTAACGATCCAGGCGTTGCATAAATCATTGTTTACAGAAATTCTAATATTGTGTAAATTACCAGCCACACTAGTGGTTTTCACAAGTGTGAGTAAGGAAACTTTCCCCGGGCAAAATGAAGGAGCAGGCAGTATTAATAATAAAATTTATCACAAAGCCTCGGTGACTTTGACGGTGTGGCTCGAGCCAGAGAGCCCACTACCTCACACAACAACATCCAGGTGACTGTGCCCTGCCACACTCATTGCTATACACCCGTGCCTGTTACAAAAGACATGTTTACAAATGCTTAAATAACGTCCACAACCCTAATCATCAAACTAACTTCGGCAATATAGAACGAAAGCACAGGCAGTGTTGCCTCCTCAGCAATCAATCAAAAAAAGGGAGCCTTGCGATACATTTTTTTGTGTCAACTGCTCCACTGCAAAAAAAGTGAGATAACAAGAAGAATAGCATGTCCACCTAAACACATCCACCTGTACATTTTTCCTGAGCTCCTGGGCTTTCTCTGGGCCCGCACTCAAAAGGAAGCGACCGATGAGAGTTTCTGCCGGCCCGTAATGGTCTGCAGCATCGAACGTAGTCACACCTGTGCTTGCAGAACAGGCATTCTGGTGTGTGTTTGTGTGTGTGTGTGTGTTTGTGTGTGTGTGTGTGTTTGTGTGTTTGGGGGGTCAGGTGATTGTCGCTTAGCGTGAATGCAGGGCTCTGTATCGGACTGCAGCATCATCACATGTGTGTGCTTGTTGGACAGGCATTGTTTTGGATCCATTGCTTCTCGATCAGCGTAACTGCAGGGCTGTAGTGGACTGCTGCATATAACGTGGGTTCACATTTGTCATGCCTATATGACTGATCTTTTGGATGCTTTTGTGAATCGTATATGTATGGGAGGATCCCATACATATGCTGCCTTTTTATGGGTTCTGAGTCGCTATAGAAGTTCTGCGGCATGCTTCTGATGATGAGGCTTGACTTACACCTACCAATGGAAGCAGGGAGATCAAAACAACTCGCACGGGAAAAATGATGGGGGAGCACAGTTATCAAATGAGAATAGCACGCAGACTGAAAAGTGCACGGCTTCCAGGTTGAAACAGGAAAGCAACAATGCGCAAGAACAGAGCGCAAGCTCCAACATGATGCAAAAATTTACGCACCTTCTTGTTAGCATTAAAAAGAGAGAGCAACGATGAGTCAATGTTATTTGAATGGTATTGTATACCTACCTTTCAGCTACATCAAACATCCGAGTCAAAGGCAAAGCGCTACTCCTACAACCTCCTAAATTGGCTTTAGTCCCATTGCCATATCCCTCCAGCTCACTCTCTGATTTCTCCACAAGTTCCAGCCATTTCATTTAACACACAGCCAGCTGTATAATAAAAAGCAGTTTAATCTACCATCACTTTGGAGGCGTTGATAGAGGACATTCATGTTTATATAACCACCTGCATTCACAAACCGTCCAAAGTCCTCGACAGCAGCTGCGCCTGACGTTCGGTCTGCAAGTGGACATGGAACAAACTTCAAGTTTGACCATTAAAGGTTTGAGAGGAGCAGTGCGGCGGACGAGGCAGATGGTGCCAGCAGTCCCAACACTTTGTCAAGACCACAATTCACGACGCAAGCACTCGTGCCTGATTGTGAATCTCCTCTGTGGCCACCGGACAATTGCCAACAGCCTTTTACGACCTGGCAAGAAAAGGAAAAGGGCAAGAAAAGGGAAATGGGTTGTTGATAATTGAACCCGTAGTTGTAATAGCATTTTGGTGAGCAAGCATGAAAGCCTTACTGGCAGCCCTTCCTGCCATTGATTCACGCACCCTGGATATTTGAAGGCCTTCTGCAAGAGCTGCCGTTGGAATTGCTGCTCCAGCGGGAAGCAGGGCTGCATTTGCGCCTGATGGCAGACCAGGCAAAACAAGCGATGCAGCCGCTGCGCCCTGTAGTGCCTGCCTCCTTGTGAACTCAGGTGTGGATGATGCGGAGCATTGGAGTGATCTTCTGGAACGTGAGCTTGCAGAAATGTTGCAAATGGGCATTTCCAACCGAGAGTTCATCTTTTGAAGCAACATTTTAATAGGACTATTATATATAAATGGGAATTGTTTTCATTGCTACACCATCATTCGAGAAAATCGCGTTCAGGAACTCCGCAAAATTTATCTTCGCGTTTAGGAATTCCTGCACGTTCCCTTTTAAATGCCGCATTTACAACAGCTGGGTTATGGAATTAGGAAAAAGCATTCACCCACCTTTACATTTACAACGAGGAGAACGGCTTGATTAACGACTCAACGCAAATTGATTTCATTATTTCTAATCCGGGGGGGCGATTAAGGATTGGGTGTGGATTAATGGTGTTGATAAGACATAAAGTGGCGTTGACCGCTTCATCGCCCTTCAATCTAATAAACAAAGTCTGAGCTACCTGCTAGCCTGCTAGCTACCTAGCTGAAGCAAACGTTGCAGCCCAGAAATCCTGGGCCAATCAATTTTTGACTCTGCCCAACATCCGCTCTACCGACTTCCTGCAGCCTAATTAATGGTTTATATTCATTGGTATGCTGCTCGAAGAGAAGGCAGCGAGAAAGGGGTGAGCACTTGAAAGTGGTGGAAACCAAGAAAGAAAGAAGAAAGAAAAACTACGCAGGCAGTGAAAACCAGTCCAGGTACAGGATTTTCTGGGCTGCAACGTTTGCTTTAGCTAGGTATATACCTACGTAGGTGTACCTACGTAGCTAAGAGTGTCCGTGTGCTTGGCGGGCGCTTCCTCGTCCTTGGGAGCTGTGTATGTGAGCCGGCGGGCGCTTCCTCATCCTTGGCAATTGTTGCCTAGGATTCTATCAAGCATTTTGAGCTGTGGTACCTTTAAGCAAGGCTTCTTATGTTCTTATCTACGTAGTGCTACTGCAGCTGATCATGTGTTACGGCTCTTTTTGGTAGGCACAGCTCCTGTTCAGCAATATCTTTGTGAATTAAGCTGGCAAACATTATACCAGGTATATCTCCGTGGCTTGCCAAGCAAGACCTACGCATATTCTGCTGCGTGCCACGTGTTATTGCCAAGTGTGGGATACTCCTATCTTGTGTGAAGGTGCGGAGTCTAAATCAAGCCTCAAGACCTGACACCTGCATTTCCTGAGCGATAGGTGCTAAGAGCAGTGCACTAAACTGGTCTGTACTTTGTGACCTTGAACATGATCTCTTTCAATTTTATTGATTCCGAGCTGCAGTGCGTTTTTACGGCAGCACTGTAAAGAGCGATAGTGATCTCTTGAAGCATGTCCATTCAATTGGGCTGGCCTGTGTCTGAGCTCTGGTCAAGGCAGGTGCCGGGCGGCTGAGTTTTGACTTGTTTTTGATTTTCACGCATATGTTTTTTAGCAGGCCATTGATAATAACAGGCAAGAAAATTCCCTACAGCGCTTCATTCCTGCTCTGCAAACACGCCATAATTGCAACATACAGCTGCTCAGGCATGTAGCCCCAGCACACTTAGCAGCAAGCTTGCTACTTGTGTGCAGTGGATTGCTTTACTGTACAGCATGTTTGGGCCTGATGCCAAGGAATCCACGAACCACTTTCGTACTCTATAGCAAAATGGGTACCTAAATGATGATGCTACATCGGCTGTTGTGAAATGCTAATTGTTACACTCTTCCCCGACTAGTAATGGCATCATCCCGGTGACCTTGCCCTTTGGGCCTCCCGAGTATACCCCCCAAGAAATAAATGCTGGTAGATTGGAAGGTGGTAATGGCCCAAAAGCCACAGGTACCGGATTCAACCCCCCCACCTCATGCCGGCTAGCATGGGGAGGGGCCCTCACCCGCTACACTGTCCTGAAGCTTAGCGCTCGGAGTGCGCTCGGAGCGCCCGGCCAAACAGCCGCTTTTCGGATTGCAGTCAGATTGCTCTCGGCTGGCGTACAACACCGCTCCGAGCGATCGCTCGGAGCGCAGTTTCAATTTTTGGGATTGCAATCTTGGTCATCTGGAGTGCAGTTGGAGTGCAGTTCCGGTATTTGGGAGTGCAATCCGAGCGCAATCTTGTTGCTTGGGAGTGCAATCTGAGCGCAGTCGTGGTGTTTTGGAGTGCAATCTGAGCGCAATCTTGTTGCTTGAGATTG
>Ga0307948_1001444_pt1 | contig 16894 bp, 13 predicted proteins | sample OrgLakmetagen280_FD_201824 | JGI IMG/M metagenome (GOLD analysis project Ga0307948, IMG submission 201824) | Saline water microbial communities from Organic Lake, Antarctica - #280 | ecosystem: Environmental > Aquatic > Non-marine Saline and Alkaline > Saline | place: Antarctica: Organic Lake...
CTCTCACTCTCACACACACACACACACACACACACACACACACACACACACACACACACACACACACACACACATACACACACACACACACACATGCAAGCACACACGCACACACACTCTCTCACACACACACACCTACACACACGTACACAGAACACACACCACACGCACACACACGTACACGCACGGACACACATACATGCACACACATATACATAAACACACATGCGTGCACCATTACTGCTGCACATGCATGAATTGCAGGCATATTAGAGCAGGGTGACTCAGTTGCACAATGGCTCACAGCGACACTGACTTGTCAAGCTATACACTTTCGGAAAGTGAGAAGAATGTCGATGAGGTGCGAGACGATAAAAAACGCTTTTCAATAGCGATATGAAGCACGTGCTTACTCACATACGCGTGAGAGGAAGTCTGTTAAAGATGAGTGTTATATCACTAGGCAGGGGCCCTTTGTGTAGATGCGCACAACAATCTGCTCAAGTGTATACTTTGGCTCCTGGCCTTCTATGACCACTTTCAGGATGTCACAGCTGCGGATCTGCCAGGAAGCCCTAAGCTCTCAGAGCCTCCCGCACGCAAGGTATCTGACGTCTGTCTGGTGTAAACATTTTGGTTATGTTGTTCGGGGCTTGACCGGGTTTGAAAAAAAGCCACGGCTTGTCCAATTCCAAGCACAAAGGGCCAGACCCTCCCAACCTCCCAACCTCACAATGAACAAACATAGCACTCACACACCTCTAGACCATTGTTCACCTGCCTTTGCACCCTACGTTCTCCACAACTCACATCCCTAATCTATTCTACACTTTGGCCCACTTCCAGACCAAGTATGAAGACCCAAGCTTGGACTCTCTGGAGGGCGGTGACCTGTTGAGGTACTTTGTGTGAGCAATGCTGTTTTGACGATGACATTTGCTTTGACCAATTACTTTCCTTACTCCAGTATCGATGTTGACACACCGATCTTGTACACTGATGTGGACTGTGCCTGCCTCTGACTTCTAGGCGTGACTGACAGCTCCAAGTCACCAATTAGTCAGGGATTGCTCTGTATGAATTCCCTCTTAAATCAGAATGCCAGCGCACATGTGCGCGCATACACACATACGCACACAGACATGCACAAAGACATAAAGATACACAACTCTTACACGCACACACACATACACAAACGCACTGTGGCTTCCGTGCAGCGCCCATCGCTCCTCTCCCTCTCGCTCCACATCTGCCCAGCGTCATACCCCATCAGGAGGTGGTGCCCCCCACACCACGTCCTCTACGATGCCCTCCCCTCATTCGAGGTCACATCAAAGCAGAGACAGCTCTGAGTCACCGGCTGGCAGTCCCAGGACAAAACCGCAGGGGGGTGGCAAAAGTAGGGACACTGACGGTGGTGGTGGTGGTGGTGGTGATAATGGGCCGAGTGATGACAAGCTCGTGCAGCCAGCTGCACGCTCTCCTCTCTCATCGTCCCTCGCCAGTGGCAGCATGTCTGCAGGTGAGGCTTCTCTTCCCCTTTAAATTTGCTTTATCTTTTTCTCCTCCTTCTTGCCCTCCTTCCGTGCTTAAAAAGACCTCCTTGCTGTGCGCAACGGATTGAGGTGTTTGATGGAGGTACTTACTGGGCATCTATTTGGCTTTTCTGACCAAGGGTTTGCCTGATCAAGGGGGATGAGGTAGAAGGCAAGAAATCAGTGAAAAGAAAAGTGTTGGTCTACGCTGGTAGCGGTCACTGTGCCAAATTTTTTTTTAGTATTTCAATCGGCCAAAGCAAGCGAAGCTTGTGGCCAGAGCCAGCGAGACCTGTGGCCAGAGCTAGCATGGCCTGTGGCCGACAAGTCATGCAGCACTTGAGTCTACTGCAAGCCCCAAGCCGGTGCCCCCAGGGCGACACCGCGGCAGAAAGCATCATGACAGCCTGTAAGCAGAGCATCTTGCAGCTTCTGCCCACTGACAACGTATAAGTGTATCGTACATAAGTATTTCACCGCCCCTAATTATTGTTTTTTGGTGGCGACGGTGGCAGATTACTCGTGGAACGGCGGTTAATTATGCATTTATTTCTAGGGGAGCGCTTCAGGTTTTAGGGGGATGGTAGTGAAAAATATTTACACAGTGAAGTATTATTATGGGCCGAGGCAGGTGCCCAAAGGGCAGCCCCTACCAGCACAGCGTGTAGAGGATGAGGGGGAGGAGTTGTGAAGGCGTCGATGCTGTGCAAGCACAGGCTGCAGTGTTGGCATCTGTGCGCCAAGCTAAGGCAGTTGGAAGGCTGGCAGAGGAGCTGGTGTTTTTATCCTATTCAGCCTCCATTTCCTCCTCGAGTTTGTGGAAGTTTTAGGTGGCCACACACTCCCCAGGGCTTCAAAAGCCCCTTTGTGGGGGTATGGTTGCTGTTTTTTCTTTAAGATAAAAACAATACTATGTAATATATAATTTTAAACTCCTGTTTACATCTGGATCGAAGTGCGTCCTTGGTGCTTGGCTGATCTACAAGGACTGCGCTCCGCTTGCAGCAAATTGTGTCTCACTTTCCGTGCCAGGACATGTCAGCAAAGTGACACACAATTTCCTGCAAGAGGAGCACAATCCTTGTGTAGACCAGCCAAGCACCAAGGCCTGATCTGCTGCAATACAGAAAGGCGTGCGTGCAACAGACAAACGCAGCCCAAATTCGGGTAACGCTACTGTGGCTGCATTGGCATGAATAATGATCACGCATTTGAAACATCTTGATAACATTCAAGCACACATGCACACACACAAACGTACACACACATGTACACACACGTGCACACGTACACACACGTACATAATTGCACAGATCTGTCAGAGCAAGGCGGGGGCTACGCTGGTGCTGCCCCATATGCAAGCTCCGCCGCACCTTATGCACCCTATGCTGGGGCACCCTCTGGCGCTCACGCCTATGGGGCACCCTCCAGCTCTGCTGCAGCATACGCTCCTCATGGTGCGTTTTAAGTGGTGTTTGTGGTTGAAAGGTGCCATAATTCCTTGGGTCTGAGTTGTGTGAAAGACGGTGTTTGCAGATTGCTATGGTGCACACAAGTGTTAAATGAAGAGATGGCTGGCATCACTCATACTCGCCAGCTGAGATCCTCTCTAGCACGCTGCAGCACATACATGTAACAACACATGCTATTTGAACCCTGACTGAGGGCACCTTGGAGAGCTAGCTTGGCGCCCTGCCACCAGACTCAAACTGACATAACCTTTTTGCAGCCTCCGCTTGACCGACAGCGTCTTTCTAGAAGCTACTTTCCAGAATTGACGGTGTGTTCTACACTTGCCACCATCGCAGCAGCGTATGCAGCCGGGCAAGTGCCTGTGAGTGCGAGGAGGCCTCCTGCAGGAAGTAGTCCAGGATACAGCAGTGAATATAGCAGGTACGGTAGGATACAGCAGTGAATACAGTACAGTACAGTAGGATACAGCAGTGATTATAGCAGGTAGGTACAGGCAATGATGATGAGTAGGGGTGGTGATCTGATGGAGTTGTGCGAGGATGCTGTGGCAAAGCATAATAGGTATTGCACCTGCAAAAACCAAAAGGATGCTAGTCGCAAGGGACCACAAACTGTGGACTCGGTTGTTTTCTTTGCAGTACAACCAGCTCTGGTTGTTTCTGTGCAACATTCGGGACCAGAGGGTATAAGGCAATAAGAGGATTACGTCTGCCAGCTAGGGATGTTTGTTTGGCCTGTGTTGTTGTGGTATGCATTAGGTAGGAATAGCCAGCTCTGTATTCTACAAACTACACGGGTATGACATGTGTCAGTCATGTCAGATCTTCCCTCTCCGATCCGTGTTTATCTTTGTTGTACGGAGAGCTGCGACACACACACGCTACAGCTATGTACGTACTTATGCCTACTTATGGTTTTATAATAATCTTCAGATCAGGTGAATAACTGTGACACCTTGTGTTATAGGGTAGATGCTCTGCCGCCTAGCAGTCTGTCATCAGGTCAGGCTCTTAGGGTCGCATTTCAAGGCCCCTCAAGGATGTGGGCACTTAGCTGACTAGATGCAACCGTTAATGTGTGTTTGTAAGTATGTGTCATAATTAATGTTCGGGCATTATTATCACCGATTAATGTGTGTGTGTTTGCGTGCGTTTCAATTAATGGTTGGGTATTTATTAACACCTTGTCACGCTAAAAAGAGCACGAGCGCATACTCAGCATTTCCACACTCACCGCCCACTGCACAACATTTGAGTGCACATGCACTGCACGTGGAAGTGTATTTTGGTAACAATACTCCCCGAGGTCACACTTTGAGCTGCCCTCCAATACACAATGATACTTCCTGTATAGACACACACATGCACACATGCATGCACCTACGCACAGTGGCAGCTTTGGCATCACAGCCGAGGCTAGTGATGCTGATGGAGGTTGGGTATCTGGAGGCCCTGCCCCCTCCCATCCGTACAACCCCTATAACAGTTCACCCCCCAGGGGCGCTTACTATGCACCACCGCAAGCTGCGTATGACAGCCCGTACAGCGCGCAGGTGGGTTGCTTGATTGATGCTTGTGTATGGAGGCTTGGGGTTTAGCATTAGGCTAACCCTAACCCTAAGTTCTTCAAGACCCATCTAGGGGGGCGCGTATGCTTTGCACTTCTGCGTAACAGGTGCAACAGCTTGCGCAGCACACAGGTGTCTTTTGCCATGTACTGGCAGCTGTTAGTATGGGGTCAGGGTGGCTCTGAATGGCACATGGTTCTGCATGTTGTTTGCACAGCAACACGTTGTTGCCGTTCAGAGTGTGTGTGTTTGTGTGTGTGTGTATGTGTGTGTGTGTGTGTGTAAAGGTGTTATTATAACTCGCGTGGGCGTGTGCGAGTTGGTCCTGCCTTTTCCACGCGCTGCTTGCACCTGCATTGACCATCGATTGGCTACAAAGGATATGATCAGGATTGGCCAGAACCATACGTATACGTCGTATATGATTGTATATTTGATGAAATCCATGCCGAAAATACCGTATAGGTATACACCGTATGTACCGGTATATGGTTCTGGCCAACCTTAGATATGAAACATCACCGCCTCTTCACAAACAGGGCTGCATGCATGGTGCATCTGACCCCACAGCAAGCACCAACAAAACAGCAACCACCTTCACACCTTACCTTTTCAGACTAGGGGTCGTAGAGTAATGGAATTGTTGGTCACTGTGCACAAGCAAGGCACCTTCCCTGCACACACAGGGATACCAGGGCACCAGCCCCAGTGCTACCCCCTCCTCTGCTGTGACATTTCAGCAGTGGCAGCAGCACACACCCTCCTCCGCCGCCTCTCGCCACAACCAGGTCGGTTGGGTGGCAATGTAGGATTGATTTGCCGCTCGTGTTTGCACGAGCAGAACACGTCCTCCCTGTGCAATCATTTGAAAAGCGCAGCAGAACACATTTATATATACACGCACACACACACACACATATATATATACGCACCTTCCACTGCCTTTTGCCTAAGCTGGACTTATGATGTGACCTGCAACTTTGGCAGAGACCACACGTAAGCAAGCCACAGAGCTGAAGCATTTGCGGTACCACTATTGCACTCAAGGTTGGCCAGGACCATATGTATACGGTGTATACACGGCATTTTTGGCATGGATTTCACCAAATGTACGGTCATACACGGCGTATATATACGGCTCTGGCCAACCCTACACAGGAGCGCATGAAATGCCACTTAAGCTCTTAAGAGGTAGTGGCAAATTGAGTGCCACATCACCTCTGCTGTGCCATATTGTGCCATATTGCAAAATGCTCTAGCTGCACTTTGTGCATGTGCCCCTTCATGAACGAGGGAAAGGGCGCGTCTCTGTGCCACCACCACCACCACCTTGCATAAGCAGCCTTTCCAAATGTTGGCCCCATTTCCATCTGAAAGCTTCTTTCGCAGGATTATACTGTAGCCACCATAAACCTGCCCCTCAGCTCACTGTGGTCCTTGAGCACACCTCGACCCAACCAGCAACGCACACTTTTCATTGAAACAGATCCACATCACTCAAATGCTCCGGACCCTGACCGCTACTGGATCCGTCTCTGTGGTCGTTCACAACATGCAAACCCTATGCAGAGCTGGTCCAAGAGTCGCGACATCAGTCGCAACCCTTAGCACAGTGCACTCGCCTATCACTGAGGTTGCCGCTCAATTTTTGTGTTCACTTAACTTCTGCTACTCACAGTGTTCACTCTGTCACTCACAGTATGCATACCCTGCACAGAGCCGGCTTGGGGCCATCCAAGACCAGTACTACAATGACGGCTTCTCAGAAGACGAGTTCTCATTGCAGGTGCTCTTTCCTGGCTAGGCACCGACCGTTTGTGCAAATGTGTGTGTATGTGTGGACGTGGGTGTGCGTGTACGTGCACACATCTGTTGTAGGTCTGCCTCTGGAGAAGCCGTTGTCGTGTTGCATACGTCAATGTACACCGCCTTGAGTTTGATGTCACACGTACGTGTGTGTGTGTGTGTGTGTGTGTTCAAACGCCTATGTCTTATGTCATACCTAGTTGCATCATTCGTGCCTTTTGCAGGAGGACCACAGCAGGCCTTCAGTGTATGGGGGCCGCATGAAGGCAAAGTCAAAGCTGGAGTACAGCAGCGACTCGGCAGATTACAGTGGAGACATTTCTTTCAAGTGAGTGACTTTCAAGTGAGACATTTCTTTCAAGTAAGTGGCTTTCAAGTTAATGACTCGGCAGATTACAGTGGAGACATTCCTTTTAAGTGAGTGCCTTTCAAGTGAAACATTTCTTTTAAGTAAGTGACTTTCAAGTGAGACAATTCTTTCAAGTGAGCGGCTTTCAAGTGAGTGATTCGGCAGATTACAGTGGAGACATTTCTTTTATTTGAGTGGCTTTAAGTGAGAAGGATGTGTACTGGTTGCAAAGGCGTGGTTGCCTCACCAGAATTCTAGAAACTCATCTGAAACGGTTGCTGAGTTAGTGCGTGCTACCAAGGGTCAATGACATGGTATGGACAAGAGGCTCCAATTGAGAAGGATCGTCATGTGAAACATGGCTGCTTGCACCAGGGCTCGACTGGTAATTCATCTAGAATTGTTGCATAGTGCGTGCTGCTAGATGCTAATTATGGGCTATTTCCAGGCTCACTTGCGTATATACATGCATACACATGCACACAAGCGTACACACACAACCACAAGCATATGGACATACGCATACCCAGTCACACACATACGCACAATCACGTGCATGCAGTGATGGAGGGAACAGCCGGCCTGCCTCAGCTGGTGCGCACACAAAAAAGGGTAAAAGGGGAGACCAGAAGCAGAACTTTGAGGACACCATGAAGGTGCGTCAGAGACAGCTTGCCGTTTATCTAGGGTTGTTTATGGCTGCATAAAAATGTGTGTCTGTGAGTGTGTGTGTGTGTGTGCGTGTGTGTGTGTGTGGTGTACGCTTACGGTTTTGGGTGTTTGGCAGGAACACTATACAGTAAACACGATTACCGTCTCAACCAATATGACTTACACTGTAGGTCACAGCACCCATCTGCTGGTGCAGGGCAGTCTCAAGGCGACATAGCTGCAGACAAATACCAGGCCACAACTACTTCTGAATGTCCTCTCATTTCCTCTGCACCAAGCGCTCTGCACATGCTGCCAATTCTGCACTCATTTTCCTTACATCAACTGCTCATGCCATGCCCCAAAAATGCCTGCTTTAAATTGCCGTACTTACATTGACTGCTCATGCTTTGCCCCCAAAAAGCCTGCCTTGATTTGCCGTGTGGACTTGCGTCTACGGTGTCTGAAACTGCAAGGCAGGTTTGAGGCCTCGGTGGCTGAAAACTACAAGCGACCCATACACATTTCTGATTGTGCCTCATTCCTGCAAATGCTTACTCTTCATTTGTGCCATCCTGCTCACACCTGCAGGGCAGGCTCGAGGCCACAGTGGCTGAGAACTACAAGCGACACGTCAGCACATGGGACGTGCTGGATGTGTGCAACTGGATCGAGGCCATCGGTTTCCTGCAATACCGCAAGAAGTTTTCGCACAACAGGTGGGCTCACGTCCTTGCACAGCAGTTGGGTGCCTGTTTTACTAAGCGGAAACCATTGTGAGCCTTTCAACGTCACACGCTTGTGGCTTTGTAGTTTTGATGCTGGCGTGGCTTACTTAGTGTACAGCTGATTGTGGCATGCTTTGTGGAGTTGTTGCTGGCGTGGTAGTTTGCAGAGTCGATGGTAGTTTGTAGTTTGTAGAGTTGATGCTGGTGTAGCGGTAAAGTCGTGCCTTGTAAGAGTTATTTCTTGCTTTGTGTGTGCTTGTGTACCTGTGTAAGGGCACCAGGTTGCGGCTCTTTGTACTTGTGCTCTTCACCGAGGTGGCTTGCTTTCCTAGGTGTGGCTGTAGTTTGCACGCCCTTGACTTTTTGCTGCTGACGATTGAGCTGCTTCTGCATTGCTGACGATTGAGCTGTTCCTTCTTCTTGACGCGCATGTGTGCTTGACTTTATGTGTGAGCGGTATGAACGGTGTTTGGTTGCTAGACACATTTGCACGCTGTACTTGCATCTGACGATGCTCTCCGACTGACACACATGGATTGCTTGTGGCTCTAAATGTGCAGCATTGACGGAGCTCTGCTGGTTGAGCTGTCAGATGATCAAATGCGGAAGGGCCTGAACATCCTACCCCTGGGACACAGGGAAACGCTAAAGAAAAAGATACAGGTTTGTTTTGATCCGCCCTTATAAGTTCGTATGCAGGGGTTGGGGGACCTGACCATTCATGTGTGTGCGCATGTGTTATGTTTGCATGTGCTTCTGTGTGTATGAGCAGCAGCAGCATGAAGGAAGGCAAAGGAATTTCCCATATGCATGGATACTAATGGAATTTTAATATGCATGGTGCCAATGTTTTGGCATGGGGCATGTGCTGGCAGTGATTAGCTTCCTTTAGTGGCGGTGAGCCGCGCTTTAGATGGATCCATTTCTCGCGCTTTAAGCTGTGCGCTTAGGTCAGAACAAAATGTCTGCCAGCCTGCAATGTTTTCCTTGTTATTTGATTTTGCAGCAAACGCTCCCCACACTCCATGTTCCTCAGAATCATGCTCTCCACCTCCTTCTCACAAACAAAACCCTCTCATTGCTACATGTAGGATCTGAAGCAGCTGTCCGAGGCGCTCGGGGAAGATGCCAGCACTAGGGCAAAGGGCAAAGCAGAAGCAAGCCTGCACCGCCCCCCACGCATGCCTGCCTCTGCATCCCCCAATGTCATTCCCACAGCTGACTCCTTTCTGGGGCCTGCCCAGGTGAGCACACGTACAGATTTAATTGCGCAAAACGATGAGGTGGTATACAAACAGGTGAGCACACATAAAGGCATAATAATGAGGTGAGCACACGTACAGATGATCTGAGCATAGCAATTGACTACGATGAGGTGAGTACACAGACAGGTGAGCAAACAGAAAGGCACAATAATGATGTGAGCACACGTACAGATGATCTGAGCATAATGATGAGGTGAGTACACAGACAGGTGAGCAAACAGAAAGGCATAATAATGAGGTGAGCACACGTACTGAGGATCTGAGCATAATGATGAGGTGAGTACACAGACAGGTGAGCACACATAAAGGCATATTAATGAGGTGAGCACACTAACTGATGATCTAAGCATAATGATGAGGTGAGTACATTGACAGGTGAGCACACATAAAGGCGAGTTGAGCATAATGATGAGGTGAGCGACACAAAACAAGGAGCACCTAAGCTGTGTCCTGTGAGCACCCTCACACAACCTACTCGTGTGTATTGTGTGTGTATAGTGTGTGTTGTGCATCACGCCTGCGCATCTCTGCATTCATTGTTGTTATTGCTCCACAGACAGTGTGTGTATAGTGTGTGTTGTGCATCACGCCTGCACATCTCTGCTTTCATTGTTATTATTGCTCCACAGACAGCTCCTGTTTGATGACTTCTTGGACCCCTGCCCAGCTTGCACAGGCCCAAGCATGTCAGCTCAATTAGGTGCATGGCGCAAGCGCTTGTTTCCACGAGCAGTCTAAGCTGGCTCACATTTCCTAGCGCACCGATGCTTTTTTCCGCTGCAGCATGCACCATCTGGCATGCCCTGGGATCGCAATTACGCACACCCTTTGTTTGATGGTCTTCCTTGCTCCAGGGCAAGATGACGGTCAAGGAGCAACGCAACAGGCTGAACTATGAGCTGGACAGGATGGCAAACAAAGCAGCTCAAGCCAACGCGTGAGTATGTGGCAGGATATTGCCTGGGTTTGCGCAAGTGTTGAGGATGTAGTGCTGTCATAGCAGTAGGCCTGAGCGCCTAACATTAAAACAGTAGGGCTGGACACCTGGTATTACAGCATCAGTTTTGGATGCAGCTGAAGGCTTGGCACGACTGGAGTGGGTTCAGAGCAATACAGGTACATACTAATCGAGCAGTACTTACAGAGCTTTTAAGGCTTGCCACAACTGGGATAGGTACGGAGCAATAGAGCGTACATACTAATAGAGCAGTACTTGCAGAGGAAAAAAGCAGTTCTTAGGACACAGGAAAACGGTGCTTGCTGGAACGGTCCAGCATCACAGGAGACGTGTTGAGGTGCATGTGTTGCCTGTGCAAGCTGTTCCACGCTCTGTTCTCAATTGAGTTCATGACATGTGATCTATGGCATGTGACAAATGACATGTGATCTGTGACATGTGACAAATGACATGTGATCTGTGACACGTGACACCTGCTACCAGGCTCATCCAGCAGCTGTCACACAACAAAGGCCTCACAGATGAGGAGGTCCGCAGGCTGAAGGGCCAGCTGGCTGTCGTGGAGGCGGAGTACAAAGCATCCGAGCGCGAGTGGGTATTTCACTGCAAAACCACCTGTGCAAATGCCTTGGCAGGGTAGCTGCCGAGGCAGTGCATGCAGTTTTGAGTGTGAGCGGGTGGTGCCTTTTTGATGGCTATTTGAGGCTGCCTACCTGGTAGACATATTAACTAAACTACTTTCAGATATAAAAAGCTGATGCAACAAATACAGTTTGGGTGGTCAAGATATAGTTAAAGCGCCGAACAGTTGTTAATGTAAGGCTGAAAAAAGGACAAGCTCAACTACGTGGTAGGCCAGGTTTCTAAATGTGCCGACTCTTTAAAGATCATCCCATCACAGACTCGCCAATTAGGCATCCAGACAGACTCAGAAGCATGTTGAACGTAATAGACATAGTTGTCAGCATTGTTTGGATGCGAGCTGCATAGCATTTCTCGCAACACGCAGATTGATCTGAGGCTTAGCTCAATTGTTTGCCGTTTAGCGTAATGTACAGAAGACCGATCACCTCTGCTCATTTTCGCCTCGTTATTCATCAATGTGTTTCCTTTCATTTTCTCAATGTCATGCAGAACGGGTGTCGCTGTTGACCCAGATGCTGCAGTGCCTTGGAGGCCGAATAATTTTGAGGTTGGTGTAGTATGCGCAGCACCTTGTTACGTTGCTTGAAATATTGTCATCCGTAGCAATAGAGCCGTAGCACACTATCAAGCGGTGTTTTGCCATGTTTGTCACCTATGTGTTTTACCATAATTGTCGCCTAAGTGAACCGTTCATCAAATCATCCTGCCTCTGCATTCTAGCCAAGCGCGCTGTAGCTTTGTCGCCACCACCACCTACTTTTAACCTGCTGATTTGACTAGCCAGCATTTTGACACACTGCACATTCGTAATACACATTAGAGCTTTGCACAACCAACTTACCAACTAACCAAACAATCGAACAACCATCCAACCTTGTCACCGTCAGCAACAACAGCATCCCGGCCCTGCCTTTGATTCACCCTACACACACGCATACACACTGTAACGATGCTGTCCCTGCCTGTGTGTTACCCTCCACATACAACTGTACTAATTTCTGTCCCTGCCTTCCTCCTGCCCTCTACAGACGTTGGAACGCCACCCTGAGCGCTTTGCTAGGCCTGGAGATGACCCAGACACCGATTTGACTTTCCACCCTCGTATCACCCGCATCAGTGATCTGCCAAAGGTAGCGTTTTCTTGTTGCTTAGACAGGGGGTTTGCTTGGACTGTGGAACGAGCGTAACTTGCCTGAATCTGTTACAGTGATGCAAGCAAATACTGATTTTCCTTCTTGCACACCCTGCTCTTAAACCCTACAATGCATACACACAGCAAATGAGCCGATTGATTTGTTTGTGCAGCCTCTCCTATTGCAGTGTGTTGCCTCTCCTATTGCAGTTCCAGGGGGAGACCAGATGTTTCAAGCTGTTCGACATTGGCGTTGTAGGTTATTAGCATTCACTAACTTTCAAGGACTGCTCTTTGGCTGCAGGACAGCAAATTTAACATGATTAAGGAGGTCTACAGCCGCCCAAGTATCTGGGAAAAGTGAGTGCTACCTACCAGAGAACAAAACGCGTGCACACTGCCTTTATAATCCTTGAGCATCAAAAGGTGGTCTGCGATGTGCCAGGGTTTGCGATAAAAGGTACACGTTAAATGAACCAAAGGCATATGATTTCCAGTTCATCTGCTTTCACAGGTCAGTGCAGATTGCCTTGCAAATTCCCGAGCAATAAAAGGTGGTCTACCATTAACAGTTGTTAGATCACCATAAAAGGCATATAAGCATGTAAGCAAAATATAGGCTGATGGCATATGTTTTGTAAAGACCAGTGCAGCTTACTCTTGTGCAGTTTACACATCATCTGATCACGTGCATTGCTGATGATGTACATGCCTGTCTTTGTTACAGGATGGAGAAAACAGCCGAAAGGAAGGAGAAGTTGCAGGAAAAAGTGAATGATCTACAGAAGAATGTGAGTGTTTGGTGCGCATGTGTAGAAAGGAGTTGAGTGTGTGGATGTGGGTGTGGGTGTGGGTGTGGGCAAGAATGTGGGCGTGGGCGTGGGTGTGGGTGTGGGTGTGAGCGTGGGTGGGCGTGGGGGTGATTGTGTTTGTGTGTTATTCACCGCATCCCATGCTCCTGGTACTCCACCTCTTTCCATCACCTGTCCTTTACCCCTTTTTTCTCTTATTCCTGCCTGATGCGTTTCTACAACAGGCTCTGTCATATCCCCTCGCAATATGAAGATGTAAACACAAAATCCTTTCCGCTGGTCGGTATTCACCACGTTCCGCAAAGCGGATTGTTGCGACCACTAAAAATTTAAAACCCCTCGCAAAATTTTCGTTGGTGCAACAATTTTGTAGACATCCCACCTTTAATCCAGATCAAAACCCCCCAATTTTGCTGTTTTGCTCCAAAAACGCCATTTCTGCCATATTTTGCTTTTAAGGCATGCTGCTTCTTTTTACGTTTGCCTTTGCTGATGTGTACATGTAGGTTTTCCTTGGTCTGTGTGTTCGTTTGCGTGCATGCGTATGTGTGTGTGCGCGCCAGTGTGTATACGCGCGCGCATTTGGGTTTATATGTGTGTGCGCGTGTGCATGCGTGTGTTCGTGTGTGTGCGTCCACGTGTGTGCGTGTGTGTGTGCACCTGTGTATGTGTGCCTTGCTGCCCCAGAGACGCTGCAGCGGTGTGCATGATGCTGTACTGGAGCATCCTTTGCTGAAGCAGGTGTGTGGATGTGCTGCTGCTGCTGCTCCCTGTCTGTTGAGGGCAGGTGCAAGCATTGTGCCCGGCCTGGCCACGATGTCTGAACTATGCTTCAACACACAGTGCGCAGCAAGCATCTGCAACGTGCACTCCATGCCCCGCGAGCAGTCCAAGCCAACACAGACCGTGTTCCTGAAGGTTCCCATCCAAGCAAACTTCCGCGTGTCATGGACATCTAAACTAAAATTACATATCCCATCGAAATTAGTATTACTTCATTCTGCTTGCATGGTCAACTGTGAAATTTGCAGCCGGAACGCAACCAAGGGACTCTGATACAGCAAACGCAGCCAGAAAAAATTGTTGATGGATACTGCACCAGCAGGAAGTGGTCTGGGGGCCTGGCTGAGGAACCCTGGGCAGTTTCCTGGAGCTTCTTAACATGGAACTTGTCTCTAAAACTTCGCATATGGGACCCCAGGGCCCACAAACTTTTGTGGTGCGGTAGAAAAACTGGTTAGAAAGCCTTTGTCCAGTCTCAGCTTGTGAGATGCACTAGGTGGGCCCGGGGAGGCTTGTGTGAAATTTAGTAGAAAGGAGACAACGCTAGGGGCTGACGCCCCCATGAGGGGGGCTATGGCAAAAAGGGGAAAATGTATATTTGAATGTTATTTGTCAAACCTTCAGGCAGGACGGTGCAAAATTGTTTTTGACCCTGATAACTGCCCATCCACCTCTTTGCTACACTAAGCAACACGGAAGTAACACGGAAGAGGTGATCGATACTAAGCTTCAAACCCTGAGCGATGCTCATCGGATCTTTTTTTGCATTAAAAGATGGCCCGTTAGCTTTGTAGAGCTAAATGAAGTGGTGGCTCCCAGATCTGCCATACAGGTTGCAAGAGCAACAACGTGAGCACATACTTGATTTTGCGCAACTGTTTCTCTGTGTGTATTGCTGCACCAACAGATGATACAGGAGCAGAATATGCAGGACCTGAATGATGTGGCAGCAGAGGTCAAGGCAGGAGGGAAGGCAGCGTCAGGCCAGATGGGATACTGGGTGCCCGGTGGTATTGGCCAAAACCACAAGATGCTGAAAAGCGAGGTTGGTTTGTGTCTGTGTGTGTAGATAAGTGTTTACGTGTGTGTAGGGCTGGCCAAAACCATGTATATATACAGTTTATATTTGGTAATTCTGGCAGGGAAATCACCATATATACGGCCATATATACGGTGTAAATAAATTGTCTGGCTAACCCTACGTGGGTGTGCGTGCAAATATATGAGTGTGAGTGTGCGACACTTCAAGGGTTGCCTCTGTATCTGTGTTTGGATGGTTTTGTGTTTAGGTGAAGGTCCGTGACCTGTTTAAGCAAAGCTGTGAAATGAATTAGGGATTTGTACGCAAGTGGGGACAACACCACAAGCGGAGATAGAGGTTCTGTCAAACAGCAAAAACTCACACTACCGAGTGGGTTCAAACCCGCGACCCCAAAGGGTCTGGCCTGACCATGGCTTTCAGGCTGCAACCAATCTGGGATGATCTCTGTATGATAACAATTGAGAAGTTAAAGGGAGTTGAAAATGACAGGCAGTGACAACCACTTTCTATGTCACTATGCTGCACTTAAGGCTGCCTCTTATCAGAATCATAGCTGGCATTAGCGCTGGCTTTATGGCTTCATGTATGCTTTTGTAACGTGCGTTGTGACGTGCTTCCTCACACAGGAGGTCCAAGTGCAAGACAAGGGGGTGGCAGAGATTTCCAAGAATGTACAGTTACTGGAGGCCAAGTTTAAAGAGTAAGTTCAGGGAAAGTACAAGTAGGTAAGCAGGGGTGCCCTGGACTGACTGGAACGGTTATTGATGTCAGTGTCCAGGATGCCCAGATACCTGGTAAAAAACTCAGTTTTGCTGAGCCAGGCTGGTATAGGCGATGTGTGTGTATGTGTGTGTGTAGGAAAAAGGTCCATACGTCTCATCTCAAGGAAAGTTCTTATTGCCTTAATAAATAAAGCACGCAAATGCATTATGTAAAGCCAAACATGCAACCTTTATTGTTGACCTGTCTTACAGTAAAACCGCATGCACACGCAAACATTCATGCACTCACGTTAACACATACGCAATAAGCACGAGCTTAAACAAAGCATGCATCATGTATGCATAGGGTTGGCCAGAACCGTATATCACCTTTCAAATACTGTATATACTGTATATAGGTATATACCGTATAAAACCGTATTCCGTATATACAGAGAAATCGGTACCCTCCAGATTTAAATCATAATGGGCTCATTTTGTAGCTCTTGAAGAGCTGCACACCTATATCCAATTTAGTTGTGCCAAAAAAATCAATATTTGAAGGGTAAGGCCAAAGTAACTGTTCCTGCTGGGATTCGAACCTGAGTCTGGGGTGTACAATTTGAAATACAGTTTTGCACCGTATTTTTATACGGAAATACGGCGTATTTACGCCGTATAATACCTTCATCAATTTCTAGTACGGAAAATACAGTACGTAGATATGCTCCCCCCCCCCTGTATACGGCGTATATACCGTACCGTATAATACCTATAATTATACTTATACGGTTCTGGCCAACCCTATGTATGCACATACACACCAACACAGGGGGTAGCGTGTTCAGTGCCTGGGCCATTACTCGACACAGGCCAAACCTTTTTTTGCTTAATCTCTACTACAACATCCCTGTTCAAGCTTAAAATATGTGCGTACACACACAACACACACACAAGCTCACCAAAGACTTGCATTGAACACACACAACACACATGCACCTATGCAGGTGGCAGTGTGATCAGAGCTTGGGCCCCTTTTCAGGCACAGATCCCAGGGAGGCACGCTTCCCTTATCCAGCCCTTCTGGAGGCTGTAGATGATTTCATTGATGCCCTGCTCACACCCAAAAACGATGTAAGCTTTTAGTTTGCGTGAATGTAACGTGTTGCGTGGCCACACGGCTCGCAACATCACCGGTTTTTACTCAGCAGCAGTTTGCTGACATTGATTTCGCAAGGTGTGCACCTTTTCGCACGACAGCAGACAGCTTTCAAATTCCAATCGAGGTCCATTTGCTGGAAAAACTTAAATCAACACACACACACACACACACACACACACGCATACACACACACACAATGCATGCAACAAGCAACATTTTTGGTATGGGCTTGCTTTTGGTTTGCAACCACTACACAATTTCTGATGTGAACTTTTGCTCTCTGCA
>Ga0307948_1001446_pt1 | contig 16880 bp, 21 predicted proteins | sample OrgLakmetagen280_FD_201824 | JGI IMG/M metagenome (GOLD analysis project Ga0307948, IMG submission 201824) | Saline water microbial communities from Organic Lake, Antarctica - #280 | ecosystem: Environmental > Aquatic > Non-marine Saline and Alkaline > Saline | place: Antarctica: Organic Lake...
TGTATGTATGTATGTATGTATGTATGTATGTATGTATGTATGTATGTATGTATGTATGTATGTATGTATGTATGTATGTATGTATGTATGTATGTATGTATGTATGTATGTATGTATGTGTGTGTGTATGTGTGCGTGCGTGGGTGCGTGGGTGCGTGGGTGCGTGCGAGTTCACTGGCACAAATACATGCTAAAGCTGCGCAAACACATGCTAAAGCTGCGCAAACACATGCGCCAGGTGCGGCGTCATCCAGTCGTTGGCACCAAGCGAGGCACCAGAGGCACACATCTAACCCACCAAGGTTGTAAACGTGACGAGTCTTGAAAGCCGAGGCATTCAGATGTATACATCTCACACACTCAAGTTGCAAATCTTCACAAGTCTATTCCCACACTGAACAAACACGGCAGCCCTCATGCGTTGAATCGGTAGGGTTGACCAGACCCATATGTATATTCATAGGGTTGGCCAGAACCATACATTTATAGGTATATACATAGGTGTACATACGGTATTTCTGGCAGGGAAATTACAAAATATACGGTCATATACGGTGTATATATACGGTTCTGGCCAACCCTATATATTATATATCAGTGAATACAGGAGGCGCACAGGAACCCTAGTAAGGGTATTTGTTTTCAAGTGTGCGGTTGAGCACGGAACACATGTCCACAATTCTACACAGTGACATTTGCTTGATCTGAGAGAGGCAGCAGCATTACTCACCAGGAGTTTGGTGACGGAGGCCTGGCCTGGGGTGGGGCTATGCAGGGCTGCTAAGTGCAGGCAGGTGTTCATGCTGCGCGAGTCAGGGAGAGGAATGCAGGGTAGGGTGTAGCTGACTTCTTGGGTACCTTGGACTGGTTAAAGACAAACAGAAAAAGACCGCAGGTGATGTTAGCACCCCGGACTGTATATTTGGGTTGACGTCTGAACTGGTTACACACGCAATGTGAGCTGAAATGCATGCCACTAGTGGACAGCACGGGGGCGTAAAACGCACAAATCTGGTGCTGTCAATGGAAGCTAAATTGCAATGGACTGTCAGATCAAATCTCCGTCACAGCAAAGTATAAGGCTTAGCACATCAACTAGCCGTTGTCATCAACTAGCCGTTGTCACACATCTCAGGTACTGTCAGCAAGCAAGAGGGAGAGGGAGTTTGAGGACACAGGAAGGTCAAAGTGTAAGGGCAAAAAAGCAAGGCGGAGATCAAAGCGAGGCCCAACCCATAGACTTTAGGAGCACTGCAACTGCAAAGCACTGCAACTGCAAAGCACTGCAACTGCTGATCCGTGATCAGTGTGGCTGGCTGATTCACAACACATAATCACAAGTATATAGCCGCTCCAGCAGTGTCACACAATCCTTGCTACGATACTGTTTTTTGTGAACGGCTATATCCAACCCTGATGACAAGTAACCTACCTGGGATGCACACAAGCATTTGGGTCGGCTCCCATGTACAGCAGGTCAGGCACTATGCTGGACATCCCACGTTTGGACGCATGCAGGAGGGGCGTCTGCCCTGCGCACGCGTTGATGCGGGTCGACAAGAGTATTACACCATTAAGGGGAAGTAAGTAAGCTATGAGCCAAGCGTGAGGCGTGCTAGATGCGAGCATGCCTGCGAACAGAGTGCGTGCACGTAGGCATGCAAGCTGACACGAAAAGAAAAGTGCGTGCGTAGGCATTCATGAAGATGCCACAAACTTCACTGCCTGTCTCAGACGTAGCCACTGGCGCACCGTGAATGTCTGAGATGTTGGCAGCGAGGTGCAGGAACTCTTTGTGCTTCGCGTGGGTTCCCAGCAGCTCCTCCACGATGTGTTTTGCAAGTGCCTCCTGGTTCTCATTGCATGCAGCCAGCAGACTTTCTGCTAGTTCACGGACCTCTTGCATGTTACCCTCAATGACTATCCATGGGGACTTCCAATCCGGCTAAGTCCTTTTCACTTATTTCTGGACTGGCAACTTCCAGCTTTGTATTTGTACAAGGTGGCAGTGGAAATTATAAATATTCAGTGCAAGCTCTAGGTTATGTAAAACTGGTAGGGGATGTCATCCTACACATTCACAAAGCCCAACAAACTCGGTACGGTCACCAGAGCTTGCTTTCTAGGGAACCTGAGCAGCTCCGCACAGCTAGAGCACGTCTCCAAGGTGTTCAGCTCCTTCGGCAGCATCGAGGCCATTGAAACAGGCAGCCCATCACACGCGTACGTGGTCTTCAGTGAGGAAGTTAGTGCCACCGCAGCCGTGCAAACTCTTCATGGGAGGATGTGCCCACTTGCCTTGCTGACTGGAAGCATTCCCCTGGAAGTTAGATACACAAACTTTAAACTCCACCAGGTAAAGCGGATGGTTATACGCATGCGTGCGTGCACGCGCGCGCACACTTGCGCGCGCGTGCACACACACACACGCACACACACACACACATATAAATACATACACGCACACATTCACACCCACGCAGCCTGGTCCCAAGCCCCCCACAGTGTCCCTATTTGGCGATAATCTGGTTCCTGGACTCCACTTAATACCTGACTTCATCAGCCCTGAGGAGGTATGTGTGTTCAAGCATAACCACCTGTAGCCTGCCATTTCCTATGTGGCACACCTTTCCTGCATGCGTTTCATCTTTCAGGATTGGTAGAAAGTCCTAACCTCGACAGACGCATTTGTATGTGCGCCTTGCAGCTTTGCAGGCTATGTGAGTCTGTGCATACACACACTCACATACATAGACAGACGCACAAACTCACACATATTGACACACATACAGACACACATACACACGCACACGCACACAAACATACACTAACCCGCACAGAACTCATTCACGTTCTCAAGAGGCACACAACACACAATACATTAAACGCCCGCACGGGATGTACCCCCTGTTACTTTTCAGGAGGCCACGCTACAAAACATCATTGAGAAGGAGCCCTGGGTTGTGATGTCCAAACGGAGGGTGCTGCATTATGGATTCGCATTCAATTACGTGGTGAGCTGCCTTCGACGTTTGTTTCGTTCCATTCTGTTGCTTTGTTCAGCAATGCATGGTTTTGGCTGTGCTATTCTAAGAAAGGCTCCATGATGGGTGACTATGCTATATCACGTGGTAAGCTCCATTACGGATTACGGCTGTGTGCTTCCTACGGTTACTGAGTTGCTGAGCCACGGGCTCCGTATTGAATGACCCGCGGTGAGCTCTAAATTTTTAGAGACACGCGCATCATTCACTTCTCATGCTGCATCATTCACTTTTCTTGCTGCATCATTCACTTTTCTTGCTGCAGCTATGGTGTGGGCATGGACAGTTGGTCACGCGGAGTGCTGTAGTTTTTCAGTTGACAGAATAACGCACTTTGCGTGCAGTGAGTGCGTGCAGTGAGCAGCTGAGGAAACGTAACCTGTGTACACCTTATACCTCCTTTGTACAGTATACAGCACATGAAAGCGTACACGTATATATATACACACACGCAAACAAAGACTCAAGCTTCTGATGTAAAATGCTGCGTGCACACACACAAAGCTTATGCACATGCACACACACACACAAACACACACACGCACACACACGCACACACACGCACACACACAAACACACATACATGCAGACCCGTGGCTTGGCTGAGAAGATCGGCCCCCTGCCCTCGTGGGTGGCCCCCATAGCATCCAGGGTGACCGCCCTGCCTTTTGTGGCCCACGATTTGGACCAGCTGACTGTGAATGAGTACCCTCCAGGGGTGGGTCTGGCTCCCCACGTGGATAACCACTCCACATTTGAGGGTAAGTGTGGGCAAGGCGAGTTTACTCTGAGGTTTTCAGGTGCCCAGGATCTGATTGAGTGCCCTCCACCCTCTTGAAGCTGGTCAGGCAAACCACGCTGACGTCCACTCCACCACTCCATATTTGAGGGTTGAGTGTGACTGGCAACCCTCCTGATGCACCTTTTTCCTCTTCTGAACTTTGGTGGAGGAGTTTTAGGTACACTATACCAAAGTGCCTCCTTTTCCGTATTTGATGCTGGGAGCGATTTCCACTGCCTTGCGCAAGTTGTTCCTTCTCTCTTGGTGGGGTAGACAGAAGTGGGGTAATATCTTATCTTTTGGTGGGGTAGACAATGTTGCAGAGGACACGCCCTCACCCACCAAGGGTGATTAACAAGGGCACCTGACTTCACAATATAAGGTGGGCTTGAGGCCTGAACCCCACCCTCACCGAGGAAATTGCCCTCCAGGTAATGCACCCAACGACCAGCCCACATCAAGACAATATTTTTGTTTGTGTCAGGCTCAGGAATTTTAATTTCTTGGAACAGTCAAGCGTGGACATGATACACCACTCACCTGCTGCAACAAATTGCACCTCCATCCTCCATATATAGGGTGTGCCAGAACCGTATATATACACCGTATATGACCGTATATCTGGTGATTTCCCTGCCAAAAACACCGTATATACACCGTATATATATGGTTCTGGCCAAACCTATCCATCTATCCATATACAACAATCTGACCCGTTTTAACAGCCTCCGGTTTTCTTTTATGAGTAGTTGATGTGTGAAGGCGATTTCCAGGCAAGCGTGCATAGCTGTGTGCTCTTATGCTCGCTTTAGCACCTTATATGTTATATTCGTGTTAGGCTCACCCTGTCCCTAATTGCTGCGCTCCAGAGCATTCCCCCTAGGCAGCAACACCAACATGGTTTCAGGAATGGGCCAGATCTCGTCAATACTCTTGTTGCCCTTACTGTTTGGTTTGTCTTGCGATTCATAATTGCCGCAGGCCCTGTAGTGAGCCTTTCTTTGGGCAGCGACACCGTCATGGAATTCAGGAATGGACCAGATCATAGGCCCCTGCTGCTCCCCAGGCGATCCCTCCTAGTGATGACGGAAGAGTCAAGGTGTGTGTGTGTGTCTGTGTGTGTGTCTTTGTGTGTGTGTGTGTGTGTGTGTGTGTGTGTGCGTATGTGTGTGTGTGCCCTCCTAGTGATGACGGAAGAGTTAAGGTGCGCTGCGTATTTTGAGCGCGAGCTATGTGAAGGCATGACGAGCAGCGCATGCAGGTGCCCCTGGCAGTGATTGGAGAGTTAAGGAGCGCTGTGTGTTTGGAGCTCTAGCTATAAGAAAGCAAACGCACACAGGAGCTCCTGCTCGTAAGTGGAGAAAATTAAGGGGCGCTGTGTGTTTGGAGCACGAGCCATAAGAAAGCAAGCGTGCAGAGGCGCTCCTGGTAATGACTGAAGGTTAAGGAGCGCTGTGTGTTTGGAGCACTAGCTTTAAGAAAGCAAGCGCACACAAGCACACCTGGTAATGACTGAAGATTTAAGGAGCGCTGTGTATTTGGAGCACTAGCTAATAGAAAGCGAGCGCACACAGGCGCTCCTGGTAATGACTGAAGAAATAAGGAGCGCTGTGTATTTGGAGTACGAGCTATAAGAAAGCAAGCGTGCAGAGGCGCTCCTGGTAATGACTGAAGAATAAGGAGCGCTGTGTATTTGGAGCACTAGCTATAAGAAAGCAAGCGCACACAGGCGCTCCTGGTAATGACTGAAGAATAAGGAGCGCTGTGTGTTTGGAGCAATAGCTATAAGAAAGCAATTGCACACAGGCGCTCCTGGTAATGACTGAAGAAATAAGGAGCGCTGTGTGTTTGGAGCAATAGCTATAAGAAAGCAATTGCACACAGGCGCTCCTGGTAATGACTGAAGAAATAAGGAGCGCTGTGTGTTTGGAGCAATAGCTATAAGAAAGCAATTGCACACAGGCGCTCCTGGTAATGACTGAAGAATTAAGGAGGCTGTGTGTTTGGAGCACTAGCTATAAGAAAGCAAGCGCACACAGGCGCTCCTGGTAATGACTGAAGAATTAAGGAGGGCTGTGTGTTTGGAGTACGAGCTATAAGAAAGCAAGCGCACACAGGCGCTCCTGGTAATGACTGAAGAATGAAGGAGCGCTGTGTATTTGGAGCACTAGCTATAAGAAAGCAAGCGTGCAGAGGCGCTCCTGGTAATGACTGAAGAATTGAGTAGCACTGTGTGTTTGGAGCACTTGTTGCAATGCCTGAGCAAGCATGGTGAGGAGTGCATGCAGGCACTTCTAGAAACGTCCAGAGCAAAACAGAAAAGAGACAAGGGTGAGAAGAAGAAAAAACGAAACAAGAAGGTAAAGGAAAGAAGAAAGGGCAAGCAGGAAAAGGAAAGAAGACAAGGGCAAGAAGGAAAATGGAAAGAAAAACAAGGAAAGAAGTTGGAAAGAATTGAGCAGGATTGAGCAAGGAATGGAGTGTGTAGGAGTTAGAGACATGCGGTTTTTAGGTGGGAGTTGGGATGAAGGTGAAGGGGCCGTCTCTTATACCTGACTATGAAAATTACAAGCCAAGGGCCAGGGCCGTGTATGTCAGTGTGTTGCATATGAAGAACCCCGAAATGTGTGCCCATGAGCGGTGCCTGCGCACGTGTTTGACAAACTCCCAATAGCAATTTGAAGCTGATAGCTTATATGCATGCATCTTCGCAATTATGGTGTGAATTTAGCACAGGCTTGGGCACTGCTTTGGGTGCGGGCACCAACTCAGCCTGTGTTTTGCACCTCCCTACCTCTCTTACGCTTGAGTCAATTGTTAAAACAGGAACCACACACATGAGTCACGACATGTACCTCAATCAACTTAGTACCGTTAGGTAAGGTGAGGTTACATTGCTATATATGCCTCAGGGGGCTTCCAAGCGGAAGCTTGGAAAAAGCCTGTAGCCACACCCTTATAGTACAATTAACTGTCTAAAGTATACAAAATACAGTCCGGTATTTTGCACACGCTATTACGTGACCCCCATAACCTTACATCACGTGTTGAAGTGGGTGGAGCAGGGCCAGGCTGTCCGACAATAAAACCTGACCCTAATAAAACCTAAATTGACCAAAGGTCAATATCAAACTCCCACCTAACCCTTATTATCAGATCCATTAGAAACCCACGCCTGTCCATCAACCTTGCTAACAATAAATCCTGCGTGTGAACACCCATTCGCCTGCATACAAACATTTGCTCCTGTCTTACATCCCTCAATCGACATTCCTTATAACTCACATGTCAATCCATGTCGTAGGTATGCGTGGCAGCACTACATTCCTCACCGAAAGTCAGATACCCTGCCAAGCCTCTCACCAGGCCTTGAGCACCAGCTTGTACGGGGGCTACGCACATCCCTCACCTTTCGCAAGGTGATTATTTGCATAAGTTGTTTGGAGAGCTGCATGGAGATGTGATTGTGGGAGGGGGTGGGGGGAAGTGAGCACTAACTCCACACAGGGGCTACGCGCCTCCCTCAATTTTTACAAGGCAGATGCTTGAGAAAGGTGTATTGTACAGGGAGAGGGAGATGTGTGTGTGTGCGTTTGTGTTGTGGAGAGGGGATTACAAGATGGAAAGCGTGAGTGGTGATGCCAAACGGTGGCTTTGTTTCCCGATTTCAACCTTGCGTTCGTATGCGGCTGCAAAGTTTCAGCAGTCATAGAAAGAGTAAAGAGGGAAAATGTGGATGCCTTCCTCCCTTTGTGTACGTGCGCCACTTGCCCCTGAGCCAATTATAATAGTTTCCCAGGGCAGCCACAGTGTATTTGATGCACGCGACTTCTTGTTTCTTGGACAATTGAAGGGCAGCCTCGGTGTATTTGATGCACGCAACTTCATGTTTCTTGGACAATATAAGGGCAGCCTCGATGTATTCGATGCACGAGACTTATAGTGTGAGAAACAACAGCTGTTTCTTGCATAATTTAAGCAACTGCAGATCAAGATAAACGCATGCACCTGTGCGTGGTCTAATAGTGTGATTCTGAGGACGGACTCAATGCATGTGATATGATGGTCTTCTTCTTCTTCATGTATTGTGTCGTTTTAACATGTGCAAATCAACACGACGAATGCGTATACTTGTGCATGGCCTTGTCAGTGAGAGATGCTCTGTGTGGTACTCAGGGCAGCCTTAACACGCCTTTTACTTACTTGGTACCTAAGTGTGCATCTTTTTGACCACTTGCAGGTCAAGACGGATGCATGCACTTGTGCGTGGCCTAATCAGTGCGACTCCCAAGATAGCACGCTGCCTCCCACAGGCCATGCCATCAAGCTAGGTCAGTCTCACCTGAAATAATAAGCTACACAGCCTGTGCGTGTTAAGCTACATAGCCTGTGTGTGTTGAGCTACACAGTCTGTGTGTGTTGAGCTACACAGTCTGTGTGTGTTAAGCTACACAGCCTGTGTGTGTTAAGCTACACATCCTGTGTGTGTTAAGCTACACAGCTTGTGTGAACAACCCACCTATACAAACACGCAAACAAGGAAGAAGGAGTAGTACTTGGTAAATAAAAAAACATCTAACAACAAGGACACTTTTCATCTTTGTCAAAATAAGGCTGCATGAGCACGGAACTTGAAAGCCAAATACACATACTCACACATGCACGTGCGCGCGAGCACACACTCACACACACACACACACGGGGAGTTTACCTTTTTACACCACCGTCGAACACACACACACACACGCATACAAACACACAACACAAACACACACACACACGCATACAAACACACACACACGCATACAAACACACAACAGTGTCTACAATTTTACACCACTGTCGAACCTACACCTGTGCTTGTCATGTCACATGCACGTCCATGCATGTGTCTGTGTGTGTTCAGTGTATGTGTCCAGCATCACCTGTACATACTTTATGCCATCTCCCGCTCTACAAAAAGGATAAGTCTGCTACAAAATGGAGGGTATGTGTCCAGCATCACCTGTACATATTTTATGCCATTTCCCGCTCTATTCTGCTATACAAAAAGGATAAGTCTGCGACAAAAAGGATACACTCTAGTCTGCTACAAAAAGGATACGCTACAAAAAAGATACGTTACAAAAAGGATACGCTCTAGTCTGCTCCAAAAAGGATAAGTCTGCTACAAAAAGGGTACACTCTAGTCTGCTACAAAAAGGATACGCTACAAAAGGGATATGTTACAAAAAGGATACGCTCTAGTCTGCTCCAAAAAGGATATGTCTGCGACAAAAAGGACACACTCTAGTCTGCTACAAAAAGGATACGCTACAAAAAAGATACGCTCTAGTCTGCTACAAAAAGGATACACTCTAGTCTGCTACAAAAAGGATACACTCTAGCACTCTAGTCTGCTACAAAAATGATGCGTTTGCTACAAAAAGGTTGCGCTTTAGTCCGCTACAAAAAGGATGCGTCTGCTACAAAAAGGACACAAGCACAGCCCCATGTATTATCTGTGTGTCTTCACGGAACTCATGCCCTATTTCCAGCATTGTGAATGCCCGAGTTAATCAGCTTCATTACTGCCCGCACACGTTGCTCTCTCTGCCCTCACACATTGCTCAATGCAACGTCCCTGTTTCAACATGCTGATACATCACATCCAGCCTGTGTGTGTTGATACATCACATCCAGGCCTTGCTTGCGTGGGCAAAGCCCAAGCCGCGTCTGACACCCCCCTTGTTGCTGCCACCGCCAACCAAGGAGCCAGTGCCCCAGAGACCACATCCCACAGCCACTCGTTTGTTCCCAATGCACTTGGCGCCTCTACCGCTGCTGCTGCTGCTGCTGCTGCTGCTGCTGCTGCTGCTGCAAACGGAGGAAGCAGCGCTGCCGCCGCTGCTGCTGCTGCAAATGGAGGAAGCAGCTCTGCCGCCGCTGCTGCTGCTGCTGCTGCTGCTGCTGCTGCTGCTGCTGCTGCTGCTGCTGCAAACGGAGGAAGCAGCGCTGCAGCAAGGCAGATACACACAGGCCCCTCCGCTGAATCACAGCAGAGTGTAGGGGTACAAGGGGGGATCAGAGCAGGGTGTGAGTTGCCAAAGGCATACTGCATTCCTACTGGTCTAGCACAGGGAAGCAGGGAACAAGGGGGAAGTAGCGTAGGGTGTGGAACCCGAGGCGCTTGCAGCGACAGCAGTAGCAGCGGCAGATGCAGGGTTGGCAGAGGGGATGGGGATGGCCGGCAGGGTTCGATTCCCAGTGAGTGTATAGAAAGCAGTGGTCCTCGAGAGGAAGGGAAGGGTGACAAAGGGAGGGGAGCGGGGGAGGAGGGAGTACGTGCGTCGAGCAGTGTGCGGGAAGATGACAGAGCACTGAGGCACATGGAAGAGCAGCATGTGCATGTTGTGTATGACATCATCGCGCAGCACTTTTCTGCGACCAGGTGTGTGTGTGTCACATTTGATTTCTTTTGATTTCTACCCTCCTACTCCTCCTACGTACGTGCGACCAGGTGGGGTGGTCGAACGGAGGGGAGTTGTAAAAGTGCAAAGGAAAGGATGAGGAAAGGGGCGGTGCAGCACTTGGCCTGGACTGATACAGGAGAGAGTCTCTTTTGCTCTTTTGTGAATGGCGTTACTTTTGAATTCTTTGAGGTGAAGTGGTGGCACTGGTGGTGGTGGCAATGGTACTGGTGGTGGTGGTGGTGGTGGTGGTGCTGGTGGTGGTGGCACTGGTGGCACTGGCGGTGGTGGTGGTGGTGGTGGTGGTGGTGGTGGTGGTGGTGGTGGTGGTGGGGGTGGTGGTGGTGGTGGTGGTGGTGGTGGTGGTGGTGGTGGTGGTGGTGGTGATGGTGGTGGACTGAGCAGTGCTTGTAGCGATGGAAGGGGGGTACATGATTTCACACCAACATGCACTTGTGACCTTCCTGGCGCAGTGTCAGCGCCTGCTCCCCGCCTGCCTACGGCGCCAGGTGAGCAGCAACACAGCGCACGTGGTGAAGTGGGCATAGAAACTGCCACTGCTGCTGCTGCTGCTGCTGTCTGTGTGGAGTGCACAGGGTTTGGAGTACGCACCTGCCAGTCTGTGAAGGAGGGCGCAGTTGACCTGGTTAGCCTGGAAGGGCAGCAGCAGCAGCAGCAACCACAGGGATCACGGAACCCACTGCATCAGTTGCAGCTGCAGCAGCAACAAGACCCGTTACAGCTGCAGAGCCCTTCTCTCCCCCCCTCCCGCATCCGCACCACCACAAGCCACAGCAGCTTGACTTCCCTCATCCGGGGCGCCAGCAGCAGCAGCCTCACGGATTTGATCCATGGGGGAGGGGAAGTGGGCAGCTTCCAAGGCTATGCTGTGGATGGGGCTGGGGGCCAGCAACACACGGTGGTACAGCAGCAGCAGCAGCAGCAGGAGCAGCAGCAGCAGATACACCCACATTGCCCACAGCAGAATCGGCAGCAGATGCAACAAGGCGGCCACCATGCGCCCCCTCCCTTCCCCAGCCTAAGCCCTTCCCCCGGTCATGACCTGCGCCTGAACCTTCACCCCCAACATTATCACGTGAAGCCCATGCTCATCGGGGGCGAGGGCGCGCCGCATGCACACCCAAACTCACAGCCCTACCCGCACCCACACCAGCAGGATCAGCTGGGGCAGCAAGAACACCACCACAACCACCACGGCCACCGCCATCTCTATCAGCAGCAACAGCAACAGCAGCCGCAGCACGAGGAGCAAGGCCAGGAATTAAACGGGCAACTGGAACACCACCAGCAGCACCAACAAACGCATCCTCCCGCCCCCCTTTTGGGTGGATGCCAACACAATCACATGCAGCTGCACCTGTTGCCTCCAAAGCACAGGCCTCCTTCCTACCAGTTCAACCCCACCCCTGACACCAGCCACTCTTTCATAAATGCACGCTCACCCCCACACACCAACAGCAGCACAGGCCATGTTGGGCTGCAATCTGCTGATTCTCGCAGCGGCAACAGCAACAGCAAATTCCCCGCAAACTCTCCCACCTCCAGCTCCAGCGCGTGTGTGTCTCCGCAAACCCTCCCACCTCCACCTCCAGCTCCAGCGTGTGTCAGTAACAAGCAGCAGCAGGAGGAGGGTGGATGCTACTCTGTGCCGCACGCCCCCCCTCATCTGCTGGACTGCCTGGTGGCGTTCTTCCAGGTTGGTCATGGAATAAGTTAAACCCCTGGATCATTTGTCGCAGGTGTTGTCATAGCACGCACGATTGACTAGCACAACTGACTAGAACTGTCGCAGGTGTTGTCATAGCACGCATGATTGACTAGCACAATTGACTAGAACTGTCGCATGTGTTGTCATAGCACGCACGATTGACTAGCACAATTGACTAGAATTGTCGCAGGTGTTGTCATAGCACGCACGATTGACTAGCACAAATGACTAGAACTGTCGCAGGTGTTGTCATAGCACGCACGATTGACTAGCACAATTGACTAGAACTGTCGCAGGTGTTGTCATAGCACGCACGATTGATTAGCACAGGATAGGCTTGTGCAAAGGTGGCAGTTGTTTACGTCATGTCTTTGTGGGAACGCACCTCGTGACCCTCTTTTGCCCTCTCTCTTCCTTTGTATCTTACCTACCTCGTTAACGGTCACTTCCTGTGCATGCATGGCACGGAATTGAGGAGAGGCACGCGCTACAGCCCCTTTTTCTCATAAAGTGTCGTCTCAGGAGTCTTGACACAAGCTTTGACGTAGGGTATAACTCTAAACTCTAAACCAACAGAGCTGCAGCAATAATTTGCGCTCGCTGCTACAGCTGTATCGCCTGCCTGTGTTATGTAGGACGCTGCAGCAAACAAATGCCACGCACATTAGTATGGGTCGCTGAAAATGCGCCGCGTAGCAAAAGCATCCCCCACTCTCTTTCTCCAAGCCAGAACTGTTCAAGAAGGCGTGCCAATAGCCTATGCACATAAACAGACACGAGCATGCACAGACACAAGCATACACAGACACAAGCATGCACAGACACAAGCATACACGGACACAAGCATACACAGACACAAGCATGCACAGACAAGCATACACAGACACAAGCATGCACAGACACAAGCATACACAGACACAAGCATACACAGACACAAGCATACACAGACACAAGCATGCACAGACACAAGCATGCACAGACACAAGCATACACAGACACAAGTATACACAGACACAAGCATACACAGACACAAGCACACACAGACACAAGCATACACAGACACAAGCATACACAGACACAAGCACACACAGACACAAGCATACACAGACACAAGCATACACAGACACAAGCATACACGCTCACGTGCCCTTTTGTTCACAAAAGGTGAGCCAAGCCCATCCCATGGGAAGAGCAGCGCAGTGCAAATAAGCAAGTAAGATTAACCCACACAGTTGTACACACAAACACACAAACACACTTACAAACACACACAAATGCATACAACAAAACGCAGGCTGAGCCCATCACCTGGGAGTGCCCACACGAACGGGATGCTGCCAAGAAGCGCGCACGTGCTCTTTACCACCACAACAACCACGTCCACCACCACCACCACCATCACCTTCATCCTACCCATCAGCTCCACTTTACACAGCACAGCCATCACTCTCACGCCTCCCACCTTCCATCCCACAGCCACACCCAAACCCACACCCATATCCACGCCCACCCTCACCACAGCTCCCCCATCGCTTCTATTCCGTACCCACACTCCCTCTCCCCTCGCGCCTTTCACCCAGGCCCCTCCGCTCCCCACTCTGCCGATTCTTCCCCACACATTGAGCCTCGCGCCTCACACACTGCACACATTGAGCAACGCGCCCCCCCACCCAGCACTCCCACCCAGCAGCACACCACACACCGCTCACATGAAGAGCAGCGCACCACACACAGCACACCCGTGCAGCAGCAGCAGGTTGCACACAGCACACCCCTTTTTCATTCAGACTGTAGCCCAGAGGGAGGCTCCTCTCCTGTCCTAGGCCTTCATTACAGAGGGTGGAACAGCAGAGGTGCAGCAGCTGGGGGTGCTGCAATCGATGCAGGCAGAAGCACAGCAGCTGGTGATGCAATGGGCAGTGGTGCAGGGGGCAGTCCGACGTTTGGTGCAGGGAGCAGCGGTGCGGGTGAACGTGCGGCAGTTGCTGCAATGGGCAGTGGTGCAGGTGACAGTCCGGCAATTGGTGCAGTGAGCAGCGGTGCGGGTGAAAGTGCAACTATTGCAGCAATGTGCAGTGGTGCAGGTGACAGTCCGGCGGTTGCTGTAGGGAGCAGCGGTGGAGGTGACAGAGCAGCACAGGGCTTGCCTCATCATGCGTCAACATCCTCCCTGCCCCATTCTCCTCTCCCCTCCCACTCCCACTCCCAACCAGTTAACCGAGCACCACTTCCACACGACCCACAAGCCCAACCACACAGTGCCGTGAGTGACACCACGCAGCTCAAGAATGAAGGCCCTATGGGCTCAGCGGCTCCGCCCTCACTCTCCCCACGCCCCCAGCTCATGCACTCCCAACACACGCCCCACCTGCCTTACTACCTACACCAGACTACACAACAGCAGCAGCAGTACCAACAGCACTACCAACAGCAGCAGGGACAGCAGCAGCAGCAGCAGCAGCCCTCCCTTCCATCCTCCTCCTCCTCATCTGATTTCCCAAGAAAGCAGGTGATACGGTGACCCAAGTTTGAACTCCATAGGTCACAAGGCTGTACCGAAACTGGCTGTTTACCAAGACGTATTAATTATGCTACTTTTATTATAGGTCACAAGGCTGTACCAAAACTGGCTGTTTACCAAGACGTATTAAGTTAGGCTACTTTTATCATAACTGGATCAGGAGCTTGTTAAAACATATCCCTGAAAGTCACGAGTAAATTTTGGGCTTCCGGCCCAAATGACCACCCACCTCCCAAACCCCCCTTCCTGACCCCCCACACTATTAAAAAGGGTGTCAACCTGCTCGGAATTTAAGCAGCTATCTGCCTGCTCAGTTCCCATGCCAGACAGTTAATTACCTGAAAAGCTGTAAGGCAAAAACAGATATGTGCACGCTCTTGCACGGACCACCTGTTTAGTGCACAATTCCAGCCAAAACCTTTGCCAAGTCATTATTTACTTCTTTCATGCAACTTATGTATACTGCAATGCGTAAACTGCAATTTTAAAATTAATTGCTGGTAATTCGCCTGAACACACCACTGCGGCCTACTTGAGGGCATTCCATACATTTGTGTGACCAGGCACTAAGACCACCCCCCCTAATATAATCACCCAACAAGGGTGCCAATCGAACAGGCTTGCTAAGGATTCCAAAAATATATTTATTATTTGCTGGAAGTGGCCCAGAAAAATCCGGAGACCTCCCCCAAAATTTCGGAGCCCCCCCAAATGACCACCCAACAACCGACCCTTCAAAATCGACTCATTTATACACTAATCGATAGCTTTCGACGTCAGAATTTCGAATATAAAATATATAGTTCAATCGACACGTGGCGACAAAAAGTTGTGATACTAACAGGCTTTTGACTGGATCAATGCTTTATGAAAGCAACTCATGTCACGTTTTGCCTCCTTACCCTGTGATTAGACGCGTGCTAACTAGACCATTCGCTACACACACACACACACACACACACACACACACACAGGTCACAATCTGCCCCTCCCTCCACGCGTGCACACCATGCATGGAAACGAAAAGTTTCAATCCTTTACCACCCACAATTTACATGCCAAGTTCTGCCCCTCCCTCCACGCGTGTACACCATGCTTCAACACGTACGAATCAAGCCCTTCACTACACACACACACACACTGACACACACACACACATACACACACATACACACACATATGCACAGGTTACATTCTGCCCCCTCCCTCCACGCGTGCATTCCGTGCCTGGCATCGAGGAGCAGCGAGGCACACACATCACAGCAGCCCTCTCCGGCGCCGCTCCTTTCACACAACCCGTGCGCTGTCCGCTACGCAATCCTTGCATAACACAGCACGCACAGCACGCCCTGCCGCTCACTGCAACACCGGCAGCTGGGGCAGCAGATGGTGCTGAGACTGTGGGCAATAGCGTGGCGGAGGACGGCGTGGTTGGTGGTGTTGGGGCTGTGAGCGGAGGTGTGGTTGGGGTCAGCACGGATGGTGGTGTTCGGGCTGAGAGTCATGTTATGGATGGATATGACAGGGGGAAGGAGAACACTGAGGAGGGACCAGCTGGGAGGGTGCTCTTGCTTATCAGTGCCAAGCTGGACCCAGAGGTGTGTGTTTTGGGGGGAGGTGTGTGGAGTGTAGTGTGTGTGGGTAGTTTTTGGGGTGGGGAAGGGGGGTGTGGGGGTGATTGTGTGTGTGTTTTGTGTGTGTGTGTTTGTATGTGTGTGTTTGTATGTGTGTGTGTGTGTGTGTGTGTGTGTGGTTGTGTGTGTGAGTGTGTGTGTGTGTTTGCAAGACCAGGACTTGAGTGTGCTGCGTTTTAGTTGTAAACCCCTTCCTGTGTTATGTGTGCACTCAACCACCTGCTGCTGTGTGTGTGCGTGTGTGTATGTGTGTGCGCGCGTGTTTTGCGCGACCAGGACTTGAGTGTGCTGCGTACTATTAAATAATACCTTCCTTTGTTATGCGTGCATTCGATCACCTGCTGCTGCTGTGTGTATGTGGTTTGCACGACCAGGACTTGAGTGTGCTGCGTGTCAGTCTGGAGGCGGGTGCCAACCAATGGGGGGTGGAAGGTCGGTCTAGCCCTCAGTGTCATGCTGTTCTGCCGGGGGGCAGGCCCCTCCTGTTGGCCACGTTTGACGTGAGCAGGTGTGTGCACGGTTGTGTGTATTTGTGTGTGTGTGTGTGTGTGTGCGCGATTGTGTGTGTGTGTATCTGTGGTTGTTAGTCTGTTAATCGGTGATTTTCATGTTTGCTTGTATGTGTGAACCAGTGCTTTTTATCTGTACCAGTGCTTTTCATGGTTGCTTGTATGTGTGAACCAGTGCTTTTTATCTGTACCAGTGCTTTTCATGGTTGCTTG
>Ga0307948_1001449_pt1 | contig 16877 bp, 16 predicted proteins | sample OrgLakmetagen280_FD_201824 | JGI IMG/M metagenome (GOLD analysis project Ga0307948, IMG submission 201824) | Saline water microbial communities from Organic Lake, Antarctica - #280 | ecosystem: Environmental > Aquatic > Non-marine Saline and Alkaline > Saline | place: Antarctica: Organic Lake...
CGAATGGCAGAGGGACTCGGGAGGTGCATTCTCTCTGCAGCGGCTTCGGCCTCTCCCAGATGCAGGTCCTGCAGCTGCTTCACCTGATTGATGAATAGATTTTAAAGTTTTGTCTGGTTGAGTTTTTTAAGACATTTGAGTGGCGGGGCATGAGCAACTGTAACTCTGCTCTTGACGTACAAAAGTCCCGTGCTAGGTGAGCAACCAAAGCAGGTGTAAACAAATCGCGCAAGGCCATCAATAGGACTCTTGATAGTGTAAGTTATATAAATGTGTCTCCCAAGTATTTAATTGACAGGTTGAAGTTGCGCCCCCAACAATGCTAACAATTCACACTATTTTTAACAAACAAACTCACCTGCAACGCTCGTTGTAGAGCTGCTTGTGCCTCACGCGACGCTGGACTATAACAATCATCCTCAGCATTGGACTTGGAGGTTTTTATTTGACCTGCTTCTGAAGCCACTCTTGCAAGGATGGAATGCAAGCGCTCAAGCTCCTCCTGCGTGCATAAATTTGACCAGCTTCCTCTGTCAACTAACTACATTAAAAAAATGGTTCATATGGCAGGAGTCCGGACAGGAGTGCACGTGTTTGCAATTTCATGTGAAAACGGGGATATCCAAGATGAGAAACAAATTTTCCTGCATGTGTAGTGAACATCTACGGCATCGTTTTTGCCCCTTCTTTACCCAATTCTGCCAATGGTGATGTCATGGTTCAGATGTGAATAAGATGTGATTCAGTTGTGATCCAGATGTAATGCCATGGTTCAGATGAGAATAGTTTTATTAGTGCAGCTGTCAATCTTTTTAATTGACGTTTGTTTGGGGACCCCTATAGGCTAAGCAGCCATGCCAGACTGGAGGCCTTTGTAATCCAAACTAAACATTTCTAACTACAAAATTCACAGCATGCATTGCCCTAAGAACAGAATTGCATTCTGTGCTTTTAACAAACAGATTACACACTCCGTGCTGAATAGTTTGGTCTGCTTTCTAACATTTACAATTCACAAGCTGCTGGCGCTTCATCATTAGTCAGGCAAAAAATTTCACACAAAACAGTGCTTCTCCACACCACAAGGTGCATGCATGAAATAATGCCGAGGTGCACCCTCCAGCTTCTTTCCTCACAAAGGAATATGATTGCGACAGAAGCACCTATGTCGTAAAGACTCTCACACACAGAGCCTTAAAGAATAATGATGTGCTTTTAGGATTACTGCCAAGTGATTCAATCTGACACCTACACCATTAACACAGGTACTGAAGCATTGCTTAACGTGTACCTGCAGGTGTGAGTTGTACTCGTTCTCTGCCACCCAGTGCTCTCGTGCCTCAGCAATCTCCATGGCAAGCTCAGAGTGGAGCTGAGCAGTCGAGGATTTCTCATCCTTCATGCGGTCATACCTGCGTGTGTGCGCGTATGTGTGTGTGCGTTGTGTGTGTGTTTGTGTGTGTATCAGTACTGGTGCGTATGTGTGCGCGCACATGTGTAATATGTGTACGGGCACGTGTTTGTTTGTGTGTGTGAGTGAGTGCGTGGGTATAGAGGTGTATGTGTGTATGTATGTGTTATTGCACTGTGTACCAACCTACATCATAGCACCATATGCATCCTCATAGTCGGGTGGCACGTTTGTGGCGCTGCCCCTATTGAATGGTGGAACTAAATATTTTCCGAGAAGAAGGGGTAGGATGCACCATTCCTGCTCCACACGCACCTGATAGCAATGTCCTTCATGTACAGCTCCATGTCCCTGACAGCACAGACGAGCTCCATGCGGCTCATCATCTCTACGCCATTGTAGGCAGGGTGGTTGGAGCCTGCAGCAGCAAGCACAGCAGGTTCAAGTGACTTTCTTAGTGTTATCCAAGTAAGATAGATCTGGCGCACAGAAGCTGGTATAATTTTCTACTTCCTGTCATTCATGTCAATTTCACTGGAAGAACAGCTGGAGCACGGCAAGAAATCCAGCAGCAAGCGTGGCCAGGAAGGGAAGTGATTCACTCAGATTAACTGCATATTGAACTGCATATAATGGTGATCCCCTCCCTTGCATTCAAAAATATGTAGAAAAGATCATGTACACTAGAGTAGGGCACATGTATCGAATTAAGGTACATCGGAGTAACTGTGTACACCGGAGTAACTGTGCACACTTGGGTTGGTTTTGCTTGCAGGCCTCCCCCTCTCAAATAAAAACATTGCGTGCACTAGGTTCTGCATGAGCACCCTGGATCTTTACCTGATACATAGCAGCACAAACACCGCAGGTGTACCCTGCGTACCGGTCCTGGGCTGTTATGTCCTTGTACTCATATTGTAATATGCATTTGCGGAGTGCCAAATAGATATGGTATTTGGCGCCTTATGAATAGGCACTCGTAGCCTGCTCTTTGTCTGAATCCTTAACAGCCTATAGGAACGCTTGGTGAGTCGACCATGGGCCATGTAAAACTGAACTAAAAGCGTTGCACCCAGCTCAATACCTTACATTACCAAGTACAGCACATACCAAGAAGCACGCTTAGTGAGTTGACTATGAGCCCCTGCATAATTAAACCAGAAGCGTCGCACCCCAGCCCTCTACCTGAAAAGTTTAGCACAGAACCAGCAGGCTTGCTTGGTGAATCGGTTGTGGACCCCAGTAGGTTAGAAATTAACGCGTCGCACCCCAACCCTATTCCTGACGGGTGCCCAGCACAGACCCAGCAGGCACGCCTGTTGTGGTAGCCGTGGGCCACTATAAGTTAAACCAAACACGTGGCACCCCAGCCCTTTACCTGACGAGTGCAGCACAGACCCAGCAGGGACGCTTGATGTGTTGGCCACAGGCTGCTGCAAGCTCCAGCTGTGGGAGGGCACTGACAGGCCTACATTGTTGCCCACTCTCTCCGACAGCATGAACGGCCGGAGGGCAGGAGGACTCTGCAGTGATGAATAACATGGAGTCAGTGTTGCGTGCGGTCTGTGTTTGAGCAGCACACACGGCTGAAGGGCAGGAGATATCTGCAGTGATTGATAAGCATGAAAGCAGTGTTGTGTGTGGTCTGTGTTTGAGTAATATAAATGGCTGAAGGGCAGGAGACACCTGCAGTGATTATTAAACATGAAAGCAGTGTTGTGTGTAGTCTGCGGCTCGACAGCCCAAATGGCTGAAGGACAGGAGACACCTGCAGTGATTATTAAGCAGTGTTGTGTGTAGTCTGTGGCTCGACAGCGCAAACGGCTGAAGGACAGGAGACACCTGAAGTGATTATTAAACATGAAAGCAGTGTTATATGTCGTCTGTGTTTGAGCAGCACAAATGGCTGAAGGACAGGAGACACCTGCAGTGATTATAAACATGAAAGCAGTGTTGTATGTAGTCTGTGGCTCGACAGCGCAAACGGTTGAAGGGCAGGAGAGCTAAGCAGTGATTAAACGGGAGACAGTCTTGAGTGTGGTCTGTAGTCGTTGCCCGGTTTTTCTGATAGCATAAACGGTATGAGGGTAGGAGGGCTCAATGGCGGTAGTAGTATTTGCCAGAACAGGATGAAGTGGGTGATCGGTAAATTAGTGGATTATGTTGACAACTAACCGATTATGTTGACAACCAACCAATTATGTTGACAACTAACCGAATATGTTGACAACTAACCGATTATGTTGACAACTAACCGATTATGTTGACAATTAACCACTGTCCTGGCCCCAGGAGGCAGTGCCATCCACAGCCAGAGATTTAAGGATCTAGCTGAAACCGCCCATCTTTCCAACCTGCTTACAAACTTGCACCGGGTCCGCTAAGCCAGGCATTGTGCCAAACCTGGCTCGTTATGCTGCACAGCCACTACACCCTCGCCCTGTGTCAATCAGATTCCCCTTGCCAAAAAAATCACAAAGCACGCATACACACACCCACCTGTAGCAACTAAGCAAAGACACGCACGCATATGATCCTGCTTCCAATTTTCTCATTATGGAAACAATTTCCCCCCTACTACAAGAGGCCGTCACTAGCGCATACACCCGCAGCTCCCACTCTCCCTGCCTGAGCTTTTCTTGTAGCTCTTCCTTTTGCTGCGTGTGGCCATCAGCTACACATACCTGCGGCTCCCCCTCTTCCTGCCTCTGCTCTGACTCTTAACGTATCACTTTACAGCAAACGCATTGCCAACACACACACCCACGGCTCCCTCTCCCCGCCCCAGCTTCATCATTGATGTGTAACTAGTTTCAAGCACATAGCAACAAGCACCTGCGGCTTTTCATTTCCCTGCAACATTCTTCTTGACGTGCAACATTAGAGTTGAAGTACAAAATTGCGCAAACCTGCGGCTTCTCCTCCTCGCCTCATCTTTGGCTTTCAATGTGTAACTCTACTGTAAGCACGTAAGCACATCAATTACACGCACCTGCGGCTCCCCCTCTCCCCGCCCCAGCTCCCATTGGCCAGTGGATGAAGATGGATGCGCACTGTGAGGCCGTGCTTGCATGGGTATGCCCTTCTGTGGCGTGGCTGTGACCATACGCACTGTGTACGAACCAACAGGCTGATCTGGCTGCTGTTGATACCTGCGCGTGTTTAAATGTCGTGCTTCTTTGTGTGCTTGTTGTGTGTATGTGTGTGTATGCCAGTCTACATTTCCAGGGCAAACAGACAGTCAGATGTTATTCCAGCATTAGGTGCACATAGCACGGCTCTTTTCACACATTGCGCCTACAAATCATGCTTTCACCACCCCTTAAACCGTATTTACACTCAAACACACACTCAAACACACTCAAAGGCTCATACACACTGAGCCTGTTCTCACACATTGCGCTTTAGCATGGTAGATCCGCTGCTGCTTGCTCCCTGAAATTGAGATATGACTCCGCACGCACACACAAGCACACACACACACAGACACACACAGCGCCTGTACTCACACATCGTGCTTGAGCAAGGTAGATCCGCTGCTGCTTGCTCCCTGAAATTGAGATACGGCTCCGCACGCACACACAAGCACACACACACAGACACACACAGCGCCTGTACTCATATGTCGTGCTTGAGCAAGGTAGATCCGCTGCTGCTTGCTCCCTAAATTTGAGATATGGCTCTGCACGCACACACAAGCACACACACACAGACACACACACAGCGCCTGTACTCACACATTGTGCTTGAGCAAAGCAGGCCCGCTGCTGCTCGCCCCCTGATACGGCCATCCAGTTTGCTGAGGCTTTTGAGATGGTGGAGAAGGGGAGCGAGAGGCTGTGTCATCGGGGACGTCCTGTTGCTGCTGCTGCTGTTGTTGCTGCTGCTGCTGTTGCCAAGCATGGAACCCCAAGACAGCAGGTCCGGCAGATTTCGGCCTTTTAGTCGGCTCAAGGGCCCTCCCCCTATTTCCAACCTGGTGGCTGCTGCCTCTGTTTCCTTCTGCCACTGTATGAAGAGCATTGTCACCACCATCAACACCTCTGCAACCGAACTGTCCTCTTGCATTGCTAGGTTCCATTGCCTGGGCAGAAGCCCTGGCTGCTGCAGACGCGTGCTGCGCTATGCGCTGCGCGCCATCAAGGAACGGCTGTGGTCAACAAGAGTGGAGTCACGCACACAGTGAGGCACGAATGAATGTGTGAATTGTGCTGAGTGATGCACGCCCCTTCAAGAGCGGCTATGGTCAGAATGAGCGAAGACAACCTCTAATTATTTTGTGCTGTTTGCTGCAACAAATATTTCAAAAGATGTCACACGCCTGCAACACACAGGGGTGTACACGCGTGAGTGCACACACCCACGCACATGCACACGTGTACACACGCATGCGCATACACCCACACCCACATCCAAGCGCACACCCACCCACCCACATACACACGCGCACACACGCACAGACACACACTTACACAAACACACACGCACAAGTGCAAGTACATACACACACAGACACACATTTACCTGCAAAGACTCCACTTGTTGAGTGGGCCCGTCCCTCCGTGTGTACACCCTCCAAACGCCACTGGGATCCAGGTATGAGGCATGCAGCCGCTCAAACATGCCCCCCCAGCGTGTGGCATCCTCAATGCTGCCTTGCAGGTGACCACTTGTGGCATGGGCAGATGCAGGGCGCAGCCCAAACACCTACAGGTGTTGACGGTTGCGTGTGTGTGTGTGTGTGTGCGTGTGTTCATGTATGTGCATGTGTTCACGTATGTGTGTGAGTCTGTGTCTGTGTGTGTTTGTCTGTGTCTGTGTGTGTCTGTGTGTGTGTGTGCATTTGTATGCGTGTGTATGTGAGTGTGAGTGCATGGGTGTGTGTATTTCTGTGCACACGTGCGCGTTTAGAACCTTGGTGTGTGTACACATGTGTGAGAAAGAGAAGCAGAAATGTACACACATGTGTGAGAAATACGTGAGAAATGTGTGAGAACATGTGTGAGAAATGTGTACACATGTGTGAGAAAGAGAAGCAGAAATGGCGCAATTTAACACCACCCGCATCAAAATGAGAGCATGCATAAGTACCAGCAGGTTCGAAAGTAAATGGGAACACGTGTCCATGCTGGTATCTCAAACAATACTAGAGGACATGAGCCATTGTTCACATGTCCGAGGTCCAAGCCACCCTAAGGCAGCAGAGGTGTTCTGTATAAGGCCGACACACAGCTGGAGTTGCAGACAGCTGGAGTTGCAGACAGCTGGAGTTACATACAGCTGGAGTTGCAGACAGCTGGAGTTACAGACAGCTGAAGTTACAGACAGCTGGAGTTGCAGACAGCTGGAGTTACAGACAGCTGGAGTTACTGACAGCTGGAGTTGCAGACAGCTGGAGTTACAGACAGCTGCAGTGCACTCTTCCCACTTAAAAGATGCATGCAAAGCGCATTCTCCTCTCAAGACAAGATACAGGAGTGCCTCCCCCCTGCTCAAGTCCCTCCCCTGTTTAATCCTCAGTCCTCGGCCGTGCCAACTGAGCTCTGGGACCAAAGCTTCCACACAAACTGATTGCATACCGTCTCTTGTGCATTTTAAACATAATGCATTCAACTTCATCAAGGTTTAATCAGACATAGCACAGGAACAAAGAGTGCTTACCCCGGGCCCTTGCCGCCCCAAGACGGTGGACACGTTGACACCAGAGTTCGGCCTCCTGCTCCTGGGCAGCTTTGAAGAAGGGGGCACGTACCTAAAACAACATGAGGTGTACAGGGCACTCGGATTAAGGAGAAGGTGCAGGGGATTACTCAGACAATATAACAAATGCCTGTTGTAAGGGAGGGGCCACCGTTGGAGTTGCACACACACTCACACACACACGCACACACACACACACACACAAACACACACACGCACGCATACACTCACACACTCACACACACATACGCACACACATACACTCACACACTCACACACACATACGCACACACACACACACCTGGCTCCAGGCAGCGCCCCCTCCGTTCCTTCTTCCTGCTCCTGTCTTTCAATGTTGGTGTCACCCCAAATGTCATCATTGCTGTGCGAGCTGCTGTCCTGCTAGGTGCAAACGTAATTCTCAAGTTCAACATGAAAGCATTCGAGTCAATGCAGGTGCAACTGCTGTCTACCTGCTGCGCCTGAAAACCGCGCCTAAAATAGGTACATCTCAGTTGCGTCCTTCTCACGCCAGGACCAGCTGAGTGGTGACTCAGCAAATCCGGTTCATTTGCTAAATGCCTATGAAGAACGTGAATTTGCATCTAAGCACAACCAATTTAGTAGTCTCCTTTATCTCCACATTCTCACCCCATGGGTTTGGGTACAACGCAACGTCTCGCCTGAAACCTCTGACTTTAAAACAAAGGCACTTCCTGGCCAGCCAAAATGCCCCCTTAACCCATAAACCTGGAACCCAGGGCAGTTTGGCATCTGAAAACCAGTTGTCTACGCCTGCCATTGCACATTGCATTGCAAACCCACGGCAATTTGGCACCTCAAAGTCCAGTTACCAATGCATCCCTACCTTAACACCTCCGAGCCAAGCAACAACACAACCCCGATCCATCAACCTGCCCCTTGGAAACCCACCGGCAGTTTTGACACACTAGCATGCCATTAACCCATTGAGCCCCTGCTCCTTTGCCATGGCACCTCTGGAGCCCATCAGATTGCAACCCTGACCACCAGCAGGTCAACAACAGCTTTCAAACAGCCTCTCCATGTTGCTGGAGCTCCAAAATGCTTAGCCTCGCCTAAGTCATGTTGCTCCCTCTCCCCTTCACCTCCCACCCTTTCCCTTTTCACCTAAACACGTCTTTGTTTGTAGCCCCTTGCAGTCACTCCCATTGAGCTTAGCCCTACTTACACGCAAATTCTTAAGTTGCCCACAGCCGTATATATCCACCGCATATGACCGTACATTTGGTGATCTCCCTGCCAAAAATACCATACATACACCGTATATATATACGGTTCTGGACAACCCAATACATACTCCGGCCCCTATGGCCTTACCCCGTCCCTTTTAACACACACACACACACAACCTCACCCCTCACCTGCTTGGCCACACCACCCGCCTCTGCATCCTCAAACTCATCAGTAAATGCCACTGCACGTGCGCTCGAAGGTCTTATGTCCCCTCCCCCAGCAACCGTTATAGCAGGAGGTAAATTGAGGTTGAGAGTGCCTGCACGGCTGCTGCGGCAAGAAGCAGCGCCTGAAGTACTGCCACGAATTATCTGCAGGTGCATGTGAGAGTGTATGTGTATTTGTGTGTGGCGTGCGTGTATTTGCGTATATGAGTCTGCGTACGTGTTTGCTAGCATAGATGCTGCGGCGAGAGGCAGCGCCTGAAGTACGGCTGCACACAATTTGCAAGTGCGTGTAAAAGAAAAGAGACTGCATATACATATGCAGGTGTGTGTGTGTGAGAGAAAAGAGAGAGCGAGAGCGAGAGCAAGAGGTCGAGAGAGAGAGTGAGAGTGAGAGTGAGAGTGAGAGTGAGAGAGTAAGTGAGTGAGTGAGAGAGAGAGAGAGAGAGAGAGAGAGAGAGAGAGAGAGAGAGAGAGAGAGAGAGAGAGAGAGAGAGAGAGATAGAGAGAGAGAGAGAGAGAGAGAGAGAGAGAGAGAGAGAGAGAGAGAGAGAGAGAGAGAGAGAAAGAGAGAGAGAAAGAGAGAGAGAGAAAGAGAGAGAGAAAGAGAGAGAGAGAGTATGTGTGTTGCGTAGATGTGTGCGTCTGCATGTACACTCGCCTGCACAGTTAATTGCAAAAAGCAGCACATGACGTGCTTACATGTATCCATGATAACAAGGGTGTGCCATGAAGAGAATTATGCAGTGTGCACTTGCGCGTGTGGAAATAACTTAAAGGATGGCGGTTTCAAATCAAGGTTTTAAAGTCTGAAGCAGCTGGTAGATTCACGTATCTGACTCCTGAGCAGATTTCCTAGACATTGCCCTGAGGTGACTGGCTTAGCTGTGAAATTTAGGCTTGATCTCACACCAAGAATGCTTTATCTAATACCCACATGCACATACGCCAGTTAACACACAGGCTCTAAGACGTGAGCTGGAATTTCGAATTGCACACCCACCGAAAGCTCTTGGATCTTTTTGCTGCTACTTTTAAGGAGACTGCTCAGATCTTCAGGCCCCAGCATACGTTGCATGCTGGAGCGGCGTCTCAAAGCCTTCTGTTGGTCCTGACGCAGCTCTAACCCATCCTGGCCGAACTCATCCTCCACAGCCTGCGTGCATGAGTGTGAATGCGTTTGTGCTCTTGTGTGCCTGTGTGCCTGTCTATTTGAAATTATACTGGGCCCTCTTTGCTAGATAAGGTGAAAAAAGGTGTCAAGAAAGGGGGCAAGACACCCAGATGCTGCATCTTTCCTTGCTGCTCTGCATCGTCAGCTGCAAGCTGTGCGTGAGATTAAACCATGTTGCATGACAGCAAATTAGTTGCTCTGTTTGAACATTTGTGAGTGAGAGAGTATCTTGTGTGAGCAAAGAAGCAAGGGCTATACGCACGGCATCAACGCTTGACAAAGAGGCAACCTTACCTAAGTGTGATAACAGAGCTTTCTGGCCATCAGCACATTGGTGCAGAGCATCTTGTTAGCTAACCCATCATTTCTTGGACTACGTATGCCGGCAGCCACCAACATGCATTTGCGTCTGTTACGCAAATGCCAAAATGGAGCATCTCTAAAATTTATAGATGTGAGTCTCCTAGGTCACGACGTTTTGCCTACCTGGTGGCATCGTGCTAGGCAAGCACTTTTATTATGATTGCCATACTTTTGGGTTACAAGGTCCCCTGCTTAATCTAACAAAAACCACTTTATGATTGCCATCCTTTTGGGTTACAAGGTCCCCTGCTTATATATAACAAAAACCGCTTTATGATTGCCATCCTTTTGGGTTACAAGGTCCCCTGCTTTTATATAACAAAACCATACATATACCTACAATGTTTCCTTATGAATCACTGTGTGATACCGTTTAGGCGGTGTACGATCAGGAAATGTATTGTTGCAGCTCTCTCTCTCTCTCTCGTTGCAATGTGACCCCTTTAATACGCACATGCACCAAACATTGTAGGACATCACAAGTACTTAAAGAGCAACGGAGGGGGTTGGGGTTGAGCACTTTATACACAACTATAGCAAAGTCCACCATAAGCGCTTACACACACACTCTTACACAGACACACACACAAACGTGCAACTGCCCCCTACCTGAGCCCACCCCAAACCAACCTCCCACACAGGCACCCACAATAATACACAATTCATGCGCATTTTTTTACCTTGACAAGAGCTTCCAGCTGTTTGCTTCCCGTAGCCAGCTGCTGCTGCAGCTGGTTAACTTGGGTGTGACTGCTCCCCTGATCGACCCTGCCTTCAGAAGTAACCCTCTCCTGTTTCTTCATCTCTGAATGCCTGTTGCCCTGATCGCTTTCGTGTGATTCAGATTGGCCGTTGCTCTGGACGTTGGCTGCAGGACGATGACTGTTGTCTTGGTTGGTCGCATCTGGGTGGCTGCCGCCCTGCTCAGCTACTCCTTTCCCTATGGTGTGCTCCTGAAGGAGACCTATCACCTGTTTGTGTGTGTGTGTGTGTGTTCATGTGATTATCTCAGTGAAAGAAACTCAAACTGTAACAGTTGAGTATAGAATACTGTGCTAGGTGCAGTACACTATCTTGCAGTGAACATGGACTTATTAGGTTCTGCATGCGCTCCAAGATTTCCCTGCCTCTCAGCAATTTTTGGATGCCGTACGATCTCGCGAGTCTATCAATCTGAAGCAGTTCAAGCTCACTCTGCGCAGACATATCATTGGGGCCTGGAGAGAACTTGACAATTTGACACCACATGAGACTCACCATTCCAGCAGGATTATAAGGAGCTATCACACACATTTGGTGAACCTCTTGGGATTGTTCCTGGCTGGTGGGACAACAGAAAAAGAAATCACAAGCCTGTGTTGCCTCTCTACCTTCGCTTAAATATTTCCAACAATCTCAGCCGTGCACTTTTTTGCCTTTGCCTCCCTGGCCATAACTCCCTGGTCCAAAGAATGCGTCATCACAGGAATAGAAGGCCTTATGAGCTCAGAATCTGTGACATGTGTGGCTGGCACACTGTTCAGGATGAGGAACACAATTTGCTGGACTGTCCGCACAAGCATTTTGTCAGCCTTCGCACACAGTACCGCCGGCTTGTCTTCCCACCTCAGTTTGAGGATAGCCCAAGTCGTTCGAGGACCTTTTTGAACCAGCCAGATGTGTATGGTGTGGCCTCTTTTGTGGCTGAGTACCTAGCTCTATTCCCTTCATTTTTTTCTAGCGCCTTTTTGGTTTGGTTACAGGCTTTTTTCCAGGCTTCCGCTCAGATGCCCCCCAGAGGCATAAATAGCGATGTAGCCTTACCTTACCTATCTTACAGTGGGATATGCACGGCAATCTTTTAGCTTTAGGAAGCAGCTTTTGTTGCAGTGCTAACCAAGCCCTTTGGTTTATTGAACATAGCTTTTGCTCAATGCTATAGCAGCCTTTGTTCAACACGAGCAAAGTCTGCCCACCTCCACTTCCACTTCTGCAAAGTGGCCCCACCCAAACGCCCCACCCACCCACTGGCCACGCCCACCCACTCGTCACCCACTCCCACCTTGTCTGCCCCCTTCCTCAGTTTCTGCAACAGGCGTGTGCGCTTGTTGAGCTCCACTTCTAAGGCAAGCTCGTGCTGCTGTACTGAAGCACTCCTGCAATCCAGGGCACACAAGGAAATCCAATTGAATTTGATGAAAGGTATCAGCACGTGGAATTTACTGAACTGCATCGGCGTGTGCGGCTGCACAATCGAGTAGCTTGATTCAGGATTAGTCGAGGGGCAAAGGTTACACAATTTAGGCGTTGAAGCACTCCTGCAAATAAGGGCAAGAGAGAGGTAGGACTTGGCTGAAAAAGTAGGATCAACCATCACACACACAGCTGATACTTGGATACAGACTGTGCCATTAATCTTTCTTTGCTGGTTGTGTGTATGTGTATTTGCATGTGTGTGTGTGTATGTGTATTTGCTTATGTGTGTGTGCGTGCGTGTATAAGGAAGGAAGGGGGGCTCCGCTTTTGCAATGAAGCGCTGAGGACACCAGATGTGTACCAATATCAGGTTTAAACACATGGACAAAAAATGCACACGTTGCACAATGCACACAATGCAAACAGATTTAAACACATTGACAACAAAATCTCATAATCCTGTCACCATCCCACAGCCTACAAACCAATACCATTCCAACCACCTTTTCCTCTTTCAGCTTCAAATCCCTTTACTTCAATATAAAGCAGACCAGTGGGATTGAACAACTCCCCCAGCAATTCCTGCTCCAGCCAATCGTAAACACACCCTCCCTAACTTGCTTTGCAAATCACAAAGTTTCTGTTGAAATGCCAAGACTGACATCCCTTAACAGTCGTTGCGGGACCTAGAGCACATTTACAGTTTGTAGCCCATTTACTTTACAAAGAAATCAAGTGTTTAACAACAGCTCGCTTATCGTTGAGACTGAGGGCGGCCTCTGAACCAGCCGTGCAATTGGTTTCCCTGCTCAGCGGCCCTCCTCTCCTGTAGCCTTGGGTCCTCACCCTACTGAACACCTAACGTAGAATTTCTAGCCCACTCACTCTTTGTAATCCTTGATCTCCTTTCGTAAAGTGGCCACCATAGCCTCCAGATCCTTTATCTGTGTGTGCGCGCGTGTGTGTGCGTGTGTGTGTGCAAGTAAATGTGTGAATGTACAAACTTATTTGTGTGTCTTTTGTGTTTGTGTATGCGTGTATGTGATGTGTGCATGTGATGTGAGCACACACACATTGTATTTTGGTGCATGTCGGTGCGTGTAAGTCTATATGGTGTGGTTACATGTGTGTACATGAACTTGCCTATCAACGCAATTACCTGTGCCTGGGCGACCTGCAACTCTGCATCCGATTTAGCAAGTCGTACTCCACCAGACTTTGGGATCACAGGCCCTGCTGTCGACCGACTCTGATGAACCATGGCAGCCCTGCAGTATACAGTAGAAGGAGGAGGTTGATATCTTATTACTGCCATTAATTACTTTGGAAGTGGCAAACTCTGCCAGAGACGTGGGCTGATTGATGGCAGCCTTGCAAGTCAGAGCTAGGCAAAGTCAGGAGCTGCTTTAATTTGCTGCTGCAATTCATTTTGGGTGACAGGCCTTCCTGATTAGGTGGCCAATTCTAGACACCCTCTCATTTGTGATGTCTGGTGAGCGCAAATTTGTAATTCTGTAGGGTTGGCCAGAACCATATATACGCACGTATACACAGTATTTGGTGTATATACAGTATTTTTAGCCGGGAAATCACCAATTATACGGTCATATACGGTGTATATATACAGTTTGGCAAACCTTATAATATGCCTCCAAATACGATTGCTCGTTTCACTATTACTAATATGTTTCACTATTACTATTACTAATATGTTTCACTATTACTAGATACGATTGCTGGTTTCACTATTGGTGCATCTTTGTGTCAGTTTAAAGACAGAATAAGCTTGCACCCCACCCTTCTCACTCTCAGCATGAACCATTCCCTGCTTGATAACACTCACAATTCCAATTCCCTCATTCTTCGTTAACAGGCTATCCTTCAGATATGGCACTGGTTAGTAACACTCACATTTTCTCCTTCTCCGCTTTTAAGCTCATCTTCAGATCTGCCACAGTGGCCTCCAAGCCGCTGATCCTCGACTGCCCCTTCTTGCCTTCTACACTTTTGTGCCCCTTACTATTCCGAACACCTGCATCGCAGAATTGACATAAGTGTAGCATTTGTGGTGCTTGTGTGCCTGCCTTACTATTCTGTCTACTATGACCTTCCAGTACCCTTACTTGCAGTGCGTGCAATGCTGCACTTGCAAAGAAGCGTTGACACACACACGTATGGTATGTGGTGTGTGGTTCAACGTTGACACACACACACACATGGTATGTGGTGTGTGGTTCAGCGTTGACACACACACGTATGGTATGTGGTGTTTGGTTCAGCGTTGACACACACACACATGGTATGTGGTGTGTAATTTAGCGTTGACACACACGCATGGTATGTGGTGTGTGGTTCAGCGTTGACACACACACATGGTATGTGGTGAGTGGTTCAACGTTGACACACACACTCATGGTATGTGGTTCAGCGTTGACACACACACACACACGCATGGTATGTGGTGTGTGGTTCAGCTTTGACACACACACACATACACACACACACGCATGGTATGTGTGTGTGGCATGTGTACGATGCTTGTGTGATGCAAGGGGCATGCTTGCTGGGCATTCATCCATGCACTGCTCATGACTTTCTTAACAATGCATATATAGGGTTGACCAGAATTGTATTTATACACCGTATATGACCGACCCAATATCTTGTGATTTCCCTGCCAAATCTACCGTATATACAGCATATATTTATGCTTCTGGCCAACCCTATGCATATAAGCAAGGCCGCCCCTACCTGCACGAATTTCCTCTCCCTTGCTGCGTGGAACATCCTCAATTAACTTTCTGAACCCCACTTCAGTCATTCCTCATCCATGCAATCCTCATCTCTTTCTCTGATCATGCGTATAAGGTTAAAGCAAAAACACCCTCACCTGCACTGCCGTCCTCCCCCTCGCTGTGAGGTCCGTCCCCCCATCTGCCATAACTGCCCACACCCGACCTCAGCCCTTCATTGCCATCCATCTGTTCCTCATCCCTGTCATCATGCTCCTCGTCTTCAACATTGTCTGCAGCAGATCCGGCATTTGCTCTGGCACCAAAGATGTGATCAGAGGGAGTGCTTTCCTCAGCAAGGGGGCGAGGGGTAGGCTCTTGGTACCTTTTCGACTTAGTTTTGGAGACGGCACTGCACAGACATAGAGTCCACAATAAAAGTAAATGTTGGAACGCGTTAACTGTGGAAGCGCAAAGTGACACGAATGCATGAAGCATAGATTTGGCGAGAGGAGGTGGCATGGGAGCATGCTACTGCAACAGATCAGTGCAAAGCAAAACAATTTGATCAGGTAAAAGCTTGCGGTTCTGCAGATGGATGGAGCAATTTGCTCGCAGTTGGCGCCATCATTGCTGATGGAGCACGGTGCATGGGTCCATTTATGGCTATTGTTTGGCCAAACTCACAGTCTCCCAATCAAAATCAGGTACAGAACACTTGACGGTAAGCAAAAGACCATCCCATTACATTACAGTAAGCAAAAGACCATCCCATCACATCCCATCCCATTTATGGCTATTGTTTGGCCAAACTCACAGTCTCCCAATCAAAATCAGGACCAGAACACTTGACGGTAACCCCATCACATTCCAGTAAGCAAAAGACCATGGAGGAGCAACGCAGGCAAGGAAGGCATGTCCTGATTTGGGAATGGTGTTGTAACTTTTCATACCATAAGGCCTGTTTTTGGGTGGGGCCGTGGCTAGTGTGAGCACATAGTTACCATTGTTTAGGGTGGGGCCTTGGCCTATTATTTGTGAGCACTCAGTTCACTCTTTCGTGAATGCACAAACCAATAACTAAAACTTCGATTTTGCTCGAATGTTTTAATTATGATTTCAGATTTTGTGCGCACGTCGATCGATCGACCAAGCAATAATTATGCCCTGTACCTTGTGGTTGTGCGTACGTGCGTGTGCTGCTCTGCATATTACTCATTTCCTGACTGCATACATTTGTTTTGCACCTGTTTGTGCTGGGGCCCTTGCTCTGGGACCCCCCTCCGCTTGAGGCGCTTGCATTCTTTGCCGCCACAGCAGCTCGAGGGAGAGACTTCATGCGGACCTCTTTCAGCTCCTTGGTGGCCTGAAAACACAAGTGATGTTTTATTGATGGTGGTGGCCTGCAGACACAAGGGATGGCTTACTAAGCCTAATCCTAGCGGTTTGCAGGGTGTGTGTGGTGTTTGTATGCGACTGGGTGGAAGGAGATGTGCGATCTGCTCAGGCTCCTTGGTCGGCAGAAATGCACTGGAAGGGCATGGAGGTGTTTAGGCTGGTATGTGAATTGAGGGGTTCAGTACACAAATACTGGATGCAAAGAAGGGATTTCCTTGAAACGGGGTCAGAGGTGGGAGCGGAGGAAAGGCAGCAGAGCTGTTGCCGACCTATTCCAAGCCTCCTCATGTCTTTTGAGCGATGAGTAATGAGCAATGATTGCCTAAAATAAATAGATCTTTGGCGCAGGAGGCCTCAAGAATCATAACTTTTTGGACACACGTGTCGATCCCAATGAAAATTACATATTCGGAAACCTGACGTTGAGAGCTATCGATTGGTATATAAATGAGTCGATTCTGAGAGGGAAGGGGGGGGTCAGGGGG
>Ga0307948_1001454_pt1 | contig 16857 bp, 12 predicted proteins | sample OrgLakmetagen280_FD_201824 | JGI IMG/M metagenome (GOLD analysis project Ga0307948, IMG submission 201824) | Saline water microbial communities from Organic Lake, Antarctica - #280 | ecosystem: Environmental > Aquatic > Non-marine Saline and Alkaline > Saline | place: Antarctica: Organic Lake...
GCTTCCAAGCTTCATGTTCATTCTGTCAATTACGCCGCCAAACTTGTCCATACCAGACGTGCCCTTTCCAGCACTATTATCAATACTCATCAAGAGACAGTTTCAGGTCAAGCATGCAATTCTCCTGATCATCATTGATCCTTTTCTTTTTCTTTTGGTGGGTGAGTTTTACGGTACCCGGTACCAAAGTGTCTCCTTTTCCTTAATTTAAATGGGGAGTGGTTCTTCACTGCCTGCGTAGTTTTCCTTTTTTCTACCAAGGATCAGCATGAGTGAAGGACTCTCACAACTACCTAGCACTCACAACGGCCAAAGCCCTGCCCATGATAAAGAGAAAAAGAATCGAGACTAAGCACCTCCTGTGGGCTAGGCTCAGCCATGTACCCTGGCCTGCGTCTGGCCCACAGGAGGACCGGCATGCGTAATTTGGAACACTATGTCTAGCAGGCTGTGATAAATAAAGATCCTCTGTTTTTAAGGGTGACCACTCTTCAGGCACAAGGTGACCACTCTCCAGGCAAGGACGTCTTGTTTAACTCGTTTGAAGTCAGTACCGTGCTACACAAAATTACGTCATGGAGCTAAATTTACAATAATGTGTGGCATTTGCGTGATGGTACAGCATAATAGCGATGAAGTTTGCCCACATCAAGACTAACTAATAATCAGCACAGCAGGAGGCGCGATTTGTTGCAGAAACTGTAGCAATACAAGTCATGATTAGGGACCCATCTACATCTTTACGAGCTTTATATTCCTCTTAATCCCCATGACCTTTTCCTTTGTGGTGGAGGAGTAACATAACCGGGTAACATATAATTAGGTTCCCCTGTATATAATGGCTCTTTTTCCTTGTATAATATTGAGAGTGTCTTTTTACAGCCTGCGTAGTTTCTCTTTTTCTCATATTATCTTAACTCGGTCCTTAAGTGTAGGGCTGCCTTCAACTATCTTTGATGTAAGTCTTTGAAGACGTCAATAGTGTGATGACTGCAGTGGAACAAGCCAAAACAGTTTGGTTATGACATGCTCACCACGACACGGCAAGCCCTCCACACTCTCTTACGTGGAGAGACAGGCACAATTTTCAGCAGCCACAGGTCTACATGCAACAGCACTTATGCGTAAAATAGCCTTGATGCTATTAGATCTGCAACAAAACAATACAAATATACAAACCAAATATCTGAACAATACTCTTGGTGATGTGTAGGCCTTTGCTTCATAAACATACATTAAATGTAGCCCTTCCTCTTTTCACTCTTCAGGTGGGTGCATGTTGTGTGGCGCTGCATTCATTGGGTGGTGCAGGAAATAGAACAAGCACACCGTGCATGTCCGTGCCGGTGATGCTCACAAGATCTGCATTCTTTTTTTGTCATGTCGTGGATGGCACCCACAACCAAGCAAGGGAAAGCGAAGGCGTGCAGAGCGATAGCTACAGTAGGGCTGGTACCTACAGAGATATACACATCGCTATTCCTTTTGCATTTCTCTGCTGGTTCTTGGGTCTAGCGTGCTAAAGTGCTAAATCTCAATGAGATGGATGTCACGCTGAAGTTTGCCAAGGTCACCGGTATTTTTTAGGAGCGTGGGGATGGTGGCTTTGTTAGTTGTTGGTGGTGCTGCTTAGATGCCTGTCTCTTTGAAGGCCCATTCCCCTTCTGGTTCAAATGTTTTATGCTTGAATTTAGAGACGCTTCATAGCCAGCCGTTCAACTCTGGCTGTTATTGTAATTATACAAAGACTTTAGAGAGCCAATCATGCTGCTCGTTAGATTGGCGTATAAAAATTAGATTGGTGTATAAAATCTGCCTTCGTGTTTCAGCACATGGAAAGGTTGTACATGCAGGGTGCAAAAGGGACGAGTTGAATTTGTTAAGCGTTGCATGATTACACCGTGTAATCAATAATGTAGAGTGTGTAACAGGGGCTTGCGTCTGGTACCCAGCAACCTAAACACAATCACCTCATCCTGAAACAAAGTTCAGGCATGCACGCACAAACCCTAGGTAGCACTGCAATACACCAAACAAATTGTAACGTTACAAGAATCTGGAAACTTTTGAGAAACTATCTGAATCCTCAAAGAAGTAACAAGTAATTTGCCTCCAAGCTGCATATGCACTGTGTCAAGTACGCTGCCACAATAACCTAAACCCTGAACGTGACCTTCTTTAAAAGTTCTGTCACTAGGCTTCAACAGGTGCCAGTTTTAGGATGAGCCTGCCACCCTCTCCACTTTGTAAGTGTGAGAAAGTTCCATGCTTGAGTCTGTATCGACCTCTAGAGCAGCAGCCAGTCAAGACAAAACATAATGGTATGCATACAAGTGTACGATGTTGTTCCATCTGTGAGATGTAGCATTGAATAGTAGGTACTACATAGTGTGTGTGTTCAATAGGAAATAGTACAAGATAGGTAGCAAATCATAGCAAGATAGGTAGCAAATCAGGAAGCACGACATCATCCAGTTTTCAGCTCTCTTGCTCATTCCTCATAAAATCCGTGGAATGTTTTTGACGGAATTGTTCTATCGTCTGTCGTGCAGCACGCTGCTCTTCAGACTGCTGCTGGAAAGGAGGAGAGGAAGGGCTTTTTGATTTTTTCTTGTGCCCTAGCTCCTGCTCCTGGCCTTGCTGCTGCTGCTGCTGCTGCTGCTGCTGCTGCTGGTGCTGCTGGTGTACAATGGAAGGGGGGATTTGGGGGCGTGCTTGAAGCACCGGGGGGCTTGTTGGTCTATCTGGAGCACCCATGCCGGTCAAGGTCCTCCATTCTGTCAAATCTGCCCCGCTACCGTTGTCTTGCTTCTGCTCCTCCTGCTGCTGCTGGTTCTTTAGTGGCTGCTGCTGTAATTTCTGCTGCCTCTGCTGCTGCTGCTGCTGCTGTAAATTCTGCAGCCTTGACTGACGTAGCCACTTGTTCTCCTGCTGCAGCTGCCGTTGGTGATAGGTCAAGCTAGAGGGCATTTTATCTTTTGCTTGTTGCTGCTGGGATGCAGGTGGGCAGCTAGGCTGTTTTGCACTTAAGTGAGAGGAGTGCTGCTGGTCATGGTGCTGCTTTATATCACGATTGATGCCACATCTCCTGAGCAGCTGCCATCCCTTCATGGGCTGGGTCTTCCCCTTGCTGTGGATCAGCAATGCCTTGCTGTGAGGAAACGGCTCAACCGCTCTTGCCTTCATGATCTCAGTGCCCAGCATGCCCCGCAACCTCTTGTTACCCAAAAGCAGTAGAACAAATGAGTGCAGCTCGGTGTAAGAAAAGTTGCTATTGGAATGTGTGGCGCTAGGGGGAAGCCGTGGAGGAGGTGGGCTAAGACCTGTGACTCTCGCTAATGCTGCTGCTGCTGCTGCTGCTGCTGGTGTTGGTGGTGGTGGTAGTGGTGGTGGTGGTGGTGTTCTGAAAATGGTGGGAGAGCTCAATAAGCTGCCATGGTTGAATATAGGAGGGGAGGCAGGAGTAGCTATCGTCACAGAGTCAATGGCGGTGGCAGTGGTAAATATTTGATCTTTGCTTGCAAAGCTGAAAGAGTTCGTGGGAGCAGAGGAGGGAGGGGGAATGGCAGGAGGGGGCATAATTAGCAGAGGGCGTGAGGCTCTGGATGCTTGATCAGCAAGGGGGGGGAATGGGAGGTGAGCAAGAGCAACCACGAGCCCCCCAAAAATCATTAAACCCAGCTTCATATGCTCAGGCAGAAACGGTGCTGCCTCTGCAGCTTTATCTGCTGCTACTCGGACTGTGCGTGTTGCAAGGAGGGTTACCACCACAGCTGTTGCTGTTGCAAAGTGCTGAGGGGTTGGTGCTGCATCCTGTGCTGCTTCCTGCCTTTTCCTGGGTTTGCTAAGCTCTAGTTGCTGCAGCATTTCAAGTTGCAAGCAGCGAGCGCCGTGATGAATAGGGATTAAGAGTGTGGAGGCAATGACGGCGGGACGTGCAATGTGCACTACAGCTGGAGGTGAGGGCATGCATGCTGAGACCGGGATGCCTTTCCCCGAGCTAGGGTTTTGCTGCTGCTGCTGCTGCTGCTGTTGTTGCTGCTGCTGCTGTTGCTGCTCTTGGAGATGCAGGTGCTGCTCTCTCACAAAATTGAGGATCTGGGGCTGTGTTGCTTCTGGAAACCTCCGGTTTGTGGCGTGGATTTCCTTGAGCGCAACAGGCGTGCCTGTGGAAAGCAAAAGGTAATCAACAAGACGGCCGTGAAGCAATGCCGCAAACTCACAGTTTGGGTGTATTTCTCTGTACAAATCGTTGCAGAATATGTGCTTAGAAGTTTGAAGTGTAAGAAATCGACCTGGGCTCCCCTTGCCGGCCTTGGTAACATTGCAGCATCCAGAGCATAACCCTTTACTTTTCATCCGTGTTTCTCTTGCACAGTAAAGATTGAACAAGCACGCTCTAGTGTTTGCATGACCAAGCTGCGAGATGCGGTTTATATCGGGCATATGTGGGACTGGCGGCTATGACCGTGTGTTGCTAGCACCATAAATAATATAGAAGGCTTCCCTGCTTACCACTGCATACACAACGTACATATTACACATGCAGCTCTGGCCCACCCTTGAACCGTGACACTATACAAGTAGTTTGACGTGAGCTTTAAGTGGTGGGGTAGTTCAATGCACACAACTCACTGAATAGGAATCTCAAAAAGATTGTCCCACTTTCTTGCATTCCACGTGCTACTGACCATCAAGAGAAAGGCAGCCGTCCTTGTGGCAGTAGACGTACATGGTGTGCATCAGTCTATGATCAGCTTCTTCACGGTCTTTCTGCTGCTCGTTTCCCACTGCAAAGCAGAGCACAGCTTGTCATGAGTTGCGACTGTGTACTGTGTACGCTACTTCATCGTAAATAGCAGGGAGCGTTCGTGGAATGCCTGGCACCACCCGGAAAGCTTCTTTTTTTAAATCTTTGCAAAAGGTATCCTACATTCACACAACTTCCAAGACCTTTGCATTTGCCAAATCTATTCTAATATATATCCTGGCACTTTATTTTTTGTCTTCACAAAGCCTTAATTAAAGTATGAAAACTTGTGAGAATTATGCAACATGAGAATTACTCTAATTTTTAAAAGCGCGTATGTGTCAGGAATTCATTAGGCCGTTGTTAGTCAGTAATTGGGGTATGGCACGAGCGTATTTGCTTTTCCTGCAACGGCAAGCTGAACCAAGTCAAACTGGACAAAGCTCTTCAAAACCAAAGTTCGCAAGTCAAAAGCTTACCTGCTGCAAGCTCAGCTTCAAACTCTTCCAGTGATCTGAAAACACAAAGTAGAAGCACTGGCTAGATTAGAAGCTGACTGGATCAATAGCACTGGCTGGATAAGAAGCAGAATAAAATTGACGGGATTGAAGCTCAGTAACGTAAGAAAGGCCTTTTTATATCGATGGGCCAGACACAAAAATTTTGGAAATATGAGGTTGAGATGCATACATCAAACGTGCACAGTAGCACCGAGCTCCCCAATAAATGCGCACCTTCCAACGTGAAGTCGAATGGGCTCAATCAGGCACATGCTGTATGAGCCCTCTGTCCTGTGCATGACCTGCAGCAGTGACAAACTGGAACTATGTTTGAAGGTTGAACTAGGTTTGAAGGTTGTCAAAATGGTCAGGCAATGAGGGTTTTTAAATAAACTGGGCCTTTACATAATTTTGCAATTCAATGAGGTGGCCTTAGCAGATATTTAGAAGCGGCTAAGGAATTATGGTGTGTTCGCCTAGCCGCATCATGTGCTAGCAGCTCCGAAGATCCTGTTCTGCTGTAGTACTACAACTTGCATTGGGGTCTGCTGAGAGAGCCATGCTTTTAATGGGATGTATGCAAGAGCCCAAATATATGGACTACAGGAATAAGCAATTGCCACTTGTCCATAATTTCCACAGCATACATACATACACCCTGGTCATAATTTGCAAGCATAATGTTCTGAGCGCCACAAGAATTTTTGTGCAGCGTGATCAGAGGCTCACCAGTTGAAGTCAGACATTCCTTGGCTACAAAGACAAATTGCAACTAGTGGAAGCGAAAGTACCTGCAACTGCTCAGAGGTGAGCCAGTTTATGTGCACACTGACGCGGGTCCCAGGAGACTCAGCCAGTGTGGCCGGGCATGAGCCGTAGCTGTGTGTTGTACAAAATAAGCTTGTTAAAGAGCTGAGGTGAATGAAAACCAGTTCTTCGTGCGCTTGTAACATCCCAAAACAAAATGAACGTTGCTTGCACCCCTGTGTGAAGCAAGTTCTCCAAAAACATCCTGCTTGTGAGAAGCAGGCGTGCAAACAAAGTACAGGCTCACCCAGTAATTGCAGGGGCGTACACCACATCGAAATCCTCTAGCACAGCTTGCACAACCTGCGCATCGCACATTGCAGAGTAAAAATTAGTGATGGTAAGAGTCAGGGTGCATAAAGAAATATCTCTTACCTAGTGCTAGAATTAGCCAGAGACCTACTAAAAGGAATTAGAAATGACAATGCCATGATGTTTGCATAACAATGCAGAACAATACCAACTAAAACCAGGAAAGTGTTAACATAACCTATCAACATGTCTGTTTTGTTCCAAACACAGAGCCGTTTGACCACGCTCAGGGAGCCGCTAAAACACAGAGCTCTAAGCAATCTTTCTGTGAGGCATGTGTGTGATCCTATACGAGGAATGTGTGATCCAATATTAGAAATGTGTGTGATCCTGTAGCTTGTGCAGCAAAGCCTACAAGGGCAAGCGTTTACCGGTAGGGGGACGTTGGCCACTCTGCATTTTTTGAATTTGCGAACAAGTTGCGCTGGGGAGGCGTTGCTCCCAACGGCAAGGACGGGAACGCAATCGGCACACAGATCGTACAAGCTTAACTCTTGCCTCCCCCTCTCGCCAAAGACTTCCAACACGTGATCTAAACTGCAGGCAAATGTTGCAGCATTGATTGCAGGAGTTGGGATTGTGACAATAAATGAAGGAAAAGACTTGCATGAAATGGTGCAAGGCAGTAGGGGAAGAATCTAAGATAAGTGGTTGGAATTGAAGGCTTACTGTGGACAGGAATTACAAAAGGGTCTTTTTAGAGTTTTTGCCACACCTTCCTTCCCAATCAGTTCTCTCATTGGAGACCTGCAGCTTGGTCAACCGCCCGTGAAAATCCTGCCGCCAAGAGACATTGTCAAAAAGCCATGCTTCGTGCTGGAAGAGGAGGTACGATGATTGAGGCCTGGCCAATTGAATTGAGAATTAGGTGGTTAACGTCAATAAACAAGAGGTATAACGAGGCTGTTTACGCTGAAACAGTGGTTTGAAATTAAAGCCGCACGCCGGTCATTGGCATGGATTAATGACTGCTGTGAGCAAAGCTGTGTTTCCTACTGAGGCCAGGCAAGCTGACGCCAATAAATCTTATTCTATGGTCGCCTATATATCTGCTGGTTGGGAGGCAGGAGGCCATGATTCTGCAACAAGCACTTCAAGATAAAGACGACAGCCGTAGTGGCGTTTTTCTTAGCAACATGGCGTGCATTAAATCTACACTCCGTAAAGTCCTCTGCACACCTGCCATACGGGTACGTGACAGCACGTTCCAGTGCCGCGGCACTTTCTGCTTGAGGACCAGAGCGGCCTGAACGTGGCTGCTGGCTATGACCGTGCTGCTCATCTTGCTGCTCTTGCTTCTGATCCTGCTCCTGCTGCTGCTGATGTCCAGCAACGCGAACTCTGCGTGTTGCAGTTTTTGATTGACTGCTGGCGGCCTCTTTGTGGTACGGCTGAGAGGGTTGGCGTGGTTGATTGAATTGGTTCTCCCTGCACTGCTGCGCTCTTCGTTGCTGCCCTTCCTTTGTGCTCCTCACATCGACTTTTGCAGCGCCGTCATTGCTGTTGCTGCCGCCGCCGCTGCACACTGCTGCGAGCCTCCTCCTGCTGCTGCACTGTAAAGCTGCAGATGTCGTAATTGAATGGCAAGCGCTCCAAGCAGTGTTGCCCCTGCTGTGGAGCGTACTCGTCAGCATCTGTGCAGGGTAATGAACAGCAATTATTCGAAGACGTCCTTTAATTCAAATGAACTATTTTTTGCTGGTCAAAAACAAAAGATCGAGCCAAATGTACGAAAATGAATCATTTATGGGGCGCAGAAATTTAATCATCCCACATTCATGGCGATATGCAATCTATATTTCTCGGTTGGAATATTTGAAAAATAAAAAATTGCCAGTTTAAAATAAAGATTGCGCCTCATGAAACAAGGCTCTTCCCGCCCCGCTTCCCCCCGGAATATTTTACTTAATCCATAGCGAAAGACTGGAGGTGCTGGTTTTGGCTGTGTGAGGCGCATCTTTTTTTAACTGGTATTTTTTGATGTTTTGAACATTTCAACCGAGAAATCTAGTTGTATGTCGTAATAATTTAAAATAAATTATTAAAATAAATCCTCTCGAATTTAAGGGCTGACCGAGCAAAAGTCAAATCCCGCTCTCCTCTTTTCTTAAGCACCTCTTAATAACGATCCATACCGTTGAGGAAGTCTGGGTAAATGGACGATCCTGAAGCGTGCTTTATACTGCAGAAGAGGGACAGTTGATGAGGGCATGGCACCCCCGCCCAAAATGCGTACTTTTAAACATTCTTAGGGTGTGTGAACATCTCAGATACTGATACGTGGATTCCAAAATAATTGGTGTGCCTTACTGCAACGTTTTCAAGCACCTGCATGCCGGCATGCTGTATCTGACCAGAGCATTGAATCCAGCAGTTCTTGATGATGAGTCCTAACAAAAACAAAAGTCACTGCAAAAACAATGAAATGGAAAGACCAAAGTGGTTGGGGGTGCCATGTGAAGCACAATTCCCAAAAATGATTAGGGTATAGAGGCCTGATGTGTGCGTGCAGTCCAATCAAACTATGGCAGCAAAAAAGCTAGATTGGTTCAAAATTGAAGGGGCATGCAAGAGACAAACAACTGCGTTTCCGGACTTTTGCCCACTTGCGCGCAGTGTTGGGCCACGCCCCAACCAAGGCTCCCCACAAATGCCAGTGCACTTGATCGCACAAGCAATAACGGAAGAGTATGGAGGGGGAAGGTTTCTCTGTTAAAACCCTTTCGCTGATTTTCTTTTAGGGACATTTGATATCTCAACAACCCCTGGAAAAAAAGTAAAAAAAGCAGGCAGCGGATAACCAGCCACTCCCCAGTCATACCCAAGACTTATTTCATGATCGTTGATTATTATATTATTATAATATCTCTCCTTTTGTAGTACAACCAAGACCAGCAAAGAAAAAGGTTCATTATTGTTGTTGATTTACCATTTGTATTTCAATGCCGGCACCAAAAACTGTATCCTAATAGCACCAACATTCTTTGGTATCACATTTACCCTGAGCAAAACTCCTACAATATAAACTATTCGCGCGTGGGTCAAACTGACGTAAAAACCAATAAAGTACAAAAGGCAATTGAAATAGGTTGGTCCGTTAAAGGAGATGAGTACAAAGCTGCACAAAGCTGGTGACGGTCCTAAACAATCTGGCCTTGGGCCTTGAGCTTCACAAACTCGACCAGCTGTGGGCTTGAAGTGGCCAGGAAACTCGTCAGAGGAGAGACTGGGCTGCTGGCAGTGCTACCCCCCAAAAAAGAGAGAGAGTGGAAGGGGGACTAGCTGCTATTTTCTTACTACCAAGCGCAGCAAACCAGGTGCACAAGGCTGCAATCCCCGTGATCTGCAACAAGAGGGGTAGAAGGGTGACAGATTTGAAGTTCCAAGTTTGCAGGCCTTGCAACAAAAATCGACACGGCCCTTCCCCTTTCCTCTATTTGGCATTCCATTAAACTGTTGAGGTGCATAACGGAGGTCTTACACACCATTGGCAAGCAAGCGCGTTGGCTCCTCAACACAAGCTGGCGTGCTGCTGCAGACGATTCAAGCGCAAGTTTTATGTTAGTTTGAAGACATACCTCGTCAGCGTCCCGACTTCCTCCAAACGGCCTGAATTCAATCTGTTGGCAAGCAAATCAGGGAGTGTATACATAGGTTAAGGTAAAAGTACAGGGTATGCTGCTTATAAAAGGAAGCCATAACAGCAACAAAAGCAAGCGTTGCTCACGGTGTTGTATTTATCCAAAGCCCTCAGGTTGAGCTTGTATCTCCGTCCCTCTCTCCGCACGTCAGCGCCTGTGAGCAAACATAGTTTTCCGTCTTGTCGCCATTCAAGAGGCAGTACTTCTTTCCATTATATCTAGGGTTGGCCAGAACCGTATATATATATATATACACCGTATATTTGGTGATTTCCAAGCCAAATATACCATATGTACACCGTACACCGTATATATATGGTTCTGGCCAACCCTAATTATATCTATATTTCCAATCCAGCCCTTTCCCCCTAGACCCATGTGAAGCCATACATGGCATACTGCCTACCCGGGCAGAAAAGGTTGACCAGCTCACGCGTTGTCTTTGTTTCCTACAAAAACAGGGAATAAAGGATTAATCAGGGCAAGAAAAAGGTTGTGCAAAAGCAAGTTGCAGAAGGACCTATGCAAAAGACGTCCTACCTTGATTTTTAGGAGCGCTGTTTGCACGTCTGGGAAAAGCTGGAACAGAAAGAGGAAAAAAGTACAGGTTTCTGTACCTATTCTAAGAGCTTAAATCCGTCAAAGGTTTTGAGCGTTACCTGCATGTTGCTCCTGCAGTACACACTTTCCTTCCTGTGAGTGCAAACACATTGCAAGATTCGTTAATGATTGGGATGAACGAAACGATCCAGCGCTCAGAACAGTGCTTCAAAAGCTGTTTCACTTTTCAAGCTCATTGCTTATTGATCTGTATTGTTGGAGGGACCTCAACTAACAAAAACAACCTGTATGCCGGGCACAGCGCCTCAAAGCTCGCCTCCATGATCACAAAGTTGGAGCAAACGTTTTGAAGTTCTGATAGCTGCCATCCCACATTTCCACTCTTGCCGACCTATGTGGGAATACATTTTCAGATTAATATTTGTGCTTTGTGTGCATCAGGTAAAAACATAGCAAACATCGATTGATTCCTCCACCCATCAAAATGAATGGTTTTTTCCTAACTAAACTTTTTAGCAAATGGGTGGCCTTTATCACCGCAGAGCACTAAAGCAATGCAACAACGAAAGGCGGCAAGAAGAAAAAAAATAAGCTCACTGTCCACTGCTAGCAACAGCAACATTCCTGGACAGCGCCAGCCACAACAGACACACCGCATTGAAATATAAGCAATGTGTGGACACTTGGAATTCCTTGAGAACTAGCTGAAGGCAGTAAAAATTCAGCGTAAAAAACTGTGCACCATGCTCCAAGGATAGTCTGTCAATCTACATGCCATCCGCTCAATCGTGTGACGGCACTATCTGCAATACTGGAGCTCATTAATAGTCTAACTGGAATTTGAAACGTCCAGAGACCTGACCCTTGAGCTCCATTTTGATAAACAATGCCAACTATTCCAAAGAATGATGGTGGCTTTCCAGCTTTGTATGAGGAAAAGAAAAACCTTGTGGTTGAAAAGACACTTTCTACTGCATTTTACACTGCAAAACGAAATCAACAGCCACTTACATGCACATGCATAGCAGTGGTTTGGTTTATTTCAGGCTTCAATGGCTGGAAAGCTTGGCACGCTCGAGTTATACTGTCAATTCCTGAAGTTCCTGCAAATTTTCGAGCACGAATGTCTTTGTTACTTTGCTCAGAAGAGGGAGAATTCACAATCATGGGCAATAGATCGAGGCGTGGGTAGTAGGTGAAAGAATAAAGAGCACAAAGACGAGGCCTTTTTGCATATGGCAGGTTGAATTGCATGACAGTTTGATGATGGAACCCTGGATAGTGTGAGTAAACTGGTCCAGAGATTTTGAACACGCTGATTCATTTCAGCAAAAACACTGTTCGATCAATCTGGTACAGGCTCAAAACCTTGCAGGATAGGGCTGTTCAGTTCCAAGCCGAGGGTGCACTGAGAAGACCGGGACTGAATGCTCCGATCGCTCTTGACCCTGCACATGTCACATTGAGATTAGACTTTGTTCCCACCTTTCGTCTTCTACAGGGCTGCATTGATTGACATGCTACTTGCACATATGAATAAACTTATCTATGAAGCAATACAGCCTTTCTCCATTGCATTCCACCTCCAAGATGTGCTCCTCATCGTGTCCTCCACGTTTGGTCGAACATAATGGGAAGGGAAGAGCAGCTCCAGCTCAACCCCATATGTGTGTGACGAGGGCATGGTCTGCTGCTGGCTCCGCCATGCGCTGTGATGGTACAGATACCCAACGGTTACTACTACTCACTGGCTCATATCTCAAGGTGCAAAGTTGCCAGACAGAGGCTAGATAAGGCCCAATTTAATGCAGTCCATTCTGCTAGTCGTTGATGAACACAGATAGCCAATTGCTACTTACACAATCCGAAAGCCTCCGTTTGACTTCCGCCCTCTTTTTTGGAGCATGACATCAGGGCGTCCAAAAGCGGCAGGTTGCTGCATCGCATGGTCAAACTGTCAAGAGTGCTGATAGTTCTTCCGGCCAGCAGAAGGAAGGAAGGAAGATCAACAGTGGATATAAATCTCACCTGTTTGGCTAGCATTGGAGAAATAAACACTTTCAAAAGCAAAATTAATAAAAATTGACGGCAATTGCAGACAACCGAACAAAGTCATTAACTGGAACAAAGCAGTCACCCGACATTATAATATTCTGAGAAGTACATCGCAAATTGACCTCAAGCTCAAAACGTTCGAGTACTCCATTCGAGTACCACCCATGAGAAAAGGGTCGTTGGGACCAGCTAAGTCCAAACAGGCATTTTTTATCTCCCCTATAAAACAGCTCCTTTTTAACGATCGGCCAGGTGCAGATCAAGTGCCTTTCTCGGTGGGATCTTCTGGTAAAAATTGTCCCAGGGCCGCTCACTACCCAATTGAATTAAGAGTGGCACCTTGGTTACAAAAATAGTAGTCTCCTCAATTGACACGGAGAGCAGTTTTAGCGCCCGCATTGTGTACTTATTCCTTTTAATCGTCTTATAGTGCTGTCCTCTGTGAGACATGACGTTGATGGGCAAATTTGATTAAAAGTCAAAAAGCTTCCTTAAAACTCACATTCAGCGTCAATCGCGTTGGAGAGAACATGTTAAGTGTTCTTATAGCCTGAAGCTCCAACAAAATCCGAGATCCGTTATGTCCATCTAGACTTGTGCGTGCGTGGGAGCAGTGCTGCCTCTTTACTTGGGTGCAGATTTGGCCTTAGGCCTAATTTCAGCAGCATCGACTGGCCGGATGAAAATGTTGTCCGGCTCATGTGGCATGTCTCCCTGCACAAGAATGGTGAGAAAGTGACATTGCTTAACGTACCGTACAGGCGCGTAATGAATGCGAGGTTTGACAATGATTTAGCCCCAGTGCGAGGTTTTGCGAGGGTTACTAAATCTCATTATTTGACACGATGCAAGCCTATGCGAGGGCTCTTGGCCCTCAGAGCTGCATGTGAATGCATATGCAAGCGTGTGCCTGCATGCGTGTATGTGCATGCAAAGGGGAGTTGAGGCACCCTCCTGCGGGTGTTGCACTTACATTGCTGCTCCCGTTAGCCGTAGCCTGGCTATTTCAAACAAAAACGTTAGTTGAAAACGTTGCTGTTTCCGAAATTCTAGCCTGCCACCATCCCAAACAGCCTGCCATCAACTAGTACTCCTCCTGCCCTTGGCCGTTCTGCTCCTCCCCTGAGGACTGGGGAGAAACTCAAGATCAATGTCCTCCTCCTCTTCCTCATCCTTATATTATTTCTATGTCCTCCCCCTCATCCTCTTCTCCCTCTTCCTATACCACTACTGTGTCCTCCCTCCTCCAATCCTCCCCTCTCCTCCTCTTCTCCCTCCCTTACAGGATGGGCACGACGACTGCAGGGTGCCACCAACTGCTCTTGGGCTTCTTCTTGTGGCTCAACTTGGTCCTCTTCCTCTTGGTGTCTTTCTTCCCCAAAAGAGGCCCAGCCCCCCTGCTGCTGAAGCCTCTTCTTTGCTGCTGCTTCTGCCTGTACTGCCCTATCCCCCGCAACACGCTCTGCATGAGCCTTTGCTGCCTCCCTCTCTGCTGCCTTCTTCTCACTTGCTGTCCGATTACTAGGCTTGAAGAAGTCTGCAACCCCAAGCTGTATATATTCCTTGGGGACGGCTCGGGAGGCCCTCCTGGCCTGTCCCTGTTCATGCTAAAAATGAATTATATAAATTGATTAACCACAATATAAGCCCAGCAAGGCCCTTGTAACTCAATTATTATTTTTATTGCTCCAACATTCTGCGAGGGGTCAAAAACATTCACGGTACGCCGTGATACTACATCTGAAGGGCTGCTGTTCTACTGGAACGCACATGTATTAGTGACATGTGTTAGTGATAAGGGGTGAGTATTGCCCCCATTCACCCCCCCCACCTCCCCTTCCAAGCATACAGTGCCAATGCACATAACTTAGATACACCTCCCAGCAATTTCATAGTGTCAAAACCCGAAAGTTGTATTGGAGAGGCTTTCCCACATGTCTTAAGAAAAAGCAAGCGAAGTACCCAAGCGGGTGGCTCGCAATCAGATTAAAGAAAATGTGACGAGCAAAATAACACATACTGCACAAATCCATGATTTCTGAAGAAATCCCCTTAAAAGTCTGCCTGCAAATCTAGTGAGAGCTTACAGCAGTGGAATATGGCTGTTGAGCAATAGAAGGGAATGTCAACTTGCACAAATGTCGTGGTGGTATCCTAATATTCCACAAGACTTCTGATCGACCCCATATATAATTCATGTAGAACTCAATTCCTGCATGCACCTTTGGGCACACAAACCGGACTGAGACGTGTGGCAGAGGTGTCACTTTTCTTCATTTTCACTTTTCTTGATTTTCCCAGAAGGGGCTGTTTCAGGCCCCAAATGCTATTTAAATGATTCTAGGATACAGTATCCTGATGTGCGGCTTCAAGCTGAATGACGTTGTGTAGCCCCTGAAACGGGGCCGTGTCCGGGCTTTCTCAGCAGTTGAGCCTAAACACTGCAAATCAGGGGGACCGTGTCTGACCGGCCTCCGCATGAGCCCTACTTTCCAAGGCACCCACGTGCTGTATCTGAGACTGCATATTAGTGTTGGTGTTTTGAATCGGTCACAATGAACAAATTTTCTGCAAACGAGTTAGGACCATGTGACCAACGAGAGTTTCAAATTATCAGCCTGCAGAGAGCACCATACTAAAGTATACACGGTGCCTGATGTGTGTGTTTCGTCGTGTCAATCAGTACGTGGAGCGGCTCATATGCATTTGAGGACACGCTATAATAGCTTGCAACAGCTTAATTGGTTTTAATTTGATGGAGTGGTTGCCTCTTGAATGCAAAAAAGTAAAAAATCAAGATTCTTGCCCAGATCGCCCCCTCTGTCCTTAATTTCCCGTGTCCCTTGTGCGGGTACCTCCCACTCGCAGGCTTTTCCAATGCCACCTGCTGCTAATCTGGCATTGCAGCATATCAAACGACACTGAAAATTGCCTGTACCTAGAAGCAGATTGGTGCAAGTTCAATTGCGCACCTTTCCCCTGCCAAAGTGGGTGCATAATAGGCATCGGGCATCGGACACTACATAGCTTGTGGAGAGATGCTGGCACTGCATATACTCTTCCCTAAAACAGGCTTGATCATGTTATATTATCATCTGCAGCGTTCTATTTGTACTCTTTCTGGGCTTGCTGGCCCAACAAGGTTGAAAACCAGAGAGCTCGGCCACTTGTGCCCTCACCTTTTCGTACGCATAACTAGAAGCAACCGCAAGAAATCTGGAGTCTCGGCTGAATGACATGGCAGACACGCTCGTTGGGTACCTGGAGAGACAGAGAAAGGGAGGGAGCAAAGCAGGCGGCAAGCTGATTTGCAGCAGCAGGAACACTGGGCTGCTGTGCATACATAGGAGGACTTGCTGATGGGTAAAGCACCTTGTTCAGGCCAACCAACACTTATAAGCGCCTTGTGTTTCTCTGAAGTGATCCCCACCTGGAGATCTGGAACAAGCGTTTTTTGTTGTCACCATCCCATATGTTGATAACCCCGTCACCCCCTCCTGTGCCAAAAGTGCCGTAGCCTTGGTTGTAGGCTATGGAGTGTACTGGGTACACCACCTCTCCCTTGCCCTCCTCTACTCTACGGTGGCACTGTGAGCGGACATTGGAAGGGGAGATTCAACAGTTGAATCGTGAATACTTGGGGGCAATCCATATTTCATCGCATGACTTGAGACAGCTGTAGCGCTGTACCAGAACTAGGAAAGAACACGACAGAACCAAATGACATGCAGCTCTCGCAGGCACTTGCCAAACTAGCGTATTATCCTGCCACAGCGTCAAGTACCTTGAACGCATACTTCCCGGCCTGGACCTCAGGGCTTAAATCAAAAAGCTCCATGGCCACACGGCCCTCCACACTTCCAAGCGCGTAGCCCCTTCCGTCAGGGTAGGCAGCAATGCAACGAGTCTGGTATTTCAATGACGACTCCCGCTGCTGCTCAGCAGCCCCGTACTCCAGCCTGCACAAATGTTCACGCACGTCATGTAAGCTTAAGCTTTTATATGCACGGATCCCAAATACAGCGCAGGAGCTTCAAGGAAATACGGTAGGAAAGGCAAAGCTCCGTAGGAAAGGTCCCATAAGAAGGCAAGCTCCACAGGTTGGGTAAGCGCAAAGCCACCGAGTTTAGGCAAAGACACGTAGGAAAGATAAAGCGCCTAGGAGAACAGATGAGCAATGTAGGGCATGTGGACTCATACAGGCACGGGGGGGGGGGGGGGGGGTTAAATT
>Ga0307948_1001455_pt1 | contig 16857 bp, 23 predicted proteins | sample OrgLakmetagen280_FD_201824 | JGI IMG/M metagenome (GOLD analysis project Ga0307948, IMG submission 201824) | Saline water microbial communities from Organic Lake, Antarctica - #280 | ecosystem: Environmental > Aquatic > Non-marine Saline and Alkaline > Saline | place: Antarctica: Organic Lake...
TGGCCCAGCTCGTTTGAGGACCTTTATGAACCAACCTGATATTTTTGGTGTTGCCTCTTTTGTAGCTAAGTGCCTAGCCCTGTTCCCTTGATTTTTCTAGCGTTTTTTGGTTTGGTTACAGGCTTTTAGTGATGTAACCTTACCTTGCCTTACCTTACAGGCTTTTTTGCAAGCTTCCGCTCAGATGCCCACCAGAGGCATATATAGCGATGTAACCTTACCTTACCTAGGTGGTCCCATATGCTGCCGCATTCAAGGGTGATAATACTGCCTTTTAGTTTAGTCCAATCACTTGGGCTTGTAAGAGAGACAGGGCTTTCTATTTCAGAATCAAGGATGCAGGATCTGAGCAATTTCTATTTTCTTAAGGGGGGTCACTGCGTGGCCTTGAGTGCCATTGCTGGTTGCAAGGATGACAGCTTCTTTAAAAGCGTATGTTGCTGCCATGACCATTTTGGAGGGTGAACCACCACTTTGCTCAAAAGAATTCTGCTGGGGGGAGAAGACGAACCAGATTGAGAGGCATGCAGGGCGGGTTATATTTGATTTTGAGGGTACATAGATCAAGGGAAGATAGCAAACTCCCTTCTACGCTGAAAGAAGCAAGAAGAAGAAATGGAAGCAAGAGGGGCCAAATTGACGGAAGAAACAAATTGAGGCACGGGGGAGATCTTAGGGGGAAAACAGGATTATTTGCATGGTCATTTAAAAAGACTTCGAGTTGAGCATCTGGGTTAGTAATACGTCTCACTTTCCCATCCACGACCCTTATTCTACAGGATGCGCCGTTAAAAGGTGAAGACAATGCCATCATTAATTCGAGCTTTTTGATCCTGCAGATGACATGTTGAAAGTGAAGTAAGATGAGCAACGGTGACCAGCATAATAAATGCATTGATCATCGCATAAAACTTGCTAAGCAGAAGCGGTAAATTGCCATTGAAAAGATTTCATGCTGCCGTTTGTATTGAGCGAGCATAACCTCATCCACTTACCTGTGCAACACATTCTGAGATCCACATGATGTTCCGGATCTCCTGGAAAAAAAGAGTTTGCAACCAGGAAGGGAGGAATGGTGCTCTTGTTGCTAAAACTGTTTGCATGTCTGTGATATGATCAGTTTCTAAGTGCAATAAAGAACACAAATACCCAAACCTCTGCACACAACCCCCCTGATGCTCATTAAGTGGCTTATGACGATTTTGGTGGTGAAGGGCTTTTTAGTGCTGGCACCCAAGTGCTTCTTCCCCAATCACTCTGGGCGTGTGAGCACTACCAGCGTCATCTTTTCTTTTCTTCTTAAGCCTGGTGCTTTCCCTTGTCCTGCACTTGAACAACTGCAGGTAACTCGAACAAACCAAACATCTTCCTTTCCTATCTGTTACAGCGTTTTCCAGGAGGAATCCGTTGCTTGTGTTCTCAGCAGCAAAAGTCACACTGACAGTAACAGGTGGCTCTCACCTGTTCCCTGAGCTTCATGTAACCATAAAACACGCCATAGTGGAATTGCTGCTCGTACGTGAGCACGCACCGCCGGACCTCCTCGTCATACAAAAGCTTGTCCAACATCTGGCTCTCGCCAAAACCAAGCTGTGCAATCACAAGGAAGAAGTAAATTTTAGCAATTCAGCTGATACACAAATATGAATGGGCTAGGCAAGCAAGATCACCTGCTACTCAATTGTGTCAGAATAGCTGTTCGGACACAGATGATTTAGCATGACAGGGAAAAAGAGAGCACAAATGACAAGCGACGTGGTTATAGCAGCTACAACGTAATTCCATTGACAATCCCAAAAAAAAATTCATCTCCTGTAGAAAATGAGACCCCATGCAGCTTTCATGACTGTAAGACACACCTTGTTGAAAATGGAGGCGTAAGCTGGCACCTTCTCCATGGCTGCTCGTATCTGGTCAAAATCCTCAGCCATCGACAATTCATTGTGGCCGTGCGGATAAAGCAGGCCGAAATTGGAGTACAGCTTTTTTCGGTCGTCTCGGGAGAGCTCTGTGCCTATGCTGTTCAGCGTGATATTGAGTGCCCGCCGGTCCGTCTGGGGTATGTATGGATGTGTGGAGAGGGGCGTTGTGAATAGAGGAAGTGTCTAGTGCAAAATTGGCACGTGCTGTTCAGCGTGATATTGAGCGCCCGCCGGTCCGTCTGGGGTGCGTAAGGGCGTGTGGTGATTGAAAAGGGGTGCTGTGAATAAGAGCAAGTGTCTAGAGCAGGAAGGGCATGGTAGGCATTTAAAGAAGAAGCGTGGAGGCAGTTCACTGCCCTCACAACCCACCCATAGAGCCCCTCCAATACCATACTGAAGTGCGAAAGTTTCTGACAAACAGCCATATAAGAGATGTGTGGCAATGACGAATTTATGTTGCTTGCAGCAGCGTTTCCAACTATGCACCTCACCTCAAATGCTAGCAAGTCCCCCATGACCTCCGACGTTGTTCCTCCTAAGCTCTGGCAGAATTTGGCAAAGTCGTCTAGGTACGCCTTGTATAGCGTGTTGCGCATGACCTTGAAGAGTAAGTGTGAAATGGGTGATTAAATGTTGGCTTTATGCCTCAATGCTTTAAAAAGAGTGATACAGCGTGTGCATGGATGCAGTGGGAATAACAGTGCGCAGACACGAGCAGTCCTGACATAAAGTAGGGTACATGCTTGTCTACAACTACAGCTGAAACAGCTTGAAAGCGAGACTGCATGCAAATAAGCAAACAAGACATGCTGAAGCCTGTTTTTAGGCCCACCTCTATGTTCATCTCGTCCAAATCTTCATGAGTGAGGTTTTCTGAAAAGTAGGGTGCCAAAGGCGTGTCCACGAGAACCAGGCGATACAGCTCACGCATGTTTTGGGCCACGGCTAGAGTGGCAATGCTGTCAAACACGCCCAGGGGGTGGCACTTATCTAGGAGCTCCTGGAACACAGGGAGGGTAGCCAGAGCAAAACAAGGTGTTATGGGAGGAAGTTTTTCTTCAGTACACACTGGTCCGGCTTGTGCCGATGAAGGGCATAGGTTGGGCGTGACACTGTGTTACAAGTATCTGTTCTCGTCCGCAGCTTTACGATTCCCTGGGTCCAGGTAGCAAGCATTTGTCAGTAGCTCTTTTTCCTTCCTACACACGAGAAACACACACAAGAAACACAAAGCTGCACACAATCTGACAGCAGTTCCAAGAGGGATGCACGGTGCTCCACTACCTGAAAGTGTGTCAGCAGTTAGGCCCTTGCTCTGAACAGAATCTGTAATTCGGGTGTGATGCTTATGTGTCCTGGCTATACTAGGAACCCACCTGCACATCCCTCTCGTGCAAGGTACCCGTGACAATGAGCACCACGTTGTCGATCATGTGGCCGTACGTGCAGTAATCCATGAAGCGCCCTAGAGTTTCATCCGCCTGTTAGGATAGTGTGGACGAACTTTTTGCTGTGTGCTATGAGCCAAAGTAACCCACATTCTCATACACATACACACACACCACCCATGGGTTCACACGGCCACCACAGCACGGACCTGACAGCGCATTTTGTTCCAGTCATCAACCAATTTCTGCGTACACTTGTCCACAATAGTGGTGGTGTGCAGAGGCGAGGGCTCGTTGGCTAGGTATGGCCCGTAGTCAGAGGCAGTCTGTGTTGTCGGGGGGGTACGCTGACTTATTACGCAATTAGAGTGCAGCGAGTGCAGGGGGAACGCTGCTGGTCTGTAAAAGCTGAGAGCAAAAGCGGTTTTGTCTCTTCCTCACCAAGTTAAGCTTGATGTCATCTAGGGTCTCACACTGAGACAAGTTGTTGTAGTCAGGCACGGAGAGCAAACCCGACTTGTGTCCACGCACAACTGCCTCTGTGAAGGGACGTTTGGAGGGATGTTTGCATACACAGCAGGCATGGACAAACAATTTTGTATCAGGCAGCTGAGCACAATGTTCGGCACTGACCTAGATACCCATCTTTAATGTTGAAGGTCAGCATCTCCATAATGGTTAATTCAGGCTGCCGTTAGCCTGACTGAGCCAGGAAGTTTTAATTTCTATGAATGCAATTTCAAGTACCTGTAAAATTTTGGGGTTTGGGTTCACTTTGAAAGTTGCATACCTTTCTTAAAGATATTTATTTCTCAAATAGCAAATCCAGTTTCTACCGGTAAGCCGCGGCACCTTTGCCTCATCCAGCCTTATAAAGCAGGAGACTTATCTGAGGAGACATCATAGATAGTAGCACACCCCGTGCTGTGTGTAGGATCACAGCACATTGTCTAAGGCGAGTGGCGCAAGCGTGCCCTGGTAATTTATACCTTCTTCTCTTTGTGTCGTGTTACACACATGCCAGCACTTAAACCACTGAACCAGAACCATTTGTTTGTGCATCGACGCGTGACCTGCATTTTTGAACCATTTGCTCTTCGCCACGCACCAACGTGACACAGACACGCATGTCTCCGCCCGGACACCCTGAAGCTCATGAGGATGCTGAAGAGTTTCTCAGCAACGTGGATGATGTGTCTATGCTCATCGCGGGACTTAAGGCTGGCACCATCAGTCCAGAGTACATCGACCGGCGCCAGGAGCTGAAAGCAGCCCAGGAAAACAACAAAAAGGCTCCTCCCCACCAAAAGCCAGCGACCCGGTTGCCCCCCCCCTCCAAGCAAGATCAGGGGGGAGGCAAGCAAGGCGAGGAGCAGGCCGGCAGCGACATTTCGGAGAAGGAGAGGGAGGAGGAGGAAGTCAAGCAGGCACGTCTCATGCAGAAGGTGGAGGACCTAAGAGCCAGCCGCGCACTCAAGTTCCAGGCACGACAACGCTATGAGGACTACGTGCATGTAGGTACAGGAGCGTCTCTTTTTTTGCCGTTAATTTCAAGAACGTAACTTGACAAGCAAGAAAGACAGACAAGGCCCCTTCCTCGAGCTAGGAAAATCCTGCAATTGTAGCGATGTACAAATAACACTCATAAGCTCTAGAAGAACACATTGCTCTCCTGGTTGCTGCAGGCAAAAGGCAAGGGCGCTACCACAGGCACTGACTATGCCAAGTGGGACATGTGGTGCCCAGAAGATGAAGAGGATGACCTGTTTAACTCCCTGACACCCCCTGACTGCAAAGCTATGGAGAAAGACATCAATGATCGGCACAAGAAGTGAGTGCCCTGTTGTTCTTGAGCAAGCACAGCACGCTCATATTTTGTTTTAAGTGTGTCCTTTTACCCTATATAAGTATATAAGATATAAGAGCGTACTACAGCGATAATCTACTTCAGTACCTGCTGCCCAACACCTTGTGGGCAGCTTCCTTAGGGTTAGGGTTTAGGGTTTAGGTTTAATCTAAACCCTAACCTAAACCCTAAACCCTAACCTAACTCTAAGCACCTGTCACACACTTCTTTCCTGCACAGGATGGTGGAGCAGCGGCAGGTAGCTGAACGGTATCGGGTCTCAGGCAACAAGGCTTTCCGTGCAGGTAGTTCCAGTTCTAGTAGAATATGGACTTGAAACTTAAGCGGCAGTTGGCTTGACCCAGTGTCGTCATAAACGCTTCAGTTAATAGCTTTATATGAACCCTTACAGTCAGATCCGTTTTTCTTCAGCTTGCTTGAAGCAATGTCAGTTATGCTCAGATCGAGTGCCGAAGATATCATGGCGCACCTCAATCTATCTCTGGCCAGAAAGTTCATGGCTTCTTCCTACGTTAGCCATGTCAGCCTCATTTAGCCGGCCAGCATACTTGTTTGTAAACGTATGGGCCATACGTATGGCAAATGAACATATGACAAATGAACTGCCCTTTTTTTAGCTCTGCATTTCGATTTCCTTTGCTGTACTACCCGTGTAGGCCAGCACTCTGAAGCGCTACGCTGCTACCAGCTCGGTGCAGATGCTGAGAGGACAAACATGACGCTGCAAGCAAATGCTGCACAGGCCGCACTGAAGATAAGCTGTTTTGTGCAGGCCGTAGAGCACTGTGATAAGGTGGGTGGTAGAAGTAAGGTAGGGAAGGCTGGGTATCCTGCTTCTGCTAGTAAGTGTAGGACTTCTACAGCGCTTGTGTAGCAAGCACTGATGATGATAACACTGTGTGCATTCATAACACTGTGCGTATTCATAACACTGTGCACATTCATAACTTCATAACACTGTGCGCATTCGTAATACTTTGTGCGTTCATAAACGACACGAGTCCACAGTTCTTCCTAACTCTGTAAAATGCCCCACCAGCAGATTTGAGCCTGTCTCAGAGAGGCCTCATATCTTAGAGCCTTAAGCGACCATCAGGCTTCTGTAGTGGAGCCATAAGGAGGCCACAGTGAAGCCATAATGAGGCTACAGTGGTTGAAACTTTTAGGAGGGAAAAGGCGTGTTGAAACCAGAGCTTACCATTTCTGAACTAAGGCTGTAAAGCATCTACATATTATTTCATGCTTACCCTTGAAACTCAACTGACACCCTTGCCAATCTGCAACGTGCATGTTGCAAAGCCATGCAACGTCACACATCTAGCACAAGTGCCTGGGCTGCTCTTACGTCGCAGGCAATGCGCATTGCCGAATTCCTACACAGCAACACGCGACTCCCTGTATGTGCAAAAGTGCACGTGCGCCGGGCGGCAGCGTACCGGGCTCTAGACCAGCTTGACAAAGCAGAGGAAGATTTGAAGGCAGCTCTCCTGATTGAGCCAGACAACAAGGACATCCAGCAGCAGCTTTCTAGGGTGAGTCTCAATTACTGGCACGTTTTGTATGCTACCATACTTGCTGAGACGCGAGTCACACATAGAAATGCTTTTGGCTCGCACCCACAACTCAAATTCCCTGCCACACATGAACGCCACGCCATCTTTTCTTGCCTATTTGAAAGGGATGCCTTTCTAAAAAGGAGGCAATTGTTCTTTTTTAGTTTCAGCATTTGTACTTAAGAGATTAAAGCGGATAGGTAGACAGGCGTCTTGTACTACAAATCAGATAGAGCTGCAATCATACGTTGGTTTAAACGTTTAAACTGATCAATAAGTGCGATATCCTATTATGTAATGTAGCCAGGCGATTGCCTTTGCCTAGGTATTCAGTTTATGCCAGCTCCTTTCATATCAGGTATCAGCAACGATTAAACTTGCCTCACCAATAACAGGCTCGCCGTGACCTGATGGAGCAGCACAAGCAGAAGGAAGTGTGCAAAGCCCAAGCTAGCGCCAAGGGCACATCCACTGCCGCACGAGGTGATGCAGAGCACAAAGAAGACGGCGCGGTGTTTGAAGCAGACACCTCAGGCCTTCGGAAGATGGAGCAGCTCGTGCAGCAGCTACTGCCGCCTCCCAGCACTTCACTTAGTGCCGCTACCTCAAAGCAGCATGATCAGGGCAGTAAGGAGCAGCCACCTGATGAGCAGCAGGGCAAAGATCAGCAGCCGCAGCAAGCACAAGAGCCGTCAGACCACGGCCCCAAGCTCCCCAAGCCCCCTCCAAAAGGGAGACATGTAGCACAGAGTGGTCCACTCCACACTACTGCACTCCAGCCTCAGCTAGATGCTGCTGCAGAGTTGGGCCAGCTGGTGCGAGCCAGCAGTGCCTGCTGCATCTATTTGAGGGTATGCGGGGGGCTGAAGGCAGCGGTCTCAGTGCTAGTACGCTATGTGGCACAACAGCAGCAGCAGCAGCAGCAACAACAGCAACTGTGTGCAGCTACTGTGGCATTGTTAAATGGTGCTGTTGACAATGATGGCAACCTGTTCAAACTAGCTGAAGAGCCAGGCTTTGTGGCGGCTGCCCTGGCCCTCCTGCACTGGTGAGGCAGAAATGAGAGAAAGTCAGAAAGAGAGAGAGAGAGCGTGTGTGTGTGTGTTTGAGTTTAGGTGGAGCAAAACAAAACTGCTGTTAAATCGCTAGGCAAGGCGCTGCCATTGTGGTGCCTGTCTGTAAAGATTGCACAAGTGCTGGCATGGACAATGAAGAACTTGTAAGCACAAAATGTTGGACAGGTAGTTTACACATCTTGAGATGCGGTACACCCCCAGAAGATGCTTTTAAAGAAAAGGAAAGCATGTGCAGCTTGGTGCCAATACCAACAGCATACATAGCTAAGTTGGTGGATGCAGATCCATTCCTTTTGATTAATGCATCCAGCTTGTGCAGTCTTGCAAGCACAGAGAGCTCTTGTTGTTTTCTTTATTTCTATCATGTATATACGTTAAGTTGGCCAGAACCGTATTGCACAAAACATATATGACTGTGTATTTGGCGATATCCCTGCCAAAATTACCAGAGGGGGTTATCTGGGCAGAAGCCAAAACGCCCTGCGTACAGAGTGACAGGACTAAAAGCACACGTCGTGCACCTGTACCCTAAATGGGTGCTTTCCAGGGGGAATGCACATTAATTTGCATATCTCGCCAGCCACTTAGTCCTTTGCCCCATTTCTTTTGCAATGATCTTAATTCATTATAAGGATTTCAAACACTAAGAGTCACCGGGTTTGGTGCGCTGGCTGGTCAGATACAGCATATGGCTGCTCAAAAAGTAGGGTTCACGCCGCGGCCAATTAGGTATGGGCCCCCTAATTTGCGTGTTTCAAGATCAGCTGCATAGGAATTACATAGCAGAGCTGAGCTTAAAACCTGCAAGTTAGGGGCCCATACCCTAGGAGCATGCAAAAAGTATACCCATTTTGGGCCTCAGATAACCCCCTCTGCAAAAATACAGTATATACTGTATATATATTTATATATATGGTTCTGGCCAACCCTACACATACGGCCTTCTTTATTTCTATCATGAATATGGGTCACCGAGCTGAAACAATCATCAAATTGCTGAAGGTACCTTGATGCACATAAATTCCTTGACAGAATCCGAGTCCTTTCCTGTTTAATCACTGAGCTTGCCTGCGGCCCCCAGCGCACCACACATTTTCCACGTGCGTCCTTACTTAGCATTTACCTGATACCTGCACCAATCTGCCCGCAGCTCCTGCACACCACTGTCCTCCAGCACGGCACAGCTGCTGTATGCTATCTCTACACATGAAGACGCACGCAAGCTACTGTCCAAGCAGCTGGGCAAAAAGGAAGCTGTGCGTCAGGTGGTGGCCTTGCTGCGCAGCGCACCCGTCCAGCTGCAGGCCACCAGCTTGGCCCTGCTGTCTAATTGTGCGGTGGATGCCAGCTGCAAGGCCGCATTACAGAAGGTAGCATTTGTGCAAATGTTGGGAGGGGTGCAAATCGAAAGTGTCGACGCTTGGTTTTGGGATGATGACTGGCAAATCTTGCTCGGCTTTGCTTCTCATTGTGTGGATACCAGAAGCAGGCCTACAGGTTGGGCGGGCCAGAAGCGTGGAGGTGCGCGTGCAGAAGTTTTGCAAGAAGTCTGTCGGTAGGATTGGTAGGATAGAGGGATGGGAGCACGAAAAACTGGGTTCTAAACAAAACACATTTGCATGGTCTCAGAGCTTTGTCATTAAGATACTCTTGTCTTCCTGCCCAGGTACTAGAGGAGGATCCTCAAAACAACCAAAGCTGTGGCACCTGCTTTCAGCAGCTTGCCGCATCAACCAACCCCATTGTAGCTGAGCGTGCTCTGAACCTGATGGGCAACATGTGTGGCAGCCCCCAGCTCCGCACAGCCCTTCACAGCACGCCACACCTGACCACAACCGTAATAGAGCGTTGCTGCAGCAGCAGCAGCAGCAGCAGGATGGGAATCAGCAATAAAGGACCTTCATTTGCAGCAGCTCCCCTTCCTCCTCCTTCTGCACTTGAAGACGAGGTCGCAATGTGTGTTGCGGCCAGCACGGCGCTGTATAACTTGGCCATAGACACTCCTGTGCAAGAGGCTGTTGCTAGCAGCAACCGTTTGGCGCACATGCTGGCAGGGCTGAAGCACGGGGATGCGCGTGTGGTTGCTAGGCTTGCAGGTGAATAAGTGATTTTGAAAGACCTGAGCAGGACTCTCCCTGACACATTGTCAGCGTAAGTGTCCTTTCTAAATGAGACCCCAGTTTTGCTCGGACTGACAGGAAAATAAGCCCTTACTCTTATCATGCCACTGAAGTTTACAGAGCATATCTGCTGTTGCAGATTTGCCATCAAGCGAATATGTGTGTTTTGAGCGACGACGTTGCTATTACATGTCTGTATTTAAGCATGCCCTGGAATTCAAGTTTTTGAAGCACGAGCAGTTGTGTCGAATCTCTAAAGTGCCACCATGGTGCCACTCCTGGTGCTTCACTTTTGAGGCTGCAATCTAACAGCCACGAAGCAGTCACACATCCACTGTCGTCATAATTACCTTTTTTGCAACAGGAGTAATTGCACGCTGTGCCAAGCACCCTCCTACTGCCTCTCTGCTCCTGGAGCTGCGAGGTGGCCCTGCACTGTGCAACCTAGTGGGAAACACACTCAAACACCTTGAGGGGGGAGCTGCGGCAGCTGCAAAGCAGCAGCAACAACAGCAGCAACAGCAGCAGCAGCAGCAGCAGCAAGGGCAGCAGGAACGAGTGGTGGGGGTGATTTCAGAGCACACACAGGGCCTGGATGCGGCTGTGCGTGCACTTGCTCTGTTGACCAACAGCTCAGAAGCGCCCCTCGCAGCGTTTGAGGAGCTACTGGCAGCAGGGCTGCTGAGCTTGCTGCAGGTAGGAGTAGCATACACTGTCGTTGTTTGTGCGTGAGGCTTGCCGTACTGCATGATTCCCACTGGCCAGAATCAGCGTCGTGCACTGTCTACATACTGGGGAGCCTCAGTGTTTAAAACATGCTGCTTTATGGGGCAAGGCGGTATAGGTATGTTTCTAATTTTCGTCCCTCCCTTCCCAGCTCCTAGTCTAAATCCTCCCCAGATCTGCTGTGGAACATTAGGAAATGCAAATATCACAAGGAAATGCCTCCTGATGTCTCTTGTAAGGATGAAATATTTGTTTACCCCCCCTTAAACAATAAACAGGCACTCCTTCGTGCTTATTTCCACACTTGTTCTACACCGGAGCTGTCCCCTCTTGCCTTTTTCTTGTCCCTCCAAAGCTCTTTTTGCTCTGTGAGCACGCACCCTAAGTCAGACGTAAGACGTTCCCCCCTCTTCTGTATTCTCTTGCCACGCCATGCCAGCTTGCTTGCTCCTTCCCTTAACAAACGGTACCCTCCTCTACCACGCATTGCTGCTCATTAACTCACGCATCCTGCTTGTTTCTCTTTGTTGCGGCAACCCTTAGCAGAAGACCCCATTTTGACTACCGAAATCCTCCAGGAAATCTCTGCGCGTTCAGCATTACATTTTTGTTTAACGGTGCCAAAAAATCCGCTTCATCGCAGCGTGTCCTTGTGGCCAGCCCAGAATTGACAAACGATGCCCTCCTGGGCAACGCATCGCTGTGCATCAGCCATGTGGCGTCACGTGCGGCACTGCTACCTGTGCTACGAGCTGCCACACAGCCTGCATCCACCAAGGCAGGGGATGATGAACCCAGAGGTGCACCAACCTTGGCTGAGGCACAGGTACGCCTGGCGTGCTTGTCGTTGAAGCAGTTGCAGGTGTGTCTGCATCCTCGGGTGCCTCACAAAGTCTGCTGTGGGTATGTGTCAAAGCTTAGGTGTAGGTACAAGTGAGGCACAGGTAGACCTGTGTGTTTGGCCCAAGTATGCGTCTGAGCGCAAGTGTGATGAATGTGTGGTGTAGGTTTTAGCCATTTGCTTGCTTGTGCGTGTGCATTACAGGTTGTTAGATCGACAACTTCTTCCCAGACGTGCCAAAGGTACACGTTATGGCATGTCCGGTACTTGTTGCTGTGATTGGCCCTATGGATTACGAAGCAGGAATGTTTGTTTGACACAAATATAGTTCTCTTGCTTGCAGCTAACAGTATCCTTTGCTTTAGCAAGCCTTGCCAATAAGCTGATGGACATAGCCACCTTACGGACATAAGCCTTTTTGCTGCGTCAATGTGCCAGTGCCAATTGCTTATAATATAGCTCCAATCCATGCTGCTGGTGCAAGGCTAGACTGCCATAAGCAAACAATTATTGCAAAGCATGGTTAAAAAATAGAAGCAGCACGGCAAGTCTCTACACCTTGATACCAACTACTTGTGGGTAGGTGTAGCTGCCTGACTTGTCTCAGACAGGGATGCTTTGGAAGTAGTAGGAGTGGTCATACTGAAATACGCAGGCAGAAACAACGACCATTTTGTTAACTCCCTTGATTGCAGGTAGACTTAATGGCTGCACTGCTTCGTGTGGCAGCCATCAAGGGTGCAGGCGTTGCGTCTCGAAATGCAGGCATTGCGCTTGCACGCATGGCTCAAGACAAGCAGATGCTGTTGCGATTAAAAGAGATGCGCGGGCTGGAAATCATAAATGCCACTGCAAGGCCCTAATGTCAGCTTCTTTCAAGATGTACACCCATTATGATTGCGGTCAGATGAGAACGAAGCATTTTTTTGTTCGAAGTTGACGTGGAGAACATTTATCTGCAACCATATGTCCTGGCCGAGTTTTAAGGTACTTGATTCACCCAAGGCGAAGAAATGGCGAGGTTTTCCCTTCATACCTGCCTGATGCTACTTATATACAATGTTTACAAGCCAAAAAGCCTCAGTCAAGAAGTACAACTGCTCGCCTGTTCATTATTACCTGCCTGCCAGCCTGTCAAAACTAGTTTTGAGTGTGGAAACATTGCTTGTGGAAATAAGAATGTGTAATACCTGCAGAGAGAAACCACATATCAGCCTCACACGAGTCATAAGTAGGGGAAGAGGTGGGGTTCGAAATTCCAAGTTGCTGTTTTAAGGTAAGGTAAGGTAAGGTTACATCACTAAATATGCCTCAAAGGGCATCTCAGCGGAAGCTTGGCAAAAGTCTGAAACCACACCTGGCCAAACATAAAAAACAGTCCTTTAAAAAGGAAACATGAAACAGATGTATGTAAAAGAGAAAGTGTATAGAGACAGAGAACGTTTGTTTTGAAGAAGCGCGAAGAGAAGCATCAAAGAATACGAGAATTGCTGTTTTAAAGCGGGTGTGGACAACACGAAATCTGAAACAGGCCACATTGCAAATGTAGGGGCCATGACATTGAAACTCTCCGACCCTCTGCCATGATGTTTGGGCACTCGTTTGTAGACGCAAGCGATGAAGGTGGGAGTGATCGTGTCAAATCCAAAGGAGGTTGGTATCTACTCGAGCTTCTCATTGTGGCTGACATGGGAGGCAGGCGATAGGCAATTGGTGATCAACCAAACAAGTTCAGCTGGTTGACTGTCAACACCCGTCTATCACAATTTGTATGAACATGATAGAATTCGAGTCTTTGACTTCTCAAAAACATCTAGCCTAGGCTTTTACCACCGTGATCTGTCAAGCTGCAGGGGGTGCCAGGATTTAGCTACTGACTAGCAGGAGAGGGGATGGCTGCAGCGCAAAGGGGGGGCAATAAATTGCCAATGTGCCTCACACAAAAACTGTGGTATCCTCCAAAAATCGGCAAGAGCGAGCTCGAACAAGCAGCTAACCCACAATACTAGCACAAGTAGCACGCACCCCAGACCACCTCTAGCTTAAGCTTACTCCTCCGGAGTTCTTTGTAAATACTAAATTGTAGAAAGGTTCAGTCTATTACTAGCCAAACAACATGCGTCAGACCAGGGCGTAATTTTAATATGTCGCACACAAAAAAACCGTTGCTGTCAATAAGATATGTCGGATCAATTTAATATAACATGGATGCGCACACAAAATATTTCGTTGAGAATGGTACAACGTTCCTATGTGTAACACAAAGGTCATTCTTCTTTCTTCAATGAGCTAGTAACTCGTGATTCATGCCAATTAGGCGTAATGTCAGGCACAAGACCTGTGTCGTGCTGTCGTGCTGCACTTATTCTTAGCGTGCTAAAAAAGCCTCGAACTAACGTGTATGGGTCGGCCCTGATCTGCTTCCCTGTCCATTGCACTAGTGTGTGCAAGCATCACCTCACTTGCAAGCAACGGTGTGCGGCTCGTGCATGGTGACATCCCAAGTAGCTTCCTTCGGTTGCGTAAAGTGGGTATGGCACAGGTTTTGAAGGCACTGTATTTGTATTTGTCATTTATTTTGATTGAAACTACTGATTGCACAAGGGGTCCCTGTGTTTGTCCCGCAAGGGGCAAGCCATGTGTTTTAGTTTTCTATAAGCTGTGTGTGGACATGGCAGGCCTGGACACCACTTTTATGCGAGCTGGGCAGTGCCTCTGCATTAGCACTATTTCTTCTATTATTCTACCAGTGATTGAGCTGGCAGAAGCAAAAGCTACACCAAACGCGTGCAACACTTTTGTTTCAGTGTTGGCACTGTTCTCCCTTCATCAAACTGCCGAAAAGGAAGCAGCAATAAAATGCACTTGCAAAGAGAGTGCGCTCTACTACTAAAATGCACTTTCTGGCATGCAAGCTTCATGCAAGCTCCTCGTAGCCCTACAAGCAAGCCTCCTGCTACTTCATGCAATGCATCTGATCTGGCCCGCTGTTTCCAAAACGCTTTCCAGGCTGTAGCAGAAAAACACAAGGTCAAGTTCATTCCAGAATTGGACATTCACATTTAAATACACAAAAGCCAAGCCACTTACATTGCAGTACCAATTTTTTGTATCTCAGCAGTACGCAGAAGCCATGCCACTTACATTGCAGTACCAGTCCTCATCTCCAGCAGCATCGATGTCAGGCCAGAACTCGTCAGGCACGATACGCCAAGTTTGGCACCGCGAGCATTGCACCCTGCAAACAAGGAGGGATAGAGAATGCGTTCAATATCGTGAGGGTTACACCCCCAAACAAGAAAGCAAGAAAGTTGCTGGCATGGGCTTGAAATGATGTAGGCTTAGGAGGTGCACCACCCAAGCATTGCACCCGGCGAACAATTTATAGCGGTGCAAGTCTAACATTGATTGTTTGACGTCCAGAGGGAATTGCCATTGTCAGGACAATGTGCCAAGTCTCTGGAGCTGCAAGCAATGCACCCTACACTCTTACTCATGCAGGCGTGATTGATGCACGGTGAAATTGGTGCGCGGAAGATTATGACGTTTAAAATCAATCAAGACGGTGTTTTATATCCATCAAGGCGGTACGAGGAGGAGACAATGCCACTGACACTAATAGCAAGATCAGGGCAAATTCATGCCACTTTACCTGGTCTAAGAGGCAATCGCAAACACAAGTACTATCGAGGAAAGTTTTGAGTTGCTCATCATTAAAAGAGCAGGCATTGCAAGCTTCATCAATCCTGCACCACAAAGATCGGTTTCAGCTTGCATCTTTGCTGTCCGTTACATTGCCAGACAAGCACTTAAACGGAGTGCTGCAATCACTACTTTATTGGGGCTCTGACCAGCGTGGGCACTAGACAAGCGTCTTTCCTTCATGTAGGCTAATTCGTATCAGCACAGACACTTCCTTTTCACAAAGGGAGTCTGTAAATATACACAGGTTGGTTTCGTGTACTCCACTCCAACCTACCAGTTCTGCTGTGCTGAATCTGCTTCTTCTGCGTCTGTCGCTCCGTTAGGGGCAGCCTCAGCCACGAGCGACTCAGGAGGTACCTCCAATGTGGATGGCAGGACTGGCAGGCCACTGGCGCCCTGCCCTACAAGTTGGGCTAGTGTGGACACCGCGCTGTTGATGCCCTCACCCAGGGCTGCTTCTGGCTTGCTGTCAGGTCCCTGAGATGGAGTTGCGAGGAGCAGGGGGACGAGTGTGAGTATGGTGTGTGTGTTTACATGTGTGTGTGTGTGTGTGTGTGTGTGTGCGTGTGTGTGTGTGTGTGTGTGTGTGTGTGTGTGTGAAGGGAAGGGGGTGAGGGCAAAATAGGCAGACACGTGCTCATTTTGAGGTCAGGCGTTTGATAGGTCTTGAATAGAGTAAATTGGGCAACAAAAAAATGCAAGCAACAAACGACACGTGCTTGCGTTCTGACTTCTAACAAACTCCTTGCGGTATATACAAATACGTGTCTGTGTGTAGGCAAGGCGGGTCACACCTTCTCTGCCCCCCCTTTCTTCCCTCTGATGTATGCGTAGCGCAGGTCTTCAAGAACAACACCGTCCACAAGCACGCTCCTCCAGCCATTGTCGGTGTCCCTGTCTGGCAGCTGCAGCTGCTTTGCCCGAGCGGCAAAGGCATCAGGAGTAGTAAAGGTTGCACCTGCAACAAGGGTGAGGGGCATTTCACATAAATACACATGCTACCCCGCGCTGAGCGTGCTAAGGCAAAGTTTGTTAACACAGTTTGTTGTTGGCATAGCAGTTTGTTGTTAACAAGGAATAGGTGCGATCTAACCACATTCGTTTGCTGGTGTGACAGGTGCAAACAGGGATCAACCATGAGTTGCTGACGCACCAAGGAACTCGATCGACCCGGAGTTCAGAAGGTTGGCAGTGTAGGTCACACCCCTGTATGCGAGCGTCACGTTGCCCTCTCCGGGTTTAATCAGCCCAGCTGTGAGGAGGTCTTTCAGCGAAACTTCGCTCTGCAGTTATGTGTGTGTGTGCGTGTGTGTGTGTGTGTGTGTGTGTGTGCGTGTGTGTGCACCTGTTTGTGCATGTGCGTGCGTGTGTGTGTGTGTCTCCATACGTGTGTTTGTGTTTGTGTGCATATGTGTGTGTGTGTGTGTGTGTGTGTGTGTGTGTGCGTGTGTGTGCACCTGTTTGTGCATGTGCGTGCGTGCGTGTGTGTGTGTGTGTGTGTGTGTCTCCATACGTGTGTTTGTGTGCATATGTGTGTGTGTGTGTGCGTGTGTGCGCGTGTGCGTGCGCCTGTTTGTGCATGTGCGTGTGTGTGTGTGTGTGTGTGTGTGTGTGTGTGTGTGTGAGTGTGTGTGTGAATGTGCGTGTGTGTGTGTATGT
>Ga0307948_1001458_pt1 | contig 16852 bp, 14 predicted proteins | sample OrgLakmetagen280_FD_201824 | JGI IMG/M metagenome (GOLD analysis project Ga0307948, IMG submission 201824) | Saline water microbial communities from Organic Lake, Antarctica - #280 | ecosystem: Environmental > Aquatic > Non-marine Saline and Alkaline > Saline | place: Antarctica: Organic Lake...
AGTTGGGTAGAAATAAGAAGGTGGCGGTTGGTAGCTCGCTACACATCGCAGATCGTAGGGAGTGTTGCACGCACTTGAGCATTTTTGTGTCATCATACACTGGGTGGCAGATTGAGAAACCTGTAAATTTGGTGGCAAATGCATTGTAATTGGCACCGAAAGCAATGTCACGGTGACGTGCGCTCCAATATGAGGAGTTCCCAGGATCAAAGTCCAGAGCAGACGCCATCTTTTCTTATGAGACCATGGCGCATTGTTTTAGTGCTGCACTGATGTGTTGGGGTAGGATACGGGAGTAGGATTCTAGTGTTAGTAGGCTTGCCTTAGGGTTTTTGAGGCGTGCTTGGTGGTCTTGAAGCAGACTCGCAATTTCTGAGGCTAGGCATTGAACAGGAGAAGACATATCTCTGTGTAATCCGTTTTTCTGAGCTTCATGGAACCTTTCTCTTAAAAGGTGGAAGCGCTCAGGAGTCATCATGCCTATGCATTTGCCATCTGGCCTATATATGCAGGCTGCTCTAGCTTCATACAGTTTTGGGAGGGAAGCCTTGTGTGTGGCGTTTATCATTGGCGATCTGTTTTGCGCAATATCATCTTTCAGGCGGACAAGGTCCACCGTTCTGATCCAAACTTTATAGTGCCCCGTGGGAGTGATGTTCACATGTGGATTAGTTGGTTGCATATCGAAGCAGGCCTTTGACCTTATTTCTGCTATACACCTGATCCGGTGTCTTGCCCTTCTTGTTGTTTTTTAAGACTGCCAATCTTGTACTTTACGGCTCAAATTTGGTTTGGAGCTGTGCTCGCTTTTTTTAGCTGTGAGGGTGGTCCGGGGTCAAATGAGCGCATGCCGACTTTTGTACTACGCACGGTATCTCCATCTTGATCTGTCCAAACATGTTATGCGCAATGTAAGTAGACTCCGCTTGCGGGCGCATTCTTTAAAAGTTGAGGCAGCAGCGTGGCTTGAAGATGGTTCTCGCGTATGTGACCAATGTCCTGGTGAAGATGGACATGTTCAGAACGAGGTGCATGTTCTTTTATTCTGCCAAGACCATCGAGTTTGTGAGCTGAGGAAACATTTTTCCTTTCTGTTTACACTTTTTTTGAGGAATTTCCACCCTTTTTGCTGCAACAGGTCAACAACCAACTTGTTCATGATTTCCTTTCTCAGCAGAACACTAGACTTTTTCTTTTCTTTCTGAGCTTATGGATTTATTTGTGGCTGGCCGAGACCAGTCAGCAGCCGATCAGCCAAACAACCTGGCTGAAGGTCACCCCCCATTATAATCAGTGTAACCATTGTGAGGGCGGTCCAGGGTCATTCCTTAGATTCAGCCCACCAGCCTAACATAGTATGACTGCCGACTACCCCCTTTGTAAACTCTGTAAACCCATTGCACAAATCACAGCCAAAAGGGTAACGCTCTTGCCATGTTTTAAGGTGAGTGATAGAACAAGAAACAAGTAAAATGAACAGGTTTAAAACTCAGTAGCAGGTAGCAGGGAACAAAATGCAATATACACAACAGTTCAAAAGTTAATCAAATGCAATGTACGAATTCGCATGGAATTTAAAACATCGAATGAGTGGCGAAGAGTAAAAGGCGACACAGCTGGTCGACCATTGTGGCCAAGAAAGCACAGCTTGAATCAAAAGCACCTAGCATACATCCAGCAATTATCATGTAGCAACAGAGTTTTTGTTTTTCTGACTTCACCACCAACAGACGCTACTAACAGGCACCTAGACCTTAACTTTGCGGCAGTAGTTGGTATTACTATGATAATTAATCGTGGGCACGAGCTCATGGCTTGGCTACTTCTACTAATAGCTGTCTCACAGTCTGTTCGTCCCAGAAGCTAACCACCTGTGGACAGACCCAAGAAGATCAGACGCAAGACAAAATCGAGAACCAACTACACCTACAGCCTCGACCAATCCAGTGCATGTCGTTCACCGAGTAAGCTGTACAAAAATCGAATGCTGAAAAAGCAATCATGATTCGCTGGCCAGGTGTGGCAGAGGGAAGGAGAAGTCACGTCAGTTACGATCATACATTTTTGTCACTGTAAGGATGAAGAAGCCAATGGAAGCAAATCGCTCCCGACAGCCAAGCATCAGAAGCTGCTTTGTCACTGGGGACCTGTACAATATAGCCTGTAGTCGATGCTGAATATCTGAAGAGCTCAAAACGCGGAAGAGAAGCTGCCAGGCAAAGAAGCCACATCGGCACTGTGTGCTGTGAACTTCTACACTGCAGAGAGCAAACATCTCTCATCCTGTTCATTTATTCGTACTCGGTCAACAAGGACGCGCTCCCAATAATAACATCCTCCCACATGCATGAAACAAATCAGAGGCCTCACAACGGTTCAGCTGAACATTCAGAAGCTACCGCCGCATTCTGGGATCCAAGATGCAAGCCACGACATCACACTTAGCAAGCACTTTGCCGCTTGCCTTGGCAGCTAGCAGTCCTCCTCAAGGAAGCTTGAGGCAGACAGCATGCATGGCAGCTCACCATATGGGGTAGGGTTGGCCAGAACTGTATGTACGCAGTCTGAATTCAATGTACTAAGGAAGCAAAAATTTCCCAGTCAGACACAGTGTAGTGCACTTACAGTTATGGCCACGTACAGTGTAGTACAGCCGTGTACAGTGTAGTACACTTACAGTCTTGGCCAACTGTATTAATGGGTGTGTGGTGAATGTATGGACGAGAAGTACATAAAGCGGTAGCGTTTCAATGACCATACCGTCTTGCAGAAACAGTTAAGTGCACCTGCTGGCAATGCAACGATAGAGGCGCTTTTCTCCAGCCGTTGGACTGTGATATTGTGTGCGTGTGTGTCTGTGTGTGCGGGTGCTCAAATGCCTTTTTTTGGCTTCGCTGCCTCACATTATGAGAGACACTTTAACTAATGGAGGACAGAGAGACCAATCCCAATGATGTAAGACTGCGCACGCAGGAGGCACATACTCCACAGCCAAAGGCAAGGTCCACAATCCATACTGGCTTTAGTAACACTTTGATAAGGAAAAATACAGACCAGGAAGCACACACGCTACTGCAAATGCAAGCCCCTGCTCTATTGGCTTTGGTTCTCCACTTCCTGCCTCAGCACCCAGCACCTTACAGTTTCAGGAACAAGTACACGAGGAAGCACACACACCCCACTTGCAAGATGCGGACAAAGGTGCCACTGGGCAAGGGATCTGCAGGCACATGGTGTAGTAAACATATGTGGGGTGTCAGATCCTTATGGTACCAGCAAACACACAGGATTCATGGCATGGATTACAGGGGGAAGTATGAACTTAGCACACACGCGCGCACACACACACACAAACACACACACATACACACACGCACCGGCACTGATATGGAGGAATGGGGACCTCCTTTAAAAAGCTTTGCATTCCTACTGACAATCTAATACCTCTTGCCTTCCCATCATTTTTAAGCGAGTTCAAATTAAGCAACAACTCAGCTTAACCTTCTTTGAGCACTTTTTCAAACCTGTTTATTGGGATTGGCTTTCCAGCAGTCAACAGTTTGAGAATCTTTATGTTGACTTAGCAACGCTTTTTGCGGTTTGCGGTGGAGGACTTTAAACCCGGTACTAAATAGGGGCTCCTTTCCCATTATATATGAGGAGGAGGGGGTTGCATCGTCTCCAGTGCAGTTCAGGAAACCAAATTGGATTGCAGCTACCCTGGAAAATAAGTAAAACTTATCGCGGGTCGCCTGCTCAAGTGTACATGGGAATGAACGACTGAAGCTACTTTTTGCGTGTGGGACTACTGATCCAAGGTGCACAGGCACTCCTCGTAAAAGTAATCTCAGAGAGAAATGACAGCGCTCTGGTTAGACACGGACTACTAATGCTCGACAGTTCACTTTCCAGACAAGTCGCTGTGCGTCCTAGTCTGGAGACGAGCTGTAGTTACCAAACACTGGGTGTATGCACCAAGCTATGCTGCAGCAGCATGGACAGCTTATAGATGCCAGCTCGATTGCAGGGAGAGGGCCTAGTGCAGCTAGGGGAGCGGAAGGGAGGGAAATGGGATCATCGAATAATTAATTGCGGGCCCTGCGCAAGCTCAACTCACCGGCTGCCTCCGCATTTCTTTACCACTCACCTGCTTCTCTTCTCGCAGCCCTCCAGCTCACCACACCGTTCGTTGGGTCATAGTCCAGCTGTGTGTGTATGTGTGTGTGTGTGTGTGTGTTTGTGCAGCTGCGAGGAAGGAGACGAGAGGATGTCATTGCTGCTGTCATGGTCGCCGTTGTGATAATCACTGTTGCTTTGGCCAGTGCTAGTGATCCTCTATTGGTGAGCCCAGGGGGTCAACAGCTAGTGTCAATGCCAGCTGCGAATTTGACTGTGTGAAAACCAATTTTTCCTTTGGCCTGTGCTAGTGACCCTCTATTGGTGACCCTCTATTGGTGACCCTCTATTGGTGACCCTCTATCGGTGAGCCCAGGGGGCCAACAGCTACACCTTATCTCGAGCTCATCAACTGGTGCAAACAGCCAATCCCTTTTTCCTTCTTTTCACTTAATTTGTTTTGACGTTCTACTCATTCTTACAACCCAGCAGCGTTCCGGGCTGAATGCCTTTACTATAAACAAAACAGGCAACAGTCAGACCATACGTACCTCTCGACCGGAAGGGGATTTTGCCAGAGTGCGCCCTGATTTGGTACGGTCAAAGCTCCAAGTAAAACTGCTCTGATGCTCCCTGGGGCACAAGCATTTGTTCAAAGTGGCCAAGGTCACAATCGGCTGAATAAGATATCTTATTAGGGTTGGCCATAACCATATATATACAGTGTATATACGGTATTTTTGGCAGGGAAATCACCAAATATACGGTCATATACGGTGCATATATACGGTTCTGGCCAACCCTATTAATAAGACGTACGGCCCATCCTGAGAAGCGGTCCAAGCTGCAAGTGAGTTGGGAATAATACGCAGGCAGGGATCGACGCACTCATAATGCTGACAAAAGCTTTTGTCTGCGATTACTGCAAGCACAGCCCTATGTTCCCCAGTGCCGGAGCTCTGAAACTATACCGGCCGTGTGCGTACTGTTATCATTATGCGAGGCTGGTAAATTGTAAGATTTTTTGTGTTGCTTGCATCAAGAAATGGCGCTGGGTTTTAACTATCTACAGGGAATGATTACAATTTCTCAAGCTAGGGTCCTCGCAACCACCTCACTAAAAACAAAAGGGGGGTTACTTAAGCTAGGAAACAAGTGAGCTGTGAGGACCAAGGAAAAGGCTAAAAAGATGGAGGGCCCCCAAAAATCACAGTTTACAAGGCAAGAGTGATATCACTTTGCGTCATTGCTCTTATCCTGGGCGGCGCCTAGCTTCTCTTGCCTTTTGATCCGTCCTAGTCCATATGTTACGTACTGATTGGTGGAGGAGTTTTACAGTACCCAGTACCAAAGTGGCTCCTTTTCCTTAATCATTGTGGGGAGTGGTATTTCACTGCCTGCGTAGTTTTTTTCTTTTTCCCTGCTTGATTTGGCAGTGTGAGGCTGGGAAACTAGGCATGCTTCACATAGACCATCATTCCTCTGCACATTGGAAGGCACCTCAGCGGTCAGCAAGGGCACTTCAGCAGCCAGCAAGGCAAAATGAAGAGCACTTAACATGAACCGGTATTTTGAATGGCGGCTTGTTATTGCTCTTCTTCACTCAATCATCGTATCCTTGCTACAAGATTGAGCATACAAGAACCATTGTCAAAATGGCCGGCCAGCCTATTTAAAGCACCTGATCCTTTGGTCAAACCAGCCTCATAGAATCGACCAGGGTGGCTGAACAAATTAATCTGAATGAGGTATACTGCATTACACGAGGCCGTCATGACCCTCCTCCTTGCAAGATGGTTGAAAGAATAATTTTCATGTATGCATAGACTCATTCACTGCCATGAGCCTTCACATCCGTAGCCTGCTTACAGATTCAGTGACACAGTTCAAAGCAGTCTTTTTGACAACCAATCAAAAACTGCCAATTAATCAGTTGCCTTATTGTGGTGGAGGGGGCCTGACTAGCAATGTGTGTTGGTGCATGTGTGTGTGTGTGTGTGTGTGTGTGTGTGTGTGTGTGTGCGTGCGTGTGTGTGTGTGTATGTGTGCGTGTGCGTGAGAGAGAGAGAGAGAGAGAGAGAGAGAGAGAGAGAGAGAGAGAGAGAGAGAGAGAGAGAGAGAGAGAGAGAGAGAGAGAGAGTGTGTGAGCGTGTGTGTGCGCATTATTCAAAGCAACAACCTTAACACAAACTCAAACAAATACAAACCTACTTTCCTTCCACACCAGTGATTTAATTCACACTACGTACGTATGGCTTAATTTCTAGTGCAGCCCAAAATGAACACTCTGCACAAAACTCTCATTATTTTGATGCAGAATAATCTCTTTTGGAGTTGAAGGCCACTCAGGCACACACATTCAGTGTCAGGTAGAGCTGAATGAAATGAGGCAGTTTATGAAATATGCAGGGTTGGCCAGAACCATATATATATATATATACCTGTATATATACGGTGTATATACGGTATTTTTGGCAGGGAAATCACCAAATATCCGGTCATATACGGTGAATATATACGGTTCTGGCCAACCCTAGAAGTATGAAAAACATACAGGCAGTGACATATATTCCCACAATAGCAAGGACAGGAGCCGTTTTGGCACTGAATACTGTAAGCTCCTGACCCATAGACAAAAGAAGAACAAAGGTTAATGAGGGTCAGGAGGGTTGCAGGCATGGCCTGTGGTGGCCGTGGGCAGCACACACGGAAAGTTGCTTACCTGCTGGGCAATACACACATGTAACATGAATCATATTATGACGCATGCCATTGTGTGTGCACCATTAAAGACACACACACATGCACACACACACATACACATACACACACGACTCCTGTCGCTGACCATAAACACATCCCTTTTTGCTCACCCTGTCTGTTGTAAGCTGCACTGTGCATCTCCTGGGCTGTGGACCGCACAGAACTGAGAGCCAGCAACAACGGGCTGGCAATGCTGCTTAGGGAGGGAAGTGACTCTGCCAGCAGAGACTGTGTGTGAGCAGGTGTATGTGTATGTGTATGTGTGTGTGCACAGGTGTGTATGTGTGTGTTCATGTGTTTGTGTGTGTGTGTGTGCGCGTGTGTGTGCTCGAGCGTGTTTTGTGTGCGTATGTGTGTGTGTGTTGTGTGTGTGTGTGTGTGTGCACGCGCACGTGTGTGTAGGGGGGGGGCGTTGCGTTTGCACGCGTGCGTTCACCTCAAATTTTTACGTCCAAACACACTTTGCCATAAAAGCGTGGCATGCTGCACGGTAGTAGGACCTGGGATTTTTCATGCACTTGCCAGCCTGAGCTTGCTTCCAGTAAACAATAGGTACCCTAGGGATTGTATGACACGAGGCAGGTAAATAAAAGTCTTGGACCACGCTCAGCCACCCGGCCGTGCTGCTTAACAAGTAGGTAGGGTTGGCCAGAACCATATATATACGGTGTGTAAACAGTATTTTTGGCAAGGAAACCACCAAATATACGGTCATATACAGTGTATATATACGGTTCTGGCCAACCCTACAAGTAGGGTACTTTCCACTTCCCTGACAAAGGCCTCAGTGATATAGACTGAGAAGGGGATGCGTCTTGAGCAAAAACCCTCTTTTCATTTGCCATCATTAAAAGGAAGTAAGGTCCTCTGCGAGACACCACTTACCCTGCCTCTTTGGGCCCTTTGCTCGAGCCAGTACAGACTCTTCGACCTGCGTTGTGCAAATTTGCATTCACGTGAGTGTAGGTATTGAGCATGCGCTTGTGCGTACCAGGGCACCCACTCATGGATTTAAACAGTCTGAGGAAGGCATACCAGGCCACCTGGCTGTGTACACTTATGCATGCCTGCGCAAGCGCAGAGGCAAACACACTCACACTCAAAAGAAGGATAAATACCACAAAGAAACACACCTCGTACACACTCTTTGCGTTCCGTTTTTTTCTGCCCAAGTTACCGTACTCCACTACTCCAGACCGCCGTCCCCATGAAGGTCGAAGCACAGCCTACACACCGGGAGTACGATGAGTAATAACACAAGTGAGCACGGATGTGCAAGTACCCGTGCATGTGCGCGTGTGTGCGTGTATGCGTGTGCATGTGCATGCGCACGTGTGTGTGCGTGTGTGTGTGTGTGTGTGTGTGTGTGTGTGTGTGTGTGTGTGTGTGTGTGTGTGTGTGTGTGTGTGTGTGTGTGTGTGCACTGCGTGCGTGCGTGCGTGCGTGCGTGAGTGCGTGCGTGCGTGCGTGCGTGTGCGTGTGTGTGTGTGTGTGTGTGTGTGTGTGTGTGTGTGTGTGTGTGTGTGTGTGTGTGTGTGTGTGTGTGTGCTTGCGCGCGAGCGCGGGAAAGAGAGAGTGTGCTTGCAGCTCACCAATGCACGAAGGACGGTACGAAAAACTCCGGCATTCTTTTCGTCTTGTGAGTGCGTAGAGTCCATCGAAAGCAAATTGGGCTACATAATCGCAACGCTTATTTTCTGTATTGATAAGCAACAAAGTTGTTTCAAACTTCAAATATTGTTTTCTGCGCTTTTCATGTGGCCCTGCCTAAATTCATCCCGTTATGCAACTAGGTTTGTGAGTCTGTTCTGTCTAATGCACACACATCGCATGTACATGCAGACAGCAGTGTGTACAATCATGAGCTCAAGCTCATTCGCAGGTCTTCACGAATTGTATGACGTCTATGCCTCTGACCGGCTGTGTGTGCACTCAATCCCCACTTCAAAGATAAATAACAGGGCTGCTGCGTTCCGTGAGGAAAGTACCTAGAACCTAGTCAATCATCATTATACAAGGATCTGGCCGCCAGTTGAGAAGCGGCGGCTATTTGTAACAGTAGTTATGAGTTCATATTCGTCAGCATCACGTATGAGTAGCTCTTGATACCAAATGAGCTCTGTGAAACTTGTGCTGTGAACAGGCATTTGGCGGTTATCACTGCGGGCTATTTTGATGCTTCAAATCCATCTTGATATGATGCAACTATTTAATACCACCAATAATCTCCGCCTCATCCAATGTGTTTGATTAGGCTTTAGCATAACTCAGACCCGCCACTCTATGCAGGAGGAAGACATTTTGAAATGTGGCACCTTACTTTTTTTTGGAGGCCTTGAAAAGGGTAACAGCAACACTAAGCAGCCCAACTCAGTCGCCAGGTGAGAGGTCGTGGAAGCAAAGTCTCAAACCATCCATTGTGCTCTGACAGAAATTGCTCATTGTTTTGCACAGAATATATGGCCAGAAATATTATCACTGTACATTATTGAGTGTACCTGTATACAGGGTCGGCCTGTGCCACATCCCCCATCATATGTGACCGTGCGTGCAGAAATTTCCTTGTTATTCCAAATTCACATGCTGTTAATACGAACATATGTACGGTTCTGGCCAGCCTAAATACGTATTGCAATATATTTGCTTGATCCTGGAACCTCGCACACATCTGGTCGTCCTTACCTACTTTTAATTAGTCATACCTCGCTGGGCAGAGTTAGGCAGCAGCCAGGTAGGGCACCACAGCTTAGAGATGATACTCTATTGCACTGTTGTGTTGCAAGTACTGTGTTCAAAAGTTTGGTTAAGAACTTTCTTTAAGCCGTGCATCAGATTCCTGTGATGCTCAGAGCTGCTTAGGGTGAACTTCTCTTTAACCTGTGCAATCGAAACTTTTGTTCCTAAGCCATGCCGGCTAACAACTATACATTATATTTCCCTTGTGAGTGACGCAGGCTAGGAGATCTCCAGCGTGAAACAGTTTTTGGGTCGTTGCATGACCTGGATCTGATTTGGTAGGTTGCAAGACCTGGGTTTGATTTGGGAATTGCATGACCTGGATATGATTTTGGTACCAATGCATGACCTGGTACGAGGTGAGCTGTAAAAAAGCAGCTGGGGAGGAAGGGACGTGATGATAAAGGAAAGGAGCAACCGAGTAACCCAAACTTTTGTTCAAATTCTGAACTGCTGGTTCACTGAGCCTGTTCGGGAGCCTACTTGATAGCTTTACTCTAAAAGCATTAAGAGTTATATTGGCCAGCCTTTTCAAGTGCTCTTCTTGCTCCAGACAATCCGTGCTCACACTCACTGAACAGGAACACACATGAGCAAATGGAAACAGCCAAGCCAAAAGAGAAGCAGGGACAGGTATACGTGGTGACCGGAACCAGGGAGCTGGATTGATTGTCTCTTATACTTTAATGGAACCCGCACCCGTGATAAGCAAGCAGCGCTTCTAGATCAAAATGGGCCATGTTGAAAGCAACTTTGCTCAGAGTTAGAGGGCTCGTGTCAGTTCTAAAATAGTTCATCACAACGTGGACATCAGAGCGCTGGCACCATTTTATTTTCTTCTGGCTGCCTCGCTTGCTGTACGCTGGCCATTCCTTTCCCCCCCTGTTTAACCCATGCCAGCAACTTTCCAAATGCAGCCCTTTATCTACTTCACCAACTGCGACATGTGTGACGTCGCAAACGAATGTGGTGGACAGCCATGCTGGAAGTACATGGACTCGCAGTTTCAGGTGGTCCTTTACTGCACCATGCATGTGACTTTGATGGCTTGCAAGTATAGCACTGCCTTTACAGGCAAGCCAAGACCTTGTCTGCCATAGCATGAGAATATAGGGATGAGAACATGGCTGGGGTGAGAAACAGAGGAGAATATAGCTGGAGGAAGAAACAGAAGAGAGTATAGCTGGGGTGAGAAACAAACGAGTAGTGGTGATGACGTGAGCTACATGCATATTGTGAAAGGAAGAAGTGCTTGTTGGTTACTTGTGCAATGCCTGCGCTTATGGTTCTTTTCGTTTGCATCGTGAGATGCTGCAGGCGGAAGACTTATTACTAAGGAAATAAAAGAATGGAGAATACCGAGGAATTAAAAGAAGGGAGAAGCAACAAAGAAGAAACACAGAAAGTAAGCGAGAGATGATAAAGCGGCACATCACTTTTGCTGCACTGCAAGAACTGGAGTTCATGTGTTACACACTGAACTCTTAGCAGTTTGTGTGTAATTGCGATCATTCCTTTACAAAACTGTTTCGGTGCATCATCAATGTCTGCACGCCAGGTTTCAGCATTTAAGAAGTACATACGTGCACACGACGAGAACTGCATGTTTATTCATGTGCCCATTCTTATCACAGAAGGAAACGCCCCCCCATTTGGGGTGCTTAAAATGCACCTGGGTGTATCTCAACATGGGTGTACCTCAAAATTTAATTATAGCACGATATCAGGGCATTGGAGGCTAAATCTCCAGGGTTTGCGCATGCCCGCCTCACAAGCTGCAGCACACCACAGAGGACGCTGAACCAAGATCCAGCCCTGCCAGATGACCCACTGGCTGTGTAAAAGTACGCGCCTGAACCTGGAATATCGGTCTAGACATCTGGAGAGTATATGTATCCTTATAGGCTGTAGTACACTTTTGATAGCTGGTCTGGATCTCGTAACTAGAACGCCCAGAGGTTGGGCGAGTAGTCCTGAATTCCCTACCCAAACGCAGACATAGTAACACTAAGGCTCGTTGGGTTGAGGATTCTTCAAACCTGCATTACTCAGTGGGCATGGGGGAATTTGGGGAAGCCCTTTCTTACACAGTACACAGAACGACGAGCTGCTGGCCAACCCCAATCTCATCTGCGCCTTCCCTGCTGCAGGTCACCCAGCCTGTGATTTTGCAGCGGACCAAAGGCTTTAATTTCAGGTCCGTTCACTTTTTGCTCTTTTCGAATCAGCCAGGGAGGTCTGCTCAATTTATTTGGCATTATTGTCGTAAGCTCTCTAAAACCTGGTGTCTTTTCTCGTAAACAGAAAGAGGGGTACTATTTTCTCTATGAAGAGAGGAAGTGACTATACTTAGTAAGCTCTAATAAAGCATGCGGTACATTTAAGCGACCTCTGTCACTTCTCGTTGCACACTGTTTGGTCAGGGCGCATTGTGAGAATGCCTTGAGAGATGGTGCAAAAAAGGACAATCCAAGTAAGCGAGGACAAGAGTGTGAATGGTGAGTCTGCACCAATAAGCCACACAAAAGGTTTTGCCATAACAGTAAATGGGAAGCAAGATGAGCTCGCTGCACTTACACCTTGATCTTTGTTGGTTTTATGGGGCAGGGGGAGTAAGGCATGTATCTTGAAATTGGAGGCAGCCCAATACACAGCCAGTTAAAATGAGCAAAGCTGCTCCTGACATGATGCCGATACTTAGAAACGTAGTCTTATGTGATGGCTGCCTTGTCTGCAAATTGCCTGGTATTCCTTGTACCTGGAGGTGTGGGCATCCTTAGTTCCCTTTCAATTTATCTTGCGGTCACTGCCGGTGCTTTGTTCCAGATCATGCTACTTTTGCACCTGGAATAATGCATGTCAATTGAACAGGGCAGGCTACTTTTGCAATTGATGCAAATCGTGATTTTGTGTTATTTGTAGGAACGAGCTCCGGGCGGCCCTGAACAGAAGCAACACTGTTGGACTGCTTTATATTTCTGATCCCAGGTAGAAGAACGGCTTCCAACCGGCTTTTTCTCCTTTAAGAAACAATGCTGGGTATGTATCTGCTGAACTTACAACTTACAACACTTGCACTCCAAACCCTGCAGTGAAGCCAAGTGACACGTCACTCTGGCAATTGCATTTACTTTGTCATCCCTCTGTTTCTCTTTCATTCTTGAATACATGTAGCCCATATTTCCTGCATCCCGGCTCCTAGCAAAGGAAAGATAACTGCACAAGCTGTGAAAAGTCTCTCCTCACATTAGCTAAGGAAAAAGAGCGACTTTGGTACCAGGTACCGCAAAACTTCTGCGCCACTGAAAGGGAGGAAGTAATTAATGAAATTTAGGAGGGCAGCAAGTTTGCCAGAACCCGGATCCTGCTGAGAGATAGCGGCTCCTTTCAATACCAGCCTTCCTCACATGCCCGCCTCTAATCTCTTATGCAGCCATGAGGTATTCATCATGCTTGTAATAGTACCAACCTTCATCTTGCACCTGCCTTGGCACTCCTGTGCAGCCGTAACCCACCCATCATGTCAAATGGTACCAACCTTCCTCTCAATGCTAACTCTCTTCTCCTCTGCAGCCGTGACCCACCCATTATGTTAAGAAGTACCAATCGTAATCTCATGCCCACCTCTCTTCTCCTCTGCAGCCGTGACCCACCCATCATGTCAAATGGTACCAACCTTCCTCTCATGCCCACCTTATTTTCTTCTCGCAGTCATGACCCACCCACCATGTCAAACAGTACCAACTTTCCTCTCATGCCCACCTCTATTCTTCTCCTACGCAGCCGTGACCCACGCATAGATCTGGATGATGCAGAAAAGCTGCTGCACGACTTAGGTGCACCTGGCATGTGTATGGCAGTCTTCAGGCTTGATGGCCCGGGATCCTTTTCAGGCATGTGCAAGAGAGACGATTACATGTTCATGGTTCATGGCAAGACACAGTCCTGGAAAGGGCTCGGAAGGGAGCACAAGAAAGGAGAGATTAAAATGTTTCAAGGAATGCCATGATATTTCCTAAATGCGTTACATTAAACAGCCATAACATAGTGCAAGTTTGAATGCTTCTTAATGATAGGGAGCGCATAGTGGTCAGGAAGTATTAACATGCTTTCCAGCAGCAAAATGCAGCATTTTAAAAGAACCAGCGCAAGAAAGAAGGCTGATTTGCAACCATTCACTTTAGACCCTTCTGCACTGCATTTACATTAGGCAAAAGTAGCAAAATTACTGCCTGACAAGCTTAAGAGGGTTCTCCAAAAGTTGTCATACACTTTAAGGCATTGACATGCCACTCTTTCCTTGTGGAAAGTCATGCTCACTGCTATAAAGTACTGCCTTGTTCTGAGCTGCCGGCATTTCACTCAAGCAAAACCGCAATTTATGATCACATTATGATGCCTGTCAATTATTTCATCTCACTCTTTAATCAGGAGAATTACTGGTCACAGAAGATGAGGCGCGAATAGATTCACACAAGGAAAGAGATGATCCAGCAGCAGCACAGCAACAGGAGCTGCAGCATCAGCAGCAAGGGGACAGCAGCATCCCACGGATCGGCTGGTCTGCAACAGCAGCATTCAGCTCTGCTGCCATCAAGAATGTAGAGCGTGACAACGACACACAATCAAAAATGCGGAGTTTGAGCGGTGCAGAATGCGGCAGCAGCAAGCGCGCCTTGCACCGAGGCAGGAAGCGCCTTGTGAGTTATGGCGAGTTTGTAGCCGACTTGCGGGACCAGCTTGCCTCCTGATGATTTGCAACTGCAATCCATCTCATACGTGCTGTTAACATGCTGGGTCATTGCCAATGGAGTGGGGGAAAAAGGAGGAGCTTCTGCAAATATTTGCTACATGTGAGGAATAGGAGGCGGAAGGGAAGACAATGATAGTTTTGTATCAGGTTCAGGCTTCATAATGGTTTGCTCCAAGCAAGCATCTGCTTGATCTGCCAAATGTAGGCAGATGTGGTATTGGAATTGGAAGCTTGGTTTCCAGATTCAATGGGAGGTCCTGATAATTATAAGCAAGCTCAATGTTGAAGCCCTCTTTCAATAATCACAAATAATTTGTGTGCGTGCAAGAAAAATGGGCATGCGTAAATGAAAAAGGATAAGATACAACAATTAAGTCTTCCTTTCACTTTATTTGGTAGGTTTGGTCTAATGCGCATTCCTTTTTTTTGCATCTTTTTTGAACGCACCTGAGTTGTACGCCAATTTGTTTACTCAAATCAAACCTTTAAAGCCTTCTTATCTGAATAAAATCCTGAGCTTACAAATCATTTGGATTTCAGAGTGGTGATTGTCACGCTGAAAATTGCTAAGATTTGTAGGTCAGTGCTGTTTGAAATTGTTTGTGGCTCTGCTGCAGCTGGTGGCTGGCGGCGCTGCTGGTGTGCTTTCCCTCCGCTACCCTCTACCACTGCTCCTAATAACCCACCCCCTCAATTCAATTGATGGTGTTTTGATGGCGATAGGGACCAGCATAGCAGCATCTAGGCGGCTGGGGTTGGAATTAAATCTATCTACAAACAAGGTGGAAAGAGCCGCCGACTTACTATCCTGCTTGGAGCAGCAGGCACTAGCTATAGCAGACATACAACAGATCCAATTTACAGCCTTGGAGAATAAGGATTGCATGCCATAAAAGCAAAAATGACAAAAATAGCCTTGTAATATTAGAAACAGAAAAGAAAAGCTTCACATCCAGTGAAAAGCACTCACCATATTCATTAAGGGAACGGAGCTGCCAGGGAACCATAAACTCCTCCACCAATGGAATAAGAAAATTATCAATGTGGATCAAGAGGGTTGCAGGCTTGACCTGAAACCGCCTCCTGGTGAGAGTTGATAATAGTACTGGAAAGTGCGCGTCTGGTATAGACAAGTTTGGCAGCGCAGTTGACAGATCGTGCATGAAGTTTGGAAGCAAGTTTCTTAATCTCTTTGAGGAGAGTCAAGACCCAGCTCCTTGAAAGGCTTCAGTGTGTGATTGTTGTAGATGGTGCCACCCACTCCCAAAAGGATGGTGCGGAGGGTAACGGAGGTTCCTCCGTTATCATGTATAGTTATATATTATTAACTATTATATATAGTTATCATGTATGGTACACAACAAAAATCACAAGCCAGACACGACATTGACCCCCTAAAACTATCTGAGCAGCCTGACAGGCCTTGGCCTCCCAACCTCATGATCCCCATTGACAAGCCCTCCTGTCACAACGAATAATGGTACCAGATTAGCATAGAATGCAGATATGAGCCAAGCCCCCCCATAGCGGTGTTGTGTAAGTCTCCTCCCCTTGCTCTCAGTGAAGAGGAAGCGAGTTTATTACAGGAGGAAAAGAAAAAAGAAAAAGAAAAATTTACGCAGGCAGTGAAAACCACTCCCCACGCACATAAATTAAGGAAAAGAAGCCACTTTGGTACCAAGTACCGTAAAGCTCCTCCACCGCAAAAAGGAAAGGAAATATCAATGGGGATCAAGAGGGTTGCAGGCTTGGCCTAAAATCGGCTCCTGATGATGAGAGTTGATAACAGTACTGGAAAGGGCACATCTGGTATGGATAAGTTTAGCAGCAATTTCACGGAGTGCACATGGACCTTATAACTGTAAGACGATGCGTCCATGCCACTGATTTAGCATACATATATAGCTGACGTATCATACCTTAGCTAACCTTAGCATGACACTCCTCTTTTTATTTTGCGGGTGGGATTGTGTACCGGTCGGTGCAGGCACACAAAACAACTTCCTCTCCTAACAAGAAAGAAACGAAAAGATAGAAAAGCCACACCTTGACTTAATCAAGGAATTTTGTAGAAGTGCACACCTTGTTTTTACGAGTGTGGATGCAAGTCTGATGAAGTGTTCGTTCTTTAGCTTTCAGCTTTCAGCTTTCAGCTTTTTAATCTTGTGGTAATCCAGAATTAGGTCTACATAGTCTGTATGGTCTTTGTAAATAGTCCCATTACTCTAACGAGGATCAGGCCTAGTGTCTGCACAAACCTTACACTCAATCAGTTGAAACTCCCACTGGTCTCGATTCAGTTTTTAGTTCTAAGCGAGCTGCTGAAAATCTGAGTGTTCCTCTCCTACGTCAGAAACTTCCTGGAGTGGTTGACGTTGATTGAATGTGATTGATTTCAATCAGGGGCATTTCAATCAATAGTGCAATCAGGGTGTGATTGAAATCAATCAGGGCCTTTTTCTGTTTATTTCCCTGATTGAAATC
>Ga0307948_1001460_pt1 | contig 16833 bp, 13 predicted proteins | sample OrgLakmetagen280_FD_201824 | JGI IMG/M metagenome (GOLD analysis project Ga0307948, IMG submission 201824) | Saline water microbial communities from Organic Lake, Antarctica - #280 | ecosystem: Environmental > Aquatic > Non-marine Saline and Alkaline > Saline | place: Antarctica: Organic Lake...
ACACGCGCACACGCGCACACACACACACACACACACACACACACACACACACACGCACACACACACACACACACACACACACACACACCTCTGCCTTCTTGCGCCCCAGAGCCATGGCCTTGTTTGCCTTGGCAATGGCTGGGAAAAAGGCCTCGTAATTCTCTGCTGTCAGGGTCAGGGAAAAGAGCACCACCGCGCCCCCCACCAGGACCGTCCACACACGTCCTTTATCAACGGGCTGCTTCTGCAGCGGCTTCGCCAGGGAGGAAAACGGGCTGGCGGTTGCCTGTTCGGGTGTGTGTGTGAGTGTGTTTGTGCGTGTGTGAGCTCATTGGAATCCGAAGTAATTACAGGAAAGATATACATTTTTACATTGCATTCATATTCACCTGTCCCTGCTGCTGCTGCTGCTGCTGCTGCTGCTGCTGCAAAGCTCCGATTTCTGCTGCTGAAGATGGCTGGACTGGTCCTAAAACCAACAGCGCAGACAGGGCAGCCGCTCCTGCTACACTCAAGCAGGCCTCCTGAAAGCACGTAAATAGGGGAGGAACATGCTCCAGGGTGCAAAACGTGCGCACGCAGCACGTGCAGATTGAACTGCGTGTCATCTCACCCTTACTGCCCCTCGCGTGTGCTGCTTTCCATCTTGCTGCGCTGCTTGGCATGCACAATAGCTCCTATGGTGCCACGCGGGCAGCCGCACTCGTGGGGCCAGAGTCGTGCCCACAGACTTCCGTGCAGGCGCGTTCAGTCCATGGCTGCGAGCCAACATCTTATATACCACCTTGATGTACCCTTTTGTATGTAATGATTGCTGATGGCAAAGGTAGCAAATTGCTGTTATTTATAATTTCTGGTAAATCTGACTCTTCATGCGCCCATTACCTCCTCCGCAAAAAGAATTGGCGCTGGAGAACAGGATTGTCATTATGCCTGATGTGGTAAAAAGTTATTTAAACATTACAAAAATGAGGTTTGGCGGCAGAGCAGCGCAACTTGTTAATCTTTTCCATTACCTCTCTGAAATGAGAGATTGCTATCACAATACGCTTATTCCTACCTCAACACGCACTGTGAAGCTCTCCCAAAAGGATAACAGACTGGAAGGTGGCAAAGGTCTGCACCTCTAACATCTAGCTATTCCCTGCCTGCTACGGAAGTGAAGGCAGGCGTCATAGAAAACAAAAGGCACAGGTAGCATGGACAGGCAGAATGATGTTATAAACAATTATTTGGTAGAGTGACCCTCAGATCTGGAGACCTCTCATTCCTCTGGTGTATTCAAGACATATCTATCTGCAAGTGGCACACTAAAACACTTCTAGAGCCTATCTAACAGCGAGCAGCAAAAAGCAACCATTTTGCAAATACATCGCAGTGGGGTAGCTCCATCCATGGCGCTGCCACTTTTGACCAACGCACCAGGAGCTCGTCATCTGCAGGAGGGGTGGTGTAAACAATTTATGGTTGATGCACGCGGCGCATATTGCACACGCAGAAATGCTACGAGACAGTGTGTTTGTGTGCGATGTTCAGCGTTGTGATGAGAAAGAGGCGGTACCACGTTGTTCAGTAATAAGCAATACATGAGCAGTATTAGCTTGCGAAACAAGGTGGAAGACAAAGTCGTTCTTAAGGAGACAAGCTGCTGAAAACAAGCCTGGGCAGTCCCAACGCGTCCTGACGCACACATTTGTTACGTACTGTGTCCACAGCTAAGCATTAATCCCAAACACTGAACTTCTTCCAAGCAACTTTGATATTCTCAAGCATGCATTGAGGTTTCAGAACCACGATGCTGCATCAAAGCCTGGATTCAATTCCAATCCCAGATCAGTTTTCGCACAGCGCACAGCTGCAGATTTTTTGTGTTGCAAAACCCAATCCAGCTGTGATGACACGCAGCTGCACATTCCACACAACAGGTCGTACAAGTTGATATCCTGCCAGATCCACTTCACACCAGGATCGTCTGCAGCACACAACTGCGGTTCCCAGTGTGGCAGTGCATCATACGCAGCACACGGATGCCAAAAACTCCCCTAGATTCGATTTTGTTTGCATTTTGAGATGGCAATAGATAATTTACAAGGACTGATCACAACTGCTAAAAAGTCAGGTCGCAACTGCATGAAAATGCGGAAATCTAATTCAAAGCAAGAAGAGAAGGCCATGACACGGACCAAGGAAATAAAAAAAGATAAAAAGACCAAGCATGTACGTTTAGAGCCTACGGCCTCTAAGCTGCAGCTACTTTCTATGGGCGGCGCGTGTGAGGTCCAACATGGCGAGTTCCATCAGTTGGATTCCATTTGGTTGAGGCAGGTGAGGCTCTCATTCAGGGTTGTGGGTTTGATTAGCCTAGTGATGTGAGCAGTGGGTTTGAGTAGCCTAGTGGGTTTGATTAGCCTAGTGGGTTTGATTAGCCTAGTGATGCATGGGTTTGATTAGCCTAGCGATGTGAGCACCTACCGGCTGCTTGACAGCGCTGCCAAACGCTGAAATGCAAGCAACAGCAATTACCAACAGCGTCCTTTGTTTGTTTAAGCAATGCCAGGAATTTGATCTCACCACTGCCAGTGTGCAAATGTGGTGCGGCTGAAGAGTGCGTACACTTTTGGAATTAGTTTTGCATTTGCTGGCTTACTTAGTCCAGGCTTCAAGGGCGCTGCTCGGTTTGATCAACTTTGTGCCTTGTCGCCTGTAATATCTGTGCTTCTAATTTGTTTTGGACATGCATCAGTAGTTTGTGGCATCAATGTTTTGGGAAGAGTTTGAAATAGTGAGCCCTCATTCGACATGGAGAAGCTCTTTTTCCTGAGAAGTGAAAAACTGCGGTGATAGTAAAAAAACACAGCCTGCTTGATCAAGGAATGACATGATATGCAAGCCAACCTGAATGATTAGGGGGTGTTACTCAAATTCAAAACAGAAATAAGAATAGCATTCATCAGATCTCCACTTCCTTGTCATTTCCTTATAAATGTGGGGTGTGCTTTCTGCGTAGTTATTTTATGTCTGCTTTTACACCTGTCGTTTTTTTATTTTTTATTATTACATATATCAAGGGAAGATAGCAACTCCCTACTACGTGAAAAATAAAGGAAAGGAAAGAAAAAGGGCAGCAAGAGAGGCGTTTTACCCCTGTCGTCTCCTACACGGCCAAGCCTATGCCAGTTGTAAGTCCCCGCCCTCTTGATCTTATGTGAGGAGGAATGACATCTTGTCCAAAATACCGTGTGAATCTGCTTTTGCTATTCGTCCCTTCATCACGGACGCTGGACTTTTTTCCGCCTGACTAACACAGAGTGGTGCACCTTTCCCGCCACCTGCAATGTTCTTTGATCAAAGACGCTGGACTTTTTACTGCCCGACTTACACAGAGTGGTGCACATTTGTAGCCACCTGAAGTGTGTTCCTTGACCACAGACGCTGGACTTTTTGCTGCCTGATTCACACAGAGTGGTGCTCGAGCTCCTTTGCAGCCACCTGCAATGTTCTTTGATCACAGTCGCTGGATTTTGTGCTGCCGCCCTGCTTACACAGAGTGGTGCACCTTTCCCGCCACCTGCAATGTTCTTTGATCACAAACGCTGGATTTTTTGCTGCCTGACTTACACAGAGCGACGCACCTTTCCCGCCGCCAGTAAATCCAGAATCCCTGGAGGTTTGGAAGGCTGATGGGCAGCACCACTTCCAGAAGCATGCTGCGACCGACCACTCCTCATTGCGTTTTAGCGGCTGAATATAATACTATGCTGGAATTTTGGGCAGAGTTTGCATTATACTATTAGTAACAGGAAGCAGATGTTGCAGGGTATTCGTTAATTTTATAAGACTGTGTTGAGTGGGTACTCATGATAATAGTTTGAAGCGTGGCAAATCATACGGATGATGTGAACACTTCGGGCATGGTGTAATAGGAGAGATCATTGTCATGGGCAGCAGTGGCAGCAGTGTGAGTGTGTTATATATCAATTGTGATATTGAGCAAGTCTATCAGAACTGGTGTTATTAAGTTGTTGTGGAGTTTCACGAGGCTTTGCAAATGATTTTGAGTGAAAATGATAGGACAGTGTTGAATCAGCCTGAATGCTATTGTGTGGCGTGCTGAAAGTTCCTTCACTCTGCCCAGTTGCTCCACTTAAACACTATCTGTTTAAGGTTTACGAAAAAAGGCCTTCAGTCAAGAAGTGCGACTGCTATCTATCTAAAGTGCAATTCTTTGGAGCCCTTAAGGAATTGTGTCACGCCCAATCAGTGGCGTTAGTTGTTGTGCTTCGTCTTATACTTTGCTGTGAAGGTGATTTGGTCTGACAACTGGATCTTGATTTAATAAGGTTAAGAGGCCTGGCCCCAAGCTGCATGGCTGTGCGCTCTGTCAAGTGCTCTGCCATGATGAATTTAACCATACAAAAATTCAGCACCGCCCATACCAGGAGTTCTCATCAGGAGTCGGATTCAGGCCAAGCCTGCCGCTCCTCATCCCTAATGATTTCCCATTATTTTATCTGTAGTGGAGTGGAGGAGTTATTCAGTACTCAGCACTAAGGTGGCCCGTTTTCTGTTTGTGATGTGAGGAGTGTTCTCACTGCCAGCAGCGAATTCTTTTTCTCGTGGTGGCATTAGCAGCTAGCCTATCTAGGGCAAGAGAGCACACCATGGATTTAAAAAATAAGCCATTTTAGCAATGCATCCATCTACGTCACCTGCACTCTTCCAAAACTAAACTAGTTCATTATGATGAAATGTACAGCAGTGCATATCTGAGCAGGGGACGTAGCATTGTTCCTGATGTTGCTTCTTATTAGTGTACATGTAAATCATACAGGGTAAACCATTAAGAATACCCAGGGTCCCGTGTTTTATACTCACTCATCAAGCCACTTGCAAGCACAGTGCAGATAAGCAACAAAATCCGAAGGCAACTGTCTAGAACCCTGAGTCCACGCCCAAAAGCCCACTCCACTTTGCGTAACCGAACAGCTGACCGATGATGCCTTGTCCAGTGGAGGCCTCCACCAACACAGCTATTAAGAAGCCCTGCGTGTAAAAACGTGTGTGTGTGTGAGTGAGTGTGTGCGTGTGTGTGTGTGCCCGTGTGTTTAAACCTACATAAATTTTAAAGATTTACAAACCTAGCCCCATCAACACACTGAACGACCCTTGATGTATATGCTTACGTACAAAACTCACCATCATAGCCCAGCGTCCGTTGTCCAGCTCAATGGTCTGTGCATATCGCATCTCGGAGTTGCTGGAGAACAGGTAGGTGTCCATTATGTCCTGTGATGGCGGCAATGCGTGCGCACGTGTGTGTGTGTATGTGTGTGTATATATCCGTCTGTCAGCACGCGTGTGTGCGACCTTGAGCCTGTCATTCTGCAAAGGATCACAAGGAATACCCCTTTAAACAATTCTTGCCAGATGAACTCACCTTCTTTTTCTGCGCCGTCTGTGCAGGCGTGCTTGGCTGTGTTTCTTGTTGCTGAGCTCCGGCCTCGGAGGGGCTAGCTTGTCCCTTCATCTCCCTGTGCGCATGAACATATCAACGGAAGTGTGTTGTGTGCGTACACGTGCGAGTGAACGCATGCAAACTGATACTGCTCAAAAGCTTGTTGGAGGTGGCATGTGGAAAAGGCTTGCTGAATGTGAACTATATTCGTTTAAGGCACACGCAAGTGTACCAGCATATTGCTTGCTCACATGATTTTTTCATTGCTTCATTTTCATTCCCTGCGGTCTTCAACCCCCCCTTCACACCCCCACTGCGGTCTTCAACGCTTTGCCCCACCACAAGCTAAACATGCAAGTCACCCCTTCTTTTTACTTCACACACATACACACACGCACACACATACACATAGACACACATGCACAGTGCTTTAGGTACCAGCCCCAAACTCCGTCCTCACCTTGCTGCGCTCTCTCCCTCTTTAACATCATTGGTAGAGAGGAAGGCATCTACAGGGGAGCCCTCAGCCTTGGTCGCTGCGATCTGAGAGCTGTTCACTCCAGGTGTGGTAAAGTCACCTTTCCGCTTCATTTCATCAGCCTTTGCCTTCGCATCGCTATCACTGCCGAGGGCCAAAAAGTTCTTGTAGCGCACTACATCCCTGTGCGTGTTTGTGTGTGTCTGTGTGTGCGTGTGCGTGTGCGTGTTTGTGCACGTACGTGTGTGTGTGTGTGTGTGTGTGTGTGTGTGTGTATGTTTGAGCGCATGTACATGTGTACATGTGTCGTGTGTGCATGGAAAAAAGCGGGGTCATACAAGCTAGTCTTGCTTCATCAGTTAGAATGCTAACCATTCTGTTTTGAGGGAGGATTTGCAAGGAGAAGGGCATACACGGCAACCACCCAACTGCTGCCACACAGGCATGTTCTTACCTTACTGACAAGGTTCCGTCCTGTAGCCCTTTCAATGTTTGACCACTGCCAATGAGCATGGCTCCACCGAAGAACGCGCACAGGAGTCCTAGGACTAAGGGGTCTCCTTGTGAGCCAGGCTCCATGAGGTGGATTTGGGCGAGGGTGCCCTGTGGGAAGGCATTGATAACAAGAGTTGGATATCTGACAAAACAATTGTCAGGGTTGAATTAGCTTTTGGGAACTTACAGTGGATTACATATTACATGTGGTGGGAGCAGCGTGAAGCGACATTCTGCGGCACTCCTCAAATTTGGCGCACACCATTTCTCAACTCTCACATTCTGCTTACAGGCACTCACTCACCCGCCCAGTGATGCCCTCCTGAGCGATGGAGATGATGAAACCCATCATGGCAAGGCGGCCACACCAAATCTGCACGTGGTGAATGCGTGACAAATGGTTTGCAATTCACTCATTGGTCTTGCAAGCGTGTGCAAGCGTGTGGAACAACAGCAAATGTCCTTGCATGCAGAAATCACACCCTCAAAAACGCACCACAAGTTTGTCCAGGTTGGCTCCTGAGGGTGAGGCTCACATTTGAGGTGGGCAACTCACCTCAGCAAAAGGCCGGAATCCGAAAACACCCTCCTCCGTGGGCAAGCCGATGGAGTTGGCGTACTTGAGCACTGGGTCGGACTGCTTCTTGTCCTCACCAGCAGCACAAAACACCCTCCTCCGTGGGCAAGCGATGGAGTGCCTGGGAACGGTTGTACTCCCTGCTGCGTTGCTCTGTTGGCGCATCACGCTGCCCACGGGCTTGACAGCGTGGGGAAGGGCACACTTGAGGCCCGTGGGACGAGCAGCACCACTGAGGGAGGCATTCATGGAACTCTTGTTCAACAACATTGTGATATTTTAAAAATGCTTTGAATAGTTTAAATAATTTAGATTTGGTGATGTTTGGTTTGTAACCTCTCTCGATTCCCTTATTTTCGTTTTTAGCTCGCGACTTGATTTGAGCAAACCGAATTAAGGAAGCATTATATTATTATCGTACTCTGATTACAGCCATGATGGGCCGATTGACTGCTTGCAAGTATCCCGGCAGTCAATAACGACGCATATACAACGTTTGGATTAATGGATAAATCCATTTTTGCATTTACAACGAGTGGATTAATGGCTGGATTAATGAAAACGTGGATTCATTTTCATTAATCTTATTCCAGGGGGGGGTGCGATTAAAGATTGATAGCATAAAGTGGCGTTATCCACTGTATAAAACGCCCTTCTAAATTAAGTCTGAACACCCAAACATCCGCTCTTCCGGCTTCCTGCAGCCTGATTACTGGTTTGAAACTCCCTATTATGCTGCTCAGAGAAAAGGCAGAGAGAAGGGGGTGAGCAAAAATGGTGGAAATTAAGCTTCATTTAAACGTGCATGGATTAATGCTTGGAATAATGATGTTCATTCATCCGTCCCTGGATTAATTACCAAATAATCCAATGTCATTGTAAATACGCCATAAGCTACCACTCTGAATGCATCTTCTGTTGGGTGGTTATGTTGTCTGATGTGAATTTGATCTGCAGCATATGTGATGCACGTGGAGGGCAAGCATTTTTCATCACAGGACTAAGGTGGTGTTGCTGCTCCAAGGTTATTGCTCTTAAGATTGTTGCTCAGATTGTCGTGTCATTGCCTTAAGGGCAAGCTTGGCTGAGTATTAGGTGATGACGATTTTGATCACTTTGTGCGTTGCTTAGGTCATAGCTGTGCTGTCGAAGCTAGGACTGCGGGTGATATTTCTAACGATACTCTGCCTCTGCTTTTTGCCCTGAATCAAAGTGTGAGAATCTGCAGCATAGCAAATCTCGTGCTTCGCAAAGGCTGGATATTTATGTGTTCAATGATCATCGATTGACGAGAGCTGCAGCTAATATCCCATTCCGTTAGACATGGTACACCAAAAACAGCACTGTTCTTCGTTCTTAATAGCTTCTTAAATAAGCTTGCAACTGGCAGAGTTAGCTAGCTGTAAATATATTTTCCAAGCGCATCTCAATGGCGAGAAAATGGTTTTTGCTAGGGGGAACGCCTTTAAAACGTGCAGAAATGTAGGGTATTGCTGCTTGTGAATCTCTCCTATAATCAAGCTACAAAAAACATCTTGCTTTTGTCCTGTGATTCTTTTCCATACAACATAGCAGTTATCTGACAGACCACAATCAAACCATCTTTTTGGCTTTTGCGGTTCATCTAGGCCACTGCAATCCATTGCCATCAGTAGAACAATTCTGCTAACAGGGAATGGTACTCAGTTTTGCCTATCCAAACATGTGTTGATTGCGCTGGAATAAGCACTTTGTCAGACTAAGATGACTGGTGCTAAATCAGATTGGATAACAATAATAGCATCGTGGCCGAACATGGAACTCAATCAAAGAACTTCAAACCTGGGATTTTCAATTGTGACATGCCGATGAGTTGAATGAGTGGAAAGGGAGGGGGGGTAGAAAAGAAAAGAAATAACGCAGGTCGTGTAGAAACATTCAGGAAGGATTAGGTCCTAATTATAGTCAGGCATGTTGTTTTGTGTTTACACCGCCCAATGGATGCAGAGACACGCAACATTCCACCTGGAGAACTAAAAGAGGAAAGGTTTTTCAGTGGGGTTTAGGGTTTAGGTAATTTCCAAAATGAGTAACTTATGTCGCAAATGTTTTGCTTGGTCAGTTTTTGGTATTATTTGTATAGCATTTTGTGGACTGATGGTTTAAACCTTTTTTGATCTGAGAAAATGGAGAATTCTTCTGCTAAGACAATGCCCTGCACATCCTCTCTGGGTGCCAACACACGCAAATAAGGAATATGATCACCAAAAGACACAACTTAGCATGCCGCATGATCTTTAAGGCTATCAGCAAAACAAGCTCCTTAAGATCATGCATTGTCTCCAAAGATATAGGCAGCAACGAACAGATGGCCATGCAAAAAATCTCCAGATTCCTGAAACAGCTGAAAGTAGAATTGTTCCTTAATGGCTCTTCCCACCCTGCTTCCCAGATAAAGACAGATTTACCTACAGCCGCCCAGATTTTGTGCTGGTTACTCCCATTGCTGCAAAAACACAAAACCAACAAACTAATGTAGGGGGGTGGGTTCTTCGAAGTGGCAGGGGGCAATTGAGGGAGACTAAGAGCACCCCAGCAGCACCGCCAGCCACTAGTGCAGCCACCAACCCCACACAGCACCGACCTAAAGACCTCAACAAAACTCGGCGCGACATCCACCTCGTCGAGATCAAGTACTGTGAGGACACCAGACCTCAGAACCAGCTGAACGCCGCAAAGGAACAGCACAAAGACCTTGGCAACATTCTCCAAGGAGCCTCCGTTACTCTCCACATCATCCTTTTGGGTGTGGGCAGCACCATCTACAGCACTCACACTCTGAAGCCTTTCAAGGAACTGGGTCTCGATTCTCAAAGAGGTAAGAAGCTTGCCTCCAAGCTCCATGTGCATTCTGTGAACTTTGCTGCTAATCTTGTCCATACCAGACGTGCCCTTTCCAGTACTGTTATCAACTCTCATCAGGAGCCGGTTTCAGGCCAAGCCTGCAACCCTCCTGATCTCCATTAATTTTTCCTTTCCTTTTCACGGTGGAGGAGCTTACGGTACTCAGTACTAAAATGGCTCCTTTTCCTTGATTAATGTGGGGTGTGTTTTTCACTGCCTGCGTAGCTTTTGGACCCTAGGACACAAACTGTCTAGGGCTTATGGATTGCTAGAGAAAGTGAGAGCCTATAGCTTAGAAAGTGGCCCTTTTAGCGTACAAATTTTTATTTCTTTATTTTTTCTTACAACAAAAGGCCTTCAGTCAAGAAGTGCGACTGCTAGGCAGCCTGCTCATAAAACGCAATTAGTTCATGGAGGATAAAGCTTGTTATTGTTCTGGCTCAAGAAAGTAGACACATTGTGAGCTCCTGTTGGGGGAAACAGAGGTGCGTATTTCCTGCGGAGAGAAATCATGTGGGGATTGGCGCAGTGGAAAAGAACATGCTGCTCATCTTGGACATCCTACCTCTGTATCATACCGGTGGGGGATTTATTTTGATTTCATGTCGCTGTCTTGTAGCGTAGGGTGTGAACGCAAAGTCTGACACGAGCTGTACTGCATATGACATCACGAGGCAGGTTGAGAAACATGTACTTGGGAAGGTTGTAAGGCGAGTGAGTGACCAGAGCCCTTTCGGTTGGAAGAGCAAACCAATGGTGATAAGTAGCGTGTTTACTGTGGTTGTGTTCTCTCGGATGCGTTTTACGACACTTAGAAAACTGGGCAATAAGGTGCCCAGTTTTCCAAGTGTCTCTCCCTGAGGTCTACGATGTCACGCCCAATCGTTGGCAGCGACGAATCGTGTGACAGAGCAGTTAAGTTGGTTGGCAGTTGAGAGTTTCTATATGTCTTGTTCAATAAGCTGGATGGCCAGTCTTATTGATAACCTTTATCTTCTGGATTTGATAGTTTTGGTAATCAATTGACAACAAGTGAACTCTAAGAGGTACAATTAGAGGGGATCCTCATGAGACCCTGTGCCGTGTAAGGTGTCCGATTCTTTTTGTTCGTTTGTTTAGCGATGTTAATATGTAACCACATTGAGGCCGAGAGGTCCGTCTGAGTCATGGGTCCCAGCTCCGGAGGAGGAGCAGCAGTGTGGCAACCACGCTAAGCTGAGTAGACTCAGAGTAGTAGACACACATACATGTGTGCAGAGAGCGCACAAGGGCATGGGCCAGAGAACTGGTAGAAGCATTAGGGACCAGCGATGCAAAGAACTCACTCCTCTGCTGGATGGTTTTTCCACCTTGGAGGCCTTTCTTGGTCCGAAGGCGCAACCATTATCAATAAGACTGGCCATCCATCAGTAGATGTGCTGAGTCTCATACTTTGCAGTGACCGTAATTTGATCTGACAGTGTACTTCCTGGGAGAGAAACCGTGCAGGGAAAGAGAACATGTTTTTCATCCTGGACATCATCATCAGCCTCACATAAGTTGCATGTAGGGGAAGAGGTGGAATTCCAAGTTGCGGCTTCAACGCGAAGGGTGGGGACACAAAGTCTGAAACGATGCCCATGACATCTTGAGGAAGGTCAAGAAGCATGTACCTGGGAAGCCTGTAAGGAGGATGTGCAACTAGAGCTCTGCACAGAGGCAGGCAGAGCGCACCACTGGTGATAAGTAAGCGTTTTGCTGCTCAGAAAAAGGTATCCGAAACTCTAGATGTCTGTCCATGAGGTCCATGACAAACCAACTGAAATCATTAGGCTCACAGTTCAACAACATTTGTCTGAACTGTCACGCCCAATCGTTGGCAGCGACGAACCGTGTGACAGAGCAGTTAAGTTGGTTGACAGTTGAGATTATTTTAGTCTTGTTCAATAAGCTGGATGGCCAGTCTTATTGATAACATTTATCTTCTGGATTTGATAGTTTTGGTATTCAACTGACAACATGTGAACTCTAAGAGGTACCATTACAGGGGATCCTCAAGAGCCCCTGTACCTTTTAAGGTCTATGATTCTATTTGTTTGTCTATCATATTAATGCGTAACCACAATAAGGCCGAGAGGTCTGTCTGAGTCATTGGTCCCAGTTCTGGGAAGGAGCAGCAGTGTGGGAGCCAATCAAAGATGAGTGGCACCAGTAGACACACAAACGTGTATGCAGAGAGAGCGCAAGGGCATGAGCCAGAGAACTGGTAGAAGCATTAGGGAGCACAGCGATGCAAGCTCACTCCTCTGCTGGATTGTTTTTCCACCTTGGAGGCCTTTCTTAGTCCGAAGGCGCAATCATTGATTTAGCATGACAGCTGTCACGACGAATCATGGTACCAGCTTAAGCGTGGATTGCAAGTATGAGCCACATCCCCAGTAGATGTGCTGAGTCTTATACTCCGCAGTGACGTAGTAATTTGATCTGACAGAATAAGTAAAAAAAGATTGTGTCAAGCCTTCCATGGCCGAAAGAGTGTGGGAGGACCAGCATTCAGGTGACAAGGAGATCAATTGCATGTCAGCTTGCAAAAACTTCCTCATCGTGGAACTGTTGCATTGGGAAAGGGAATTGATGTACAGACGCATTGCAGTGCGAAACTAGTTGAATTGCAGGGGCTCCAGGCCACACTCTCGCACAACACACCATGAAGGAGTGGTGTCTCTGACTCTGAGAATCCTTTTCAGCACTGTCAAAAGCCATTTATGTAGGGGGTTATCCATCTCTCTACCTTGTCGTAAGAAGGGGGTAGCCCATATCCGACTCGCATACATGCTGGCAGGAATTTTGTAAATTTGAGGAGCCAGATATGAGCGTGTAATCTGTTAGCAAGGGCATGGCTCTTGCATGACGATTGCTTGATTCTGAAAGTACCAGCTATGAATGGTCACAAAGCTGCGTCAGCCGCAACATTCAGATTAATCTGCCTGTCGCACACCAAACCGAGATATTTTAAGCCTTAAAGACACCTGAGGTGCCTGTGTTGGAGAGCTGTGTGCCATCAAATGAAAGGAGAGGCAAAAAACTTTGCCCACAAATGTTTCAGTGATGAATCAGCTTGGGCCTCCTTACCCTTTTATTTTCTCTTAACACCCCTTAACACTTGATCTATTGCTCCATGATTAACAAAGCAACGCCATGGTGAAAACATTTCCGGCATGCATGGATTGGGAAACCTGAGTTGAGCCTTACAGCATCCCACCGCAGGCTCACCACCATTGCAATTGTCGGTCGGGCAGCATATGTACTGTTGAAAAGAGGTAGGGCTAGAAACCAATGATGTAACCGCACCAGTCATATAGATGAGCAAAAGAGCGCACCTTTTGAGTTAATACGCCTAATTATGTGAAAAGAACATTAAGAAGTTGGGTCAGAAACGTGACTAAAATGTGCACAAGCTCAGGTCAATCACGGCTTAGTCTAGGGTTGGTCAAGGTCGTTTGTTCATGTAAATGTGCAGCAATGTCGTCAATGTCAACTAGCTCACTGTACAGATCCGTTGTCTTGAAGCTCATATCATCACATCGCACGGCAGCCAGCACCTGCCCACCCAGAAAAACCTAGCAAATCATGTGCACGGTTTCTTGTTCAAAGTCCATACCAGCACTCCAGCACACAGCACACATGGAGTCCTCCTGAAATGTACATTAACACACAACGCAACACTTTCCGGTCACAAAGGGGAAAGGAAGGAGGGGTGTAACAAGGGGCAAAGAGGTGTCCTTCTTCACTCTGAGGATATGACCAAGTAAGTATCAGTACAGCGCTCGCACAGCGGTATTTGCCAGAGCTGATAAATGTGCCTTCTCATTTGGCTTAGCTGGCTGCTCGAGTAACATCACAGCCGTAGAGCGCTATCTGCCTGAGATGCCCTTGTGGGTTGCAGGGGTGGTGAAGTCGGAAGCCCCCGCTATTCCTGCAGATTGGCAGTGGACATAACAGAATGTGCTGATATGACCGGCCTGACCTATTGGTAACAAAAGGAAGAGAATCCCAAGCAATTTCCTGTTTTTGCGCGTGTGTGTGTATATACGTGTGTGTGTGTGTGTGCGTGTGCGCGTGTGTGTGTGCGCGTGCGCGTGCATGTGTGTGTTACAGGACATTCACAATGCTTTGCACCTAGCCTCCTTATTTTTGTGAGCACTGGTTCTGACTGCCTGCATAAGCAGGGCTTGGCCACAACCATATATATACACCGTATCATATTGTATACATGGTCATTTCCCTGTGCTAAAATAACCGTGTCTATATGGCTCTGGCCAACTCGATGTGTGTGGTCTGTTTGAATGAGGGGATGTGTTGGAAAGCCTGACAAGGCAAGCCTGCTAAATTATTTTAGCAAAGGCCAAGATTTTTACAAGAATGTATGAAGGCTACTAGGTACCTAGCTTTGTACTAACATGTACTCTTGGCAAGAAATGAGTGGATTGTTTAAGGTATCAGCAGATACACGCGCACATAAAAAAACCTGCACATACACACACATACACACATACACATGCTGTGATCGAATCTACGTCAGGGAGCGCGTATGTGTTTGTGTTTGTGTGTTTATGCGTGTGTGTGCAGTCACCTTGAAGACCTTGTCAATAGATTGTGACCTAAACACGTATTTGCAGGCCTGTGCCATAAGTTATGTGCCTGTTATGTCCCTAATATTGCTATATTGATTTAAGCAATAAGCTATAATGTTCCAAAAACTGATTTGGACTTAACGTCGTCTAATTAAGCATTTGCCTGGAATGATCTGACTGAAACTGCTCACCAGCCATGCCCGCAGCGTAGCGGTTGGCAGTGGCAGAGGCAAAAGCTGGAGGAGCGGGTGTCATGCGTGTGCCTGTGTGTGCATGTGTGTTTGCGTGCGTGTGTGTGTGCGTGCGTGTGTGTGTGTGTGTGTGTGTGTGTGCGCGCGCGCGCACGTGTGCACATGTATGTGTGAGTGTATAGGTATGTGATACACATGACGGACCTTTATGCATAGTTCATCCATTCGCCACGTCTCCATATGCATGCATGCAAGCAAGCAGGTTTTGCAAGAGTGGCTTACGTACCATTCTGTGTGTCTAAACAGAAAAGAAGGGGAAGGCTGAAAGAGCTGACGTCATGAATGTGCAGGTTTAATGCAGCTTTAATGCAGGCTAATGCAAATTTGAGCAGCCAGTGGGCTACTTTTTGCAAGAGGAGTGGTTACAAACAGCACTGTGTGTGCGGCGAACAAATTAGCACAAGTTGCGATGACAGCTGCAGGACCGCGTAAAAAAAGGTAACACAGTTGCAATGTGTTCTCAATAAGTGGCAACTTTTTCTCACCCAGTGGGGACCTGTATCGTTACCTGGTGAACCTGAAAGGGTGTAGGGCTTGATGGCAGCCGTGTTGGTTCCTGGGCCTGCGCATGCGTGTGTGTGTGTGTGCGTGTGTGTGTATGTGTGTGTGTGTGAGAGTGTGTGTGAGTGTGTGTGTGTCTAACGCACGTATGTCTGTGTAATTGCATACATGTACGTTTGCGTGTGTAAGGGGAAAAAGCACGCAGGCAGTGAAAACCACTCCCCACATTAATTAAGTAAAAGGAGCCACTGTGGTACCGGGTACCGTGCAACTCCTCTACCAAAAAGAATAAGAAAAAGATCAATGGGGATCAGGAGGGTTACGGGCTTGCCCTGAAACCGGCTCCTGATGAGAGTTGATAATAGTAGCAGTAATAGAAAGTGCGCGCCTGGTGTGGACAAGTTTGGCAGTGTGTATAACTACGTAGCAGGCAAGCTGGAAGCCATAGCCGGCAGCGTAATGTGCGAATGCATGCAGTTAAGGGAGTCAGCAACGTATCTCTTGCATGGGCCTGTTGCCAGGGCGCATGTCCACACGCATATCACGTGCACAGTACCGCAGCTATAGGTACGCACACACAAAACATGTGCACACGCACAACATGTGCACACGCACAACATGTGCACACGCACAACATGTGCACACGCACAACATGTGCACACGCACAACATGTACACATGCACATGTACACACGCACAACATATGCACACGCACAATAGGCACATAAGTGCACACGCACAACATGTACAAAACTCACCCATGGCTTACTGCCAACGCGCGTGTACACACGCACATCACGCACATAACATGTATACCATCAATGCACATCACATACATAACATGTATAACATTAATGCACATCACGTATATAACATGTATAAAATAAATGCACATCCCGTACATAACATGTGTTAATTAGTGCACATCCCGTACATAACATTAATGCACGGCCGTGCTGCCAATAATCACGCACACAGGCCACAGCCATACCAACAAACGTGCACAACACATACACGGAACATGTGGCTGGCTGACGAGACAGACAAAATCGCACAGTGGCTCCCGGGGTCCTTTGCCTGCGCCATTTAACCACTTTTACTTGACAGAGCATCACCTGGGTCTGGCAAAGTGTTGATGTGGGGAGTGGCTTTCTTGTTCGTGCCGATCTACTGCTGTAACCTGAGCCTTCCTTACCTGGGCAAATTTACTGCTGTAACCTGATAGATCCTTACTGCTATGACCTGGAAGAGCCTTCCTTACCTGGGCCAACTCATTGCTATAACCTAAAAGAGCCTTACCTGCGCCAGTTTACTGCTATAACCTGAAAGAGCCTTACCTGGGCCCGGCAAGGCTGGACGGTATTGATACCTGGAGCCGGGTACCACAGCAGTGGAGCTGAGCTGTGCCTCAGTGACCTGCACACAGGGAGCAGTGAGGCACGTGTTTAATTGTTCAGTGTGTGTTCTAACGTGTGGTGTACCCGCGCTTATTGCTGCAAACAAACGGCAGAATGTGGGTGCCTCAGTGACCTGCACCCAGGGAGCAGTGAGGCACGTGTTTAATTGTTCAGTGTGTGTTCT
>Ga0307948_1001463_pt1 | contig 16817 bp, 10 predicted proteins | sample OrgLakmetagen280_FD_201824 | JGI IMG/M metagenome (GOLD analysis project Ga0307948, IMG submission 201824) | Saline water microbial communities from Organic Lake, Antarctica - #280 | ecosystem: Environmental > Aquatic > Non-marine Saline and Alkaline > Saline | place: Antarctica: Organic Lake...
CCGTATATGTGTGTGTTGCGTGTATGTGTGTGTGTGTGTGTGGGTGTGTGGGTGTGGTTCTGGCCAACCCTATGCATGAACATTACCTGTGATAAGATGGTTAGCAGGAGCACTTCAGAACCCGCTGCAGCCAAAAATGGAACTGGGCCTACAGACTGCTTCTGTTCCTCATGCTTCTGTTGCTCTTGCAGTCCATGCTGGTCTTGCGGCTGCAGCTCCTTCTGAACCTTTTGAGTTACCAGCTGTTCATCTGAGAGGGTGCCAGGATGGGAGGGGGGGTAGAGCGTGTACGAGCTGTGCTGTGGCTCTGTATGCCCAATAAAATGCTGTGGGGAGGCACCATCACGACGCTGTGGCAGGGTTAAGAAGCCACCTTGCTGCGGTGATGACGTGACAGACAGGCTTGCCATTGCGGTGTCCGGGCAGGACTCTGCATGGGAGGTTGATGCGTGCGCGGCTAGCAACGCAGGCACAAGGCGTGCCAAGGCTTGTGGGGCTCCTACAGTGTTGCAAGGTGGGGCACTGCAGCTTGTCTCAAGAGAGGGGTGAAGTGTGGCGTACTGCAGCTTGTCTCAAGAGAGGGGTGAGGAGTGGGGCACTGCAGCTTGTCTCAAGAGAGGGGTGAAGTGTGAAGTCTTAAGAGAGGGGTGAGGAGTGGGGCACTGCAGCTTGTCTCAAGAGAGGGGTGAAGTGTGAAGTCTTAAGAGAGGGGTGAGGAGTGGGGCAGTGCAGCTTGTCTCAAGAGAGGGGTGAAATGTGAAGTGTGAGACAGGTGTGAGCGTGGGAGCAGCGTGCACAGGTGCAAAAGTCTGCATGTGCAATTCAGCGCATGTTTCAACGAACACTGGCTTTGTAGCTGCAAATGCAACAAGCAAAGGTGCGAACAAGGCTCACGTGCTGGCATTATGGCTGAAAGGAGAAACAAGGAGGGGAAATGAACAAGGAGGGGAAATAAACAAGGAATGTATTGCTGCCATTGTAACTGATGCTAAGAGCTACAAGGATAAGAGGTTGATGAAGTGCCTTTATGAGGTTCATTGGCAATAAACTTGCATGGGGACATTTGCGCACGAAGGACAGCAGCACAACCTGAGAAGCATCGTGCTGAAGTTATCTATGGGTTAGCTGCAGCGAGAGTAAAGTAAGGTGGTCCATAATAGATGTCCTCCAAGCATCAACTTACCGGCAGCCAAAACTGTGGATACAGGGCCTGGCCCAGAGGCAGGTGCGCCCCTCACAAGGCGCAGCAGCGAAGCCAGTTGGGCAGGGTCCCTGTGCATGAGTGTGCGGAAAAAGAGTGGTCTCTTTGATTGAGCAAAGAAAGCCTAACAAAATTACTGCCAGTAACAAGTTGACCAAGTTACCATGTGGAAGCAGGCATGCTGTGCAGCCAACGCACAGCATGCTGCAGACGTAAGCAAGCCTCGTTCTGTTCTGTTGTCTGTGCTGCCATGTCCTGCAGCCAGCGAGCCAAAGCAATGCCGTCTGGGGCCTCAAACCCAAAGAGTGACCACAACTATAACCTAACCAGAATAAAACTAAATCAGCAGCTGTTTGACTGCCCAAAGTACCAGTCGTTTTTATATATTAGATAAAGGGGAGGTGAGTGAGAATGACGCCCCCACCTGGCAAATGCCATAACTGCAAATGCCAAAACAGGCTACACACATTGAAATATAATTCGATTGAGCTGCTGTATTACCACTCTAAGGATGTGCCGATTTCCAGGGCATGCCGCGAAGGCACATGTTTGCCCCTGTCGCCACCATCTTCAACTCCTTGTAGCTCAACCAAACATATAGTTAATAAGTGTATTAATTAACTGACCCAGAGAACGAAAACCGGTGCTCAAATTTGGAGTTCAGCACTTGGCAAATTCATTCCCTGCCTGTCCTGCTGTGCTCCCCCCTGATGGCACCTTATACAGCACATGGATTATTTTTTCAAATTTCAAATGTGACCACAAGGGATGACTTGCATTTGGAACTGTGGTATGAATTTATTATTATTTGTGTTTTTTATTTAGGCTAGCGACCTTCCCCTTTTAGTTTATTTCTATCCAAATTGCCCAACAATTTTTGAGGATCCATTATAGATTTCAATATAATTTTTCCAAAAGTGCTCACAACTTCATTCCAACTTTTTGTGCTTTCTTGCAAAACTTACGCGGTTAAGCACACCTATCACCTATATTAGTTATGAAGCATGGAGCGGTCTTGGCTCATTTGCACACGTGGCTACTGTGGCAATACTGCATACGACAGACCCTCGTAGCGTAGCGTAACCATAGCGTATTGTGCAACCCCGGGTAAGCAAGTTTCAACTTCACATCTCCCCCATATTATTTATTTTAACGTTCAGTAGCATAACAGAATAAAAGTGGCTGGATTTTGGCCATACCAAATTTCCTTATCCTCTCTTCTCGCGTCCAAGGAAAAAGACATGCAGACATGCAGGGACTGGGAATGAAGGATCATTACTCCATTAGTACATTCACATTGCACTTACAATAGGGTGATTCATTAATGATTTAATTAATCGTGTTTGCGTGCACTTCCAACAAGTGATTATCTACCGTGATTCTAAATTAATTTTAATCCTCGGGGGAGATTGATTAGGACAAATTTATTCGTGACTAAACCCTGAGTGGTAATCAAACGTCCCAAGTGGTTAATGAAAGGCTGGGAAAGCTCCAGTTGAAGAGCGAATACATGTTTGGAGAAGTTTCCAGCTGGTCAGTCAAAGGCTACGGTCAGGTTCCTAATAACCCACGGGTAACCGGTCATAGGATGTTATTGCCAGCGCTTTCCAGTGCATGCAAGCAAGCGCATTGCTAGCATTTCTGGAGTTCCAGCCCTTCCTGATTCTACTGTATTATAATAATTGCGTTAACATTAATCACCTATTGTAAACACAAAGTCAGCAGTTTTTTTTTGGGTTTGCTGGGTAAAGGTAGAATGGGTGAGACCAGATCGCAGCTAAAGAGGGCATTTAAAACAAAGCAGCAAGGGGACGTCCCCTTGCAATTGTTGGCTACGATGAGAGATGCGCAGCTGCTGGATAAGATCTCTGTCTTGACCCAAGCAGGGGGTCGTTCAATATAAGCAATTTGTCGCCCGTATGTATGCATAGGCGCAAATTGGCAGACCTGAAAAACGGGGACAATTACCGGGAGACCATAATGAGCTATGGAACCTGAAATGCAACCTTACAGGCCTTTTAGCATTTATACCTTAAGTCGTGTATGCATATGCTAGCTGTAATTTGCATATTTGTATGTGGGTATACTTGTATTTTCTGCTGGCTAGCCCACCATCATGCTGGAATGTTTGCTTGTACCTAATAGTCATCTGCTTATAAGCAGGAGCATAAGCAGAAGCTCCAGCTGATATAAAACAAAACAGAATAAGACATCTCTGGTGTCAACAGATTTAACGCGACCACAAGGGAAGGAGAAACAGTTGGTCGTAGCTAGAAGGGTGCCTACAAGCCCTTGCCGCAAAAAATAATTAATAGGCCGCCACTTAAAGAGGGTCAGAGGGACTTTAGTGAAGCAACCCATCCAGTCTGCAACCCTGGCTGTGATTGTTATCAGCATGTAAGTAAGGCGTTTATTCATTGAATGATTAAAGCACTTGATATTGCGAAAATTCAGACCTAGATTTGAAGAGGTCTGTCGGTTCTGGTGTGCTCTTTGAAAGTGTGCTTACAATCACTCCAAGCAACACTGCTTTGAGTGCTGCTTGTTTTGATCCATGCTTTTAACGAGAATGAAAAAGAAAGATCACGTAGGCAGTGGAAACCACTCTTCACAGTCGATTAAATAAAGGAGCCAGTTTGTGATGAGCACCATTTAAGTTTGCCGCCATAAAAGAAAAAAGAATAAAGACCCTTTGTAATCCAATTTCACACCAAAAGCAATTGGCCTTCAGAAAATCACCCGAGTCCATTGGACGAGGGTTCCACAATATCATTGGGGATTAAAAGGGTTGCGAGCTTGGCCAGAGACCAGCTTCTGATGATAGTTGGTATCAGAAAGGGCGCGCATCAGATATGGACGAATTTTGCAGCGTGATTAATAGAATGCTCGTGGAGCTTTGAAGCAGGTTTCTTACCTTTTGAGAATCTAGACCCAAGTCTTTGTACGGCCCCAACGTCTGAGTGTTGTAAGCGGTTCCTCTAAAAATGAGGCGTTAAAACTGCTCGTTTGAGTCCGTTAGCTGCTAAGGTTTGGTTTGGTTTTTGCTGCATATTGCAGCTTGCATTAATCATGCGTAAAAAACATGGCAATCCGTGGTGTGAGTGGTAAGATATTGGTGGAAAAAGATTGCTGCTGTAACGATCAATGAGTTACTATTTTGATTATATATTATGAGGCACCTCTTGGCGCCTTCATTTGTCGTACCTCACGCCTGTTGGCTTGCATTTGTGCAGCAATTAAGCTGCATTCCCCAAGGTTCCTGGTCTGAATACTAGGCTGAGACTTGTCAAAATGCGGCAGTCTAAGCTGTGATGTGGTAGGAGGACAAGATGAGGCAGAGGTGTCTCTAGCGGCCATCATCACACAGGCAACCTCACTCTTTCACTCTATTGCGGCCCACAGAGCCCACAGAGCTGCAGATTTACCTGACTCAATTTCAGGGCAAACAGTGCAGTATGCGAACCATTATAACATTCCACAGATCAACAGTCACTTTTTTTGGCCAAAGTCTTCTGCCCATGCCCATATTTATTTCACTATGTTCATTAAAATGGAATAAAAGCGGCTGGATTTGGCCCATGCCTAAACTCTCTTAGTATGTACGTACGGAATCTGGCTAGCCCACCGTCATGATGCTGTAACATCCTGCCTAATAATCAGTATAAGCAGTTCCTGATATCAGGGTGCCTACGTACGAGCCCTTATTGCCAAAAGTAAACTACAGGCCGCCACAAATTAATGAGGATTAGAGGGATTGTAGCGAAACAGCCCAGTCTGCAACTTCGGAATCATTATTAGCACGTAAGCAAAGCATATATTACGAAAATGCAAAACCCTGACATAGATATGACAGAGGCCTGCCTGTGTCCTCTTTAAAATGCAAAGCCCTGACTTAGATATGACAGAGGCCTGTCCGTGTGCTCTTTAAAATGGTGCTTACTATCACCCCAAGCAACATTTCTTGAGGTGCTACCTGTTTTGATCCATGTTTTTAAGAAGAAAAACAAGGGACGGCCACGCAGGCATCGGAAATTACTCCCCACACAGCCCCACAATTGAGGAGAAGCCGTTCAAGTGACGCGTGCCATAAAGGTCTGCAGCCGTAAAAAGAGAAAAAAAAGATCACTGGGGATTATAATTATAATCAACAGGGTTGTAAGCTTGGCTTGAGACCGGCTGCTGATGAAAGTTGGTAGTAGTACTGGAAGGACACGTGGAGCTTGGAAGCAGGTTTCTTATTAACTCTTTAAGAATCAAGACCAAAGTCCTTGAGGGGTTTTAGTGTAGGCGTATTACATAGGTCAAGGGGAGATAGCAAACTCCCTACCACGAGGCTGAAATGAACCAAAAGCTGATAAATAAAAAGGGAGCAAGAGAGACAGGCTGGAAGAAATAAAAGAAAGTAGGGGGGGCAACTAGGTTGATGAGAAGAAGGGCAAAAGGTATACGAGAAGGTCAAGCACGGGAAAGAAAGAAGGAAGGAAAGCCTGCGTACTTTGACGCCTATGTAAAAACCCGTAAAGCATCTGAAACGGGTGGAGGTAAGAGCCTGTTGTTGTCTAAAAAGCTGGGAGGAAAGAGCCACTTTGGTACGATCTTGGTTTCAGCATAAAAGGGATCGGGGATTTTTGCAAATAGCCAACCGTTTGCTGCTTCCTACTATGCCCACGGAGCAGGATCCTAGGGAGCCAGTTTTGCTGATGGCTTTATAAACTATGCTGCACGCGAAGTGATGTTCCTCAGTAGTAATATTTATTATTTGTGTGTGTGTTGTGTTTTCATCCAGAAAGGAAATGCAGGGCACTGTCTAGTTGAGGACAGGGGAGGGGGCAAACTAGGCTAATCGAGCGCTTAACCCATATACTAAACACTAGGTAGTACCGCATGCTTTTGTGTGTCCGCCAAGCCCCCCCATATTTGTGTGTTTAACGTCTCCTCCCTCTCCACGCAAGAAGGAAGCAATGGCTCAACCAACGCACTGAGGAGATGGACTCAAACAAGTCTGAGATAACAAGCGAGTTTGTTACAAGAGGACCATCTAAACTGGCCAGATAACCAAAATAACCGTAAAATCGTTGCTCACAAGAAAAGAAAAGAAAAACTACGCAGGGGTGATAACATCACAAGCATGGATTAAGGAAACGGAGACGTTGCTGTCGGACAGCGAAGTACTCACGCTACCAGGCGGATTCGAACCCGCGACCCCAAAGAGTCTGGCCTGACCACGGGCCACTAGGCTTTCAGGGCAGCTACCCATCGCTCACATTATAAATCCCAAGGGGAATCACATGTTCGTCCATGCCACTGATTTAGCATGACAACAGGGTTCCTGTTCTGTATTTCATAATGATGCACTCGGTTTAAGGAAACATTCCACCTTGTTAGGTCAGCGTTGCAAGCGGTTCCAGTGGCAGTGTTGTTAAGGAAGGACTGGTAGTACTCATGGTACTTTGCTAGCAACAGTATCAGCGTCACCAAGTACGCAGGCTTTCCTTCCTTCTTTCGTTCCCGTGCTTGACCTTGTTTTTACGTAGGCACCAAAGTACGCAGGTTTTCCTTCTTTCTTTCCTGTGCTTGACCTTCTAATATACGTTTAGCCCTTTTTCTCATCAACCTGGTTGCCCTCCCTTTTCTCTTTTACCTCTTCCAGCCTACATCTCTTGCTCCGGTTCAAAGTTCATTTCAGCCTCGTAGCAGGGAGATTTCTACCTCCCTTTGTCCTATGTAATACGCCAACATCAACAGTACGGATATTTTGCAGGGCATCGTGATAGTTGGATAGTTACCAGAGTTTATAGGAGAATGGCCAAGCCGTGTTTAGATGCGTATGGTGTCACGCCCAATCAGTGGCAGCAACGAATATAGAACATAGATAGATAGTAGTATAAATACTACCGGCATGGATAAGGAAAGGATGTTGTTTTGTGTTCTGCACCAGCGATGGATGTAGAGACAACATCCCACCTAGAGAATAAAAATAAGAAGTTTTTCAGTGGGGGTCAGGGGGTTGAGAGGCAGAAGCCTGCACACCACCAGGAGTATTGCTCAGATATTTGCGGGGGTTGTGTTTAATGTCTCGCCTCGTCTGTACAATTTTTGTTGCGGATCTGATTGCATGTAGGCGTTATTTTTTTATGGCTGTTGTGGCAAGTAGACCAGTAACTGCAAGGCTGTGGAGTGGGTTCCTTGTGTGGCTGCTGTAGATGGTGCCTGTTGCTCTAAGCAGGATAGTGTGAAGGGTTTTGCGATGTCCGAGTAAGCGAGGCATTAGCAGCATTTGTTGTTCTCGTGCCTTTTCTGCTTGTTGAGTCTCTTAATTTCATAGCCATGTATGGATTGGCATCTCCACCTGCTAGGTTATCACGAGCAAGGGTTCAGAGAGGGCATCTGTCAATTCCTGCTGATGTCAGGGTGTATTAGTGTAGCTTGTTTTGCGTTTTTGCTGCTCTGTATTTTTTATGTGTGGGATTTGTAGGTTTAGAATGGTGGTAGGTATAATGCATTACAATGGTATTTGGTCGCTAAAGTAACCCAGTGTAAATCCTCAAAAAAACTATCACCACCGGCGTTGACTTAAGAAAAGAAAAACTAAGCAGCCAGGCAGTGAAAACTGCTCCCCACAAGAAGATTTAATCCCTTATTTGTGCTTTAATTTCACTTTAGCCCATCGTCTTTCTTTGGCGTCACAGGCAGCCAATAAAGAAAATTGATGTGTGTAGTGCTGTGTTGATGCTGGAGTAGGATGCGTAAGTAGGTATCTCGCACGGCAAATCAAAGCTTGTCTCACAGTCACAGCCACATCAAAAGTGTTCGCTTGGTAAAACTGAGGCAGTCCGTGTGTCCTGTCAATGTGGGGCAGCCCTTCCCTTGACAGACTCTACAAAATTTGAAATCTACTAGTAGCGAGCTACCTTACACAATACGGACAAGGATGACCTCTAACAGCAAAGGCTCTTGTCGGTGTGAGATCAGGCGCCTCTTTCCGCCAAAGCTCGGTGGACGTGGCTCAACCTGCGAGGTATTTTTATCACATTCTAGGTTCTCTTTCACGAGCAGCCTGTTCCAATCTCCAGATTGAAGTTGACGCTTTGCCCAATTTGCATATGTTTGTGATTTGCATATTCATGAGATAAGCCATGCACTTCTTGTGCTTCCCTAGCCAGTGACAGCATCCCAGGAAATATGTCCAGAGAGTCCTAGGACATTATAAATGTATTTCAACTTCAGGGGTTTATTTTAACTTGTTTGAGGTGTTCCCAAATTCTGTCCAAAAGTACTTTAGTAAAAAGTTTTCGCCAAGGTCAGGAGGTCAGGAGGCCTGGAGGAGGAGGAGGGAGGAGGGGGGGGGGGGGGAGAGCACCCCCAAGGATAACAGCCTCATACTTTGCGCTTAGAGAATGTGTCAAACTCTTGAACACATGTGCAGATTACAAGTGGTACATTGAAAGCAAGCATTTCTTTGTGCATTTCGTGTGTTGAGATCCTTCAGGCACGTATATTGCGGTAAATGAAAACCTATATCGATCCCATCATCTACCCATCACTCCTCAATCAGCACACCCTGCCTGTATCATAATCGAAAATTTGACCCATGACCAAGGCGATAGGAAGATCATCCTGACTTGACAAGACACACACATCTGACTCACCAGGTCGTCCACCCAGCCCTCTTGAGGCGGCACCAGAACCCTACGTCTGCCTCCCACTCTCATACCCTCCAGCATGGGTTGTGCTGCTTCGGGCAAACTTCCTGGGTCGCCATAGCGAAAGCGGTACACTGCAGTTGCCAATAATTAAATTATAAACCTTTAAAATACTCCATGCTAACTGCGCAGGACTCCATATGGAACCTATGTGAAACGCTGCAGCAAGAAATTGCTGAATTACAGAGGAGTTTACGCTACCCGGTTCCAAAGTGGCTTCCTTTTCTTGACTGAGGTGGGGAGTGGTTTTCACTGCTTGCGTAGTTTCTGTTTTCTGGCTTATCATTGATTGCTATGTGTACAATGCTTTGCGGCACTGTTGCAAAGTCACATTTATGATAGCTGCACGCCGTTGCTTGCCCACACAGAAATATAATGCGTACTTTAGAAAGTGCGATTCATAGTTCAATGCCTTGCAGCACACAACGTGTGAGCTGCAATGAGCTGCACAACAGAAAAAAAACACGATCTTGCAATCACAGTTCAATGCCTTGCAAATAAACCACGATCTTGCAATGACTTGGCAGGGTTCCAGATGACAGTACTTGCTCCAACACACCTGTACTCCAGGAGTTATATGCTTTTATGAAGGGTTATGAAGGATTATGAAGGGTTATGAAGAGTTATGAAGGGTTATGAAGGGTTCTGAGATGCTGTTGACGCTGCAGGTGGTGGTCTATCATGACGTTTAGCAATGATAAACACATACTCTATTGCCGCACGTGCTTTCTTACGGCCCTAGCCTTGTTTGCAGCAGCTTTCCACTGTACTCTCGTCTTGACTAAACACGATCAAGGGTGGGAGTGACGATGAGGTTCTGCGAGATTGGCTTCCCCAGCATGTGATACCAGCAACTGATTGAACTACTGAGCAATCCTGGCTACAGAAAGCATCGAGCTGGTTTTGCATTACTGGTGTGCAAACTAGACGTTCGGTATACCCACCATCATCCACGTCATCTTTATTCTCGAATCCAGTCCCTAAAGACCACAAAAGGATGGGCGTCGCCCTGCTTAAAACACAATTGCGACAATGTAGGACAGGTTGCGCATTAAATAAATCTCATCAGTCCCTACAGACCACAAAAGGATGGGGTCGCCCTGGTCAAAACATAAGTGTGATAGTGGTTGTCAGAAATGTGACTTTGCGTCCTGGTTAAATCTCATCGGATGTGCCCTGTTCTGACAGATAAACGAAACAAAAGCCTTGCTGGCAAGACTGACAGACGGCAGGCAAGCTAAATAAAAGCTATTAGGTGCCATAGGATTGCGATGTGCCAAAGGGTTGGGGCATGTCACAGGGTACATGTGAGTCACAACGTATTGTGGCACGTCCATCAGAAAGAATTAGGTCCTGTTTGCAGGTACAGTGGTGATTGACAAGGAATGTGAAGCATGAAGGCACGACCGTACAAAAAAGCCTATGCTCACATGGTTCCAAAAATACATTGCAGTATTTACATAATGGCCTTATAAGAGAGACACCTGATACAATACACGGGGAAGGCTGTGGTGGCTCGTCAGATGGCGGGTTGACCATTGTGCAAGTCACTCAGGAGCTGGCCCTACTCGTAACTTGCATTGTTCCAATTAAGGAAGCGACACTTTCCTTTGTGGCTTCAAGCCAACTGCAACATACAGCTGTGTCTTTGTGCATCTTTATGGTTTCAAGCCAACTGCAACATACAGCTGATGTGGCTTCAAGCCAACAGCAACATACAGTCATGTCTTTGTGTATCTTTGTGGCTTTAAGCCAACTGCAACATACAGCTATTTAAGCAAGCTGTTTCACTCCTTTCCCTATTAATCAACAGCTCATCCTGATTTATAATTTCAACCTACAATGACAGGCTTGAGCAGTCTTTCAAGCATCTGGACATCTCCCCAAGCCTGCTCAGACATTTTAATGCTAGCATGCCTACATCCTTCCGCACGTCAGCGATTCATTGCACAATTGAACCTCAAACTACGCCTTACAGGACAGCACGTTAATATAGGACCCCCAAAGGGAGATTATAGTCTTCCGCTCTCTGATCTACTGCACTCACTCAAGTTTTTGTACATAATGTATTAGGTGATCTACTGCAGTCACTCGAGTGTCTGGTACACTGGATGATCTACTGCACTCACTTGAGTGTTTGGTACACGATGTACTGGATTTCTAGTTCATCTCCCAACTGCACCGTCCGTGGGCCTGAGCCTTTCAGGATTTCCCGGCAGGTTTTACCTGTGAAGTGTCACAGCCAACAATGGGTGCATGGTGTGACGTACAATGGCACTAAAGAAGGGACTGAAGAATGGGTGTATGGTATGACGTACAAAGGCACTAAAGAAGGGCAGGGTGCAGGATGTAATATGCGTAGGGTTGGCCAGAACCGTATGTATGCATGTATACATTGCATATGACCGTATAATTGGTAACTTCCCTGCCCAAAATACCGTATATACACCGTATATATAGGGTTTTGGCCAACCCTAAATATGCGTGATGTGGAAGAAGTACAGCGAATTGAGTCCCGCTGCTCGTTGGTTTATTCTACTTGTATATGAAATAAGTGAAAGCTTAATTCGTCAGAAAAGACTCCTGTTGCAAGTGAAAGTCCTGAATGGGCATATAGCAAACGTTGCTTCGTTTTAATTAAGCAATACAGCAAGGAAATGCAACGGACAGGTTACGCTCCTCTTCCTTGCAACACACCACCATCGTGCCAGTCATAGAAAAGAGGTTGGGTGATAATTGGGCTTTGCTCATTGTGGACACGGTTCACTTTGGGTCTGCGCAAATATAAGTTTACTTACGCGTTTCACTTTGGGTCTGCGCAAATGTAACAGAGCATCCACCTGAGGGCAAGGTGATCAGCTCCCCTGGTTGTCCAGATCTACCACTTGTAGAGAATGGCACTCCTTCTCCTACAGCGCCCTCCGATTTTCCGGCTTCCTCCCCTCCTCCTTGGTCTCTTGCCTCTTGTTCTTTTCGAGCATTGCGCAGGCATTGCTGGAGGGCGTACCCATTTTGTCCTATGTGTGCGTAAATGTGTGCAAAATTTGGCTTTTGTATTGAGCAAAGTGTTGTTGGTAGAGGAAGCTGTGACGGAGTGGCCAAAGTTTATAACTCCGTGATATGTTACACAAGAAGCGTTGAAACACCTGTTGGCAGTATGGTGCCAGATGCTTCTTGAAGCAAACTTAAGCCTGCAACCAATTTGTGCTACACCAGCGCAACATCTGTGCTTGCTCAGGATTAAATGCGTGCACACGAATGCAGGGTGTTGCGATGTTTTGCACTATGCTCAATGGTGCGGAATTGCAGGAAGAAGGCTTTCCCGCAACAATGGCACGTATGTTCTCTGAAATGAAACCCACCTGGGCATGCTGCGCCTTTCAAAGAAATGGCATCAGCATCCTCCATGGGCAATAAACCCCATGCGAGCAACGTCAAAGGCGAGAGCAACAGTTTTCGCTTAGCACACGAGTTGGACGAGTACAACACATCTACTGTGTACAGGTCCTCAGGCAGCTGTGTCTCCGAGGACCTGAGATGACTGGATGAGCAGATGACATTACTGGCACAACGCCTTCGAGTTCTGTGTGCGTCACAGTGGCTGAAGCTGGGTAAGTGAGGCTGAGCGCCACAGGATGATTTCATGAGCATTGTGGTGAATACGAATTCATATGAAATTCATAATTTCTAGTGTTCGTGGATTGCCGAGCGGTAATACGATGCGTTTCCAATAGGGTGATTAATCTTTATGATTACCTTTTTGATAATAATAGATTAATCACTCAAATCAACCACATCTGACCCCTGAATTACCCTCCGTCTCCAAGAATCGTTACCGGTAATTACGGCGCGTTTACAACGGCGGGTTAAGGTTAAGTCAATTAACCCGACTTGCATTTTCCGAATTAACCGTGGTTGCTATTTTAACCCCGTTTGCATTTGCAACAAACAGGGTTAATATTAGGTCAAACACCTGCTCTTTTCTGTCGCTGTTGGTGCCAACGTGCTCATGAATCTGTTTAGTAATCCCCTGTGAACTATCATAATCGTGGCATGCAGAACATGAACTTTGTTCATCTTTGACCAGAGGCAAAACTCGGGTCTCCTGGCCTTTTTGACCTGTCGGCATGTTTTCCTCTGTTTTAATATCTCATTTCAATTGCATCCTGGCCTTCCTGGAATTTTTTTAGCCCTTAACCTTTTTATTTTTTTTTCTCCCGGGGGGGGGGTGGGAGAAAAAAATAATTTATTTAACCCGATTGAATTTCCTTAACCTCACATTTAACCACGCGTTGTAAACACACATTCGGGTTAAATATTTCCAATATTCATTAACCTTAACCATTAACCCGCCGTTGTAAACGCGCCGTTATTAGCACGGAGTTTAGACACTATCTGAGTATAGATTATAATTATAAATTATAATGCTCATAGTAGATGAATAATTGTTAAGGGTCTTCATAATCCCACGGTTCAGTAGTAAGGAAATCCCAAACTTTCCACTATTATTTAATCGACTGTCAAACACCCTTCTTTTATGACCTACTCACACGATGGTGTGAATTTCCCATAGGAGGTTACCTGGGCGTAAGCCAGAACACACTCCTTTTTGCATAAGAGGTGCAGCAACTACCTACACGTCACTTCATCAAATTGGATCCAACCTAACTTCAAACTGATGCTGACTTTATAAGCTACTCGAGCATGTGCAAGACCAGATTTAGACAAATCGTCATGCGAACAGAATGACAAGACTAAAACCACGCGTCGTGCACCTGTACCCTAGATGCGTGCTTTCCAGGAGGAATGGCATAATAATTTGCATATTTTGCAATGGTCTTAATTTATCATAAGGATTTCAAACTCCAAACATCACTCAGTTTGGTGCGCTGGGTGGTCAGATACGGCATATGGCAGCACAATAAGGGTTCACGCTGCACCGAGCTCAGCTGCATTGGAATCCTTGGAATCAGCCCTGCTTATCAGAGCTGAGCTTGGAACCTGCCAGTTAGGGGGGCCACACCCTAGGAGCACGCGAAAACCATGCCCATTTTGGGCCTCAGATAACCCTCTGTGATTTTCCTTCATGTGGGCCTGAGTTTATATCAATTAATGCCCAGACCCCAAAAATTGCAAATTCCTTTAGAAATGCAAAGCTGCTTTTTCACATAGTCTCTACTATCCATGGCCAGGTCATGCATACACAAGTACCAACCTTCATTCTTCCATGAGAAATGCAAGCAACGTTGACGTACTGCCGCTGCGTCCAAACTCCCAGCCGCCTACAATAGCGACTTTGGCCACCTGGTTATGTAGAGGGTATGTGCCGTTTTCCGAGGCAGCTCGGGCGAATTGCCCTTTCCAACCTGCAAGGTGGTGGGAAGTTGACAAGATGAGAGTGAGAAAACTCATGTGCTATTGATGAGCACAAGCATGGTCTAAGCTTTATTTAGAAAGCACGTGTTTGTAAACGGAATGACCTGACTTTGCTTATGCATGATTTGATTTTCTCATATTTGTTAGCATGACCCATATCTGAGCGTCTGTCATGCACATTATTCTCACTCTGGACCCAGTGTTTCAACCGAGCAAGGTACAACACCTCCTCACCTGCTGCAGACGGATCTGGGCCCTTGGCGCCCCCAAAACCAAACCCCGCCGCGATGGAGGCACGACCGCCCCTACTGCCTACAGAGACAAAATGTGTTTGGCAGCTGTATGCTTATATCTTATATAGACTTATATACATACAGGACACGTGTCCGGCGATATGTCATGCAAAAGCAATAACGCGACAGCATTGCTTCCTTTCCCAACGCTCTCTTTCCGTTGTGACTGATTGGTGGCGATTGCGTGTGTAATTGTAGGCATTCCTCAATGCTGAAGATGAAATCAACTGCCCCCTCTAGTCTGAACATCCCTCCTGGGAAATGGTGCTGCAGGGCTGCACATACTTCAGTCCACAAGAAACCTGGGACCGCCGAGTCCAGCACTTCCCTGATGGAAGCGAGAGGGTCCAGGATCACCCTGGCACCCATCTGATGCATGCGGCGGAGCGCGCCTTCCACTATTTGTGGGAGGCAGCCTTCTGGCAAGATGGCGTCGACGACAGGATCCTCCTCAGACTTGGCTCCACCACGTCCATGAGGCTGCATTGCGGAGGGAATGAGAGTAGATCAAAGTGTAATAATTGAGAATTGAACAAAAAGTGATCTCCTAAGGCCAAGCGCCACGAAGTGTACTTTATTTTCCTGCGGAAAACCAAACAAGTTCAGGACAAATGAAAAGTGCTTCCCTCCGTATTCGTCACATCCTGTTTTCCTGTGCAGATCCCCTTGCGTAATCCCCCCGCACCCTTTGTTGACATAATTCACAAAGACGATCTCTACCAGGGTCACGTCCCCAATGTGGCTGCTGGCTTGCATGGTTATCAACAAATGTTTGGCTGTGGTCTGCGGGTGAAGAGATCAATCAATTCAAGGGATTAATGTTGGCCTGAAGTTTTTGTAATGTGTCATACAGCGACATAGTAGTTTAACATGATCATCTGTTTGCAAACCATACTGCAGATCACTCACATCAACCAGCTGCTTGTTGCCGAGATCCACAGCATCCCCACGAAGGTGGTCGTGGGGATGCTGTGGACCTAGGCGCCTGGAAAAAATGGAACAAAAGTAAGTTTGCTGAAAGGCTGAGCTATACTAAACATTGATGGACAAGCATGAATACAAGCGCACTCAGGGAGTAATGGCGTGCATGCGCACATAGATTTGCATCGATTGTGTAACATTAATTACTGGGGCAGACGGAGTTGTGCCCGCAAGGTACACGAATCTGCGTCGTTACAGATTGGGGCGAGAACACATAGATATATTTGCATCGATTGGAGCAATTGTGGCTATTGCTCATGACAATGACTCACGCGTTGCTTGCGTTAACCCGCCCTACGAAGGGCAGGTCCTCGAGGCAGGAGACCAGCTCGCGGGCATTTAGGAGCGTGGAACACTACTCTAGGGTCTTATCATAAGACTCTTATCACTCAAATGTGCTTGGCGATGCTGATACCAACTTTAGCCTGCATACCACAGCAGTTGAATGCCAACATACTTATTTTTATTTTACAAAATTTGATTAATAACTATTTCGCAGGATGCCAAAATTTTAAAGACAGATCTCAAATGACTCAACCCCTGTCAAACTGAAAAAGCCTTGCAAAATTCAGTATTGTATTATTGGCGCACATAATGACGAATCCCTGTGGGAACAACTTGAGTACCAAGACGTATCTACATTGACAGACATCGCTATCGCTATTGACAGAACTATCAATGTTTGTTCTTTCTCATAAATCGGTCCCTACCTTCTCTTTTAGTGTGAATGAATAATTATGTATTTTGTTAGTATTACTTAATTATTCTACATATTTCGATGTGTGTTTGGGGAAGCCGAAGTGCCAAAATGCTGAAAAGATACCAATGAGAATGACAATTAACGGCGTGTTTTCAATGGACCGTGGTTCACAAAAATTAAGTTAATGGCTGAACAACGCTAATTTTTAAAACTACGAACAACGTTTTCAATGCGTGGTTCATGACGTTCATGACGTTCAGCATTCAATAGATTTAATAGGTCAAAGTTGATTCAAATAAAGTTATAATCATGTCAAACTTCTTTGATGATGTCTTGTTCAAACTTACGATTGATCCGCTCTGCTTGCTGCAAGAGCTTCGTTCCAGTTCCAAACATCAGCGTGCTGCAAGAAGGGAAGAAGAAGTTAACCACAGTAAGGAGGAGTCAGAGAGCCTGGCCGTGGTGGAGTGCTTGTTGTGCCTAGAGGTAGGACAGCTAACAGCTGTCGCTCACGCACGCGCACGCACGCACGCACACACACACACACATACATTTCAAGATAA
>Ga0307948_1001465_pt1 | contig 16794 bp, 16 predicted proteins | sample OrgLakmetagen280_FD_201824 | JGI IMG/M metagenome (GOLD analysis project Ga0307948, IMG submission 201824) | Saline water microbial communities from Organic Lake, Antarctica - #280 | ecosystem: Environmental > Aquatic > Non-marine Saline and Alkaline > Saline | place: Antarctica: Organic Lake...
CACACAGGCCAGTGCAACACACACAGGTCAGTGCATCACACACACACACAGGCCAGTGCATCACACACAGGTCAGTGCATCACACACACACAGGCCAGTGCATCACACACAGGTCAGTGCATCACACACAGGCCAGTACATCACACACAGGCCAGTGCATCATACACAGGTCAGTGCATCACACACACACACACACACAGGCCAGTGCATCACACACACAGGCCAGTGCATCACACACAGGCCAGTGCATCACACACAAGCCAGTGCATCACACACAGGCCAGTGCATCATTCACGAAGGGCACCAGAAGAGACCAATTCAACACACCTACACTCAGGCATAGGATAACAAGGGTGTCATAGCTGATAAAGGAAGATGAATCCAAAGTTAAGGCCATTTGCGTTCACCACCAAGGTCACACGTTAAGGTCATCAACCGAGGTGTGAATTAAGAACCAAGACCAAAGGTTGTTCATATAGGCACACACAACCCACCCACAATGACACACACATACACACTCAATACACCCACACTTACATACACAATGGCATGCACACACTCAACACACCCACACCAACACACACGTACGCACGGTACCAAAACAATACCTTTCAGGGCAGACAGTCCGGTAAACTCGCTGGGGATGGCGTGTGGGTATTTGATCCTTGAAAAGTTGAGGGTGCTTAAGCGCGTGAGAAGGCTGATGCCGCTGAGGCCCACTGGATTGGTGGACGCATTGGTACACTGCAAAAACAACGATGGAGGCGCTAATAGTGAGTGGTGCATGTTCGTGCACTGGCAATTGGAACAAGGCCGACCGATGCCGCTGAGGCCCACTTCGTCGGTGGACTGATTGGTGCACTGCAAAAATAACGATGGAGGCGCTAATAGTGAATGGTGCATGTTCGTGCACTGGCAATTGGAACAAGGCCGACCGATGCCGCTGAGGCCCACTTTGTCGGTGGACTGATTGGTGCACTGCAAAAACAACGATGGAGGCGCTAATAGTGAATGGTGCATGTTCGTGCACTGACAAATGGAACAAGGCCGACCAATGCCGCTGAGGCCCACTTTGTCGGTGGACTGATTGGTGCACTGCCAAACAACGATGGTGATGCATCAAGTCGTGCACAGCACAATGACAATAGCACGTCAGATCATTCAAACTGAATTGTGCACTGCAAAACAAACAAAATCGGATCATGTCTTGTCAGGACATTTCGGCGCACTGCATTATGATACAAGGCTGATGCTGTTAAGGCCCCATTTCTTTGGTTAATTAACTGGTGCAGTGCAAAACAACGATGGCAATGCAGCACACAGATTGTAATACATGAGTCGTACGCAGCAAGGTGAGAAAAGCACGCGGATCAATTAAACTGATTAGTGCAATGGAAAGGAAAAATGGATCACCCTGGAAGCGACAAAATCAAGTTTTGGGTGTTGAGCAGAGTCTAATTTTCTGGTGTTGAGCAGAGCCTCGTTTTCTAAACTCTTGGTATTGAGCAGAGCCTCTTTTTGGGTGTTGAGCAGAGCCTCATTACTGGGTGTTGAGCAGAGCCTCGTTTTCTGAACTCTTGGTGTTGAGCAGAGCCTCTTTTATTGGTGTTGAGCAGAGCCTTGTTTTCTGCACTCTTGGTGTTGAGCAGAGCCTCTTTTTGGTGTTGAGCAGAGCCTCATTTTTGGTGTTGAGCAGAGCCTCATTTTTGGGTGTTGAGCAGAGCCTCATTTTCTGCACTCTGCAAGAAACAGTTTGTACTGCTCCTGTACACACATGTAGAGTAGAGCCTCATTTCTGCACTCTGTAAGAACCAGTTTGCACTGCTCCTGTACACACATGGTGTTCCTTATTAGATGTCACGCTGCAAGGTCCCAAGAAGCAGTACCTTGTGAGGCAGTAAAGTATTTTGAAAGCATTGCAGACGGTAGTAGATTTTATAAATTACTGCCAGCTCGCACAAGTGTCCTCGTCTAATCGATCCTGATCTTAATTGTCAATAGCAGTACAAAAAGAAAAGCAGAAAGCAGCAGACAAGTCTGGTTTGGATCCTCTTGCAATAGCGGCCTTCTTCTCTCCCACCTATAATAAATCAAGAAGGTCCCACCTGTCAGCCGCCAACCCTGCACAAGCACTTGACTTAATTGTATTATATCCATCATTTAGCAGGCTCAGGAGTTCAGCTGCTTGCTCCCGTAGCGGCAAAGATGGAGGCATCAGCACCCACATTTTGAATGTCCAGCTTTTGTAATCGAGTCAGCAAGCCCACGTGAAGTCCCTCAGAGCCCTGCAAAGGTTACGTAGAGTTTCACAGAATTGGAATGCAGCAACATCAAACGTTTGTTTTAGGAATGATGAATGCAGGAGTGATGAATGCAGGGATGATGAATGCATGAATAATGATGCAGAAATGATGAATGCAGGGATGATGAATGCAGGGATGATGAATGCAAGGATGATGACTGTAGGGATGATGAATGCAGGATTGATGAATTGCAGGAGTGATGAATGCAGGGATGATGAATGCAGGGATGATGAATGCAGGGATGATGAATGCAGGAATGATGAATGCAGGGATGATGAATGCAGGGATGATGAATGCAGGTTTGATGAATGCAGGAATGATGAATGCAGGGATGATGAATGCAGGAATGATGAATGCAGGAATGATGAATGCAGGGATGATAAATACAGGGATGATGAATGCAGGGATATTGAATGCGGGAGTGATGAATGCAGGAGTGATGAATGCAGACATGAAACAACAGTGACCTTCAAACTTTGCTGTTAAGTAAACACGTTTTAGTAAGAACCAACACTCTGGCCCATTTGAGGCCCCTCAGAGCCCTGCAGTCCTGCATGGTAAGCAGTCTTTCAGTGCAAGGCTGCTGGAAGAAGGAGAGGTAGACGAGCCTGGACAATTATATACCGTGGACATAAACCGTGGTATATACATACACACATACATGTGCCCTACACCATAACTGCAGTACCTACTATAAAGTAAGGTGCATAAGAGACGAAATAAAAACGCACACAACTACATACACCCAACATTCACATGCTTCCTATCAAGTAATATGGTACAAAACACACACCCACCGTGAACTTCCAGCCCTTCAGTGTGAGGCTGATGAGGGAGGGGAACGTAGACAGCGGGTCCCACAAGGAGCCGTCCCATTTTACAGGGCATGTCTGCCAAGGATCGATTACAGGCAGCAGAGAAACTGAGCGTGTGGGCGCCTGCTTGTGTGTGTATGTGTGTGTGTGTGTGCGTGTGTGTGCGTTTTGTGTGTGTATGTGTATGCGTGTGCGTGTATGTAGGTATGTGTATAAGCTTGTGTATGTATGTCTGTATACAATTACGCTGCTGCAGACTTACCAAGTATTTTATTTTGCAACAGATGGGCAGCACCAACTTGCCGGCGCTGCAAACCTACCAGGTATTCTAGTTTTGTAACAGATGGGCAGCACCCCGCCAGCACTGTAAGGTCAGACGCGGACACTAATACGTCCCAAAGCTGGAGGGTGTGCAGTTGGGGTAGTGACGCGCACAAGCTAGGGAGCTTTGGCAACCGCACGGTGGCAGATGCTGAGGACTGGTTCAGAGGTGCTGCGTTAGAACCTTTTTTTCCCTGTGCGTGTAGGTGTGACTGTAATTATGTGTGTGTGCATGTGTACGTGTGTGTGCATATTATGTGTACATGTGTGTGTGTATGTGTGTGTGTGTGCATATTTATGTGTATGTGTATGTGTGTGTGTGTGTGTGTATTTATGTGTACGTGTATGTGCATATGTATGTGTGAGTGTGTGTAATTGAGTGAGTGTGTGTGTGCATGTGTACGTGTGTGTGTGTGTGCATATTTACGTGTGTGTGTGTGTGTGCGTGTGTAACTGAGTGAGTGTGTGCGTGCGTGTGTATGTGCATGTGTGTGTGTGTGTGTGTGTGTGTGTGTGTGTGCACGTGCGTACTTGTCCATGTTGCCACCCTGCTTCTTCTGAATCCTCCTCTGAGAAATCCGTGAACATGCCAACATCCTCCTCTGTTCCCTCGTCATACGCGTCTGAGTTGTCTGAGGTGTCCTGGATTTGTGTCTGCGTGTGTGTGTGCGTGCGTGTGTGTGTGTGTGTGTGTGTGTGTGTGTGTGTGTGTGTGTGTGTGTGTGTGTGTGTGTGTGTTTCACAAAAACAGATTTGACACGTTGCCGGTATGTACCCGCATGTATGTGTGTGCGCTTGGTAGGAGAGTGAGCGTACAGATGAATGCGCAATGCATGAGTGTGGCAATTGTGCATTTGTAGGAAAGTAAGTGTCAATGCAACTGTGATAAGTGTTGCATCAAAAGCGTGTACGTGTGACTGTGCATGTGCGCATGTGTGTATGTGTGTATGTGTGCATGTGTGTGTTGTTCTGTGAGTAGTCCTCAAGGGTTTTCCACCTGTTTTTTCAGCAGCTTGAAATAAGATTGTAACACATAAAAGAAAGGATATTGGCCGAAAGGAAGGAAGACCACACAGCACTTGAATAAGTTGACAGCAGCCGCCTCGGTCAACCAACGGAAATGCCTTCCGACCAAAATGCCAGAGCCAACAAACCTGCGTCCACCTTAAAAAAGCCTACTTGTGCTTTGAAGTGCCAGAAGGAGAGAGACAGAGGCACCTACAGTGCGTGCTGTCTTAGCGTTTGTAACTCCACATTTTCTTGCGGTCAAGGAGTCTGACAGTAGACTCAGTGGCAAAGTGGCTACTTTTCCAGGTTGGTTAATGCGAGGAGTTGTCTTTCACTGACTGTGTGTCTTTTTTTACTAAAAGGAAGATTGCCTGCGCCTCCTCACAAGGGAGTGCATGTTTTGATGCACTGTTGTGGGGCTGTGTACAGAAGCAATTGCTCGATTCCGGATAGGCAGAGGCGCAAGTGCATGCATGCATCCCAAACAAACATACATATATATGAATTTCCCCTGGAAACGCTTGTGCTCAGATGCAGTCGCAAGACTCTTAACGTAAAAGGTGCAGAAAAAGGTGGCACAACCCCGAAAGGTTTCTAGCATGAAAGAAAAAAAAGTACGGCAGAGGCCTACTTTTTTAAGGAGGAGGAGCCTTTTTTGCACCATGTACCGTAACACTCCTCCACCACAGGAAGAGGAGAAATCAATGGGGATCAGAAGGGGCATGAAAAAGATCGGGCACTTTGAACTTCGCTGGCTCTCCCACTTCTAGCGGAGTATGTTGCTCAAACGGATTTGCCGCATGCACGTACCTTGACGTACTTGAGGTGCCTTTCATTCACAACGCGGAGCCATTTCACGTTCTTGCCCCACGCCTGTATGTATGCGTGAAGAACACGTACAGAGTATGATGCAGTCACTGAGTGTGCCTTAAGGCACAGAACCTTTTTAAGGTGTGATGCAGCGCAAGTGAACATGCAGTAGTTAACTTGTATGAAACAATTCAGCATGCACAAGGGAATCTATGCCTACTAGCAATCTCGCCAGTTTGGCACATCATCCAGGCCAGCCAAATTAAGCTGTCGCTGTTCAGCTTCATGAAGCAAGCGATAACACAGTGAGCGCTGTGGGCAGAAGTGCAGAGAATGCCCAGCTGTTGCAGCCATATGTAGTTCCATGGACGGATTAGAGAAAGTACGTTGAGGGTCCTCATTGCTTGTTTATTTGTAACATGCAAACCACTCTTTCTCCACTTATTTCTTTCCTCATAAAAGTCAGCAGCAAGGCCAGTTGAGTTGGAGTCAAGGAGGGTCTAAATTTACAGTGTCAAGCTCAATTTGTGCTTTTGCTGGCTTTTGTCCAGTTCATGGTCGGCAGCAAACTCGAAGTCATACCTGGAGTGTTCTGGCTGATGGCAGATCGCGTGTGCCATCAGAAACTAGTGCACCTCTGCAAAGTAAAATCGCATGTGCGTGTGTGTGTGTTTGAGTGAGTGTGTGTGTGTGTGTGTGTGCGTGTGTGTGTGTGTGTTTGCGTGTGTATATGTGTTTGTGTGTGTTTGTGTGTGTGTGTGTGTGCATGTGTATATGTGTTTTTGTGTGTGTGTGCGTGTGTGTGTATGTGTGTGCGCATGTGTGTGTGTGTGAGTGTGTGTGTGTGTTTGTGTGTGTGTGTGTGTGTGTGAGTGTGTGAGTGCGTGTGTATTTGTGTTTGTTTGTTTGTGTGTGTGTGCGTGTGTGTGTTTGTGTGTGTATGTGTGTGTGTGTGTGCGCGTGTGTATGTGTGTGTGTGCGCGTGTGTGTATGTGTGTGCGCATGTGTGTGTGAGCACGTTTGTGTGTGTATGTGTGTGTGTGTGTGTGTGTGTGTGTGTCCGAGCATGCACGCGCGTCTGTTTGTGCGTGCCTGTGCTCTTTGCACACGTGTGTGTGTGTGTGTGCGTGTGTGTGTGTGTGTGTGCGCGCAAGTGCATGCCCTTGCCTGTCCACGGTCAACCTCCAGACCAGTTTGTCAAAAAGGTCTCTTGCCCCACGGCTCAGCACGCGCAGCTTGGCCCTGTCTTGCTGATCCTTCAGCTTCTCTGCTATACACAACAGCACATCATTGTCCAGGGCCAGCAAGCTTGGCGGGATTACCATTCTCTGCCAGACCTATAGGAGGGTTTGTGTGTGTTACCCTTCTTCAGTCATCAATGGGATGAATGGGTTAAATTTTTTCTGACGGACAGTGCTGGGGTTTTGTAATGGCAAGTTTCAAAGGAAGAATAAAAGGAAAGACGTGAAACATACGATAGTGCATAGCTAAACAATAAGGCACACATACGGACAAGGGCAAGACACCCACAAGGCCGCCAAAACACTAAAGTGGTCTGGTCAGACTAGCAAAGGGTGTATATTATACATGATTTATGATATGCCATCCAGACCTTTCCATTCTAGGTTTGCACTGAGTGATCGTGTTGGTGGAGTAGCACGGAAGGTTCATCAGTGCTGCAGGGCTGGCTGCTGAATGTTCATGGCCGGGATGGGTCGTCTGTTAGGTCCTTGGCTTAGCTCTGCAGTTTCTCTTCCTTATTCACTAACCTTATTGAAGTCCTAACCTGAGTGGGGGGTGGGGTTTTCCAGACGCTCTCTCAAACACATTCCAAACTTTCAGTTTTTTTCTGAGGTTTTTGGAGCTCTTATGAGTGTGTGCATGTATATGCGTGTGCATGTATGTAACGCTCCGGACAGGAAGTACTTCTCGTGGAACTGCGACAAGGAGGCCGTAGACGCCGCACATGTCCCACTGGTCCCCACGGACGATGGGCTTGCAAGATGGTCACGTACCCCATTGAACAACGCGCTGTTGAAGCTACCCATCGTAAATACCGTTTTCCTCTTTTGATTTTGCAAGGCCTATTTATTGTAAAGTGCTCGTAAATTACTCGGATAGCGATGGGGACGGCATGTTTGACTGCAGCTGCCAGGCATGATTGACTGCAGCTGCCAGGCGTGTTTGACTGCGGCACACACGAAGTGCCTGCGTGCTGAGGAACCATACAGTCAAACCTGTGCACTAAAACCAGTGAATGTAAGAGTTGGGGAGCGCTTCAAGCCAGGCCACACGCTGCAGGATGTCAAGCCCGTCCATGTGTTTAACACATCAGCAAAGCTTTAAAAGGTTCTGGCCATCTTATGCAACTTCATTGATTAATCTTAATTATAACCACAAACCATTCACACACCACAAACCATGAAACGTACCGTTACAATAAATTGTTTTGCATAGGCTTGCGGTGGAATTAGCGTTTTTTCTTTTGATATAATTAATAATTAATATAATTAATTAGGGCCAGCTGCTTTTCACAGATCTGGGATGGAAGCACAAAGTGGCATGTGAATAGGCATGGAGCAAGGGCTGAAATGTTGATGGACAAGATGATATCTGTCCGCATCGTTCAGGTGAGTGCTTGCCTACATGTCTGAGCTGTTCAGAGACAGCACGGAAAGCACCGTTGCCTGCCATGCTCTGGCACAGTAGCACTCTCGCGAACGCATTTGAGACCACATTACATGCTCTCTACATTACTCTGCGCTAGACTACACTGATGCACACTAGCCGGCCTGTGCTGAACACTTACACAGATTGACTATTACCTGGCCCCCCCGGTGCTGGGTGTGGACATTGGAGTCTCCCCTCTGGAGGGCACGGTCATCAGCCAGGTGTCTGCTCCCTCCCCTCTTGCCCCATTGTTACTGAATTTCGTATGCTGCATCTGCATTCAAGAGTTGTGAGCGCACGTGATTTTGATGTGCTGCTTCTGTCCAAGGTACGTAACATTCTTACCTGTGCAAGGAAGCATGCAATCAAAGCTGATGCTCTGCGTCAACAAATTTACTGAATAAGCCAGGACAAGTCAACTGCCGTGCCCTTTAGTTGGTTCACACCCTGGTATGCCTCAAAATGCACTCTCGTTCTTCCCTCCTGTACTTTAAAGCACTTAGGCCGTTATATTTTCTTGAGCACAGGTCATTCCAAACTCTTCAGCACAGGCAAACAAAGTTTTCAGCCTAGCAGACCTCCCATCTATTCTTCAAGCAAAGACTAATGGTATCCTAATTTACTCTTATCTTTATCCATCCACGGCAGCCCCTGTGTGGTGAGAACCTTGATATTAATCTGTGTGACACATCATCACAGCGCTTCCAGACCCTCCTGCTTAGCATGGATTTAGCAAACGCTTGCGTTCCTCATTAGGGTTAAGCTAAACTCTAACTCTAACTCGACCTTAACCCTAAACTATAAACCCCGAAAGCCAGTAATACAAGGAGGCACTCGTTTCGCTGTGCTCCTGGAAAACAAAGCATAAGCGTGTCTCTAATCCCCAATTTTGGGTTACAAAGTCTTCTCACAGATGCCCAAAAAGCAAATCTGGGAGATGCAACAATTTCTCAGGACACTACACCCCCCATCTTCCAGAAGCGTTCATTCCACAGCATTCTGTCTCCCATTCAGGTGCCTCATGGTTTCAGTTGGCCAAAACCAAACGGTGTAGCATATACATTATTACAGGCAGAGCAATTATTCAATCATATATGGTGTTTACATACGGTGTTTACATACAATGTTTGCATACGGTGTTTACATACGGACTGGCCAACCCTCACTTATGATTCTCATCTTTCAGGAAGCATTCATTCCATAACACATCCAGTACAGAATCTTAAAAACGCGTGACACATGATTGAGTTTCCTACAACTTCTGCTTCCCACTTAGGTGCCTGTGGTGCGCATCTTTGGGGCAACTGCTGCAGGCCAGAAAGCGTGCCTGCACCTGCACAAGGTGTCGAGGATACGTAAACATGTTTTACCAAATTTACAGTACCGTTGAAGATACGTGAACATGTTTTACCAAGTTTACAGTACCGTTGAAGATACGTGAACATGTTTTACCAAGTTTATAGTACCGTTGAAGATACGTGAACATGTTTTACCAAGTTTACAGTACCGTCGAGGAACGTGAACATGTTATATCAAGTTTACAGTATCGTCTAGATTTTTGCCAGCAAGTCCGTTTGTATAAGTTAGCACAAGAAGTACACGATTTAATGCAACACATTGTTTAGCGACTGCTCCTCTCCTAGTGCCAACTGGGTGTCTGTGTTGACATCAAGTGAGTGTGTTTGTTGGTAATGCATACAGGTTCTCTGTACCCAGTGACTTGCATTCACTGTACTTTGCTTCACAGCTGTGCTGAACAATCCTCATGCCAGTCAAGGCTGTAATGTGTTATCCTGAGCTCAGTTCTGTGTTTGATCCTGCAAGTGCATGAACACGCTGCTACATACACTTCTTTATAAAAAGCACATCACGTGCGCGTGCAAGCATGTGAAGTACAATGCGTAAAAGTACATTAGGCACTGCGTGTAAATACATCTCGCTCCAACTCTCCTTGTAGGCCTTCCCTTACTTCTACGTGCCCTATGACGAGGACCTGCCCTCAAACCCAAACGAAGGTGAGAAGGAAACTGCTGCATGGCAGCTCTTGACTTGGGAAGTAGTGGAATTAGAAGTGGCAGGCAAATATTGGCGATCGCCGACAAGGGCGAAAGGGAACATGGGCGATTCAGGAGTCTGTAACGCATCCTACATGAAGCACACCGGAAAGGAGAAAACCTGTAGAGGAAAATAGAAAGTAAAAAGTAGAAAATGCTACACTGGTGGTGCCAACACGTTCAGCATGAGTAATGGTTACAATGGGGGGTGACCTTTAGCCAGGTTGTTTGGCTGATCGGCTGCTGACTGGTCTCGGCCAGCCACAAATAAATCCATAAGCTCAAAAAGAAAGTGAAAAAGTCCAGTGTTCTGCACGAGTAAGGGTAGGAGGTGCGCTGAAGGAAAGGAGGTGCACTAAGGCGCCAGTGCCTAGAAGCCTCTCACCGCCAGACCATACAATATGCATGCAGTAAAGCTGAAGAGTTTGTTCGCTGCGTGTTGCACGCTGCCAAGGAGTTTGTTCATTGCACGCTGCCAGAAAAGGAGCTGCCTCACACTGCATTATGAAGGCTGTCCCATTTGCTACTGTCAGGTGCCTGTATTTCAAACTGTTCGGACCGACTGTAATGTTGACTTCAGAGTCGCTTTTGGCTGAATGAAAGCGCTGTTTTTACGAACTCTGATTTTTGGCAGCTAAGGGGACGCTGCTGCGCAAGCTGGCAGGGCTGTTGCTGCGCAAGCTGGCAATGGAGTCATGCACGCCTGTGTACATGCCTGTACATTTCATATGCCTTGCGCAATTTTCGACCGCAGCTACAGGGCCACTGCGCAAGCAGGCAGGTGGCCATCAAGTCAAGCACGGCCATGATTTCATGCTTATACTCGTTTGAGTAGGGTTGGCCAGAACTATATATATACGGTGTAAATACGGTATTTTTGGCAGGGAAATCACCAAATATACGGTCATATACGGTGTATATATACTATATACGGTTCTGGCCAACCCTACGTTTGAGCGATTGTATTTGCTTGGTTGCAGCTATGGGGCTTCTGCGCAAGCTGGCCGGGGGCTTGGAAGTTGCGATGAAAATGAGCATGGGGGCTGGGAAGGGGGCAGGGCAAGGCCCTGCTGCTAATGGCGCGTACGTTTGGAAAAAGCAGGTAGGCCTGTGTGTGCTCCACCTGCACATGTGCCCACACTTGTAAAGCACAAAAAAGCAGGTGTGCATGTATTGGTATGTGTCTGCAGAGGCGGTGCGTGCATGTTGCTTTTATCTGTATACATTCGTCGAAAAACACGCGATACCACAGGTGGTTACGGAACATGCAGGAATATTGCAGGCGAGTCGTTAGGAGCCCACCAAGAAAACCTTTCTGCCTTTCTTGCTACTCATACATACAAGGCGCAAATTGCACAGCTTGAAACGTCACCGAAGCACAGTTGGCACACGGCTCGCGCGTGCTATTCACAGCACATTCATGCTTAACTAAACGATATCATGCTTAAAAAAGTTTTACAGTTGGTACGCAGCTCGCGCGTGCTATTCACAGCACGTTTTTATTAAATTTATAAAACATCCTGATACACAGCTTGTGCGTGCTAGTCTCAGCACGTCCATGTCCAATTACCGTAAACCGTAAATAAACAGTAACTCAGTCAGTCTGGCTCAGTAAAACATTCGCAGGTAGTACGCAACGTGCAGCTCGTCCGTGCTTTCACAACTATTAAAAGTTTTCTGCATTCACAGGTGGTACACAACGTGCAGCTCGTGCGTGCACGCCCGCTGTATGGATTCCAGGCTGAGGAGCAAGTGTTCATCAAGCTGATCTTGTAAGTGTGAAAAGAGGCCTGCATTATGCCAGATGCTTGCAGTTATGCCTGAAAGCTTCTGTTATACATGAAGATGGTGAGCTGCAAAGGAGTGTGCGTTCTGCAGTGTGTGGCTCACAGCGACATTTTTATAATTCCTCACAAAAACTACACTGGAATTAGTGACATTGCCGTCCTCTTCCTAAGCCATGTAGAAGGCCCCTGGCATCCTTATTAGAAAAAACGCCCAGGCAGTGAAGAGTCACTCCCCACATTGTTCAAGGAAAATGCTTTGTAGAATCTGTGGCCATGTTATACCTCCCAGGTACAACCCCACAGTCAGGCTTGACTCTTATTTCCTCCTGTTGTTTTGTTTGTCTAGACACAACCCCCTTTAGTTAGAACTAAACTGTTATTTGCTCCTCTGTCATGTTGCTTGTCTAGGCACAACCCCATCTTCTTAAATAGGCCAAGCATTCAACTGCTCTCTGTCGTGTTGCTTGTCTAGGCACAACCTCCTTTAGTTAGAACTAAACTCTTAACTGCTCCTCTGTCGTGCTGCTTGTCTAGGCACAACCCCATCTTCTTAATTAGGCCAAGCATTCAACTGCTCCTCTGTTGTGTTGCTTGTCTAGGCACAACCTCCTTTAGTTAGAACCAAACTCCTAACTGCTCCTCTGTCGTGTTGCTTGTCTAGGCACAACCCCATCTTCTTAGACAGGCCAAGCATTCAACTGCTCCTCTGCTGCCTTGCCCTTTAGGTACAACCCCCTTTAGTTAGAACCAAACTCTAGGCCAATAGGCCAAGCATTCAACTGCTCCTCTGCTGCCTTGCCCTTTAGGTACAACCCCAGTGATGTGGGTCGAGCAGCTCAGCTGCTTCTCTCTGGTGCGGTGTTGGGGAGGCGTTTCCAGCCTTACGAAGCACACATCCCCTACCTGCTGCAAATTAAGGCAAGTAAGAAGAAGAAAAATTACGCAGGCAGTGAAAAAGCACTCCCCACATGAATTAAGGAAAGACAAGATTGTGGTGATGGTTGAGCGCTTATAACCGAATTTTCAAATCCCAAATGACTGTCTCAACCGTATAAAACGTAATTTCTCCAACTGCTGCAAATCAGGGCACGTGTGGTGGTGGTCACTGGATTGCACACATCGTACGTATGACCATGCTTATTTGCTAAGATGCGCTCCCCCCATTGATCAAGCATTTATTGGTAGAATTGAGGCAACCTGCATATTTAACCTAGCTCAGCACGAGGCTGTATTAAACAAATTGCAAAGGGGGGTTCTGTTCCACCTGGGGACCTACCAAGCTTCTCCCTCCTTTCTGCATAAGTTGAACACAGCATAATTTATATGCAGCATAACAAGCCACAAACTCAGATCCACGACCTCCTACCCTTTTGTTCTGGCTGCACACAGATGGACTACAACCTGTTTGGCATGAACCACATCCGTCTCAGCACAGCCCTTTTCCGCTCGCCCCTCCCCCAAACAGCACTACCCACTCGAGTTGGCTGGGACTTGCCCGATAGCACTCCTGAATGTGACCAGCACAGCAACAAGCAGGCCCTGGACACACCTGTTGTCCAGCAGCATCCATCATTTCAGACTTCATTACATCGGCACCAGCAGACTCTGTTCCCGCCGCAACAGGTTCTGCAGCGGCAAATTCTGCAGCAGCAACAATCCCTGCAAACCCCACTGCCTCAGCAGCAGCAGCAGCAGCAGCAGCAGCAGCAGCAGCAACAATCCTTGCAATCTCCACTGCTAGAGCAGCAGCAACAATCGTTGCAAACCCCACTGCCTCAGCAGCAGCAGCAGCAATCCCTGCACACCCCATTCCCTCAGCAGAAGCAGGCGTGGGGATCGCCCCCTGATACTGTCATGCCCACTCCTGCTGAGGCAGCTGGTGGTCGCGCGGATGGTGGGAGTGGCAGTGCTGTAATGCATGAGAGCTACAAGGCTGGCAGCAGGAATGAAAGCGGCAGTGTTGGTGGGAGTCAAAAGGTCGGGGGAGGGAGTGGTGGGAGCCAAAAGTCACAGCCTCCAGCGGTTTGGACGGAGCACTCAGTTCCAACTCACATGCGTTGGGATTCCAAGGGCGCAGCTGAGCACAGGTATTTGTGAGATTTCTTGCGCCTGTGCTGTGTGTGTTGTTGTGTATATGTGTGTATGTGCACGTGTGCGTGTGTGTGTGTGCGTGTATGTGTGTGTGTATGTGTGTGTGCGTGTGTGTTTGTGTGTGACTATGTGTATTTGTGTGTATGTGTGTGATCAAACTTCAGTTCCAATCAATGACATTATACTTTAAAGCTGTGAGCTGTAAACTAGAGGTCTAGGATGGAATTCAAAAGTGCAGCATGTGGGAGAATAACATGTGCTTGGCGAGTGTACAACACTATAGTGCTCATCCTGCTCTGTGCTTGGTTTACGCAGAAGCTTGTCACTCTAATTGCACATTGTCCTTATTGTGTGCCTTCGTGCGCATACATGCATTTAGGAAGAAACACGGTTGATTGCACGATAGGGAGGGCTGTGCTTCTATCCTTCAGTGGTTACAAGGAAAAGCCGCTTACCTGCAACCTAAGTGTCTTCTTGTTTTGTTAATGTGGCCACTTGTTTTGTTAATGTGGCCACTTGTTTTGTTAATGTGGCCACTTGTTGTTAATGTGACCACTTGTTGTTAATGTGACCACTTGTTGTTAATGTGGCCACTTGTTGTTAATGCGTCCACTTGTTGTCAATGTCGCCACTTCCCTGAGCGATAAAACCTTGATTCAGATTTCTGCAAAACACGTGCAACAAGACAAATGTCTAGGGTTGGCCAGAACTGTATATATGCACCGTATATGACCGTATATTTAGTGATTTCCCTGCCAAAAATACCGTATATACACCGTATATATATGGTTCTGGCCAACCCTACATGGGTCTTACTTTTCACCAATGGCATCACCAAAGCAAAAGCATCCCTCAATGATAGAAGAGCTCGTGCTCAGCCTTCCTGCACTGCTTATCGCGCTGAAACCTTGCAGAGAAACCACCTATTTCCAGGGTTGGCCAGAACTGTATATATGCACCGTATATTTGGTGAATTCCCTGCCAAAAAGATTGTATATACACCGTATGTATAAGGTTCTGGCCAACCCCACCTGTTTTGTTACCATAATCTTGTACAGGCACGTCCCTGAATGGCAGAGCCTGCGCTGAGCGCTTCTGCACTGCAGCTTATTAACAAATTCTGCACGCATCTACATAGATAATGATCTCCTGTCTATCCAACGATTGCTTGCGCAGAAATTCACACGCATCTGCACAGATAATGATATCCTGTTTGTCCAACGATTGCTTGCGCAGAAATTCGCACACATCTACATAGATAATGATATCCTGTTTGTCCAACGATTGCTTGCACAGAAATTCGCACGCATCTACATAGACAATGATATCCTGTTTGTCCAACGACTGCTTGCGCAGAAATTCACACGCATCTGCACAGATAATGATATCCTGTTTGTCCAACGATTGCTTGCGCAGAAATTTACATGCATTTACATAGATAATGATCTCCTGTTTGTCCAACGATTGCTTGCGCAGAAATTCACACGCATCTGCACAGATAATGATATCCTGTTTGTCCAACGATTGCTTGCGCAGAAATTCGCACGCATCTACATAGATAATGATATCCTGTTTGTCCAACGATTGCTTGCGCAGAAATTCACACGCATCTGCACAGATAATGATCTCCTGTTTGTCCAACGACTGCTTGCGCAGGCGGATTCCAGAACGGCAAAGCCTGTGTTGCTTGGAGATGGATGCGTGTGTGGAAAATATCCTAAACAGGCACCAGGTGTGTCTAAACGTTGTTGCAGACATGTCGTGTGCTGAAAGCTTGGTTTGATATTTGTGTGGAGATATTCTGAACAGGCACCAGGTGTGTTTGTGTGCAGCAAAAGTCGTGGCAGACACGTAGTGTGCTGGAAAGTTTAGCTGGACACATATGTGGGAAATACCCTGAACAGTGACCAGCTAAGTGTGCAGCAAAAGCTGTGGCAATCTTGACACGTGTTTCTTTCAAAGCAGTGTGTGAAAGGCGTCCCTACTCAATACATGGTCGTATGTTCAGTGCACATGTGTGTGCATGCGTGTATGTGAATGTGTGCGTGTGCGTGTGAGTGTGTGTGTGTGTATTTGTGTTTGTGTGATACGTCAATGTAAAACAGGCTGGTTCGTATTGAAATGTGTGATGTTTTGGAATGTTACTAGGGCACCAGATGTGATAGCACACAAACTGCACAAATTTGAGATACCAGACATCAGGCAAGGGCAACCTGTTTTATTTGATGACATGAGTGCTCAGCTGCCTGGTCAGCAGCAACGATTTCCAGTGTATCGATCAAGGCTGGGGGTGTCATCAAAGCAAGGTCTTTCCTCCCTTCCATTTTCCAGTGTATTGATCAAGGCGGGGGGTGTCATCAAAGCAAAATCTTTCCTCCCTTCCATTAGCGAGCGCACAAGGGCGCCGTCTGAGACACCTTATGAGACGCAGACACAAACGCAACGCACATACTGTAGCACTCACACGCACACACACACATACACACACGCACACACACACATACACACGCACACACACAGACACACACACACACACGTTGATGTGCATGTGGACCATGCATCTCTTTGCCTCACAGGCGGCTCTTATGCTTTCAGACAAAGTGTTGCCTGATTAAAACCCTATCAGAGCATTATATGTCATGTGCACTTGCTATAACGCATGCACATGCACACATCAACATGTACTATGCATCTTTTTGCCTCGTAGGCGGCTCTTATGCCTTTAGACAAGGCCGGCCCTGACGTGCACTTGCTGCAGTCCTTGATGCCGATGTGGGAAGAGGAGAAGGAGAGGTGTGTGTTTGAGTGGTTTGCTGTCTTGTTGTGGTAGCTCACACCCTTCCTTAAGGCCGGCCCTGACGTGCACCTGCTGCAGTCCTTGATGCCGATGTGGGAAGAGGAGAAGGAGAGGTGTGTGTTTGAGTGGTTTGTTGTC
>Ga0307948_1001466_pt1:5000-16787 | contig 16787 bp, 22 predicted proteins | sample OrgLakmetagen280_FD_201824 | JGI IMG/M metagenome (GOLD analysis project Ga0307948, IMG submission 201824) | Saline water microbial communities from Organic Lake, Antarctica - #280 | ecosystem: Environmental > Aquatic > Non-marine Saline and Alkaline > Saline | place: Antarctica...
TCATTTGTGTAGGGTGTGGTTTGGAGTGCAACACCGTGTTATTCGTACGTACACTTACAAAGTACTGAAAGTTGATATACCTGTCAGCCCTACTCCCACCACTTTCGTACTCACAAAGATGTAAGAAAACACACGCTATCATACTCATACTCACACACATGCAAGCAATACTCACAAATTCACACACACACACGCAGAGGCGCGTGCGACACCTGTTCCTCCCCAGAAGTGGAGAGAAATGGCGGCAGAGGCACAGGCCAAGAAATACGTGATGCTGGATGTGCGCAACGATTACGAATGGGATGCAGGTCACTTCCAGGGGGCGGCTAGGCCGGCAGAGGAAGAGTTTAATGACACTCCGGTACGTGGTTTGGAGAACTACTAGGCCGGCAGAGGGGGGGTTCAATAACACGCCAATACTTGGTATGGAGATCTGGTTGCAATTCAGGCCACCGGTTCTTGTTGCGACTGCTTGAGGTCGACGCTGGTGCTGCACCTCATGCTGCGCTGCAGGGCGCTGTGCTGGTTGCTGGTGTACATGATGTGTGCGTGTGTGTGTGTGCATGTATGTGTGGTGTGCGTGTGCAGTGTCCGTGCACAGGCATGCAGTTTCGTGTGTGTCCTTGTACGCGTACGTACGCGTATGGATGCGTAGCCTTGTATGTAGGGTTGGCCAGAACCGTATGTGCACACCGTATATGGCCGTATATTTGGTGATCTTCCTGCCGAAACACCATAAATACACCGTTTACGATATGGTTCTGGCCAAGCCTACTTGTATGCGTGTGCACACATGTGTGTGCATGCGTGTTGCAGACCCGTGCGTCGTCTCATGACTCATGACATGTCACTTTTTTACAAGAGTGGCCCAACCCCAAGAATCTGCAACCGCACCACCACCTATGCCTCTTTCTTACCTCCATGATACCTCCATGATCAGGTGGGAGATGGAGATGAAGGCCTCCCTGCCCCACTGAGGAACGCTGACCCAGAGACGCACGTCATGGTGTGTTCGTGCGTGTGTGCGCGTGTGTGTTTACGTACTATGTGTAGATGTGTCCATATTCGCGTGTGTGTGCGCGTGCATGTTTGTGTGTGCATATGTGTGTGTGTGTGTGTGTGTGTGGCTTTGTTCGGTACCGCTGTCTATCAGATTTCCCCAAACTGCTACACCATAAACCAAAGCAGCACCTGTACAGATGTCTCAGGTGTGTGTGGGCTCATACTTGTGGCCCACCGCCCATGGATTGTCGAGTGTGTGTATGTACGTGTGAGAGTGTCTAAGTGCTTTAAGTGTGTGTGTTTTAAGCCGTGCATGCTGACGCAGGATTCCTTGTCTTCACTTTCGACCCTCCCTTGTCCCCATCCAGACATGTATTTGTAGGGTTGGCCAGAACCATATATATATACGGTGTTTATACGGTATGTCTGGCAGGGAGATTACCAAATATGCAGTCATATACGGAGAATATATACGGAATTTTTGGCCAACCCTATGTATTTGTCACCCATCCAGGCGTATGGTGTCCAGCCAGACATGTGGGGCCTTCGCTCGCGAATCCCTCATCGTCCATCATGACCTGTGGAATTATGACATCCATTGTGATCTCTATCCATGTGGTATCTGCATGACACGTGCTTTCACTCATAGCTCTTCACTAGGGTTGTCCAGAACCACATATATACATATATACGGTGTGTATGCAGTGTTTTTGGCAGGGAAATCACCAAATTTACGGTCATATACGGTGTACATATACGGTTCTGGCCAACCCTACTCTTCACGCATCGTGTCCCTTCTTGTGACCCGCCTGCTCTCCCCTCTTGTCCTACGTGATGCTCATATACTGACATCCCAAACTTCATCCAGACATGTGCTTTCACTCACAGCTCTTCACGCATCGAGCAGCCATCCCAGGCTGAATGCCTTTGTAATCCAAACTAAACTAGCCTAAACTTCACCCATCGTGTCCCATCTTGTAATCCAAACTAAACTTCACTTCACCCATTGTGTCCCATCTTCGTGTTGCCCTCCTGCACTTCCATCTTGCCCTTCATTTTGAGTGAAGTCGGTGCCTGTGTAGTGAATGCGCTCTCTGAAATACTTCGATACAAGAATGTAGGGTGAAGTGTAAGTCCTTGTGTGTTCTCAACGCCATGCACCAAAATTTACGCTTCAGCTCGTATAGTTTTGTATCAAAGATATCGGCACATCTGCTTCGTCACTTGACCGACGCCTCTGTTGAAATACTGAACAACATGTTCTGTGCCTCTCTGAGGTGCACAGAGTCCACAAAACCCCTGCCTCCTTTTGTGTTTACACATTTCTTATTTATCGCACATGGATGAGGCTTACTCCCCACAGGGGGTGTGCCGTTATTACAATAACACACAATTGATTGTCGTAATGTGCCATTCATCCCTGTCTGCTTGTCTGCCCCCGTATATCCTTCCTCACACTCTCACATACACACAGACACACAGACACACACGCACACACAGCACATGGACATACACACGCATGCACACTCAAACATGCACACACACGCACACATACACACAGATGATGTGCACGGGAGGCATACGGTGCGACATCTACTCCACGCTGCTCAAAGCCAGGGGCTTCAACAACCTGTACACACTAGAGGGCGGAATTCAGGTGCGTGTGTGCGTGTGTATTTGTGTGTGCGTGCTGTTGTGTGTGTGCACATGCACTACTCCAAACTGCCAAGAGCCAGAGGCTTCAGCAATCTGTACTAATAACTAGAGGGCACAATCCAGGTGTGTGTACGTGTGTACGTGTGTGTATATGCACTATTCCATACTGCTGAAATCCAGAGGAGATGAATTCAACAATCTGTGCGCAATAGAGGATGGCATGGGGGTGTCTGTGTGCACTACTTCACTCTGCTTTAAGCTGGGGGCTTCAACTACCTGTGCACGCTATAGGATGGAAGCCAGGTGGTGTGTGCGTGTTTTAATTGCTGTGGTATCATGTGTGTGTGTACACACACTTTCAATTGGTCTTGCATGCCTATTGGCATCTTTGTTGCAAGTTCAGAATGAAAGGAATGTGCTAGCATCCACAGCTTGGAGAATGGAGCAGGTTGTGTGTGTATGTGAGTGTATGTGTGCAAGTGTGTTTGCGTGAGTACGTGAACGCATGGCCAAACACAGGAGTCTGACCCCCTTTTACGGTGGCCACAATAGTAATATTTAGTACATTTGGAATTGCTGGTGGTCCTTACTGCAAACCCCGGGCAGTAGTTCATGCACCACTCATGTTTACTTGAAGTGCTTTCTCCCTGGCCAACTGCCGCGCTGCAGAATTATTTCAGGGAGGTGGGCTCGGAGCATTGGGACGGCAGCCTGTTTGTATTTGACGGCAGGATGGCCCTGTCCCCTGACGAAGCAAGTAAGTCCCGAGAGTGCACAAATCCGGCACTGCTTTGCAGTATGTTCTTTCACATTCCGTCGTCCTGAGCATAGATAGGGGTCATGTCTTTCGTAACAGGATGGCCTTGTCCCCTGGAGAAGCCAGTAAGTCCCGAGAGTGTATAAATCCCAGCACCGCTTCGCTGGATATCCCCATGCTCGTAATTCGCCTGAGCACAAACAGGGGTCTGTGCTTCATAGCTGGATGGCCTTGTTGCCTGGTGAAGACAGGGAAGCTGTGCCGCAGTAAGATTTTGTTTTGGAGGCATTTTGTTACTGCCTCCGTCTGATTCTGGCCTAATCTGTAGCATCGTGTTCTGCTACATGCATGCCATGAAATTATTTTAGAGGCACTTTCTCTTGGAAGCGCCTGGCTCTGATTTTGGGTTCAAACCTTGGTCGGATTTGGATCGTTGTGTCTGAGGCTACCTCTGAGTTGTTGTGTGCATTGTGATGAAAGAGCCACTGATGACGCGTTTCCTAGCTTCCGTGTCTGAGGCTACCTCTGAGTTGTTGTGTGCATTGTGATGAAAGAGCACTGATGACGCGTCTCCTAGCTTCCCTGTCTGACCTGGTTTGTGATGGCCCTGCAGAAGCCAGTGAGCTGGAGTTTTGTATCGTACCCAAATTTGCACATGTCTGTGTTGCAGCAGAACGCCCCAGAGAGCCTTGCTGTGAGCTCCTACAGTGCTTACTGTATGTAGATTGACCAGGACATTTAAATATATCACCGTACTGCGCTTTTAGTATTGCGAGGCCTACATTTTGCGAGGTGCCCAAATAATTAGAATAAATAGTTTGCAAGCATTTAACTTGTGCAAGGTCCTTTAAAAGTTAGGAAAATTTGCGTTTGTTGCGCTTTTTTAGGAATTTATGGGCTTCCCTCCCTCCTTCTTGTGCCTCTGGAAGCTTCTGCTTCTGCTGCTTGTGCTGCTGCTGGAGGATGGCTGCCTGCTGCATGCAAGCACTCTGTGCTTCAGGAGCTTGCACCTGAGGCAGCCCTGCCCTCATGCTTCTCTCCTGGGGAAGCTTGAACCCCCATAGAAGGCTGTGCATGCAGACTGACCAAAGTCCAAATGGGGCAGGAAAGATAATCGCTGGTCAGCAGCAGGTGCTTGCAAGCTTGCTCAGGGCAATGTCAGCCTCAGAAGCTCCCAAGGCCGCTTCTCAGGGTGCAACTCGGCCATAATGATGATGGTTGCCCCTCTAAACGACGGGGGTCCTTGACGGAGCCCAAAATCGTCCCGCTGGAAAGTCAAAGTTTTGCGACGTCTGGAAAAACTTTATTTTCCGGCCTGACCTTTTAGCAAGAGGCAGCAATAATTTTTTGTTTATTCGCAAAATAACCAAGCGCAGGTATCATATTGTATCATATAAAGAATTGTGATTGACTGTATACATGGAGAAGTTCCTGATGGAACTCCTGTACATGTGTATCCAAATTTACATGGCATTGGCCAACGCTCCTTTATTTTGGCCTTGCTTGAGTGGCAGGGATCGTTATCGTGCCTTTCTAAGCTTTGTGTTGCATACGTACACGGTGCAACCCTTTACTGAATTGAAGTTCTTGTGTGCATGTTTGCGCAGAGAACGGGACCATCAATAATGGCCCTCGCCCTGCTGCAGTGCCTTGCCAGGTCTGTGGTGGCCCTGAGGCAGAGTTACCGCACGTGAACTGTGCCAACATAGGTGGGTGTGGGTGTGTGAATGTGTATGTGTGCGTGCGTGCGTGTGTGTGTGTGCATATGTGTGCATGTGTGTGTATAAGTGTGTACGTGCGTGTGTGTATAATTGTGTACGTGCGCACGCAGTGCTACTGTTAAGCCATGTGCCTATTCTTTTCAAGTTTTCTTGGACCCAAGGCAAAATTTCCGTGCTTTACTGGGTAACATTTTAGCGAGGCTCGCTATTTTGCATCAAGGCCATGCATCTAGACATCTACAGACTTGCTGGCATGCATCTAGGGCGTTGCCTCAGACGTATCTTGCACCACAGGCATCTTTGCAAGCTTACACTCGCAAATAAGCCATGTTTATTTATATCCCATGGCTTACACAGCACATCACGCCATGCGGACTGCAAAAGGCTGTTTACCACGTGACTCAAATGCAAACCCACACACTTGAACACACACCCACACCTCACACCTCACACACACACACTTTCCACGCAGACTGCAATGAGCTGTTTATCGCGTGCCCCAAGTGCAAACTCATGCACACTCAAAACACACACCCACACCTCACACACACTCACACCTCACACACACACTTTCCACGCAGACTGCAATGAGCTGTTTATCGCGCGCCCCAAGTGCAAACTCACGCACACTCAAAACACACACCCACACCTCACATGCACTCACACACACACACACTTTCCACGCAGACTGCAATGAGCTGTTCATCGGGTGCCCCAAATGCAAGCAGGAGCTGAATGGCTGCTGCTGCCGGAGTTGCATGAATGCGCCCAGACTGCTGCGGCCTGCCAAGGTTGCAGGCGGGAACTATGGTACGTGCATTGTGTGTGTATTTGCGTTTGCGTGTGTGCGTGTCTTGCCAAAGTAGCAGGCAAGAAGCATGATGTGTGCGTTGTGCGTGAGTATATGTGCGTGTGTGTGTTTCGGTGTAAGGGGGCGGTCTCACGGGAAGTTTTCACTTTTTTATTTATCTCGATAATTTATTTTAGCAAAGAACAAACGCAATCTCCAAGCACCCAGGGGAGAGCAAGTTCACCGAAAAACATAAGTCGGGGCAACATTCCAAATGGTTCAGTGTTCCAAGAAGGTGCCCCTGACTTGCAAACCCAAAGAAAGATTTAAATAAGAGATATCTATTACTGTCAGCAGGCCTACTTCAGCAGTTTGGCATGGGGCCTTCTAAGGGGGCTCCTAAAAGAAAGAGGGGCAGAGATAAAGGGCTAGAGGAACAGGCCGATGATACTCAGGAGACAAAGGCTCCTGTGTCCAGCAGCAGAGGGCTGCGTATGTCAGAGAGTGTGGTGGTGGGTCGCCGGGCTGGGGGGAGCCAGGCTGGCAGTTCTTTGCAAGCCCTTGCGCACGCAGAAGGGGGGGACAGCTAACGAATCAGTGCATGGTTAAAATTGAATTGCGCCCTATTTGAATTCAGAGTTTCATTGCACTTAATTACAGGAGGGGACAGGGCAAAAGCAGAATCTGCACAGATGTATGGCTTCATCACAGTTCCATCCATCGTCACAACAGTGCGGGTATGTGGAGCTAGAGCAAGCCAAGAACCATTCTCGATTTGAGCCTTTAGTGAACTGTGATTTCAAATGTGGGCATCACCGACCTGCCCCTCCAGCACTAACATACGTGAACCTGCCAGGCGCATCAACACGTACGAATAGGATAGTAGCCATGTGCTTCTTATAACAGTAATAAGTATCACCCCAATTGTAAAGGCTTCTCAATTCTCATGAGAGTCCCATCCATTGCCGCTCTCTCTGGCAATGGCACAGGCTTCGCTCATCACACGCATGAGGTTATTCCCCTCTGGAAAAGCAATCATACTTGGCACAGATTCTCTGCATAAAAACAACTTCATGAATTATGTTGCAAACTGCAGCCATACTAACATCGTATGTGCGTGCAAGGGTCTGATGGGGGGACCCAGAGCCTGCCCAGTCCAATAATACAGCCAGTCTCTTTGCAACAGGAATGGCACTGCGCATGATTGTGTTTTGCTTAGATAGCGCAGCACAGTACCTATGCCACAGGATATTGAAGGCTGGTTTGCTCAAACGGAAGGCTACTCTGTGGAATTGTGCCGCCTCATACTCAGGGTGTGTCTGCCCCTGCCGCGCCCAATCCCCCAGCACTGGCTTCTCCCAGAACCCATAGGAAAAGCCCCTTTGAGGAGGGGGAAAGAGGACAGGAGGGTGTGAGGAGGGAGATGGAATCATCTTTCTCATGTCACGTGTGATGCTGCAAGCAAATAACATTCAGCCAGCATTCAGCCAACACTCAGCCAGTGAATGCTCCAGAATCCCCTTGCTTTCCTGCCAAGCCTCACATGCCCTTGAGCATGGATCAGGGCAAGGCAAGCCCCGAGCTGGGCAGCTGGAAGCCCCCTTCTAAGAGCAAGGTGACAGCTGGTAGGATGGTAGTGATGGCCCAATTGAAGAACTGTGATTGCTGCTGGGGTGTCAACTGTGGCATCGTGGCCAGCCAAGCAACGAGTATCACAGCCCATGTCATCGGAGGGGCAGTGGGAATGGTGTGCAAGCTGAAGAAAAACCATTAACACAATTCCTGAAATAATCTTGTTTGTGATGAAAAGAGGCTCTGGTTGGGGAGTGGTGGCCTAAAATGTGAAAACTCAGTGCCAAAATTTGAACCGGAATCCCACCCAGACCACTGGGGTGGTCCGATTGACCCCAAACTTTGTGGACCATATAGTCATGTTCATCAAACATGGTCCGCATCAAGAAATTCACGTTTCAGAACATTTGCTCCGTCGACCCCCTCTGGAAAAATTGCTTGGATAAAAAAGTGAAAATTCTCCGTGTGACCGCCCCCTAAGCATGTGCGTACATATGTGTGCGTATGTTTGTGTGTGTTGTGTGTGCATGCGTGTTTTGTGCATGCGTGCGTACTTATGTATATTAATGTGTGCCTATGTGTGCAGACATGTGTTATGTGTTTCCGCATGTAAAACAGATGCTGGTGTGTTGGTGGTTGCTAACGTTTTCGTGGACATGTGACCATCTATGTTTTACTCAGTAATCCATATTCCCTCCTCACCAGCGACTCACACGCAACACACACAGACCTGAAGGCACGTCTGTTTGTTTGCAGATACTCACCTCCTCACATCATATGAACCACACGCAACACACAGACCCAAAAACATGTCTATTCGTTTGCATATCCTCACCTCTGCTCACGTACGACCCCGTGCATGTGTGCCTGGGCACAGGTACTTGGAACACTTACTCGGAGGGTAGCCATTCAGGGTCCTTCTTATCCGAAAAAGCCCGTGAAGGGCGGCTTGCAAGGTGCGTAGAACAGGACAATATGAAAGTCACTGACGGGGCTGAGCAGCATGTCTTGAAGGAAGTTCGCACCAAACTGTTGCTCTTGTGCTCGTGCGAGAGCTGGGGTCCTTGAAATGCACGAAAATGGAGGAGACGCAGAGGATCCAACATTTGTTCAGTCTGCACAATATATACAATTCTGGCCAACAATAAGTGTAGAGCAACGTGTCTTAGGGGGAGTTTAAAAATCTGAGTGTAGCTCATGCACGCTATGGTTGGGGCCCCACCAAATGCGCACAGAGAGTTAATGTGCAAACCAAGGGTGTCTACTGTGTGGCGTGCTCGTGTCTTAGCCAAACCTTTATTTGTTGCAAGTCCTGGGCGCTCTGAAGGTTGTGCGCTTTTGCCTGCTGGACACACACACATCTTTTGTGTTTGGCGGCAAGGTATCTACAACGTACTAGTGAAATGGATCCTGCCTGGCATCCAAGCCTTGCTTATTAGTGCCGCCTGCAGCAAAAGTGCATGCACAAGGCCTTGCACAAAAAAATTATGTGTTTGCACAGGCTCACGCACACTCAGTCTACGTGCGCACAAAAGCCACACGCACACTCAGCCTACATGCACACAAAAGCCATGCGCACACAAATCCTACGTGCGCACAAAAGCCACGCACACTCAAAAGGCCATGCGCACAAATGTCGTACGTGCACTCAAAGACCATGCGCACAAATGTTGCGTGTTTTGAGGTTTGCAGCAACACTGCCTGCAGATTTTTTATCTTGCTCATCTTACTGCAGTTTGTTTTGTTTTTGTGCACAGGCCTCAAGCAAACCACAAGATTGCTTTCATACATACGTACACACATACACATGCACATACAAGTCAATACATATACTTACACCTATTCAGGCGCATGAGAAGGAGGGAAGCCATCAAGCAGCGCCACCAAAAGCAGCTGGAGGAGAAGGCTGCTCGCAAGACCATGGTGTGTGTCTGTGAGTGCATGCATGCCTACGTGCGTGCATGCGCAACTTTGTGGTTCTTACTGCCTGCACTTTGTCTGCACTTTGTGATTCTTACTGCCTGCCTTTGCCTGCACAGCTTGTGGTTATTACTGCCTGCACAACTTTGTGGTTCTTACTGCCTGCGTAATTTTGTGGTTCCTACTGCCTGCACGACTTTCTTTAAGTAAGCCAACAGTCAGACCCACCATTCCTGTGTGATGAAAACGAACCTGCACACTTTGTAAGCAAAGTAGACAGGACCCTTATCATTTATGCACCCCTGCACACTCAGTTTGTGCAGATGAGTGCCCATGTGTGCTGGGGGGGGGCCTTGCCAGAGGGTCGATTTCCAAAAGATCCTTCCGGGCGCCAGAAGCAAGAGGCTGTTAAAAAGAACTCCTGACAGTCGTGTAAAATTTGGGCCTCCGGCCCAATATGGCCCCCCTTCTTCACACCCCACACTAATAAAAAGGGTGTCAATCTGCTCAGATATCGAGAAGCTATCTGCCTGAACCCACTCATGCCAAAAAGCATAAACCTGAAGAGTTTTAGGGCAGGAAATTTTGGTTCGCGCACGCTCTTGCACTGACCACCTGTTTAGCTCACAAATCCGGTCAAAACCTTTGCCAGAGCACTTTTTTTACTTCTTTCATGCAACTTATGCATAATGTAATATGTGAACTGCATGTTTTGCATCAATTGCTGGTAATTTGCCTGGACACACCCCCGCGACCTACTTGGGGACATTCCATGCAATCCTATGACCGGGCACCCAGACCCCCTTTAATCAAATCACCCAACAATCGAATGGCCAAAAATACTTATTATATGAAAGTGGCCCGGTAAAATTCTGGAGCACCCCCCAAAAATTCCCCGACCCCCTATAATAAAAACAATCTCAACGTTTTGGGCAAATGTCCTGGGTCCTGAAGTGGGGGTTGGTTTTGAACCCCTTTTGACCCCGCAATTGGCAGGGGAATTTGCAAAACCTACAGAAATTCCACCAGTCCAAGTGTGCCCAAACCGATGAGTTACGTACATTGAAACTAAAAACGAAGTTCTTAAGGATGAATTTCCACCCCCCTTTTTTGCTCGAATGGGTATGTTTGACCCAAACCCCCAAATTTCTGACTGGGAAGAAGAATGGCACATTTGGACCAGGAGTCACATTTCTGTACCCAGGTATGCCTTTTCGGCAGGGAAATGGCAAAAATCCAGCCCCCAACTCACACCCTGGCCCCAACCCGGTTTTTTTGCGCAGAAGTGTTTCATATATCATTTCTTTCTATTCTGAACCATTCAAAAGGGGGGAATGGTGAGGTTTTTTTTGGGGACAAAGTTTGGCAGGGGATGGTGGGCCTGACCAATGGGTGATGTTGAGCACTACGACAGAAAGATGCAAGACCTTTTTGTTCTGTTAGCTTGTGGTTGCAAAAGGTACTTTCAGGCCGCTCCTTTAGGCCGCTTCTTCATCATGCCAAAATTGGTGTGAGGTCACTGGATGCTTTTTTGCTTTGAGGTTCGGATACTTTGATTTGTTGCAGTAGTTTCAGACTGTTTAGTCCATCTTCCTTAGCCAAGCACCACACAGTCCTCCATTCACAACTTATGCACACAAATATACAAAATATGAACACAAACACACACGGTACATGAACATACACAACATGTGCACATGCACACACGACAGATGCGTGAAGCGATGGCCAAGCTTATGGATGCCCAGGAGCTTCCTTCCAACCAGCAGCAGGGCGCACACCAGCAAAGCAATGACGACAGGTCCAGCTCGAGTAGCAAAGAGTCAGCGTTTTCAATGTAACGCCTTGCTCTCATAAACGGTTTGTCTTCTCTTTTTTTACTGTTTCAAATAAACTGCTAGAAACTTGAGCCGCAGGCTCTTATGCAGCAGGTGAGCAGCTCAAGCTGCAAGTATGATCGCTGGTGCGACTTGTGCTCACTGATCGTGACCCCCCAAGCTCATTAGGAGATCCGCAGGATTAGCTCCCCCCTCCGCCTTTTTAAAAGGCTGCAGGCTTGAAAGCGCACATGTGTGTTGAGTTGCCTCCTCCTTTAGTAGCACTATTTGCCTCCTCGACGCTTTCTGCTTTTAACAGACTCTCCTCATCATTTGGTTGGCTGGAGCATGGAAGTTATCCTCCCCATTTCACGCTGGTGAAGCATACAGTACAGCCCTTCAAACACACACGCATCTTCTCCATAAGTTTAGTTTGGATTACAAAGGCATTCAACCTGGAATGGCTGCTCAACCTATGAGAACGAGGTAAACCTCAAAACAAACCAAGTAAAAAAAAGGGCTGTAACGCAACTGGAAAATGCTAACCTTACA
>Ga0307948_1001467_pt1 | contig 16787 bp, 15 predicted proteins | sample OrgLakmetagen280_FD_201824 | JGI IMG/M metagenome (GOLD analysis project Ga0307948, IMG submission 201824) | Saline water microbial communities from Organic Lake, Antarctica - #280 | ecosystem: Environmental > Aquatic > Non-marine Saline and Alkaline > Saline | place: Antarctica: Organic Lake...
TGTGGATCAAGCCCATTTATAAACCAATCGAAAGCTCTCGATGAGAGGATTCCGAATATGTCATTTTTAATCGATTTGACACGTGCCGTCCAAAAGTTGCACTTGTTCCTGCCTCCTGCCTAAGCTCTGACTAAGACCAGGCTGCAGAGTACTCTGCAGTTTTCAGCTAACACCTAGTCTTTTTCCTTCATACCATCAGCAAGAAATTGGACAAGTGTATACCACTTACGTAATCTTCGTTTTTGTCATTCATAGCAAGCCCACATATTACATGTTACATATGTGTATTATACCTCGCAATAATAATTTATAAAATCTATATGTACACATATACCTTACTGTAATTTATAAATGCCTACATGACTTATCGGAAGCTACAATTCATATCCACATCAAGTATGACATTGGTTTACCACATCAAGTACGACATTGATACAAATCATATTACCACCAGAGGGGGGCGACTGACCCCCCTAATGGGGGTCGAAATTTCCCAGAGCATGTGTGTCGTCATTGGCAACTGTCAAACTTTGCTCCAAATGGTGTCCTTAACAGTTGAGTTTGACTGTTGCCAATGATGGCGCATAGGCTAATTCAGCTGTGGCGTGAATCCCACTTTTCAGGCACCCGCGTGCTGGATTTGACAACACACTGCACCAAATCACATGATTTTTGGTGGTATGGAGTTCTTGTAATAAACAAACATGATTGCAAAAGAATGAAGTGGAACAGTGAAGTGATTTATGATAAAGCTGAGCATAGGCTGCTTTCCAATAGAAACCATGGCAGGGTCTGGGTGTTCTGGGTGACCTTTAACCCCTGTATTTCGCGCACACATTAACTTAGAAGGATATAAGCACATCCTCGTGCAGCTTGCATTGCAAGCTTTCGTTTAAATTAAAAATGGTATCAGCTGAGGGGGCAGTGAATGGCTGGCTTCTGAGTGCAAAAAAGGGACATTTTTGACATACCTATTCCCAGTCGCCCCCCTCTGGTACCACATCAAGTACGACATTGATGACATACGACTTAAAAGTTCTTTTAGACGCAGGCGGAATGTGCGGCTGACAACACGTGGATTGACATAGAAGGGCCTACCCAGATTTCCTGGCCCTGTGACTGATTCTTTATAACTGTTATATGTTCATGTCCTATTGCCCGGGCAAAACTTCCAAATTTGCCTGTACATGTCAATGGCACACACAGAGGGATTTCTATCTTTATAAACGGCTAGCAAAATAATGCGATTAGCAGTCAGCAAAACGATACATTCTATAATTCTCGGTGCGCTCTCTGAGCTGCAATTTAAATCTTAATTATGTTTTTAGCGAAGTGCCCCTTACGAATTTCAAAATTAATCCTAGATCGGAGAATTCTTCGAACTGAAAACGGATCAACCAATTTTTCTCAAGAATGATCGTGTAAAAACGATAATCACTTAGAAATTGCAGCGACGCGCTATCCATACTTAAGTTTGCTGCAATACGGCAACGCAACCTCGCCTTATAAAAGCGGTAGGAGATCACTAATAATAACAAAGATATATTTCCAAATTTTTTTTTGCTGTGACAGGACGCGTTTTGATGCGCCCAAAACGCTAGTCAATTTCCTCCTTTCTAAACTATTTTTTTCTCGTGTCAATAGTGGGCACGAACAGACACTAAGGAGACCATATCGCTGCCCTAATAATGCGGCCGCTGCATTTATTCCTCAGCTTATCGACGCTAGGCGTCATGTTATCGTGCCTTGCTGATTTAGAGTTCGAGATTGGCTTGATGACTGCTCAGGGCGGCGAGGTGTTTGGCACCCTTCAAGTACCCTCAGCTGCTTTTGCAGAAGCGCTTGTGTCTCTTGTGCACAAGGACAGCAATGTGATGCTACTGGAGTCACAAGGTGTGGCGGAGGATTCAGCAGCCAAGGTGGAGGGGTTCCTAGCCTTCCTAGCCTTATTTGTCGTTATTAAAAAACCTTCCATCCAACGCTCTCCCTCTGCTGTGCTGTATGTCACAAAATCTACATCGTAGGCACGTACTACTCTCTGGAGCCAGCAGACCCCTCTTCAGCCAACAGCCGCCCCTCCCTCCTTGTTCATGCCGTCGCAAGCAGGTATGTATGTGCAGATACATCCAAGCAACTGTGAGGACATAACAGCCAGTTATGTGCAATTGAACAGCTGCCATGGCAAATAATTGGCCAGAGAGAGTGCGAACTTGGGCCTACATGCAGTGCGGGCAGAGGTCCGGATGGCGTCATCAGCTTGGCGAAAGCGAAACAGGAGCTTGATCTGTTGGCTCGCTTCGAGCAAGGTTCTGCACTTTCACTCACTCTTACGCACGAGGGCGACGACCCACGCTCTCAGCAGGTGCGTGCACCCGAGGGGGAGGAAATGTGGGTTATGCGTTGTGCGATGTGGACAGGAAGTAATTACCAGAGTGTTGTAGATGCTTTCGAAGGCTGATATTGCAAAGGTGTATCTGGTATTACAGAAACTCCCTTGTTTGCTTAGTCAGAGCTGGTTCAGAGTTTTGCTTTGTCTAGAAAATCAACTCAGAGTACAAAAATTGGCTGGCTGCAGGAGCTTCCTGAAGCAAGTCAGTTCAAAAGAATGCGCTAGCCAAAAATATTTTCAAGATCATTCCTAACTGTATCGTCTCCACATGCTTCTGCCGCTTTTCATGACTTCAGTCTTTGTAATGCAAAGCTTAGAAATGCTACAGCATGACACTACTTTTTGAACGTGCAGTTGAAGAGAGCAAGTGTGCTGTTCAGTATCAAAAATTCACCCTGTTTGTTTATACTCCTGACCACTTCAATTTTTGCTGAGGTCCTCCCCCAATTGCCTGCCCCCCTGTTAGCAGCACTTCTCTTAAGGTGCCTGCTGTTTCTTGTCTGGCCTCAGAACGTAATTGGCAGCCGTGGAGCGGCTCTCAGAGAACAATAGTTTCACACCTTTCTGCCTGCCTAAAAAATCTCCACCTATCCCATCTCCTTGCTTCCACAGGTTCCTGCCGCTATCCTCCTGGCCCCAGAGGGAAACAAAGCAATGACCGCTGCCGTAGAACAGCTCAGAGACAAGGAGGAGCAGGCCATTGTAGAGAGGGAGGCTTCTCTCGGCAGCAGCACGGTCAGTGTGCAGAAATATCGGCACATTGTCGGCAATGTACCAAACAGTGTGTTTTTATTTGGTGGGCCTGTACTATGTTTAGAGTCTTTGCATAATTGACGCCAGCTCATAATTTGGGAATGAATTCAGCTGCCCCAGCCAAAACAAAATAGACACCGAGCTCCATCTGTGTCCTCCTTGGTTATCTAAGCGCAGGCCTATACTCGGTGATCTAGGTGCTGTCTCACAAAATCTCAAATTGTGAGGAACGTATTTCATGCAGCCAAGAGCCATGCAGCTAGAAGGTGCTGCAAGCAACCTAAAAGATTGGCTCAAGATCTGAGTTAAACATGTTATGCGTAGCGTACACAAGTATTACACTTGAAACCCCATATGAGTACACGCCGCACTGAGTTGGTTCTGTTCAGCCTGTTGCACAAATGCAGGTGCCGAAACTCCCTGCAGTGGAAACCAATAGAAAACCCGGCCTTCAACAGGCATCCGTGGCCCCAAATGAGAGACTGGTACGCCAACACACACTGTTTGGAGTGTATATGTGTGGCTCCAAATGAGAGACTGGTACGCCAACACACACTGTTCGGAGTGTATATGTGTGGCCCCAAATGAGAGACCGGTACGCCAACACACGCTGTTCGGAGTGTATATGTGTGGCCCCAAATGAGAGACTGGTACGCCAACACACGCTGTTTGGAGTGTATTTGTGCGATCTATAAGCTTAAGTAATAAGCTTGAGCCAACAAATGTCCTAAAGAAAATACTTGATTTCAAGCACCCACTCCAGCCAAGGACAGCCCATCACATTTGATGCTTTTGAAAGTTTTTAGCTTTTTAATGTTCTTTAGGCCACATCGGGGCTCGTGAAGGTATGAATGGCCTGTGGGTTGCGTGTGTGTGCGTTTGGGGTGAAGTAGAGGGAACTAGGGACGTGTGCCTTAATTCTGAACTGGGCATTATTTGTTGCTTGGACAACCTTTGTACTTCACAATATAATTGCTTTTGATGCTGCTTTTGCTCAGTTTCCTTCTCGCATTGCACTGTGCATTGGTATTGCACTGTGCAATGCGGATTGCATTTTCCTTGAACTGTGTAAAAGAAGACTGAATATTCTTTCTCACATTGCATTGTGCACAAGAAGATTAAGGTTCTTTCTCACATTGCACTGACGTGCACAAGCAGCATCATGCAACCAATCTGTGATCCAGCGACCTGCAATTTGTGTGTTTACAGTCTTATCACTGAATAAGGTCATTCAAATAAGGTCATTAGTCATTAAGGTCATTAGTCATTCAAATAAGGTCATTCAAATAAGGTCATTAGCTGCTCAAATCATACCCGGATCCTATGACCTGCAGGTGGTGAAGAGCAGCGGGGATGATGCGCAGCTGTCGTTGCAGAAGCATCTAGAGGAGAAAGAGAAGAAGCAGGAGGAGGAGGAGATGGAGGAAAAACGGAAATTGCAGGAGCAAGAACAGAAAGTGAAGCAGCAGCAGCAGCAGCAGCAGCAGCAGCGGCGGAAGAAAGAGCAAGAGGAGCAGGAATGGGAGCAGAAGAAGAGGCAGGAAGAGGAGCGTGAGAGGAGGGAGCCGCAGGAGAGGAAGTTGCAGGAGGAGAAGCAAGCAGACAAACCTGTCATAAACCTGCTGCACTTTAATGACTGGTAGGGTTCGGTCCGCCTTTGATTGATAATCATGATTTTAATATGATGATTTGTCAATGATTTGTAGAGATGAAATACAGAAAGCAGCCGTGTCAGCGAGAGACTATGCATTAATTTGATGCACATTCAGGCACAGCAGTCGCAGGGCCAATTCCTGTAAGCCCTGAAAGTCATGCCTAACTCAAAATAAAGGTGTAGGCATGCACAGCCGCATGGAGCTAACGTACAAGTCCTGAACATTATGCCTGACACATTTCAACTATAATCTATAATGGTTTATGCAGACCGCATGGAGTCAACCTACAAGCCTCAGAGATCTGCTTAACACAAAACACAATTGTGTATGCAGGCACAACTGCAAGGATCCAAAACCTACTCCTAGCCCTAAAATTGTGCTATTCTGCTCAACAAAGAATACACTTTTATACAGGCACAACCGCATGGAGCCAACCTACAAGCCTTGGAACAGCTTGTGCGACCAGCCCGGAGTAGACACCGCACACTGCTCTGGAGGAGTTGCTCGACTAAAAAAATGGCTGGACGATACCAGGTATGGTATGGTTTGTGCTGACTTGATCAGCTTCAAAAGTGCACTCCGTCCTGCAGCGCTCTTATAAACACACTGCACGCATTTAAAAGTGTTGGACGACGTCAGGCATGGTCGTGCTGACTTGAGCAGCTTCAAAAGTGCACTCCGTCCTGCAGCGCTCTTATTAAACACGCTGCATGCTTTTAAACATGGCTGGACTATTTCAACAAGCCATACATGTTTGTAAATCCCAGTTATGCAGGATGCAACTTTTAAAACTTCGACACAATAGTCAGGTCTATGGCTCAGAGAACCTCCTGCGGTTTCCGTATGTTGGGAAAGGAACAGATCATTCACAGAATTCCTCCACCCTGATGGGCTCCACACCATCCAGGCACGACCCAAAAACAAATCGGATAACGCAAGTTGTGCCTTCCTGCAACTGACTGTTTGCAGATCCTGGCTCGGAGAAGAGAACACGCTTGTCCTGAACAGTGGAGATGATTTCATTGGGACGGTGAGCAGCTCCTCCACTAATGTTTAGGATGTCCTAATATCGTTATGTCCTGAACAGTGGAGAAGATTTCATTGGAACGGTAAGCAGCTCCCTCCACTTATAATCTGGGATATCCTTAAAGCAATTTTACGCTGATTTTGGGGCCTGCGTGCATTTGAAAAAGGCTCTCAACTTTTATACACACACCGGCCAGAGTTCCACCAAATTAAGGATGTAGGTTTTGGTCATACGAAGGTAGTGCATTCAAGAAAGGCTCTCAAATGGAGTACACACTACTAGTCGTTGGAACGGTGGGCTGCCAATTGGGTTGCTGCCCTGTATTGATTCGTTTCAGATATTTTTACAGATGCCGTTTTGGCATCATCAAGCATTAAAGTTGTTTCACCACAAGATGGTGGTGAATAGATCAAGTGGGTTCTGTCTCGCATCTTCTCTGTCAGCTGCTTTGTCACTCAGCATTTTCTCCCCCTTGTCAGCTATTTTGTAACGCATCCAGTCTCTTGCCAAGTTTTTAACTAGCTCGTTCAAGGCACGGCCACAATTGAGGCCGTAAGTGCAGCCTCTTACGCTCAGAATTGCGCTTCATGCTGTCTGCATATTGTGAATTGCGGACGACTGGCTTGGTTGAGCCTGCTGAGTAACGTGTGCAACTTATTGTTCGACTCTTGAAGTGCAGCTAGGTTGAACATGCATGCACAAGCGTTAATCTCGCTGTTTGTTAAGAGTTCGTTGATGCTCTCAATCTTGATAAAATTCTCTTCCTCTGTGCATCTCACGATGCCAAACATAAAAGTTTCGTTCTCACATGCTCAGGTGTTGGGACTAAAAGGTACAAGACCGAACACTCTTCTTATACTTAACCCGCTTCATGCTGACTCAATGTTGAGCCTCTCGTTCTCACGTGCTCAGGTGTGGGACCAAAAGTACAAGACCGAACAGGCCGCCCACTTCATGAATCTCCTAAGGCCTGATGTCATGGTGAGGAAAAACATTGATCTGCCTTGGTCATGGGGTCTGTTTAGTAATGATCCAAACATACCCTGGGATATCATTGCAGCAAAAGTACATTACCATGTGGGTTGGAAGCTCCTCATGGTCTTGAATTACACAAGTTGCGTACATAATCAAGTCGTGTGTACATAACAGGTAGGCATCCTTGGGTTAGGGGGTAACAATTTATGCAGGTAGCAGAGCCACAGTCCCTCCTATGAATATGAGTGTTATCTATTCAGATGATCCAACTGGTCTGAGCAAAAATTAAAAGCTTGCAATCTTGGCTATTGGTCAGAATGTTGACTTTGGCACACATAGTATATACTTGCACATACTCCTTCACAGACATACACATTGCACATCGTGAATTTCCATTTATAACGTTACTTATGATCAAGTTAGCCGTGCCCCACCCAAAAAAGGGGGAATTGATTTTCCTTTCCTGAGTTGCACATCTGAGGTCACCCAAAGGTTTCTATATACTTGCACATAACTTTACACAGACACACACATTGCACCTTGTAATACTTGCACGGACATATGCAGCGCAGATTGTATATACTTGCACATATCCTAACACAAACATACACATACAAACGCAGACGTTAGGAAACCATGATTTCGACTTTGGTACAGAGGAGTTGGGCAAGTACCTGGACCGTCTGAAGCATCCAGGTAAGAAACTCTTGTATCTGTAAACTCTGTAAAGTATTTAAGAAACTTAGACTAACTTTAGTAAGACCTTACTCCCATTGACTTAGAAAAGGAAAGGAGCTGCTTCAGAAACCTCCTTCACTGCAAAAATAAGAGCATAAGATATTTTTTGTTTGCCGAGTGGGATGCACTAGACGTGTTGCCAAGACACCAAAGACTAGGCAATTAATAAGTAAGATCAGAAGTACTGATCAAGTTGTGAAGACGAGGATCAGAAGAAATTAAACAAAGGAAAACGCAGATATTAAGCATATGACAGATTGATTTTGCTGCAACAGCAAATATTCGAGATCATGCATATTTGCACTGAGCAGTTGTGCTCGCTTACGTGTTTCAATCGTAGTATACAACATCGCACAAAGACCCTTTGAGCAAGACTTTATTTGTTGCCTGAGATTGCAAAACAGCTTTTGTTGTGGAATGATAGATCTCTGGCATGCAATCAAGTGATTGATCTGGATAGTATTAAAGAAAGAACTGGTAAATTTCGAGTCCTTGTACATTTGGCTTGTGACAATGACATGCACATGCGCACACACATACGCTTAACAACAAGCACACCATGTATGCAAACAAGCAAACAAACAAACAAACACGCAATGCGCACAGCTTTGGGGGCTTGCAACATGGACATACCAGATGGACACAGTTTGAAAGGGAAAATCCGGGACTACGTGTCTCACGACATTGCAGGGTCCAAGGTATGGTTTGTGCTACATACATGTCTAATTGTACAAAGAATAAGAACGCATTGAGCGCAAGACTGATTGGTTTATTCAGCTTTGCAATGAACTTCCTAACAGCTGTAGCTGCGTGCTGTTGGCATCTTGCTTTACAATTATTCACAGCTACACAGCAATACTAATAGCTTCCCTACCTCGTTTCAGGTGTGCACATTTGGCCCAATGATGTGCAGTAAACGATTGAAATAAAGTGCCAGTTCTGTTGAAAACATACATCAAAGTCAATATTTGTTGTGCTGACTGCTCGCCACAGGGTCACTCACAGCTGCAGTGCACATAACTTTGTAAACCGAGAGTCACTCACAGCTGCTGCCCATAACTTTGTGAACCGAGAGTCACTCACAGCTGCAGTGCACATAACTTAGACCTCCGATCCACAGGGTCACTCACAGCTGCAGTGCACATAACTTTGTGAACCGAGAGTCACTCACAGCTGCTGCCCATAACTTTGTGAACCGAGAGTCACTCACAGCTGCTGCAAATAACTTAGACCTCCGATCCCCAGGGTCACTCACAGCTTCTGCACATAACTTTGTGAACAGACCTCCACAGAATTACTCACAGCTGCAGTGCATATAACTTAGACCTCCACAGGGTCACTCACAGCTGCTTCACATAATTTTGAGAGCAGACCTCCTCCTGCCTCTTTGCAGGTTTGCATTTTTGGCCTTGCCACCGACTACTTCAGCTTTCCTGAGCGTGCATGGCCCGTGAAAGTGAACGATGCATGTGAGTGGGTACAGGAGTATTAACGCGTTGGGTGCCAATGAGCATTGCATACATCAGTACTTATATTGAGTTGGGTGCCAATGAGCATTGCAAACATCAGTACTTATAATGAGTTGGGTGCCAATGAGCATTGCATACATCAGTACTTATAATGAGTTGGGTGCCAATGAGCATTGCATACATCAGTACTTATAATGAGTTGGGTGCCAATGAGCATTGCATACATCAGTACTTATAATGAGTTGGGTGCCAATGAGCATTGCAAACATCAGTACTTATAATGAGTTGGGTGCCAATGAGCATTGCATACATCAGTACTTATATTGAGTTGGGTGCCAATGAGCATTGCATACATCAGTACTTATAATGAGTTGGGTGCCAATGAGCATTGCATACATCAGTACTTATAATGAGTTGGGTTCCAACAAGCATTGCAAACATCAGTACTTATGATGAGTTGGGTGCCAATGAGCATTGCAAACATCAGTACTTATGATGAGTTGGGTGCCAATGAGCATTGCATACATCAGTACTTATAATGAGTTGGGTGCCAACAAGCATTGCAAACATCAGTACTTATGATGAGTTGGGTGCCAATGAGCATTGCATACATCAGTACTTATATTGAGTTGGGTGCCAATGAGCATTGCATACATCAGTACTTATATTGAGTTGGGTTCCAACAAGCATTGCAAACATCAGTACTTATAATGAGTTGGGTGCCAATGAGCATTGCAAACATCAGTACTTATGAGTTGGGTGCCAATGAGCATTGCATACATCAGAAGTGTAGATAAACAGTACCTCCTGGTTATAATTACGCAATTGAGTGGTTGAGTGAAGGAATCCTAACGCACCAACATGCATCATCAGACAATACCCGCTAGAATATCATAAAGATATTATAAGCGAGGGTGAGGGAGCAATACTATGACTCCATATTGCATACATCTAGTGGATATGCTTAATATGAAAAAAGTGTTTTCTGATAATGATCTCGTGGTAATGCGTGTAAGCATAACAAGTGACGCCTGTAAACTTACAAAACGCCTTCCCCACCTATTTTAATGAAGGTTGCAATTTGATGATGTCGAAGAGCTCACACTCACCTGCACGTACTTCGGTTTCTGGTCACAAAAGCCGGCCAATTTTATCGTGCACCAATTAAAATAGGCTGCGTTTTGCCTATCTGTTTCACAGACTGGAACGGGAAAAAATGCGTGGAGAACATGCGCGCAAAGGGCTGTCAGGTGCGTGTCAAAGTGTCACACTGTTTTTGGCGCAAGAGAGTTCAAGGTTATTTTCCTTTATTGGTGGAGGGACTGGCCTGGATGCCTGAATTGTTTTTATCTGATTCGTAATTTCAGTGGTGAAGGGAGTGGCCTGGATGTCCGAATTGTTTTGCCTGATTTATACAAGGGCACTTTGGGGGATTGCTCTTATGCATAACCCTTTCAATTGTAGCAATATTGTGGATACATCTCAGGCCCGCTCAGCCTTTCTGTCTTTCTATTTCAAAGCGTGTTTTGAAGGCTGATGTTCTTTTCTTGATGGAGCTCTGCCGTGTGTACTGGCAGCCTGTCCTTAGCACTGGATTTCTCTTCGTTTCGTTTACTTACGCCCAGGTAGGGGCTAGGCCCAGTTTATTAAAAGGATAACCTGTGCTGACCTGCAAGCCTTAAGCTGGGGATGACGCCTACCTTGGCCTCATCCTTTTATACTACATTATATATTATACCTACTTTGTATCTTTCACCAGACACTGACCAGTGCAATGACGCACAATCATGTACACACACACACGTACTCGCACATTCACATATGTCCACGCACATTCACTCACCCATTTCCCACAGGTGGTCATCTTGTTATCGCACGTGGGCTACACTGCAGACATTGCAGCGGCTGAACTCATCCCAGGCATCGATGCTGTGGTCGGAGGGTAAGGAAAAGTGTGTACGTATTGCTCGATAGTAGGGCTGGCAACACCATAGGCTTGCAATGGACATACGCATGGCAAGGGGATTTTCAAACTATACGTGGGGTCAGCAGGAGCCAATTATTCCCAGTATATACACGGACATATCATCATTACACTTTACAGATTTACGGTCAACAAATACAACTATAGCTGGCACATGAATGGCGCAGCTCTAGCTGGCACATGTATGGCGCAGCTCTAGCTGGCACATGAAAAATTCTAGTCGGCACATGTGTGTATGATACAACTCTAGCTGGTGCCAACACGGAGCTGGAGTCCCAGATATTTGAGAAAAGAGGAGGTTTCCCCTCTAGTTACGCCAGGGGAGTTTTGCGTTTACTCATATGTGTGTCTATTGACCAGAGATCTTGCTGCTTCCTTAGAGTAAGATGTCAGGTTGTAAGACGCTCGATTAGGTAGGTATGCTTCACTAGGTAGGCAGGTAAGCTTCACTAGAGCAAGATGTCAGGATGAAGCATGCTCCTTCAATAGGTTATGCTGGATACTTTCAGCTTTATCATCATCTCTCTTATCCGCATATCCTGTTTTCTCAAATTTCTGTGGGAAACTTGCATCTAATGTTGATTCATTACGTCTGTGATCACACATTATTGATCACACATTATTGATCACACATTACCATTGCTTCTGTACTGCAGGCGCACCTATTGTTGAGCACTTGCACCTTGCAACTTTTTAGACTACTCTTTACTTGCAGATGACAGGCACATCTATTGTCGAGCACTTGCACCTTGCAATTTTTAAAAAATTTGTTTGCAGATGAAGCCACCAGCCATGTCTATTATTGAGCAATTGCGCGTTTGCTTTCCAGCGCACACCAACTCACAGGCACAGCCACAGCATTTTGTGGGGCGATGGCAGACATGAGCGGCCTTCAGTTGACCACGACGGCAACAGCCTTTCGTTTTAATGATATAATACATTAAATTATAATTTAATAAATTTACTCGTAGGCATAGCCACAGCCTCCTGTGGGGCGATGGCAAGCATGACGGGCCTTCCCTTGACCACGACAGCCCAGGCTCGTCCTCTGACTACGTGTGGGGCAGCTAGTGAGTAAATTTATATGCACTGGTTGCTGATGTGATAGTGTGACGATGTGCGTATCAGTCAATCCACATCTAATGAGTATTGGCAAGAACACGGTCACTGTTACACGGTGTATCCTGCTAGCTATATAGATCTCTTATAGTTGCACTTGCAATCCTTCTGTGGCGTGCAGCAATCATTTTTGACTCCTTTGGGCTGTTTTGTTGCTTTGAGATTTGGGAGAGTGTTTTAGGCCAACACCAAGGACGAGCTTGAACTTAAGTGCAGCTTGTTACTCATTCCTTCTTATTGGAAGGCTAAACGGTTCCACCCAAACTCACTTGCAGTTTCACACACCAAGGACAAGCTTGGACTTAATTGCAGCTTGTTACTAAATCCATATTTTTGGAAGGCTAAACGGTTCCACCCAAACTCACTTGCAGTCCCACTTGGGTGGACGCGAAGGTGGGGAACAAGAAAGTCCCTGTCGTTCAGGCTGGCTGGGGATCTCGTTACGCAGGTAAATGTTACAAACCTGGGGTGCTGGTTTGCTGCATTTTACTTTGCGAAGGGCATTTGAAGTATACACAAAAAAAGTGTTGGGCCTGGTGGGGCATTCGCTATGCAAGTAAGCCTGGAACCACTGTACATCAAACAACAGCCAGCCTGGATCCACTGTACATCAAACAACAACCTGGAACTAATGTACACCAAACAACAACCTGGATCCACTGTACACCAAACAACAACCTGGATCCACTGTACACCAAACAACAACCTGGAACTAATGTACACCAAACAACAACCTGGAACTAATGTACACCAAACAACAACCTGGAACTAATGTACACCAAACAACAACCTGGAACTAATGTACACCAAACAACAGCCTGGAACCAATGTACACCAAACAACAGCCTGGAACCAATGTACACCAAACAACAGCCTGGAACCAATGTACACCAAATAACAGCCTGGAACCAATGTACACCAAACAACAGCCTGGAACCAATGTACACCAAACAACAGCCTGGAACCATTGTACCCCAAACAACAGCCTGGAACTAATGTACAGCATTTGTAATAATGGGTATACATGCTAAGAAACCACCGGTATCTTAGCATTTGTAATAATGGGTACACATGCTAAGAAACCACCGGTATCTTAGCATTTGTAATAATGGGTACACATGCTAAGAAACCACCGGTATCTTAGCATTTGTAATAATGGGTACACATGCTAAGAAACCACCGGTATCTTAGCATTTGTATTAATGGGTACACATGCTAAGAAACCACCTTATATCCAGGTGTGCTGAGGATATGGATGAAGCCAGGTCAACCAGGACAGATAGAGCGCATAGAGGGCTGGCCAGTGCTTTTGGGTGGCCCTAGGTCAGACAATCCCGTGGCAGAAGACAGTGCTATGAAGGAAGAGGTTAAGAAGTGGAAGTATTGGTAAAGTGAGAGCCAGTGTATTGCGTGTTAGGTGCCTAGAAATTTTTCTGAAGACAGAAGACCCTAGGGAGCAAGCGGCAGCAAGAAACGCCAATGAATAGTTGAGAAAAACTGGGTCAGAATCTGTCTATGATGTGTGTAATTGAAGATTTTGTTTCTGTCAGGCTCTGGCTCAGGGAGCTTGATTCAGGCAGGGGGAAACACATTGGCGCCACCAAATTTTGTGAAAAATAGCGGTGTAACATGTGAGTGGAAATTTTGATAGTGCACGTTCGCTTGTCAAAAATGTGGAGTCTTCCTTACTATAAGAGGAGTTGCACCTCGTGCACATTTTCTATCTATTCTAGTTCATTAAACACATGATCTACTTGTTCCATATAGTTATCTAAATATATGACTCATTTTAGTGGCCTTGTAAAAAGATTACAGAAGATATTCTAGAATATACGGAGGAGTGGAAACCCGACCCCCAAAGAAAAGAAAAAAGAAAAGACTCTGGTTGTGATATAAAGCTAACATGATTAAGGGAGGGGGCTGGCAAACAGTTTAAAAAATTAATGTGGGTCAGGGGGGTTGTGCATCGTGCGCCACAAATCAACAAGGAAGAAAGCCACTTTGGTGCTATTGGACACCGTAGAACTGCGAGTACTCTGGATCTCGCTTCTTGGAGTTCTATTTCGCTTGCATCGTGAGATGCATAGGGCTCTGTCATTATTACCAAGGAAAACACAACAACTGAGAAACCGGAGACATGGGAGAAAACTAAGGACTAAAATATAGAAAAGAGGTGAGGGAGGGGGGAAAGTATGCTAACGAGAGAGTTGTGTTCTCCAAGGAATAAAAGATTGGAGAAGGGAAGCAGAAACCGGAGAAAACCAGAAAATGAGGACATCTCACTTCATGCTACACTACAAGAACCTGAGTTCAGGTGTTTCACACTGAACTCATAAGTTCTTGGAGGCGAATGCAACCGAATGTCAGTTGGAAGTGTCTTGCCACAGCTTGCGCTGTGGGAACCATCCTTTTTACACCTGTCTTTGGTTAGTATTCAGGTTTAGCCTAGGCTTTCGACCTATGCTTCTTGCTAGCTTAGTTGACAGGCCCCACCTGCAAAATTTCCTGTTCTCCTCCGAATGTTGGAGGGGCTTCAGTTTTTTATTAGCCAGTTCCGTGTGAGATCAGTTCTCGTAAGCAGCTTTCTCTTTCTACAGTTCTTTGGCAGAGTTCCTGGGTGGTTGGCCAGGTGTAAATTCCCCTCCAACATTCGGTTGAGACGAGCTGGAGTAGAACTCACAGAAAAGAATAAAAACATCATTGAGGGTCAGAAGGGTTGCAGTTTTGGCCTGGACTCGGCCCCTGATGAAAATTGGACTTGGTACTTAAAAGAGCATGCCCTAAGTATAGTTCAGCCTTATTGTATAAAGTGGGGGGTTCGTGCCTACAATTGAGAGCTTTTGTGAGCGACTGGATTAGATGCTTTGCCCAAGGTGTTGCATTTTGCGGTAGAAGCGGTGACGGGGCGGTGATTTACTTTTTGCACCCCCAGCCCCAGCCCCAGCCCTGCCTGCACCCGTCAGGAAGTTTCAGCAAGGGGGGGGGGTGAAGTACAAAAATCATCAGTTCTCTGCTTTAGCTGTAGAACTGGAGTTCTTGTGTAGTGAGCTTAGGCTGAGATCTGGCAAGCACTTTGCATTAAGTGCTGTGTACTCTCGTTTCGGGCATTCTTTTTATGCCTTGCTTTTGCTCGGGTTGTTTTCTTTTTGGTCATGAGGACAAGAGGACAGTGCAGCAGCAGCTTTGCAGCGTCCTGCTCGTCGCATGCCCACGCCCAGGGGGCGCCGCAGGGGGACATCATGGCACAGGGTCGCAAGCGCGGGCTACGGCTCGGGTATTAACGTATTAATAGGGCCTTACAAGCCTCGGGTTCCCTGCTGACGAGCCCTCTGACCCCCTGGAGGGCCATGACGTCGCCCCGTCCACCTGTTGGCCTTGAATACGAAGAGGTAAGCCTTGCTCCTGTGGATGTAAGGCCAAGGTAACCGGGTGGTTTTCTAGAGGCCTCGCTGGTCTGGGTGGTTTAGAGGAGGCCTTGCTGGCCGGGTGGTTTAATAGAGGCCTCGCTGGCCAGGCGTTGTAGGGGCCTTGCTGGCCTGGGAGTTTTAGGGGAGGCCTTGCTGGTATGGGAGTTTAGAAGAGGCCTTGCTGGTCTGAGTGTTTGGAAGAGGCCTTGCTGGCTCAGCAGTTGTAGGGGCCTTGCTGGCCTGGGAGTCTAGAAGAGGCCTTGCTGGTCTGGATGTGCAGCCCTGGGTGTGCAACCCTGGGTGTGCAGCCCCGGGTGTGCAGCCCTGGGTGTGCAGCCCATTGTTAATGGCGTGGCAGACGATGGCACTGTCTGGCCACCCCAGAAAGCAGATGGCACTTGCTTAACCTGGCACTCTGCGTAATTCCTTGTTCCCATGCTTAATTGATGGGAGGCCTTGTGTTGCAGGCAGCTGGCACTTGCCTGGCACTTGCGTTGAGACCGATGGCACTTGTCTGCGAGGTGGAAGCTGGGTGGAATGCTCAGTTTTCACCTCAAGTGAGCCACGCACCCACACCCTTTTTTCCTGATTCATCTCCGTGCATGTTCTACTCGGAGGGAAACGGACGCTGAATGGGGCATGCACCGTCCCATGGCCATGCCGGCAAGAAGATGGAATCGCTGCGTGTGCAACGCGAAGAGGAGGCCTCCTGCCCTCAATTTCCCTGATTCGATAAGTGGCACGCACTCTGCAAGTGCTCGCTCGCTCTTAACGTTCGCTTTGCACTCACCCACTGTAGTCTGGCCTTGGTGTAATGATATAGCCTACAGCAAACTGTAGCATAGAAATCATCAGTTCTCTGCTTCGGCTGTAGAACTGGAGTTCTTGCGTAGTGAGCATAGGCTGAGATCTGGCAAGCACTTTGCATAAAGTGCTGTGTACTCTCGTTTTAGGCATTCTTTTTATGCCTTGCTTTTGCTCGGGTTATTTTTCCCGCCCCCCCCCCTCAGCTTGTGCTTTGGCTTGTGGGTGTTCCCATCTGAGCTCGCTTGGATCTGACTTACGGACTTGTCACTTGCTTCTTTGCGTTGTTTTGCTTTTATGACGGCCTGCAGCCCATTTTTGGTTCCAGCGTGTCTTTAATTTTGATCTCCCTTCACGGCAGCTTGGTGTAATGACGAAGCCTACAGCAAATTGTAGCATAGAACTGTAAAATATCATGTTGAGGGGGGGCAGTTGCACATTTGACCATATGATTTTTTAAAGGAGGG
>Ga0307948_1001469_pt1 | contig 16782 bp, 13 predicted proteins | sample OrgLakmetagen280_FD_201824 | JGI IMG/M metagenome (GOLD analysis project Ga0307948, IMG submission 201824) | Saline water microbial communities from Organic Lake, Antarctica - #280 | ecosystem: Environmental > Aquatic > Non-marine Saline and Alkaline > Saline | place: Antarctica: Organic Lake...
GGGCAGGATAGCAGCGGCAGCAATCAGAATCGTGAGTGTTGCTAGTCAAGGAAACGAGTGCCTGTGGAAGTTCAAGTAAGCTTGACATTAAAAAATGTTTAGTAAGCTTGCCAAGGAAGCAACAGAGGACAGAGAGCAGTGACAGCAATCAGTCAAGAGTGGCAGAGACTGTGAATTCTTTTTCAGCAGACTGACAAATGCAGAAGCAACACCCTAAAATAATGGCAGCATCAGGTTTATTGATTTTTTTTTGCAGTCGACGGAAAACGAGTACAGGAGCAAATGGAAAAAGCGAAGCATAGGATATTTAGTGTGTCAAGTAATTCGAGTGGGTCGATAGACCCTTGTGTGATGGACCTTGTGTGATAAACAAATGTAAAATTGTGTGCTTGGGTTTAAGCTTTGAGAGGGAGTTGGAAGCACAGGAATATGAGAGGCCTTGAGCCAGCAAGATGTGCTTAAAGCCTGCAAGATGCAGGCCAGTGCTGTGGTAAAAGAAACTCTTTATGACTAAATTTGGCCAGAATCAAGCACGCACCCCGTGTACGGCCGTACGCACACCGTATATGACCGCATGTATGGTGATTCCCCTGCCAAAATACCGTATGCACACCGTATATACCTATACATGTATGGTTCTGGCCAACCCTACATATACACCATATATTTCAATGTATGGGTTTGGCCAACTCTATTTATGACGCTGCCAGGCAGTGGCAGCAATTAGTGTAGAACACTGTGTTGGTTTTGGCCGACTCTGCTTATGACGCTGCCAGGCAGTGGCAGTGATTAGTGTAGATCACTGTGCTGGTTTTGGCCGACTCTGCTTATGACGCAGTTAGGCAGTGGCAGAGATTAGTGTAGAACACTGTGTTGGTTTTGGCCGACTCTGCTTATGACGCTGTCAGGCAGTGGCGGCGATTAGTGTAGAACACTGTGTTGGTTTTGGCCGACTCTGCTTATGACGCTGTCAGGCAGTGGCGGCGATTAGTGTAGAACACTGTGTTGGTTTTGGCCGACTCTGCTTATGACGTAGTCAGGCAGTGGCAATGATTAGTGTAGAACACTGTGTTGGTTTTGGCCGACTCTGCTTATGACGTAGTCAGGCAGAGGCAATGATTAGTGTAGATCACTGTGTCAGTTTTGGCCGACTCTGCTTATGACGCTGTCAGGCAGTGGCAGTGATTAGTGTAGAACACTGTGTTGGTTTTGGCCGACTCTGCTTATGACGCTGCCAGGCAGTGGCAGCAATTAGTGTAGAACACTGTGTTGGTTTTGGCCGACTCTGTTTATGACGTAGTCAGGCAGTGGCAGCGATTAGTGTAGAACACTGTGTCAGAGCACTGCGTCCCCTCACAGGCCTGTGGCTCACGGTCTAGTCTAGTCCAGTCTAGTCTAGTCTGTTCTAGTCTAGTCTAGTCTAGTCTAGTCTAGTCTAGTCTAGTCTAGTCTAGTCTAGTCTAGTCTAGTCTAGTGTAGTGCTGCCTCAGTTGTGCCTGATGAGACGTAACAGGTGCACCTACGTCAGCATTGCTGTGATATCAAGGTTTTGTTTTGCTCTGTCGCGTGCCTACCACTTTAGGGTGCTAGATGTGTTACGTTTCATTGGTAGGGTTGGCCAGAACCGTATGTATACGCCGTATATGACCGTATATTTGGTGATTCCCCTGCCAAAATTGCCGTATATACACCGCATATATATGGTTACGGTGAACCCTATTCATTAGGCACGTGTAACATAGGTAGTATAGGAATTTGAGGGGCAAGGGGTAGTTAGATGCAATGGGTGTAAGCTCACAAGAATGTGAAGGCCAGAGGCACTTATGTGGTCAAGATGTATGCTGTAAAAGAAAAGAGAAAAGACCGCTGGTAGTGATGACACAGCCAGCATGATTAAGGGTGCTGTAATATAGTGGCATTGTTATATGATTAGGGTTGGCCAGAACCGTATATGTGCACCGTATGACCATATGTATGGTGATGTCCCTGCTAACAATACCGTATGTACACCGTATATACCTCTAAATGTATGGTTCTGGCCAACCCTATACATGATGTAATACGCATAAGATGGCCTCTCACTCTAGGTGTAAGTCTACCCTTAGGAATTTAAGAGGCTTGTCTCGCGTGCTTCATTGTGAAATGCTCAGGCTGTGCTTGTTCTTGCACTGTGAGTGTTTCTCAGCACTCAGCTTGCTGGCAGCAGAGCCTCACACACACACACACACACTGCTGGCAGCAGAGCCTCACACACACACACACACACACACACACACACTCTGATCAAAGCTTGCATGCAGGAGCACCTCAAGATCTCTGGCAAAGCACAAAGATTGTATGGCAAACAACACATTCAGGAATATTACTACCAGTAAATGCCCTTGACAACAAACTTGTACTTGTTATGTAATCGATTCAGGAGGTTTCTCTGTGTATATGAGCAGCAACGTTGGGTGTCTACTTTGTTCAAACTTTCCACCTAATTATTTTCACATTCTAGAGCCCCGTAAGCTTTACGTGCACGGCCTTGTACAGACGTTGGACTCATCTGCCAGCATGATACTGGGCACCTAGAGGGCCTTAGAAAACCTGTCACTCCTCACCGCCATCATGTTTATGAAGTTTAAACGGTATGTTTTATCAACTGATGAATTTCTCCCTCAATCCTACGCGCTACAGGTGAACACAGCAGAGCCTCCAGCAGGTACAGCGGGGGAGGAGGACACGTGAGGGGCCATGAGAGCAACGCCCTCAGTATGGACCTTAAAGACACAGGGCTGTCCGCATCTGACCAAAGTGGGGACATAAGTGGGGCCGTTGATTTTGAGGAGACTGCTGAGTTTGCTTAAAGACGACAGCGCTCGCTTTTTTTACCCTTGGAACATTCCTCAAGAAGAAAAGAAAAGAACTTGATAGTGTTAAGAACACTGCCTCTCACTAGTTGGTATGTAAGTGACAATGCTTTTATACTTCTAGGGTATTATTTCTTATTGAAACGGCTTTTACTGCTACCTAGATGTTGGTTGCTCGATTCCCCGCAATAGCACAAAAGCAACGGAGGTGAAAGAAAATGGGCTCTTAGGATGGCAGGGGTAATTGAGGGAAACTGGAACATTCCAGCATTGCCAGCAACTAGCAGAGCCACCAGCCTGTGTGAGCACTGACCGACACATCTCAGCAAGAACATCACCTGACATCCACGCCATAGAGATTTAGATTTACATGGAAGGACCTTCTGCCAGACTGTTCGGCGCATTGGCCTGTGATTGCCCCTTACACACGACATCGCGTTCCTACTGGAGTGCCTTCCTCAAGCCTGGACAGCATCTTCACCCAGCCCCCTCCATCCAGCCCCATCGTCCCACAACACAGACATTGATCTGCTTGTAAACCATACTAGGTGGCTGCCCCACACCTTCCCTCAGCAGCAGCCCCGTCAAGGCCAGCAACACCAACACGACGAACTGAAACCAGCACCAAGTCCTCTCAGCCTCAGCTCCCCCACCTGTCCGGAATATACAGCGCCAAATTTCCTCATGCAGCAAAATAACTAAAAGAAAACTGACACTTGGCGGGAGGAAAGGTGCCTGTCACCCATACACCCTGTGCCTGAGAGAGGGCATAGTATACCTGTATTGTATCAATGCCTGGACATGCAAGGCACTTTCCTCTGGATCCTGAGACCCCTCAAGCACCAGGGCCATTCAGCTCGAACGACAACCCTGAATTCAGCATCTTTCCCCCCGCCTAGTGACAAGGGGTTACAAGGATGGCCTACAGCCCGAGACTCTGGCTGATGGCAAGTGACAAGCAGTTTTTTAGCTATTGCATCAGGAGCCTAAAAATATATATATCCCTGAAAGTCACGTGTCAATTTTGGGCCTCCGACCCAAAATGACCCCCCCCCAACCTCCCTTTCTGCCCCCCCAAACTTATAAAAAGGGTGTCAATCTGCTCAGAATGTAAGCAGCCATCTGCCTGCACAGTTCTCTCGTTATCTCACTTACTTATTTTTACCTGAAGAGTTATAAGGCAAAAGTTGATATGCGCACGCTCTTGCTCTGACCACCTGTTTAGTGCACAAATCCAGCAACCAAAACCTTTGCCAAAGCACTTTTCTACTTCAATCATGCAATTTGTGCATAATGCAATGCGTGAACTGCAAGTTTGGAATCCTTGAACACACCCCACGGCCTACTTGGGGACATTCCGTGCATTTCTATGACCAGGCGGGTGGGTGCCGATCGACTGGGCTTGAGCTAATAATTCCAAAATTACATTGAATATTCTGTGAAAGTGGCCCAGTAAATTTCTGGAAAAACCCCCAACATTTCCCGACCCCCCTTTTGACCATCTCAGAATCGACTCATTAATATACCAATCGATATCTCTCGACGTCAGAGTTCCGAATATGTAATTTATATTTCATTTGATCCATGACGTCAAAAAGTTGTGTATACAGGCTCCTGATTGCATACTCAAAATTCGTTACCGTGCCCAATTTTCAGTTTTTGAACAAAACAAAGTTAGTTGAGAACCGCCATAACAGGCAACGAGTTGAGAAATGTTATATTTTTGCAGTACAATTTTTAATTTTAAAAGGTTTAAACATTTTAATTGCCTGCAATGTCAACGACCACGACTACACTGCACGAGCAATCCTACACGAGAGAGGTAACACACTTATGACAAATTTCCCTGGGTCCGATGATGGCATTATTCCCTGCTTGGTCATCACGGTCTCCCGCGCAATCTGCCCCTGCAGTACAAGCCGACCCTACAGCACCCTCCGCCACGAGATTTGGAGAGGGTGATCCCCAATCCTGGTGCGGACCGTTCTTGTTTCAGAGGCAGCGAGCGTGCGATCAGATCACCTGCCAATTATGATTGAGCCTGCTTACGCATTCCTTCTGCTTATTACGTGTATAATCGTGTTTCCTTTCAGGCTTGCCACGCGCGAACAGATGCATCTCTCGTGAGGTCAGCGTTGGCAATGATTATAGATAGGAGCAGTTTTCCAGCTCGTTCCAATTATGTCTGCGATGCTTACCTCCTCACCATCTGCTATACATCGTTGTGCCCTCAATTACAGAAGCCTTCGGGCACTCCCAACTCTCCCCCCAATGCCACGCCCATCCAACAGCACGTCCTGTGGTTTGACTTGTGAGTCCGTTTGCAGCTTAGTTATTACTGCTGGCACCCACAAGTTCCCATTAGCTGTGTTTGCTTATCTTGCTCATCACTGAAAGGACTTGCAATTCCATGCAATCAGTGACCCCGTGCACTGCGTGCAATTTCTGTGTCAGTGATGGCGATGGTGTTATCTACCCTTGGGATACCTACAACGGCTTTCGCAAGTTGGGCTTTGGCTGGATCACCTCCGCCCTTGCGCTTGCCGTGATCCATGGCACCTTCTCCATCCCCACGCAGGTGTTGTGACTTTGTCGGTGATATTGCTGTGATGATGGACCTTGCTTGTTGTCCACTGCACTGTTTTTGAAACTGAACTGGGATGGTCCTGGGATGTGGAAAGGGCTTATGCGTTTATAAATTTCACAGTTTTGGCTATACCCCAAATGCTCCATTTATGGCTTAAAGACACAGGAGACAAAAAGTCAATGATTTTTGAGTACCTGTTTTCCTGAATGTGTTCTAGCCCATCAAGGAACGTCCCTAAGAAATTTCAGAGCACTGCCTGGGAAGTAAGCAGTTAAATTCTTCAGCATAGTTTGAGTTATAAACTAACAAGTCAACACTCTCTTGTGTGTATGCAGGGCTGGCTGCTCAGCCCCTTGCTGCCTATTAACATCAACAAGATGCACCGCACCAAGCACGGGTCTGATTCTGAGGTAAGGATTAGCTGGCGAGAATTTGAGGCAGGCTGCAACAAACAGAGTGTAAATCTGAAATTCTGGGAACCATTTGTGTGTACGGGAGGCGAAGGCATTCACTTCAGCTGAAAGCTGTATATGTACAGCAAACTGCCATTTCTATTGCGATTAAATCATGGACAGGCACCAAGAGAGGCACCACGAGAGTTCTCATGTAAAAGGCGCTTGTGTATGAGGCAAGGGCTCGGATTTTTTGTCTTCACAATCACCCCCGTGCAAATTTGCATACAAGATCCAAATCACTTCCAAGTCAAACTCTGTTCACAGGTGTACGACACTGAGGGCCGCTTTGTGCCAGAGAAGTTCGAGGAAATCTTCAGCAAATATGACCGTGACAATAAGGGTGAGCTGCTTTGCGTTGCTGTCACAAGCAGAATGCTGTCAATGCCGTGAACATTGCTTTAATTCATCATGCCGTAACAAATTGAGGCCGCCTCGTTACTGGCCGCTGTGACACCAACCAACACAGTGAGTAACGAGTGAGCCTTGGTTTATCACGGCAAACTCTCATGACTCCTGTGTAGTGTAGGTACACATTCACGTTTGAGCATCACGCGTTCAATTCCTGCTTACTTGTGCAGGTGGGCTGAACTTGCGTGACATCCAGGAGATGGTGTACTCAAACATGAACGTGATGGACCCCACAGGTCTGATTATCCAGTGTGCTTGTTGCGATTTATCACCACCAAGACTGAGTTCTCTCCATGGAAGTTGCACTGAGTTAAAACTGCTGCAAGCATCACTGGCAATGCTAAGATGCATCTGAGCAACACATAACATGTAATTACCTGTATATACTCTTTTCTTTATTTTGAGGGTGTTACATACGGGAGATAGCAAACCTACTACGCTGAAAAAAGTCAAGTAACAGAAAGAGGGGCCACAACCCACGTGCAGGGTGGATTGCGGAAAGACTGGAATGGTGGACACTGCTGTGGCTGGCAAAGGATGAGAATGGCGTGGTGAGTGATGTTGATGCCACCTTTTGCCTTGCTCCATACCAGTAAGTGTTGTCCCTGTACAAAGAGTGTGACTACCATTCTTACTAGTATCGATGTTATACAAGTCAACAGACAATGGCATTGGACATTATGCCTGTGTAAAGGCAGGTGTGTTTTTTGTCTCGCTTGCTGCTGTGATTTGTGTGCTTGATGCACCATGCTGTCACCCTCTCTATTATACCTGGCAACTTTTCTTGTTGATTTCTTTTTTCCTTCGGATCTCTTTGTTGTTTTGTTTCATTTGCCATCTAGCCCTCTTATTCTCTTCCATCACCTGCCTTAATAAAATGAATGTCGTGCAGGTGAGCAAGGAGAAGGTCCGAGCCCAGTATGATGGAAGCCTGTGGGGTACGTGTGTTTCTTTGTCTATTTGTTTGCGTTGCATCTGCAGTTGCTAACTGCAATTGGAGTAATGCCAGCTCCAAGTGCTAAGCCAATGTACTGTTGTGTGTTTCGCTTGTCAGAACATGTTATTAACAGTAAACACACAGATATTGCCTTCAACTTATTTTGCGTTCTTTCCTACTTTTGTGCCCTGCAGAGTTGATTGCTGCTGATGTTGAGAAGAAGCGAGCTGGCTCACGAGCTCCAGCCAGGGTCTACAATGAGATCAAGTCAGACGCAAAATTGGCGGCAGAAAAGCTTTCCAACAACTGAGCAATGATTGTAGCTGCAGCGGTGATTCGCTCAAACAGTGAAGGCAGCAGCTGGTGCAGCTTACAACGTGATTGTTGTTATTCATTGAATGTTTAGGCTTACTAATAGCACAGTGTGTCATTGGAGGTTTCTTCAGAAATTTTTCTTCTGGTGCTGTGGACCTGTTGATTGTGCAGCGAAAAAGGCAATATGGGAAAGGCTTGAAGTAGGAGTGTCAGTTAGATAAATAGAGGCACGCATAGAGCAAAGTCAAAAATGCCCTAAATATTAAATCCAGATAAAGGACAAAGCGCTACATGCAAGACAGTGGACATCCACTCATTGTTCAATTTCAGATTTATTACACAGGAGATAATCACTAAAAAGCCAATTAAAATGTACCATAAATTTGAAGTGAGCCAATAAAAGTCACATTTTAAAATGCAGACGTGCGGCCCAATTTGTATTCTGTGTATTCAAGTTACATCATTTTCATCCAGGTTATACTTTAGCACGAGACTCAGCCCACTCAATTTGCTCAGTGACATTTCGTAACCAATATTTGTGATCCTTTTTTATCAGGTATAAAGTGTGACTGTTAGAAGCATTTGGGCAGATAGCAAACTTCAGCCACTTCCCACCGAGTTTCAAAAGCACGAAAAGACCATCTCTCAACCTATCCTGCCAAACACATTTATATGTAGATCTTCTATGGTTGTTATACTCACACTCTTGCGTACACTAACAAACCATCACATTCTCCTCCCTCATAATTTGACTCTGCAATACCTGCCGACCGTGCAGCACCCTCCGCCACAAGATTTGGAGAAGTTCATCCCTGATCCTGTACAAATTTCAACTTATCTCGTTTATTTCAGAGGTGGCGAGCGTGCATGCGATGCCTTGCAATCAGATCACCCGCCAATTGTGATTAAGCTAGCACATTTATTTGCCTACATAACAATCCCTTTCAGGCTTGCCACGCGCACGCAAACAGATGCATCTCTTGTGAGGTCAGTATTAGCAGTGATTAAAGCAAGGATCAGTTCCCCTCTTCGTTCCAATTATAATTGCTGGCCTCATCATCGGAAAATTCTGCCACGGGTTATAGCATATAAAGTCGTTATGTACCCACAATTACAGAAGCCGGAGGACACCCCCAGCTCTCCCCCCCCAAAGATACGCCAATACAACAGCACGTTCCGTGGTTAGACTTGTGATGAGTCCGTATACAGCTTATTAATTACTGCTTAATCATGCTGGCTGTGTTATCACTACCAGCACAGTCTTTTCTTTTTCTTGTTCTTTTTCTTTTACTGCTGGCAACCGCTCGTTCCCATGTCCTGTGGTTTGTGGTATGCCTCGTGCATGAGCGCCATTCACAGCAAAACCAATTGCTGGCGGCGGCACCCAACAATTTCTCGTTATCTAGATGTTGCCCTTGAGCTATCTGCTCACCCAAAAGGTCTTGACCATCAGCTTGTAATGACAGACCCTGTATAGGTTGTAAAACTTAAGCATTAACGAATTCGTCTCGTGCCAACACGACACTGGACTAAACACATTTTATAATATATAAATTATTTACTGTAATACCGACATTTACCATGCAATCTCTCGCCTGCGGCAAATGCAAGGGTTTGGCAATCCCCCCACCTAGGAAAACAGGTGCGTGAATGCAAATGTGCGTATATGCAAATTGTCACGATTTTTTTGGATTTATACGGTTCATAAGCATGAATGCAAGCTTGTGTATCTACAAACACACACACACACACACACACACACACACACACACACACACACACACACACACACACACACACACACACACACACACACACACACACACACACGCACACGCACGCACGCACACGCACAAACACACACACACACACATACACACATACACACACACGCACATAGAAACACACACACACACACACACACACGTACACACACACACAAAAAAAACACACACATACACACACATATACACACACACGCACACTACACACACATGCTTGCGGATGGATGCCCATGCAAATATTGTGCACACCCTCTCCCTGCGGCAGGGTGTGTAGCACCGAGACTCGTCCCACACCGGAAGGTGTCCACCCCTGCAGCCTTCAACATAGCAGATATCTGTGAGCAGTCCTCCTTCCAGATTCCCGCCATCGCTGCCATAGTTCTGCCTGTGATGGGTTTGGCAGGGTGAGTCTCACTGCGCAATGGGCAGCATGCATGCAAGGAGAAAATATCACCCGCATAAACTCCTGCTTGTCAAATGCTCAAAGAGCTTAGGGTTTAGTCCTCAGTGTCAGACTTGTGCCCGCCACCCTTGTGTGCGTGTCGCAGATTCAAGCTGAGCCTGTACAGCCAAAAAGAGGTCATAAATGCGCGTATGCTGGGCAACTTTGTGCCTGATGAGTGCAGAAACATCATTCAGATGAATGGGACAACACGGTATGAGGCAGAGCTTGCTTGGTTTGGGCGCCACACAAAGCTGCTGCTGCTGCTCTGCTAAGCCCGTCCAACACTTTTCCTGCTTCCATCATCCATCGCAGAGACATTTTTTACTACCCGAAATCCTCGATTCAAATTGCAGTTTACGGAAACAATGTAAAGCCAGGTAAGGTCTTCTTCCTTTGATCCTGCATCGCTCCACCCAATTTTTTTGCTGCGACAGATAAGTTCCTCGTAGGAGTTTTCTACAAACAACAAGATGTGGCACCAGGTCCCCTAAAAAGTTCATTCCTAGAGGCTGCATGTAATTATGTAGGGCTGGCAAAGACGGTACATAGATTCACCGTACATGACCGTTTGTATGGTGAATTTTCTGCTAACAGTACGGTATGCTCAAATGTATGGATTTGGCCAACCCTACAAGCATGTCCAGGAGGAACGAATTGCTTGCATGTTCACTAAGGTTGGCCAGAACAGCATATGTACACCATATATTTGGTGATTTCTCTGCCAAACATACCGTATGGGTATATACAGATATACACCATGAAGGTATATACGGTGTATATATAGGGTTGGCCAGAACCGTACATGGGATTCCCATATACTGTATGTACGCCGTATATGACCGTATATACGCCGTATTTCCGTATACCGTTCGTTCACGATCAGTTCGTGACCACACTTTCAAATAATTAATTAAATTTTCGATTTCAGTTCGTGAGGGAGTCTGGGGATTAATTTTTGAGTTCGAGGGCACTTCGGGAGGGCCCTGTCGGAATTAGTTTTTGAATTTGAGAGCCCCCTGTGAATACTGCCTGTGCACTGCTACTGCTGCTAGTTATGGCTGAAGCTGTGGCTGAGGCTTCAAGAACCCGGCCAGGGGGTTCACACTGGCGTGCTTGGAGCCCATTTCGATTTTCACCCTCAAAACCACTATAAATATTTAATTTATCACTTCGAAGTCAGTTCGGAGAGGCCTCCAAGAATTAATAAAAAATTTCGTTTTCTGGCCAAATAATTAATTAATTTCCGAAGTGATCGTAAACAAACGGTATATCGTATATAGGAGAAAATTGACTCACTCAGAATTAATTCATAGGGGGTTCATTTTGTAGCTCTTGAAGTGCTGAGCACGCATGAACCAATCATTGATACCCAAAAAGTGAATGGTTAGGGAGGTAGGCTTGCTTCAAGCCATAAAGGCCAAAAAAGGCCCTTTTCAGTGCATAAGGGAGTTCAACTACCATAACCACCAATAAAACTAATTATTAATGCAAAACATGCATCAATAGAAAAGGTAAGCAAAGAAATAGCTCAGGAAAAAGAGGTTCGAGAAAAGAAAATTGACCAAAAAGAGCAAAAATATTGCTGTTGCTGGGAATCGAACCCTGCACCACCTGCAAATACGGTCCATATACGGAGGTTTAAACCGTACATACGGCGTATATACGGTCGGCCTAAACCCATTACGGTCATACGGTTACGGAACCGGTGGCTCAGTGTCATATACGGTACCGGATATTATACGGTACCGGATATACGGCGTACCGAGGATACGGTGTATATGCGGTCATACGGTTTGGGCCAACCCTATATACACCTATATACACGGCTCTGGTATATACACCTAAAAGGCTCTGGCCAACTTAATGTTCACGGTTCTGGCCAACCTAATGTTCACGGTTCGTGGAGATGGCCATCAACACAAAGGTACACCACCTATAGCCTTTGGCCATCAACACCACCTATAGCCTTTGGCCATCAATACCACCTATAGCCTTTGGCCATCAACACCACCTATAGCCTTTGGCCATCAATACCACCTATAGCCTGTGGCCATCAACACCACCTATAGCCTTTGGCCATCAATACCACCTATAGCCTGTGGCCATCAACGCCACCTATAGCCTTTGGTCATCAATACCACCTATAGCCTTTGGCCATCAACACCACCTATAGCCTTTGGCCATCAATACCACCTATAGCCTTTGGCCATCAACACCACCTATAGCCTTTGGCCATCAACACAAAGGTACACCACCTATAGCCTTTTGAGCGTGTTAATCTCACCCTCATTCCCGCCTCCTTTCTTCCACCAACCTCATCTCATTGCCACACAACACTCATAGCTCACGTCCCTCACATCAAACCTTGCCACAGGAATATTCGAGCAAGCAGGAATGCAGACCTCATCTCATTGCCACACAACACTCATAGCTCACGTCCTTCACATCAACCTTGCCACAGGACTGTTCAAACGAGCAGGAATGCAGACCTCATGTCATTCCATTCCCACACCAAACCTATATCGAACGTCCCTCACATCAAACCTTGCCACAGGACTGTTCCAACCAGCAGGAATGCAGACCTCATCTCATTGCCACACAACACTCATAGCTCACGTTCCCCACATCAAACCCCGCCACAGGACTGTTCGAACGAGCAGGAATGCAAGCAGGCACGCCCACCGTATCCTTTAAGAAGAGCTGCTCCTCCTTAAACTCTGTACCGAATTCAAGTGTAGACGCAATCGCGTGCTTGGGAGGCATTACAGACAGCGAGCCACAGCTGCAAAAATCGATTCTCACGGTAAGGAAAGCGGACTCGGTTGACAAACATCAGGTCAGACAGAATGAACTGACCAATAAAAGAAGAAAAGGAAAGGAAATGCTACGCAGGCAATAGTCCGCTCTCCACAGCAAATAGGGAAATGGAGCCACTTTATTACTGAGTACCATAAAGCTTCTCCAACACAGGAGATTAATACAAAAAAGAATTAATAAGGAAATTGAGCCACTTTATAGCTGAGTACCGTAAAGCTTCTCCAACACAGGAGGTTTATACAAAAAAGAATCAAAATTGTGAGGAGCAACCATGCATTGAATGTTATCTGTCACCGAAAGCTCTACCTCTGTTCTTGCACCGCCACCTTCCCTCTAACACTGGCACAGTACAATTGTGCTTGCAAAAATGATTGCAACCCTTCCCTTTCCCTGCAGTGATTCGATTTGGTAGAAAAATGACACCTATTCCCCCTTGGTCAGTGTGAGGAGTGGTCCCTCTACACATTGCCTGCTCTGATCTTTTTCTTTTTCCCTGTGCAAAACTCGTCTTTGTTCTCGTAATTGTGATGTTGCTGCTCAGGGAGCAGTTTCGGGTTCAGGTTGTGAGGGGCCTGAAGGGGCGGGCGGGGAAGGGTGCAAGGCTGCCAACGAGCGTGTGCCCTGACTTAGTGACCGTGTACCACACCAAAATGCAATAAATTGTTATATTTCGCATTGCTTCGGTCTCCCACTGTAACGCGTCTCACGTCTGTTGCTGTCCACCCAGGAAGCTGCCCGTGTGCTGAAGCCAGGCGCTCCCTTCATCTTCATAGAGCCAGGTGTGCATTTCACCGCATGGTTACAGGTTACAGTGTGGTTGTGGTGTTGATGCTGCTGAGTAAAAAGGTCTCTTTACATTTCTTTGAGCCAGGTGTGCATTTCACTGCATAGTTGCAAGTTACAGTGCGGCTTAGTCAGTGCTCAGTACATATTGAAGGATTGATTGGAGTTTTAAGGGATTGATCGGAGTTTTGAAGGATTGATCGGAGCTCAGTCACATCAGTCACAGAGAAAGGTTTGATCGGAGTTTGCTGCAGTTGCAAGTTAAAGTGCGGCTTGGTATATATATAACATATTAGAGGATTGATCGGAGTTTGCTGCAGTTGCAAGTTAAAGTGCGGCTTGGTATACATATAACATATTAGAGGACTGAACGGAGTTTGCTGCAGTTGCAAATTAAAGTGCGGATTGGTATATATATAACATATTAGAGGACTGAACGGAGTTTGCTGCAGTTGCAAATCAACGTGCGGCTTGGTATACATATAACATATTAGAGGACTGAACGGAGTTTGCTGCAGTTGCAAATTAAAGTGCGGATTGGTATATATATAACATATTAGAGGACTGAACGGAGTTTGCTGCAGTTGCAAATCAACGTGCGGCTTGGTATATATATAACATATTAGAGGACTGAACGGAGTTTGCTGCAGTTGCAAGTTAAAGTGCGGCTTGGTATATGTATAACATATTAGAGGACTGAACGGAGTTTGCTGCAAGTTTGCATTTTAGGCGCCTGTAAATGCACACAAATGCTCATTGCCAAGAGAAAAGACAATGAAAGAAAGAGGACTGGTTCCAGTCAAGGTCATACAATAGATGGTGCGAGGTTGCCGAGTATTCAGTGAGAGTGTGAGAGTATTCAGTGAGAGTATACAGTGAGAGTATTCAGTGAGAGTATTCAGTGAGAGTATTCGTGAGAGTATTTAGTGAGAGTATTCAGTGAGAGTGTGAGAGTATTCAGTAAGGTGTTCCTTGCAAGGAACGAGAGCTGACGAGCTGATAAATGGTGATCGCGCAAACTCTTTACACATCAGGTTTTGCGTCTTGCTGTTAAGTTGTGATGTTGCTTCATCTTTTTTTTGATCGCCTTAAAGCTCAACTGCCCACTGAGGTGCTGATGCTATGTTGTCAAAATTGTAGTTGGTAGTACCACACATTCACCTGCATCCACTCACATTCAACAAAGTGCCCCAGGCCCAACCTTGATGCCATCTCTAATTACTACCTCGTCCAATAAAATCCTCAAGCACATCCCCTGTTTAAATGGTCTCGCTAACAGTGCCTTCCAGTAGCTTCATTGGTGTGTATACTGCTTTATTCCATGCAAGCAGTGAGCAGACAATTAGCATATGCAATATGTTACCTCTGTCCTGTCCACCTCTGTGGCGTCTAATAATTCGTGCTTTCCTTTGTGATGGTGTGCGTTTCTCTGTAATGGTGTGCTTTCTTCTGTACTTGCTATCCTACTTTGTTGCTACCAGTGTGTGTCTTTGTGTGCAAGTACTGAGCGGACTATCCACGTAACTTCATCTACCAGTGTGTCTCTCTGTGTGAAACTACTGAGCAGACTATCCACGTAACATCATCTATCAGTGTGTCTCTTGGTGTGAAACTACCGAGCAGACTATCCACGTAACGTCATCTACCAGTGTGTGTCTTTGTGTGCAACTACTGAGCAGACTATCCATGTAACGTCCTCTCTTTCCTGTTCACCTCCGTGGTGTCTCTTTTTGCATTCTGTTGTCTGTAGTGGTCGGTCATGTCATACATGTTGTGTCTCTTCTTGTTGTCTGTTGTCTATAGTATTTATAGTATTTGGTCATGTCATTCATCCAGATTTTTGGATGATTGGTTGCTGACTGGTCTCGGCCAGCCACAAATAAATCCATAAGCTCGGAAATAAAGAGGAATTATAATATGTTATTACCGTCAATACACAATAATGTGTGCATATTTCCGTGGCGTCTCTTTTTTGTGTTCTGTTGTCTGTAATGATCGGTCATATGTTACTGCCGTCAATGCATGTTTATCATCATGTGCTGTTTTCGTAAATGCAGTGTCTGATGGAGCTTCTCCGCTGCGGCCTCTGTTATCCAACAGCCCAAACAGCGGGAAGGCTATATGTGAGTGGCTTATCTTCTTATGTCTGTTTGCAACTTAAAAAAGCCTACGGACTTGAGCAAAAGGGTTTAAAATGGTTTATTTATTTATTGCGACCCCTTTCCTTACATCTCCCTTGTCACTGCTGAGCTACTATGAAAAGGCCACTACAATGTGTGTTTGTGTCTAGCGTTCTAATTTTATTGCATCATGGGATGACGGTGTGTACATTACGAGTTGGGTTGGCCAGAACCATATATGTACGGTGTATATATGGTATTTATGGCTGAGAAATCACCAAATATACAATCATATACGGCGCATACATACGGTTCTGGCCAACCCTAGTTACAAGGATGTTCAGCGTTTTCTAGACGTTGTGCTTTACGGTGCCCCAATTCACTTTTCCTCTTTTCATCTGCAGCGCATCTATGCTGTACTTTTGGAAGCAAACAGCTTTGAAATGTGTGTTTCATGGGCACAAGCGATAATCAAAGGCTCTCGCCCCTCATCATTGCATGCTGCATGAAGACTGTCCATGCGCAAAAACCTCTTGCAGGTTAGAGAAAAAATATGTCTGCCTAGGCTTTGCCTGCCTTTCACGTCTTGGCCTGCATTTTGTTATGGTATATGATATGATATAGCCCTCACAATTTCTTTTACGTAACTAGTCTGCTGCTGCCTAGGCTTTGCCTGCCTTTCACGTCTCGGCCTGCATTTTGCTATGGTATATGATAAATTATAGCCCTCACAATCTCTTTTACGTAACTAGTTTGCTGCTGCCTAGGCTTTGCCTGCCTTTCACGTCTTGGCCTGCATTTTGTTATGGTATATGATATGATATAGCCCTCACAATCTCTTTTACGTAACTAGTTTGCTGCTGCCAAGGTTTTGCCTGCTCCTCGTGTCTTGTCCTGCATATTGTTTCGATATGCACCGCAGCCCTCTTAATTGTGTCTTGGCCTGCATTTTGTTTCAATACGCACCGCAGCCCTCTTAACTGTGTCTTGGCCTGCATTTTGTTTTGATATGCACCGCAGCCCTCCCAACTGTGTCTTGGCCTGCATTTCGTTTTAATATGAACCGCAGCCCTCCCAACTGTGTCTTGGCCTGCATTTTGTTTCGATATGCACCGCAGCCCTCCCAACTATGTCTTGGCCTGCATTTGGTTTCGATATGCACCGCAGCCCTCCCAACTGTGTCTTGGCCTGCATATTGTTTTGATATGCACCGCAGCCCTCCCAACTGTGTCTTGGCCTGCAATTTGTTTCGATATGCACCGCAGCCCTCCCAACTATG
>Ga0307948_1001477_pt1 | contig 16721 bp, 27 predicted proteins | sample OrgLakmetagen280_FD_201824 | JGI IMG/M metagenome (GOLD analysis project Ga0307948, IMG submission 201824) | Saline water microbial communities from Organic Lake, Antarctica - #280 | ecosystem: Environmental > Aquatic > Non-marine Saline and Alkaline > Saline | place: Antarctica: Organic Lake...
GTCATTGAAAAAATTAATACAATAGTCATACAAAACCCGCTCGCTAAATAGAAACCCCGTCCGAATAAACAGCGCCGACATTGCGCTATCAGCAAGATACTTTTGCAGAAAGTCGAGAGCTGCGCCCACGCTCTACTTTAGACGGGTAAAAGGAGAATATTTACAAAGCTAGCACTCGCCAAGTTACCCCCATTCAGGACGTAATTGTTGTACGAATACGAAACAGTTCCTATAAGTGTTAAGTCAAGAATAGCTAGCAATACGTATATCGCCGGAACGCCAATATGTGCAACGCTCCGCCCCCGCATTAGTCGCAAACTGATCACGCCAATAACAACTTGAAATGTATTTATAACATTTGACGAGACATAATACTCGAAACTCAGATATGCTAAATATAAAGTCACCAGCTGAACATGCGGCGAGCGAAATCCTCGCGTAAGTTCAGAATTCGTTCAGCCCCTGCACGTACGGAGCAGTAAGACTCCACCGCTAATTATGATCGCGAATATAGACGTGTACGTGTGCAAAAACTGCGCTCATGTTAGAAATGTATGAGCCGTTACGTGATTAGTAATCTGCGCCCGCGTATAAAGCGTTACGGCAAAAAGGAAAAGGATCGGTGCGTAGATAAGCTGCAAACGGGTATTATTATCGCGATGTACAAGGACAAAGAGCGGGGCGATTCACGCTAAAAGCGCCATTTCTGAGATATCTCAACCTCACCAGCCCCCCCATGACGTCTCGTTAAATGCTCATAAAATGCTTAGACCCAACGCACCCACCAACAACAGTAGGGGCGCTAAAATCGTATATGCCGAAGTGAACACGCGGGATGGTGATGCGGCACAACCGTACCAGCTAAAGAAAAAGAGAAGGCCCGCATAAAGCAGGGGTGGGTGCAAAGCAAAAAAGGAACTATGGAGTAACAAATTTTCAAAATTGCACGATTCAAGCGTAATTGCGCGAGTCGGGGCATTAGTGGCGCACCGTCCTGAATATGTTATAACCAATCCGAGCGCTGCAGCAGTTGTAGAGCTGTACCCCGCAATAACAGCCGCGCCAATTCCTAGCAGAATCAAGTCACGCACCTCCCAGAAAAAGTGATGCAGGCGGCAGGGGCTTGCTGCCCCAATAGTAGTCGTAAGTCAGGTAGGGGCGTATAAAGACATGAGCAATAATATAGCGACTCCGCTTAACCGGGGCGTTTAAACAATGGGCAGTCCCTAGCGTGCTCAACACCCGCCATACGCAAAGGGCACACATCGCCACAAGTGCAGATTACGTTATCTAATAAGAGCAGTAAAAGTCAAAGCGCCGTGGGCTGTAGCTAGGTGGGGTGCGACTGCCGTTAGCAACGAGCCCATATATCACCCCCCCGCAACGAACATAATTATATGCACTGCCGCTATTATGAGATGCAGATATTCAGCTAAATAAAACATTAAAAGCATTGTACCGCTATACTCAACCGCGTATCCGGCCACAACCTCCGACTCTGTCTCCGCGTGATCAAAGGGGGCACGTTTTGATTCTAGTAAAAGTAGAAGAAGAAAACTCGCGCTAAACGGGGCACATATAGTAGCGTATCAATACGTATTTTGGCTCGTAACAATATCCGCAAAATGCACCGATTGCGCCGCGTACACGAGCAGAACATAGACAAGCGTCACAAAAATATCTAAAGAGATTGCGTGCAGCAGCGCGCGGACAATACCCAGCAACGCATAGCGCGACTGGCTAACTAAACCCACTAGGCTAAAAAAAATATTTGATAGTAAAATAAAGATAATATGGTAAAGTAGTAACGAGTCGGGAGACGCTGTGATAAAGGCGTTTGGCGCAAAAATAAAATTTTGCAGGTAAACTAGCTGGCTAGCGTAGAGCAGAGCGAGAAAAATGGGCGCAGCAGCTGTAGCGGGACGTGGAATTAGGAACATCTCTTTGGTAATCAGTTTAATTAAATCGAGACCAATTTGTAAAAACCCATTGCGCCCCATAGTTGCCGGACCCATGCGCCGCTGCGCGTAGGCTAAAAATTTACGTTCTGTCAGCACGACAAATAAAGTGAGTAAGATCAAACATAAAGCAAGTAATAATGTAATTTCGCTCATATCTAAAACTGTCTTAAAATTGGGTGAGTAGCAAGACGCCATTTCCGGCAAAAAAAAATAAGACAAGTAGCTGCGCTGCAGCAAAAGCGGAGCGCGCATACGTGAAACACAACACATAGTCATTGAAAAAATTAATACAATAGTCATACAAAACCCGCTCGCTAAATAGAAACCCCGTCCGAATAAACAGCGCCGACATTGCGCTATCAGCAAGATACTTTTGCAGAAAGTCGAGAGCTGCGCCCTCATGTCAAAAAAGTTGTCAACTACGGGCTAAAAAAATGTACATAGGTGCTCGGGGTATGGGCAAATGAAAAAACACGGGCGCGGGGCGAGATTCGAACTCGCGACCTTCGGAGTCACAATCCGCTATTCTACCACTGAACTACACGCGCCGCAGCAGACGTCGTACCGTACGCTTTCGCATAAAAGAGTCGTTATACACGAGACGTCAGTTATATTTGATATTTCAGGCTGAGATGTGGTAAAAAGATGTATAGCGAAATTTAAACAAGCTAAAAATATTAAATAAAACGCCATCAATGAGATCTAAGTGGTGAATTAATCAAGCTTTGTACAGATAAATATACTGCAGCGAAAACTTGACTCATGTATTTCCAACGTAGCCCCCCTCGGGTTCGTAATAATAACGGCCGCACGGTAACATACTTGCCGCTGTAAATAACGAAAGCATATAGAGTAGGAAAAAAAATGTTTGAATCATAGAGGACTGCATGGGTATTACCGCGACATGCTTGTGGTTAACGTTAAACAAATTGTAAATAATGGGCAAGAATGCGAGTAATACGAAAAAGAGCCCCATTCACATCAAACCTTCGTAGTGAGTTGGCGCTACGATTAGCAGGCCCATAAGCGGGCGGAAATATCAGTGAGGCGCAACACCGTAAAATCGAATCTCGTCAAGTTCGGAAATATTTCAGCGCTCAAAAAAAAAATAATTAACAGTTCCGGCGTCAAAATGATGGTGGAAAAAGTAAAGAAAAACAGCGATAACACCATATCATGCATCTTGCAGCTCCTTCAAGAAGGCGTCGTAGAATCAGGAGATATACGAACCGCTTTTATCCTCGTATGTCATCTCCCCACTATCTGAATCTCACGACTCATGACAAAACATAACGTGCAGTTGCACGAGATACAGGTAATATCACGGGGTGAAGTAGTGGAACATCATCATACGGGTTATTTGATCCGCATTCAAATGTTTATTCGTAAATATAACATAATAGGTTTTATAAATATTGTTAAATAAGGATCAGTAGATATTCGCAATAATAGTTAGGGTCAAATCGCTGAGATGGGTTGCGCTTAGCGAAATACCAAGTGCGACAACATAGTGAAATCACAGGAAAGCGTATCCTCCCAAAAGTCAACCATCAGATTCAGCTGTGATATAGTTTTTTAGGTAAATTTTCTTTAAAATATGAAGGTAGGAGAGAAAAAAAATAGTATCTACGCCCCGAACGTGCATTCAGAATACTTCGGCACCAAAGTGCGTTTCGTTAAACATTTCCTCACGCAGCTCGATAACAAGGCCAGGTTCGGGGATATAATATCAGCCCAAAAAAAAACCCGAAACAAGTTGGAGAACAATACAAATAAGAAGCATGAAACCAATAATGGACGTCATGCTTGAAAACGGCAACATAAGACGATTAACAAAAAAGTTTAGATATGAAAAGAGAAACCCTGACAGAGAAATAAGTTGTCAGCTGTAACTACTTAACGTATCGCTACTTTGAAATGTGGGGTGCATACCCCATTGTGTGCGACGGATAAAGCGGCCTTCCAAATAATTAAAACTGTCAAAATAGGGCATGGCGACGGTAATCGATATATAAACTCAAAACCAGTAGGGCCATATATAAGAGAATTAGGCCTAAATCTAGTGCGCCCGCGCTAAGCGCTTGAGACATAAATGGAAATAGAAAGAGCAACTCGATATCATATAATAAGAAAAAAATGCAAATAAGCAGGAATTGCAGCGGGAGGCGCACGGGTTGCTGCAGTTGCGGACGAAAACCACACTCATAGAAGTCGCGGCGGGCGAGCTTAAACGCGCCGACGCGCAAAAGAAGCTCGCGGTTGAAAAGCAGGGTTATGACGTTATAGATTATAACTCCCAAAATTACTGTTGCAATATAGTTATATCCGACCTCAAATGATCCCGTTTAAACAATTAGTAACAAAACGCCGATAGTTAGAAAAGGAACCAGTAGTTGGAGCAAGGCTGCGTCGCCAAGCATGGTCAAGTAACTACTGACAACACCAATAAATTTTCAAATAGATGTACGTAAAAATAAACCTAGCATGGGTAAAACTTAAGCCGCGACCTTACCAAGTTTTGTGAAAAAACGGTAACGGAGGAGGCGGCAGCCACGTCCTGTAAAAAGTTTACGAGGACGCGTAGCAACAAAACGCGTCGCAGTTCACGAGGGGGACGTGCCAACAGTTAAAAACGTATATCGATATTTTGCCGCTCGAAAAATGAGAGTACACGCGTCAAATAACCGAAGGCGGTGCCCGTAGCCAAAACGCGGCGCCAGAGCTCCCCGCCCATTTGCAAATGCGTAATACCCCTTACCCGTAAAGGGAACAACTGTAACGCGTGGGCGGAAGCAGGGTGCCAGGCGCGAGGTAAAACTCGGCTGAGCAAAATAGTATGGAGCCGCAAAGACATACTTAATACGGGCAGAAGATCGCTGAATAATAATGGCGTGGGGGGTGCGTAGAAGAGCTACGTTCATATAAACACGCAAGGCGTTAGCGTAATCCGTAGAAAAGCAGGTATTTAGCGGCATATAGATCCCATTCAGTACTTAAACGGCGGGTGCGATCTCACGAAATTAAATGCGCAGCGACCTTCTCGCCCAGCGTACGGCGCGATTGCGCAGGAATAAGAGCTAGTCAGCGCCGCAATGAGAGGCGGGGGCGTTTTGGCGGCTTTACGTACGTGCTTGTTAGCGAATATCGTCCGGCGCGGCCGCGGGAGCGTTTTCGGGCTGTTTTAGAAACCGCAACAATACGTGTTGTAAAATAAATCTCCGGCAGCTCAAGCGTCTTATGCAGGACGCGAGGCGCGAAGCGAAACGTATAAAGCGCTAGGGAGCTAAACAACCAAAAACAGCGTAAAAACGTAAGCGTATAGAGTAGGAGGGCACCTCGTTTAAAAAAAAGGGGGGGTAGGGTCGTAAGGCGGTTGTTGCCATTAATTCTCATGCGTAAGTATTAGCAGTGGGCTAGTGCGGATACGCAAGCGGTGGTTAGCTCGGACCCGCCCGCTACCGCGCGTGTGAATGACGCACAAGTTCGTAACAGTGCGCCCAGCTTTGTATAGACGTGTTGGTAGAAGCAAAACATCCGAGAGCGGTGTAGCAAAGGGGACATACCGCGCTCGCGATGCTGGGTGCAGGCGTGCACGCCGGCACGGTTGGTAACTGGCAATCGACGTTTCAAAGGAGCGCAAAAGGTTGCGTATAGCAGACATCTGACGGTAACGCCGAGCGCTGAGAATGCGCTCATCCGTAGTGTGGGGTGTCGGTCGTCAGCCGTATTGCAGGGCGGAGGCGTGAACTAATGTTCCCAATTCAATACACTGCGCTTAACAAGCGGCGCACAATTTAGTATGCTAAAACGATAATAGCAACGAAAAAAAGCAAAAACGCAAAACTTTCAACGAACGCAAAACCGAGCGTTGTATAGTTAAATAGCGTTTCTTCAAGGTCCGGCGCATACGAGATACCGCGGATTAAAGATGCAAAGATAAGTCCAGTAGCGACGGCGCAACCGGCAATGGGCATGAAGACGAAACCGAGGGCTAAAATTTTAGCGGCTTTAACGAATAGCATCTAAACGCAAAAACGAAGATGAAGCAGGTGCTGGGCGATGGGCGCAGTCGTAAAGTATTGGTTAAAGAATGCCAGTTCGGGGGCAAACGTAACGTATGCGCCAGTAATGCTCAGAGCAATAAAAATAAAAAAGAAGCTATTAAAGTATAGGTACTGCCGAATAGCCGTAGAGGTGTACGTAAAGTACGTATAGCTAACGTCGCGCGTTGTTCATATAACGCGAAGCAACGTAACGAGAAATAGCAAAACAAAGAAAAGGGTCCACGCTTGCATAAAAACAAACAGGAGTATCGCCGCGGCATACGGGCCATCTGCGCGGTATCAAAAAATAGTGGGTGTATGGTGATAAGACTGGTGATCGCGGGCTGCAATCCCCCACCCCCACCGGGCGGGTTCGTGACTAAATTGTATCATATCCGCCGGGCGTGCGTGGGCATATCAGGAAACATCAGCAAAAAACGCTCACAACGCCGACAACCACTGCCAGAAATGAGCATATGCAAGGAGGACAAGTACAAGCAGAACAAAGAAAAAAATACGGCGTCATGAGCTGAACGGCAAACTAGCGTGAGCTATATTCAAAATAACAAGGGCCGCGCAACCCAATAACGCCTGCCCCCAGAAGAAGAGTGCTGTGAAAGAATATCATCACTGGTACATAAAGGCCGCACGATACGTAATCTCGTAATAAAACGGCACAATTACAAAAAGCGCCGCCGCACCTATACATGCAATAAAGTACGCGTCAATTAGCCAAAATGATTTATATCAAGAATACCAAACACGGCGGTCGCGCCCCGTATAAGCGCCGTAGCGAGATGTAATAAGATTCTCACCTATTCACGCAAAACCAAACATAAAAAGCAGTCAAGTTTGCCAGAGCGATCATTCTACCGGCTCAAAAATAGGCTCATCGTCAATTAAAATAGCGTCTAATAGGAGCAGCGCTGCGAGGGCAGCCAGCATGCGCTCGCCCTGGTAGGCGCGAGGCGCGCGCGGTAGCCGCACACGGGAGGTGCGCGTGGGGAGTAGTGTTAAAAATTGTGCGGACAGGTAGTTGTAATATAACACTAACACGCATGTATGTTTTAATATTATTAATCATAACTTACAAACCTACGGCTACTAAAGTTACCAAAAAGACGACTACCGCGAAAACTCAGTTTAAGCGCTTACGAACCACAATTAAAATAGATGGAGCCATGCTGTAATAGGTTAATATTTTAAATGTTTGTTTTCAGACATAATGATCCATACTAAAAATAGGAAAGATATAAGAGCCTACCTGAGCCGTTAATACTGATAATCCCCAAACCTACGCGGCGGCATAGGTAGGCGCGAGCTCGGCGTGTGAGGCGAATATCTTGCGCCTTAGAGCAGAAAAAAATGCGTCGTTCTTGCGAATGCAGCCGCGTATCCACGTAAACTGAGAGCATAGGATTCGAACCTATACTCACGGAAGCCAAAACCCCGCGCTTTACCGTTTAAGCTAGCTCTCAATGATTGTTTGGCGAGCGATATAAAGATACCAGGATCGTTCAGCAAAGCTGGTCGTTTGCAGCTGCGCGAGGCGAGCCAAGCGACTTACAGAGGCGCGGCGGTGAGTACAAATTCGGCGCATATACAAAAATCAATCTCGTTGCATTACAGTAATAACGACACGATGACAATAAAGGACAGGGCCGCAAGATTGATATTTAAAAACTTAATTCACCCCAATTTTGTCAGGTAGTCGTATCGGTAGCGGGGCGTACCCCCCCGCACTAGAATAAGGAGGGCAATACAAGCCATAAACTTAACATTAAATACAACAGCTACGTTGGGTAGCAGAGGATGCAGGAAGGCGGCAAGGGGGGTGGCTATCATAATGAGATAAAGATCCAACATTTATAATTATCAGCTTGCATGCGATACGTGCGTTAAATGCCCGGCGTTGGCCGCCACGCGCAAGCTAAATTTAGAGAGGCCTCAGCGGCGGTGGACGTTGTGGGGGCGGGAAAGAACTAGGCAACGGTTACGAATTTTAGCACGCGGCCGGCGCTGGATCCGGGCACGCGAGGTGCTGTGTAGGAGGAGGCTCGACGTCGTAAGATACCGCGACGTATAAAACCAGGTCAACGAACGGGTACGCAACTCGCTTATAAAAAATAATTTACGATTGCGCATATCGCGCGCATAGTGGGCGCGCTGGCGAGTCACTAGCGATCGACGTCACCAAATACAATATCTAACGAACCGAGCACAGTAACTAAGTCAGCAAACAGGTGTCCCTGAACCATATGTGACATTAAATGCATATGATGATAAGCGGGGGTGCGGATCTTGCACCTAAAGGGGATCTCGCTGCCGTCGCTAAAGAGGCCGGTTCCAAACTCGCCCTTAGGAGCCTCGACCGCGCGGTAGGCAAACCCCCGCCGGGGGCGAATTCCGGCGGTATAGGACTTGAAATGCTCGATAAGAGCTTCCATTGTCGTGGCTTTAGTAGACATGGCTGTCGTCGAGTGGGCGGCATGAGTAAGAAATAAGTCTGGGGAGCGCTGCAACGAAACAAGAACTTGAAAAATTAGCGCAACACTTTCAAACATCTCGCGGATGCGTATCAAAAAACGGTCATACGCGTCACCTCGTCGCCCAAGGTATGATGTTAACGAGAGAAATCAGTAGTAGGCGTATGTTTCGGAATGGAGCGCGCGCATGTCTAACTCCAGACCAGCGCTGCGCGCCACCGGCCCCGTCGCCGCATAACTAAGGGCGTCTTGGTACGTTATACTCCCTACACCAACTAGGCGAGATTTCCAAATTTTGTTAGTTCCGAGGGCGGCGTATATCTCTGTCAAAGACTTAAAACAGTCGCGCGCAAAGTGAGAGATATCTAAAAATAACTGGGCATTGAGGCCCGCGAGGCTGATAGTATTGGGGCGGTAAAATGCAGCATGCATACGGGCACCCGAGACGCGCTCATAAAACTCCATCAGACGTTCCCGCTCCTCGAAAGCCCAAAAAACGGGGGCCATATTTCCTACATCTAAGGAGTGGGTTGAAATAGCCAGCAAGTGGTTAAGCAGGCGTGTCAGCTCGTCAAATAAAACCCGAACGCGGGCGTGCAGTGACGTGTAATGGGAGGTGCCGAGCAGCGCTTCTGTTGCTAGGCAAAAGCTGTGCTCTTGTGTCATCATCGAGACATAGTCAAGGCGATCGAAGTAAGGCAGAGCCTTAAGGTACGAGCGTTGTTCAATTAGTTTTTCAGTTCCGCGGTGCAGAAAACCAATATGCGGGTCAGCTCGCTCGACCAGTTCGCCGCTCAATTGCACGACGAGCCGCAAAACCCCGTGTGAGGCGGGATGTTGCGGACCAAAATTCAAGATAAAACCCTTAATACGTTTGGCAGCTGCGTGTTTTGACGCGCGGGGCGTCTCTCAAAAATTAAAAATAGTGGAGCGCATTAAAACACTTAAACGAGGTACTTTCAATTCAGGGGGCGCAACAAAGGGGCCGCCGCACGCCAGGCAAGGATGTGGGCGGTATCCGAGATCGGGGGGTGCGTTACGTAGCCACGGTAGGAGCGTCAGGTGGGGCGGGGGGCGGCGGGCGTCGCATCACGCGTTCGCATGCGCGACGCGGCCGCGATACGGCGCGTGAGGCGCACTTGCGGAACGCGGGGGGCGGCGGGGCGGTAGGGCAACGCGCTTCGGATAGCCAAACGGCGCCGTGCCAAGTAACGCGCAAGACCGGGGGTAAAGCGGAGACGCGCAGGGATGTCGCGCGCGGGACGATAAGGTAAGGCCAGCCGGGCACGAGATTTGCGCATCAATCACACCTGTGCGAATACGGCGGCAAGCGGATTCAGCAACGTAGGGGTTGGCGGAATGTGCACGCTTTCGCGGGAAGGGGGGTATACGCTCGCCACGCGCATTGGGCGAGCTGCACCATACAGCAGACGGGAGCCTTGAGTAGTAGACATCTAAACACTAAAACCAAACAAGGGTTGTGCGCGGATCAATTAAGCGAACCTCGGACGTACGCCGGCGGCGGTATTGGACACGAGCTTGCGGCGCCGATCGCACTAACTTGCGTAGGGGGGATACAACGCGCCGCGTTGTGCGCGCGTTGGGGCGCGTTTTCTGACCACGAGTTGGGTAGTGTTGCAGAAAACGAACACTGCGGACCGCCCCCAACAAAAAAAAGAAATAGTGCGCCAAGTAATGCAACCTTGTCGATGTCGCACGTGTGTAAGTCAGCGCAGAGAGGGTGGCATTTAGGGCAAAGTACGCGCGCGGTTGCGGCAGCCGGGCCCCGTCTGCCCGTAGAGGCGCGACGCGCACACGAGATGCCAGCTCCGCACACGGACGACCGTGTCATCGAATTGTCGTAAATCATAGTTGGCGAAATTTGTAGTCTAGTTGCATTATCGCGATCGTTTATTTTTAAACCGCGGGCTACGTCGCGTCGTCACAAACTGAGCCGCTGGTCGACCCGCATGTCAACTGGTGAAATCGCGCATACGCCAGGTGCGGCCGTTATGCACGAAAGTAGGTGGGAGCGCGGGGTGACCCGTCACGGCCGCGCGCCGCGTTGCGTAGATAGTTAGGCGGCGAAAGGGGAGCCCCCACTGCGCTGCTAAGAAGAGATTACGGTAGTAAGGATTTGCGTACACATACATAATATTACGTTAGCGGGGGCGAGCAGGCGTACCCCAAGGTGTACGCGGCAGGCGTAACGTTTTTGTACGACCCCCGTTAGGGTGGTCAACAGCATTCATCGCCACACCGCGCACACAGGGTGCGCGACCTGCCAAGTACGCGCGCCCAGCGCCGCGGCGGGGGCGCGTCGGGGGGCGCACGCGGCGCGGAGCCGGCAAAGCGGCATTTCATATAAATAAAAATTTATACGCACCAGACGGGCAGCGCACTAGAGCGCGGGGGAATTCACGCATAACCAGTACCAGTTGGGCGCGCGAGCCGCGCGCCAAAGCGATCGCCGCAACGGCGCAAAGGCGCGCTGAGCGTTTAAACGAGCCCAGCAGGCGAGGGGCTAACTCAAGTACAAGAGCAATTGGGACGGCAGCACCAAGCGGGGCGGGGGCGGCGTAACCGGCGCCCGTTATTAAAACGTAACCGCGCACGCGCGTTGTCGCAACAGCGGGCGCACGTAAATTATATAAGGGAGTCGATCGGCGGCGGGGGCCGGGGCGCGATATCTTAGTAAGACGACCTCGTAAGGCGGAACGGCGCTTAAGTGCAAAGGGCATTGATAAGTAAGCGGGCAAACGTCTGCCCAAAGCTAGTGCGATACGACGCCACAATAGCCAACAGCGAGCGTAACGCCCCAACTGCCGCAACATCGTTAACACAAACTGCGCGAGGAAAGAGCAGGGCGCGCGTAGTAAAAACACTCGCCAACAACGTTGCGCGGCGCGCGCGGCGCGCACGGCGGGGGCGGCGCCGCACCCGCGTAAAAAACAAATTATAAGCGCAAGACGAGCTTAACGTTAGACATGGTAGCGACCGTATCACGCTGAGCGCGCGCTGGGGTTTGTTAGGACGAAACCAACCTTACCCTGCAATTGCAATAGCCCATATATGAGCGCCTCTGCCGATGGCGGGCAGCCGGGGACGTATACATCAACAGGCAAGATACGATCGCAGCCCCGTACGACGGCGTACGAGTAGTGATAGTAGCCACCCCCGTTTGCGCAGCTCCCCATAGATAAAATTCAACGGGGGTCGGGCATCTGCTCGTAAAGGCGCCTAAGTATGGGAGCCATCTTGTTAGTTAGCGTCCCAGCCACGAGGATTACGTCCGAGTGGCGCGGGGACGCGCGAAAAATTGTACCAAAGCGGTCCATATCATACCGACTCATCGCGGCATGCATCATCTCTACTGCACAGCAAGCCAACCCGAACGTAAGCGGCCATATTGATCCGCCGCGCGCTCAAGCAATTAGAGTCGTAAGCTTAGTATTAATTCAGTCCAGTTGCATCTAAACGCGAAAGCGGCGACGAACATATGTTTTAGCTTCTGGCGGGCGCGATACGCCATATACAGAACGCCGCTTAGACTTGGGGACCATAGACGCAAAATCATAAACGCCACGAATAGCCGTATACCCAATCCCGGGCAGATCATTTGCGCGGCCCCCGTGCACTAACACACGATTGTATTTAGCACATCACATACCACTACCAGGCAAACGGACAGTAACAAAGTAAGAGGGCGCCAGGCGTACCTTCGCAACGTGGCGCGTAGCGGAGTTAGGTTTTTTGGGGGACCGCGTAACAACTCTCGTCACGACGCCCCGCCGCTGCGGGTTGCCCCTAAGGCGGGGAGTGCGAGTACGCGTGGCGCGGGGTGTGCGGGGTGTGCGGGGTTTAAAAGCAAGCTGCGTCAAAGTCATGCGTACACGGTTTTTAATACGTAACGTATTGCCACGTCACCCCCAGGTACACGAGCAACAATACGTGGGCACTAAACAATAAGAGCTCAAAACGTGTTAAATCTGCGGGCGCGGGTGCGTGCGACGAGGGCAGAGCACCGAATAACGCGTTACTGAATGATCGGAAAAAAAATGTAGGAACTAGGAAATAGAGGAAGAAGATAAAGAAACACGCAAGGGCCATGTGAAGTTCAAACAAGGCGTAAAAAAAAAGGACTTCTGCGATAAAAAATAGCGTTCCCGGGATACCCAAAAAAATCAAAAGGTTAGCCAGCGTCACAAGAAACAACTTGGGCGTGAGCCAGCACACGCCGCTCAACTCAGTTAGTAGACGTGTTTTAAAACGGCGTGTGAGCGCGTCAACGAGAAGAAACGAGTTAGTCGATAATATAGCGTGAGCTGTTAGCATAGCGACGCCCGCCCAGAAAAATAGAGCTTTTGCTGACATTATAGCTAGCGTTAGTCAGTGCATCTCGATAACGGTGGCGTACGCTACGATTTTTTTTAGATCTGTTTGGTAAAAAATTTTAAAAGCGGCGTCAACCAAACCAAAGCTCAGCAAGGGGTACGCAAGTAGTGAGGGCGCATCGCAGCCCACGGCTAACAGCAACTTAAAAAAGCCAAAAAACGCGAACTTAACCAGCACTCCACTTAAAAAAATGGAAAAGTTCGTGGAAGCCTCGACGTGGGCTCGGGGTAATCAGCCATAAAAGGGTCAGATAGGAAATTTCACACCGAACCCAAAAAGTAATAGCCAAAAAGCAATCCGGCTGTCTCATACCGTATAAGAGAAGTTTGACCACTGCGAAAATGCCGCCGTATTGGTCAATAAAAACATATACATAAAAAAAAATAAAAGGGCAAGGGCGCCCAACTGGGTTCAGAAAAACATCAAGTATGCCGCTTCGACGCAACGGCGAGTCTTCGCGAATTTATACAAAATAATAAAGGAAGGTATTAGTAATAGCTCGTAGGCTATAAAAAAAATAGGGGCGCTGTCAGTCTGCAGTAATAGGAGACCGGCGCCGGCGATAAGAGCTAAGTATGCAAGGAAAGCTAGGTTCTCCGCCGTGCGATATGCAAAAACAAACACAAAAGAGGTCGTTGTTACGAAACCAAATATATACAGGTACGGGAAGCTGATAAGAGCGCCCGCCACGTCGGACGAGAGAGAGGTGTAGGCCCCGTGTGCAGCGCCTCATGCAAAAAGAAGCGCCAGCGCACCCGCGTAATAAGCAAAGAATAGGCGCATCAGGAGCTGCGCGCCGCGGCGTGCTGTAGCCGATCATTGGACACCGACATAGAATAACGATACCGCCGCCAAGAGTAGGTAGTAATAGGCTGCAATGATAATATCCATAAATAAGTAGTGCCGGCGTAACTGACGCGAAAAAAAGGAGGCGGCCCTGGAGGCGATGCCGCAATTGTTTAAAAAAATAAAGAGCCCTGCCCCGGCGCAGGTTACGAAATTCTAAAAAAATAAAACCTGCCGGATAGCGTAGACCAACCGACTTAACGCGGCCTTTGCCGCGTCCCATACGCGACCCGTGCGGTTTAAGCGTAAGCGGCGCCCATAAACCAAGCTGTCACCAGAGACGGCGGCGGGTTCGCTCCGCGCGTCGGGCCGCGCGACGTAGTAGAATTACAAATTTAGCGAGGGCGGTTCGGTTAAGAAAAAGATAGAGCGTGCTGAAGCAGCCGTAGGTCCCGAACTGCAAGGTAGGACAACGCGGTATCCGGGGAGCTTTGTTGTAGAAGGGACGTGTACGTGGGATGGCAGTAGGAATACGTAGCATAAAAACACTTTACAAAAGGTTTAACATCAGCAACAAGCTATCTTCAAATGCAAACGGAAGCGTACACAAAAAGACCGCCAAAACGGCCGCCGCCGCGCGGGGCGGGACAGGAAGCCCCGCGCGTTGAACAACCCCGCTAACACCATAAACATAACGAACATGTTTAATGTAAAACCAGAGAGATATCATCAGCATAGCAGCAAAGTAAGCGACGAGACCGGGAGGATTAGTAGCCACAAACACGTGTGCAAAAACAAGAAGTTTGGTGAAGAAGCCTGCCAGCGGCGGTACACCAGCGGCGGATAGCAGAGCTATTAAAAATAACGGTGCCAGCGCGCGGGCACGCGAGACTCGTACAAGCGACGCTAGCGAGGCACCAGCTCCAACAAAGATGGTGTGTATAAATAATCAGAGCGAGCAGTTGTAAATTCACAAGTACAACGCGATGCTGGCGTGAGTGAGTAAGGCAGTATCATAAATCAAAGATACACGAGCGAACGCGCGCGGGCGTTGCGTTTGCTCACCGTTTTGATAGCGCGGGCACTGGGGCGCGGGCGTGCGGTTACGGAGCGGCGTTTGGGTACCGCCACTAGAAAGGAACGTGGGACTGGCTCGTCAAATATAAAAATAAAACCAAGCACGCGTTAAGTAGACTACTGACAGCGAGGAATGTGCGAGTGTGCGCCACCTCATTAAAAATAGTAAATAAGACTGCGAATCCCGCCACTGCCGCACCAGCCGATAGTGCCGACGCCGGCAATAGCAAGTTCGGTATAAGATTAAAGAACAAAAAGCACAGGTTCGTCAAGTAATACAGGAGGGCATAAAGAGAAAGGAAGGGTAGAGTCAAGCCGCGAAAGAAGTTTATTTTTCAAAGAAAAAGTGGCGGGAAGCCGGCCTTAATGAAGAAACCCGACATTAGCAGCAACGGCGCCGATGCCACCAGAAGCGGGCGACCGGCGCCCAGTTCCAGGAGCAGGGCTGCAGCTCCACCAAACAGCAGAAGTGAGGATAGTAGAGATACTCAGAAAATTACCGTTAGCGAGGACAGAGCTCAGTAAGAAGCTGGGGCGCTAACCGGCGCAAGTCGGGGCTCCAGCATCAGAACCATAAGTATAAAGGCTGCCATAGCAGATAGTTCAACAATAAAAAACGACGTTAATAGCGTCCGGCTCGCAAGTAACGCAGCACCCAATAAGGCGACCGCAGCAGCCAGTTCCGATACCGCCGCGCCAACAGTGGCGCCGAGTGCTAGCGCTGCGGATGCAACGATAGCATATACAACCAAACCTGCAACAAATGCGGGGGAGACGAGTACACTGCTATTGAAAGCTGCCACGATTGGGGCATGCGTAACAAGTAAGATAGTTGCTAATATGGAGGGTACCGCCAGCGCAACGCGCGCCTTAATCGGTAGAAGTGTTAGCAAAATAAGCAGGTAAAAGCTTACAAACGCCATACCATTAAATAGAAAAATTCAAGATAATCCTAGCATAGCTAATTATAAAAAAAATCAGCAGTAAAAACAGTACGTGGCCTCCGCCAAAGGGTGCAACATTACAAACAATAGCGAAGTCTAACATACGTTACGCGAGACGCCCCAAACGCGTACTCTGTCCCCGAGCGGGTACCCAGCATTTGGGAGGCGCGTCGTAGGCGGCACGACGTGACGCCAGCATTATATCGGTACGAAACGCAGGATCAGCGCCGCATTGCCATGGGGGCAATAGATAGGGTTAGTTGCGTGTTACGCCGTGATCGAGGTGTGCGCCTTTTCAAATATCAGGTTAATAGGAATCGAACCTATATTTTTAAGGTGAAAACTTAACGTCCTAACCATTAGACGATAACCCGCTTCTATAGTTGGTACGAGAGGGGCCGTCAATGGAGGGTATCCACTGTCGCCGAATATTGTATTTCGCGTAGACCCGCACTCGGGAAAGCTTTTAGGCCCGGTTGTGAATTATCACCAAACATAAGTAACAGGTTACGGGTATCGTTTTTTTGCGAAAAGGCTATTCCGGACATCTCCGCCGCCTCCCGCTCCAGTCAATTGGCGCTAGCGTAAAGAGATGCAATTGAGGGTAGCACGCCCCCGATAGGGGTTGTGAAAATTAACACACGTTTATTATCGGCAAATAAATTAAACAAAAGTCCAGCGCGGCTGTACGGTATAAAAGCGATATCCACTAATTGTACCGATGTGGCCAGTGAACTTAAGCGAGTGTGCAACGCCGCTATCATCATGTATGCCGAGCATATTACAACCCCCTGTTCTCGAGCATGTTTGCCGTTTAGGGTTACGTTAATGCTAGGTCGTATTCAGTTAAGCATAAGCGCCTCTTTCACTGTTTTAAGGAAGAATCGAACTTCCGACATCTTGGTTTTCAGCCAAGCGCTCTACCCCTGAGCTATTAAAACGTATTATATATAGTATTATATATAGTATTATATATAGTATTATATATAGTATTATATATAGTATTATATATAGTATTATATATAGTAT
>Ga0307948_1001490_pt1 | contig 16658 bp, 12 predicted proteins | sample OrgLakmetagen280_FD_201824 | JGI IMG/M metagenome (GOLD analysis project Ga0307948, IMG submission 201824) | Saline water microbial communities from Organic Lake, Antarctica - #280 | ecosystem: Environmental > Aquatic > Non-marine Saline and Alkaline > Saline | place: Antarctica: Organic Lake...
GCATGTGTGTGTGTGTGCCATGGTCGCGAGCCAGCTCGTTGTGCTTCAAGTACTGCCAGGCTACAAACTGGGATGGCTGTGTGTGCATGAGTGTGTGTGTGCGTGTGTGTGTGTGCATGTGTGTGTGTGCATGTGTGTGTGTGTGCCATGGTCGCGAGCCAGCTCGTTGTGCTTCAAGTACTGCCAGGCTACAAACTGGGAGGGCTGTGCGTGCATGAGTGTGTGTGTGTGTATGTGTGTGTGTGTGCATGAGTGTGTGTGTTTGCACACATCCAATCGTGTCAGTACACGTTACCAAGAAAAAACCTAGGCTGACAATGGCATCTGCATGATAACCCTCTTTTGCATGAACCTGTGGGCTCGTGCAAACATAAAATTCTCTACACGCTGTATGCCCCGTGTTAAAGGCACCCACAGGTGCAAATCTCTCAAAGAACGTGTGCAAGTGCAAACATGCCACAGGGGTGGTGGTCAGGTGCTCAGGTGCACAGTTACCAGCCCAAATTAAAAAATATACATGAATAGATGAATAAGGTTAGCCAGAACCGTATATATATACACGCCGTATATACGGTCTTTACTGCAGGGATTATCCGCAATGTACGGTTTATATATAAATACGGTGTATATGAATAAAATCGATGTATACGTATATATACACACAGTTCTGGCCAACTCTACACTTTAACTCTGCAGCGCTCACATGTGTTAGAAGGCTGGCACGGTTTGCGTGGACAGCATGCTTTGCACGCATGTGCCATGGAGATAGTGCGTTGTTTGAAGCACGCATGTAACACCCACCGGCCGAAAGGAAGGCATGACCCCAGCAGCACCCGCATGCGCATGGCTGGTGCGCTCAGAGCTGAGGCCATTGGCACCCCTGCTCCCCCCTGTGATGTAAGGCAGTGGGGTAGTGGACAAATGAGAACTGAGTAAATACTTAGAGGCTTCGGGATTTAGGTTTCGGTTATCCCCTAACAACAGGGGAATATGTACTTGAGTCAAGTGCCTTTATTTTCCTTAATGAATGTGGGGAGTGGTTTTCACTGCCTGCGTAGTTTCTCTTTTATTTTGTGTCATGTGACGTCGTTCAATGCTGTTTTCTGTACAAGGCAGCAAAGCCACAGTGTGTAACCAGGGTTGGACAGGACAAAACATCCATAAGTAGGGTTGGCCAGACCCATATATATATATATATATATATATATATATATATATATACGGTTTATATACGGTTCTTTTGGCAGGGAAATCATAAAAAACACGGTCATATACGGTGTATATATACGGTCCTGGCCAACCCTACATACATATAATACATATTTGCGGTATACATGTGTAAATAACACAATGTTTTCAGCCAGGTAAATTTCCATGTATATGGCCTTATACGGTATCTGTATGTGTGCACAGCTCTGGCCAACCCTATATGGAACATGTAAACCCTACCCCTAGAGCACCACCTGGGTCTATTAAGTCGATGCAATGGTTTGTTTGCAGCCAATGCAGTGGTTCGTTTGTTCATGGCCAATGCAGTGGCTTGTTTGGAGCACCACCTGGGCCAATTGAGCCAATGCAGTGGCTCCCTGGCTGGGGGGGTGTAGCTAGCTTGCTTGTAGCTAGCTAGCGTGCTTAGCTTAGCTGGTAGAATGCATGCACCCGATGCTGTGAACCAATGCTGCTCCCTGACTGGGGGGGTGTAGCTAGCTTGCTTGTTGCTAGCGAGCGTAGCTTAGCTGGTAGAATGCATGAAGTGTGCACTCATGGGAGACTCAGCGCTGGCACTTGCCATGTTTTAGTCCAAACTGTAGCGCTGTAATTCATTGCGCTGCCTCACCTGGAGGTCGGCGGGGAACAAATGTGAGGGCACGTCTGGAAGAGCTGCTGGCAAGGGGCGCTCGTACTGCGTGTGTGTCTGCATGTGTATGCGAAAGTGTGTTAATGAGTTTGTGCATGTGTGCTTGTATGAGTGCGTACATGTGTGCGCATCCGGTTTCATGTATTGCCTGTGCATGAGCATATTTACGTGCAGACACATGCTAATACATGTTGTGCATTCCCCAAGCATGCATACCTGCTGGCTCATCCTTATGCTGCATTCCATCTCCAGAGTTCGCCTGCGTGGGGCTAGATATTGCTGGTTTCCCCTCCTCGTTTGGAATACAAATGGGTGTCTTGTCAGTCAGGCATAATGGCTGTCATTCACCTTGTTTCGAGCCATGATGCCGGGCACATCCTGGATCTGCTTCTGATGGTCTTGCGATTGTAATGCCTCAAACCGCTGGACCACACCCTTTGCAAACTCCGCTCGCTCACTTTCATTTTCTTCCTCCTCCTCTAGAAATAAGCCAGATGAACCAGATTCATACTGAGAGGAGGAGGAAGGAGAGGAGGAGGAGGAGCCACGAGATGCGGCCATCATGTCTGAGTCTTGAGATGGCATCATGTCAGGGTTGATTAAGGATTAATTCATTCGTGATTACTGGGTGGCAGTCAAACGTTCCAATTAGATAATTAAAGACTGGGAAAGCTTCAGTTGAAGGGGGGGTTGGAGAAATTTCCAGCAGAATCCGGGCACTCGATTCGCTGTGACCCCTCAGAGTGAGTCCTTCCAACATGTTCCGATAAGTTAGTATACCTAAATCAAACTATCGGAACGTAAATAAACACAAACTTTTAGAACATGAACTTTATAAAATGAAAAACGTTAATAAACATGACGGGCAATACCGTAAGATCCTCCACCACAGTTGGTGAGGGAGAAGAACTGTGCACGAGGCTGCAGCGGCGGAGGAGTGCAGTAGCCGCAGACCCCCTTCATGCTCCTGTCTGTCCTGTCAGATTGCCGAGGGTGGCATGCTGGCAGAACAGAGCTTCTGGGCGCTTCAGCTGGGCCCCTGGTCATGCAGGGGGTCATCCACAGCATCAACCAGCAAGCTGGTGTCACGGGGTGAGTCATAACAGAGAGGCTGCTACATCGGAAGGGTTTGCACGTGCGGAAAGGAAACAGAGCTGTCCTTTCTTATTACAAAAAAACAATTTGCAGAAAACGTCAGCTGCTGCAGATTCGCAGATTCCAATGCATACAGAGTGTCCCAGAGTGTCATATGCACAATTGAGAGAGCACTAGGCACCACGGCTGCATTGTTCAACCTGGTTATCACTAAAGTTACATCATTAAATATGCCTCAAAGGGCATCTCAGCGGAAGCTTGGCAAAAGTCAACCTGGTGGTTATACTCTCACATGGAGAGACTAATGATAAGTGCCCTGTCTTTGCTGTAGGCCAGCAGCCTACCCCGGCAAAACCCCCAGGAACCTGGACCTCATGGGCACCTTACCAGCTCAAGCTTTCAGGTTGCTCTTGTACCTGGCTGCCAAGGAGGCTGAAGGTGGCGCGAGAACCTTCACCCACTTTTGTGGGTTATTGTGAGGGGTGGGCAGACGAACATGCACTCTGACTCCCAGGTAATTTCAGGGGTGACAATGTATAAGCAATTGCATTTAGAGGGTAACTCGTTTTACATTTCTGTTGCGCTCCTTACCGGAGCAGATCATGATTTTATTTTGCATTTAACATGTATGCCTGTTTATGATGATCAAATGTCTTTACACTCCAGCCTTATCCTGTTCATTCTCCCTTCTGTGTGACCCCATGCCACTGTCTGTGTGACTGGTGACATTTTATGCGACGCACAAATAGGCGAAACCCATTTGTGCCCAGAACATAAGCACTCTCAATTGCGTGTGTGAGAGAGAGAAAAAAAAGTGTTGTGGGGTGTGGGTGTGGGAGTTTGTGTACGTGTGCGTGCGTGTGTGTGTGTGTGTGCGCTTGCACGTCTGCGTGCGCGTGTGTCTGCATGTGTGTGTCTGTGTGTGTGTAAGGTGTGTGTGTTGTGTATGTCTGTTGTGAGAGCGTGTGCGTGGGGGGCCTCCACTCACGTCAGTCAACGCTCATCTGGCGCTCGTCTGTTGCGCCAGTTTCATTCCATTCAATGTACAAAATCCATCGCAACTCGAATTTTGTAAATCCATGCACCTAGTCTTGAGCTTGCATGGCAGTGCCGTGTGAGAAGTTTCCACTCCGGCCTCCTCCTGGCCCCGGAATTGGCAAGCGCACTCAGGAAAGTTCGCTGAACAATCCTGGACCATCGATTGCTGCCTTGGTGGCCCTGGTGGCCTGGCATAGAAAGACAGCTGCTGAAAGCTAAGGAGAAGCTGCCTTTCATCCACTGCACACTGTACTGTAGGCCACTAAAATTTGTTAGCCTCCATGAATGAGTTTTCTCGGCCTGCCTGTCAAGCGTCAGGTCCGGACGTGGGCGACCTGGTCCAGCAAAACCCTCCAAAACTCATTTCCAAAACTTTGTGCCCCCCCCCTCCCAGCGCGCAACCAACCCATCTCCCCACCCCTTGAACTCACAAGGCCCCCTAAATTACATACATTTATTTATAGTTCCTGACGGCTCGGGGCTTAGCCCTTGCGCGCAAGCAAGGGCTGCAACGCGCCACCATGAACTTTTGGTGTGAAAATGGTAAACCTAGGGGCTACGCTCCATGACTAATGTGAAATGGTAAACCTAGGGGTTACGCTCCATGACTAATGTGAAAATGGTAAAAACCTAGGGGCTATGCTCCATGACTAATGTGAAAATGGTAAACCTAGGGGCTACGCTCCATGACTAATGTGAAAATGGTAAACTTAGGGGCTACGCTCCATGACTAAAGTGAAAATGGTAAACCTAGGGGCTACGCTCCATGACTAATGTGAAAATGGTAAAAAACCTAGGGGCTACGCTCCATGACTAATGTGAAAATGGTAAACCTAGGGGCTACGCTCCATGACTAATGTGAAAATGGTAAAAACCTAGGGGCTACGCTGCATGACTAATAAGGCTTCGCCAGATTAGCTTAGTTTGGATTACAAAGGCATTCAACCTGGAATGGCTGCTCAACCTGTGAGAACGAGGTAAACCTCAAAACAAACCAAGTAAAATAAGGGCTGTGACGCAACTGGAAAATGCTAACCTTACAGACACAAGAAGAAGTAGGCAAAAACACATCAAAGTGTAGACGTGACTGATAAGGCTTTGCCAGAAATTGTAAATTGCTTCCATCACTCTTAAGAGGATGATATGAAGGCTGATATTGCTGTATCCTTAGGCTTTGAAGTTGCCTGTGTTGATCTGCCATTTTTTGGAGCTAGGACTCATATGTTTACTCATGAGCTCATGAGCCATGATCAGATGAGATGTTTTAAAAACAAGCCGATGATCTGGATCTTCAACAATGCCACTTTCCTCTTCTGGTACAGGGAAGCATAGAGGTGGCCCAATGCACTGAGGGTCTCGTGCACGGCTACCGTGCGGCTTGCTGCTGTATGGGAGCCAGGTCGTGCGAGTTGTGATTGAAGGTAACTCGCAAGGTCTTTTCTGTTAGTGATCACGCATTATTTACCACATGGCCGTGCTTTGACCAGCCTGGAGGCAGTCGTTTCCATGATCAATAGAGAGCTGAATTACTTTTTGAGGCAGTTGCTTTATGTCCGTGCTGTGCACCGCTCCTCTTTGTAGCAGATGCAAGTGCTGTAGTAGGTGTCATTTTTCACCTAGCTTTGTCCACCCTATCGTGTTTTTGCCTCATTCAGACAGAGAACAAAAAGAGAGTATTTCTGTGCAAGAATGACCCCCAACTTGCTTCATGGCTGTTTTGTGCAGGTCACATGGATTTGCGGCTTGCGTTGTCTGCTGGCTGCGGCTACGTCATGGGCACGAGGGCGGCAGGGCGACAGCTGATGGGCACAAGGGCAGCAGGGTGACAGCTGATGGGCACGAGGGTGACAGCTGATGGGCGACAGGTGATGGGCACGAGGGCGGCAGGGCAACAGCCCTGATACTCCGGTAGGATCCGGAGGTCCACCTGTACGTCCAGGAATGAAGCGTACCTAGCAAGAGGCTTTAGGCAGTGGTCATCAAGCTTTGTATCATTTAGGTGTATGCATTGAGTTGAGCTTGGGTTTGAGACACTGCTCCTTTGAGCAGGCTGAACAACAAAATGCATATGGTCCCATAATTTAGTCCCAACAGCATAATCTTACGGTATCTTTCCAGACATTGCTTTTAAAACTTTGGTCCAGTCGTCCTAAACCTTTCCTTTCTTCTGTATTTATTTGTTATGTTTCCAGGCCGTTTTTTAATCCTAGAAAGATGGTTCTATTTCGCTTGCATCGTGAGATGCATAGGGCTCTGTCATTATTACCAAAGCTGAATACACATACACTTTGAGCTGCATTTCTCAGTCACGTTGTCAGAAAACGTTGCTCAGATATAACGCTCACTGGTTCCGTTTCAGAAGTTGGTGTCGACAAAACAAGCTTTCTTTCTTTCTAGCTGATCCAATGCACGTTGCTATGTTTCTGTCAAATCTCTGCGTTTTGCTCTCAGCCGGGGTTTGACCTACTCTACAATCAAAGCAGCAAGCGCATCCATCTTTACCGCGCACAACATGGCTGGTTTAGATGATGTGACCAGCCACTCCTTTGTTCAAGCGGTTTGATCCTGCGCACAGAGGTCACTTTCCTCTGCTGGAGGCCAATTCAGAATTGCTCCCTTGTCTCTTGACCTTTGTACAATAACAGTCTCTTTCCTGCTTCAGCCGTATGCTAAAGAGAGAGTTGTGTTCTCCAAGGAATAAAAAGAATGGAGAAGGGAAGCACAAACCGGAGAATGCAGAAAGTGAGAACATCTCACTTAATGCTACACTTCAAGAACCTGAGTCCAGGTGTTCCACACTGAACTCATAAGTTCTTTTTAGTAACGCATGATCAGGACAGCTCTATCGTTTTCGTGATTGCCATTCTTGTTTGTTTGAAGATAGTTCTCTTATATGTTTGTGGCTCATTTCTTCTTGTGAGACACCACTGTCCCTATGGGCTGCACTTAAATTTGCACTTCAGCTGCTAAAGCGTTTGGGCGCCACAGGCCCCCCACCGAATTCTTCTTGAATTGCACCCAAATTTGCAGCAGCAGGAGAGGCCATCATGTGAAAGTTTCTGCTCAATAGCAAAATATAATCATATTATTATTATTGTTTGTTGCGCTTTGGGTGGGTAGGTGTCCTAATTTCACCAGCCAATCGCCATCTGCCAGAGTCTCACGCTGTAGGCCATCCTTGTAACCCTTGTAACCCTTGGTGACCTAAATCAATGTGGCACGTTTAGGGTCAGAGGAACGAGGCGTCGAGCCACCTTTGAGGTGGATCCTATTTGATTTCGCATTACCAATTCTTATTTGAGAATACCTAGCAATCCTTGTTCAGACACAGACGTTTGCTCTGAGAAGAAAGTTTGTTGGTTTACAACAACAAGTCAGTGCCCAAGTGGTTAACGCTTTTCGCACAAATGAACACAACTATAATCCAAGCAAAAAGCATCACTACAACGAAACAGAGTATACAAAGAAAGCTAACCCTAAGTCAAAAGCAGGGCCAGCATTGCGTTTACAGCAGGGGCTCCTCACACTTCAAAGGTCCCAAATGACATCATAATTGTTTGCAAATTTTGCCACGTCAATGGAAACGCATACCTGAGCGTACGTTATTATGACTGTCAAATCCCATCCCAAACAAACAGCACAAAGTAGAACAGCTGGAAGTCTGTTAAGTTGAAAGTCTGTGCTAACTGGGATCAGGACCAGCATGCTAAAGTGCAGACTCTCCCACAACCTCACTGTCAACACAGCAGTGACAAACTACAGCAGTAATGCGCTGTAACCCGAATCTGACGCACATCACTCACTGTCAACACAGCAGTGACTAACTACAGCAGTAATGCGCTGTAACCCGAGTCTGACACACATCACTCACTGGATCACACAAACTCTTCTCCCATCGAGCCGGGCATAAGTAAGACTGCCTTAACGAGCCAGCAGCAAGGTGCACGCGTTGGTGGAGGCATGCGGCTGGCAAGCAAGGATCCAAAAATGAAAGCAGTAATAGTATTGGGTACAAACCTTCTGCGCAACTACAAAAATGTACACGCAGCCCCTCATCTGCTCAAGTTACTGAACGCACGTGTATAGGGTTAGCCAAAACCATATATATACGGTGTGTATACGGTTGTTTTGGCAGTGAAATCACCAAATGTATGGTCATATACGGTGTAGATAAAGGGTTCTGGCCAACCCTATACGTGTGCAACTTTACGAAGTAAGGAGCTCATACCGCATCATGACCACATTGATTCGATACCACATCATGACCGCATCATGACCACACCAATTCATGTCAGCATCCGTCGTCAAAAACCCGGTCATCCTTAACTCAATGGCGCTGCTACGGGTACTCCACCGACAACCAAGCTGGCTACACCCCCTCCCGAGAGTAAAGGAACGGCTTCGCCTCGTAAGCTCTCCAGCAGCTCAAACGCAGCGATCTGTAGAGAGGATGGGATAGGGTTTAATGCATGAACTGCCCGCCGCTCGAAAGCAGGCAGAAAGGACGATTAAAAGTAATACATTGCCATTATCCTTACGAGGGTATGTGCTGTATGCATTGTGTGTGCAGTACAAAGCACACCGTGTGTGTGTATGTGTGTGTGTGCGTGTGTGCTTGTGCGTGTGTGTGTGCTTGTGTGCGTGTGTGCGTGTGTGTGTGTGTATGTGTGTGTGTACATCTTCTACACATTGACTTGCCCGTTCTATGGGGCACGCCACACAATCATGCTCATGAAATAAATTCCAATAATTAGGAGCCACCCAAGATTGATGTCACAGCCTCTTCCAATGAGACAATGCACGTACACACCTTATTAAGCCATCCTGCCACTGGATCTGGACAGCATAAGATTAATGTCACAGCCTCTTCCAATGAAACAATGCACGTACACACCTGATCAAAGCCATCCTGCCACTGGATCTGGACAGCATAAGATTAATGTCACAGCCTCTTCCAATGAAACAATGCACGTACACACCTGATCAAAGCCATCCTGCCACTGGATCTGGACAGCATAAGACTGATGTCACAGCCTCTTCCAATGAAACAATGCACGTACACACCTGGTTAAAGCCATCCTGCCACTGGATCTGGACAGCATAAGATTGATGTCACAGTCTCTTCCAATGAAATAATGCACGTACACACCTGGTTAAAGCCATCCTGCCACTGGATCTGGACAGCATAGTTGCCAAGAGGGTTGATGGATTCCGGGGTCACGTCCTCTGGGATGTCCGCAGGGTTTATTGTGCGTGCCCCTGCGTGTTTTGAGTGATTTTGCATGCACTTGCGTGAGTGAGTGCGTCCCAGAGTGCTTGAACGTGAGAGTAAAGGGGCTTCTGTGCCTGTTTGATGAGTACGTTGTGACTGTGTGAGAGTATGTTGTGAGAGTATGTTGTGACTGTGTGAGAGTGCAGACGCCCCTGTGAATAAGACAGTCAGTACATCTACCCAATGTTTAACAAACTCAACCCCTTGCGTGTGAACGACTCAACAGACCCTTGCGTGTGAAATATTTAACAGACCGTTTAAAGGCGTGTGAACAATTCAACAGACCTTTGCGTGTGGAATATTTACCAGACCGTTTAAAGGCGTGTGAACAATTCAACAGACCTTTGCGTGTGAATGATTTAACAGACCGTTTGAAGGCGTGTGAACGATTCAACAGACCTTTGCGTGTGAAATATTTAACAGACCGTTTAAAGGCTTGTGAACAATTCAACAGACCTTTGCGTGTGAAATATTCAACAGACCGTTTGAAGGTGTGTGAACGATGCAACAGACCTTCGCGTGTGAACAATGCAACAGACCATTTAAAGGTGTGTGAACGATGCAACAGACTATTTGAAGGCGTGTGAAATATTTAACAGACCGTTTGAAGGCGTGTGAACGATTCAACAGACCTTCGCGTATGAACGATGCAACAGACCATTTGAAGGTGTGTGAACGATTCAACAGACCTTCGCGTGTGAACGATGCAACAGACCATTTAAAGGCGTGTGAACAATTCAACAGACCTTAGCGTGCGAACTATTCAACAGACCATTTCAGGGCGCTTTGGTCATCAACGCTGTGGAGGATCATTGAAGTTTGACGAGCAGGTAGTCTGTATGATACAATAGTGCTCCTGATTGCTCCCTGCTGCCTGACTTGCTTCGCACAGGCCATCCAACTTTCAGAAACAAAAGCCTTGTTGAAGCAACACCCTTCTTTCTCGTTTCTGTGGTGGGGGAGCTCTACAGTACTCAGCACCAAAAGGATCCTTAACCAATTTTACTTTGGAAAGTGGCGCGTTACCATGATGATCTGTAGTAGTAGCATTTCTTATTCCTTTATCTGAACAGCTGACGACTGTCTTCTGCGAGTTGGAGCAACCGCCTTTGACTCACATATTGCAGCATTGCATATGTTTTGAGTTGGCATGTTCATACGGTATACACAGGTTGTCTTAAACAGTCGTAATCGCACGGCCATACACAGTCGTAATAATCACACAGCCATACACAGTCGTAATAATCACACAGCCATACACAGTCATAATAATCGCACAGCCATACACAGTCATAGTAATCGCACAGCCATACACAGTCATAGTAATCGCACAGCCATACACAGTCATAATAATCGCACAGCCATACACAGTCATATTAATCGCACAGCCATACACAGTCATATTAATCGCACAGCCATACACAGTCATATTAATCGCACAGCCATACACAGTCGTGCTCGCACAGCCATACACAGTTGTGCTTGCACAGCCATACACAGTCGTGCTCGCACAGCCATACACAGTCATAATAATCGCACAGCCATACACAGTTGTGCTCGCACAGCCATACACAGTCGTAATAATCGCACAGCCATACACAGTCGTGCTCGCACAGCCATACACAGTCGTGCTCGCACAGCCATACACAGTTATAATCATCGCACAGCCATACACAGCTCTGGCAGGCCCAAGCACGACACACACCCACCTGTCCATTCGTTGATGGAAGAAGCTGAAGTGTCGTTGCGGCGCAGGGTGGCGGGGGTGAGAGCAAACTCCTCTGAGCCTGGTAACCTGTGTGAGTGTGTGTATTTGTGTGTGTGTGTGTTTGTAGGTGTGTGTGCATGTGTGTGTGTGTGCCTGTTTGTGTGTGTTTGTGTCCAGGAGCGTAAGAGTGTGTGTAACGTGTTTGTGTGTGTGACATGGTACACGTGCTGTGTGTGTTTGTGCTTGACGTACATACGTGTGTGTACGTGTGTACCCGTTTGTGTGCACCTTTGCATTTGTATTCATCACAAGTTTTGCCCAATGCTGTTCATTGCAGTGTGTACGGCAGCGCCAAGCGTTTGGAAGACACACAGTATGGCGTGATGTCCATTGCTGTGTAATGAATGCAGTTCTCAAATGTCCCTCAAGAACAGCTGCTCCTTTAACGTGCAGGTTCTAGGTTTGGGATGCAGCAAGGTGAAACGGAATCACAATTAATTAACGTCCTCAAATCATGTGATTGACATAAGAATACACTGCCTGAAAACAATAGAGTCATTTATCTTAACCGCACTTCTTGGCTGCACGCAGCATACCTGCGCAGACACGGCTCGCACACAGACGTTGCAATTGCGCAGACGTGGCTCCCACACTGACGTTGCATTTGCGCAGACGTGGCTCCCACACAGACCTGACCTTCACACAGACACGGCTTGCACACAGACGTTGCACTTACGCAGACGTGGCTCCCACACAGACGTGACTTTCACACAGACATGGCTCTCACACGGACGTGACTTTCATACAGACGTGGCTTCAACAAAATATAGCTTTCACATGGACGTGACTTTCACACAGACTTAGTTTTCACACAGAGGTGACATTCACACAGACATTTTGTTTTCACACAGACGTGGCATTCACATAGACATGGCTTTCACACGGACGTGACTTTCATACAGACGTGGCTTCAACAAAAGAATGACTTCCACACAGACGTGGCTTCAATAAAAGAGTGACAATTACACAGACGTGACTTTCACACAGACGTGACTTTCACACAGACGTGGCTTCAACATAGTAATGACTTTCTCAAAGACGCGGCTTCAACAAAATAATCACTTTCACACAGACGAGACTTTCACACAGACGCGACTTTCACACAGACGCGACTTTCACACAGACGTGGCTTTTACACACAGAGGCGGCTCAACACATACAGGAGAAACCTACCGTACAATCATGGCATGCTGGCCCTGGTCGTAGGCCACCTTGGGAACCTTACTGGCAGATCCCGTCTGCAGCAGTAAATTGAAACAAAACCCAGTGTATTGAGGTGCTGTACGTCTGCAGTTTTAGGGATAGCTCTCCATCTCTCTAGCCCTCTATCTTTCTCTCTAGGGATAAGTGGTATAGTGTTGGTGGAATTTGGCTGCATTGAGTAGTACGCAGTGTGCATCTGCCCTGTGTATATGTGTGTGTATGTTGCTAAAGGTGATACATCGACAAATTATGTACACACACCTGCACACACAATGTAAACCATGTCAACCTGCAAGCTTCACATATTTGCAGGTGTGTTTTGCATTACCTATGTTTGTAGGTCATAATTGTGTCCCTAGCTCAAAGAGTGCACCAAAAGTTGACATGTTCATTATAAAGAACAGGACACAAGCAATGTGCTCATGTAATTCCCATACTGAACATTTTAACGTACCAAAATATAAATATGCTGTTTGAGTGTACGCTTTCTGACCCCATCCCACATTCCCCATCACACATACAACCACACCTACACCCACACCCACACCCACACCCACATTCACACCCACACCTACACTCACACCCACACCCACACCCACATTCACAATCATGCCCAGCCCCACCCCCACACACTCACCCACACCCACATCCACACCCACACCCACACCCACACCCACACCAACACCCACACCCACACCTACATTCACACTGCCACCTAAAACACACACCCATGCTGTTGCTGGCACCTCATACACCACCCACACCCACACCCAAACAAACGCACACTGCCTCCAGCACCTCACACACACCTGTGCAGAACAAAAGCACACTCCCTCCAGCACTTCACACACCTGCACCTCATACACCTGCACCTCACACACCTGTACAGAACAAATGCACACTACCTACAGCACCTCTCACACCTGTACAGAACAAACGCACACTACCTACAGCACCTCTCACACCTGTACAGACAAATGATACATCACACATTTATGCTCATCAGATGAGAAATCACACACATGTAAGCACCTCACACACCTGTAAGCACACCACACACACACACACACACTCTCACACACACTCACTCACTCACTACCTCCAGCACCTCACACACCTGAACAGAAGGAGGAGCAATGGCATAGGCCGACATGAGTCCAGGCAGGAGATTGTGGTGACGCACACACAGCGTCATGTACAGCTCACAGTACCTGCATGGGAATCGTGTGTGTGTGTGTGTGTGTGTGTGTGTGTGTGTGCGACTGGTGTAAGTGCAATGCTGTGGTGACGCACACACACAGCGTCATGTACAGCTAGCAGTACCTGCATGGAAATCGTGTGTGTGTGTGTGTGTGCGACTGGTGTAAGTGCAATGCTGTGGTGACGCACACACACAGCGTCATGTACAGCTTGCAGTACCTGCATGGAAATCGTGTGTGTGTGTGTGTGTTTGTGTGTGCGACTGGTGTAAGTGCAATGCTGTGGTGACGCACACACACAGCGTCATGTGCGGCTCACATTACCTGAATGGGAATTGTGTGTGTACAACTGAAGTAAATGAGCAGCTGTGGTGGCACAAACACATGCACACACACACTAACACACACAGCGTCATGTAGACCTCACAATGCTTGAGTGTGAATATTGTGTGCATGTGTGTGTGCATGTGTGTGTGTGTGTGACACAACCCACGCAGCAACTGAAGAGCACAGCCTTGCCATTTTTTTGGCTGGGTATTGGCTAACACTCCTTCTCAAATCTTATTTCACCTTTTCACATACACACACACATACACGCACACACACACTCTCACGAATGCACGCACACTCTCACGCATGCATGCACGCACGCACGCACGCACGCACACACACATGCACCCACACCCTTTTATGACAACTGCATGGACGAACTGTCCTTGCTTGTTAAAGCATCACCGTTTTGCACAGAGGTTCTTCACACCCCTCTCGTATTTTTCGACAGCAAGCTTATGGAATTTTCTTGGTGCTTATTGGATTTTTTCTTGGTGAAATTTCTTGGTTCATAAACATCCTCTTGGATACAATGGTGTTTCTGCCCAATCTAGGATTTGCTATTGCAGCTTTCGCAACAATCATAAATTTCATTGGCCAATTCTCCTGCTTAGAAGCTCAGGCTCAAGTGTGCACATACACCTGACAATGTGTTCCTGGACAAACGCTAATGCTTTCAGCACAGCAAAGAGATCCGCATCGTCACACTGTGTTGGTGCCTTTTTAAATTCGTAAAGTCTGTGTAGTACACAATAGACTTTATCTTTTTCTTTCTGAGCTTATGGATTTATTTGTGGCTGGCCGAGACCAGTCAGCAGCTGATCAGCCAAACAACCTGGCTGAATGTCACCCCCCATTGTAACCATTGTAACCACTGTGTACTACACCGACAGGACGTGTACGCAAGGCAAATACACAGACCACACACTTTTGCGTTGATCTGAAGGCTCGTTCCTGGAGGCACGCTCAGTATCCCCAGCACACAATATTAACACTCATGGGGCGGGTTCTAAACTTGGACCCCCCCTTGTGCGTTGATCTGAAGGCTCATTCCCGGAGGCACGCTAAGTATCCCCAGCACACAATACTCTCATGGGCGGGTTCTGAACTCGGACCACACAGTGTGCGTTGGTCTGAAGGCTCGTTCCTGGAAACACGCTAATTATCCTCGTTTGGCACACAATATTCAACACTCATGGGGCGGGTTCTAAACTCGGACCACACAGTGAGCGGTGGCCTTAAGGGTTGTTCCTGGACACACACAAACACACACACACACAGATAACTCACAGCACACAATATTAAACACTCATGGGGCGGGTTCCAAACTCGGACCACACAGTGAGCGGTGGCTTTAAGGGTCGTTCCTGGACACACACACAAACACACACACACACACACACATAACTCACAGCACTCAACAATTACGGTCGTGGGAGCGGAGGGGGTCTGAGCGACCACAGCTGACAGAACGTGCGGCGATTTGAACCCAAATAGTAACTTTGCGCCGGCTGAGACAATTTGCCCCCTCTTGCTTTACATCTCACGCTAGTAGGGTTGGCCAGAACCATATATATATACGGTGTAGGGTTGGCCAGAACCATATATATATATGGTATATATACCGTGTATATACGGTATTCTTGGCAGGAAAATCACCAAATATACGGTCATGCACGGTGTATATGTCCGTTTCTGGCCAACCCTGCACATTAGCTTTGGCGGGGGCTAAGCCCATCAGCAGGATAGCCCAGCAGCCTGACGTATACGGCTGCCAGTCACCCCCTACTGTGTAACTCCTTTGACCATATATGACCATATATGACCATATATGACCATTTACGGCTGCCAGTCACCCCCTACTGTGTAACTCCTTTGACCATATATGACCATATATGACCATTTACGGCTGCCAGTCACCCCCTACGATGTCACTCCTTTGATCTAACTCTTTGTTGGTCTGGATCTGGAGAGCCTGTCCTGAACACTGGCCATTTACATATCATTACACCTGCACACACTTGCACACACACACACACACTTGCACACACTTGCACAAATATCCTCAGCGCACTCCATGTGATAAAAATACCACGAGCTACACACGCGCACACTATGCCACGTTGCTGCTAGATTGGGCACACACACACACACTCACACACGCACACAGACACAGACACACCCACGCACACACATACATACATACATGCATACACACGCACTTACACACACACTCACAAGCACACACTCACGCGGTGTGGAGAGCTTTGTATATCAGCACACATCATCAGCATACATCCTCATCAGCCCACTAACTCATCGTTTGCCCACATTCTCACTGTCCTGCTTTTACTTTTTAAGACGGCTTCCGGGTGCCTCTAGTAAAACACTTTCACTCCACAAACGCACAAGTTGGTTGCCAAATGAGTAGGGTTGGCCAGAACCATATATATATATATATATATATATATATGGTGTGTATACGGTATTTTTGGCAGAGAAATCACCCTATATACGGTCATATACGGTGTATATATACAGTTCTGGCCAACCCTACAAATGAGGAACCTCAACAGAGGTCAGGCATGACTTTTCCTTTTGTACATACACACTATGAAATGATGATACAACATGATACAACATGATGCAATATCAGATACAATATGATACAACATGATACAACATGACACACGATGCTCAAATCAAGAGAACACCTCTGAATCGTGGACCAAAGGTGTTGAGAAACACCGGTGTGTGTGCTTGTGTGTGCGCGTGTACGTACGTGTGTGTATGTGTGTGTGTGTATGTGTGTGTGTATGTGTGTGTGTGTGTGTGTGTGTGTGTGTGTGTGTGTGTGTGTGTGTGTGTGTGTGTGTGTGTGTGTGTGTGTGTGTG
>Ga0307948_1001497_pt1 | contig 16619 bp, 19 predicted proteins | sample OrgLakmetagen280_FD_201824 | JGI IMG/M metagenome (GOLD analysis project Ga0307948, IMG submission 201824) | Saline water microbial communities from Organic Lake, Antarctica - #280 | ecosystem: Environmental > Aquatic > Non-marine Saline and Alkaline > Saline | place: Antarctica: Organic Lake...
CCAGACCCCTCAGAATCGACTTGTTTATTTACCAATTGATAGCTTTTGATCAGGTCAGCCATTCCTGTGAGAGTTCTTGCCCCAAAGCTCCCACCCACTTCTGAGTATGCAGGACCTTAAGCTGGACCTAACTGAGCAACTCTGCATACTTAGTTTGTGCCGGAAGGCGCTCAGGGTGCGGGGCCAGGATTCCCCTGCCAAAATGTGGTCCGCAGAAAGTGGCCCCGCGGCTTGCCTCACCCACAACGATGGATGGACATAATATTTGGAGCATTATGAGGGGGGTCCGTCGGTGGGGGCGGGGGTCCAGAAAACCGCTCAATTTTGGCGGGGATAAGCTCGATTCTATGCGAGGAGCACAGGGTGCATGGTTTGTGGAGCCGATTTGTGCGATTAGTTTTATGAATTGTAACTTGTAAAAGTTGTCAGTGGCATGTTCTGGCCAGCTCCAGAGGTGACACGGATAACATTTAAAGTTTGACGAGTAAAGAGCAGTTTAGCATGCTCGGCTGGTGTGGGCAGGCAGTGAAATTTGAATCCATGACCTTTGAAATCCTCAGCTGTCGCTGCTCACCACGGCCCAACCCCAGCATTTCAGACCATAAAACTTGACAGGGCATGCCTTGGGAGCATACTGAAGGGCTCCCGACACTCAGGTGATGGCCAGAAAGCATGTTGCCGGGGTTTCCAGAAATGCACCATTTTTGCCCAGCAAACAGGCCCACGCACCAAGTACTTTAGGGGCAAAGTTTCAACCCTAAACCTATCTGGTAACAAAAGAATTGGTGAAATTCGAACCATAACCCGCATTTCTACACCCATACCACCTTTCTGGCAGGGAAATGGCACAAATCCAGCCCCCCACTCTCACCCTTGACCCCAATTCATTATTTTTTATGCAAAGGTGTTACATTTATGAAAACAGACCATTGGGTGACCTCAGATGTGCAGTTCAGGAAAGGTGCATGAATTCCCCCTTTTTTGGGTGGGGCTTGGCTGGGCTGACTTATGACATCAGAATTCCACATACGTATTTTATATTTTAAATGACACGTGACGTCACAAAGTTGTGATCCTTGACGCCTCCTGAACGTACCAAGGTAAATGAATGCAGGGGTGGAAGGGTCGACGGCGGGCCCTCTCCTTGTTGGCAGAAGGAAGTGTGAGCTCTTTCATGGCTGTAGGATCTGCAAGACATCCATCCCCATTACAACTGTCAGTGAGTCTGTTGGTCACTCAACTTGTTGCCTGCAGCCCAAAAGCAGACCTTACAAAAGCTTACCTCACGCCATTATATGTTGAAATGTGGTTGGGGTGGCCTGAAACTCCTCTGCCATCAAAAGTTATCACCTTGTAGAATGCATGAGGAAGCAGGTATCAGCATACTGGCTTAACAAGTGCCACTCGCTTTTGCATATAAAACTGGCATGCATTGAAAGTCTGGCACGTGCTTGCAAGGAGAGATCGGTGACCTTTAAGAATTCACTACCTTGGTGATGCTACTAGCCATAGCACATGCGTGAACGTGACGATGAATGGCCTGGTCAGGCCAGGTCTCGTTCATCCCATCCTGAATCCCGCACCAAATGAGGAATTGCTGGTCAATCAATAGGGCAATTCTGGGTTAGGTCTAGGCCTTTCTAAGAATGTTTGTGCTCTATGTACGATGTACGATGAAGAAAGAGCGGGCAATTTGAACGATGTTCAGCTGCAACACAGTTGGCAGCCTTCCACTCGGCCTACCTTTAGTTGCCGGTCATCTACCACAGTCACGTTCCCCCGAGGAACCTGGGACATTTTTGACATGATGCTTGAGAGTTATGACATAGCGTTATGTTTTCACTACGCAGTGGCAAGCCACCAACCTCCAGTTTCTCACAAGCACTTCGCAACTCAGCCTGTCGCTCAACGCCCTTTCCATCTGCATCACCTGCTTCAAATGAACAACAGCAATGTGTCAGATGTCTTCCTTCCTGACCGTAGAAAAGTGTGTACACTACCTGTTGAGAGGCACAAAATGAAGACGGGTATGCGCTGCGCTCTCAAACCCAGTACGGTGGGCGCAAAGAACATGCTCTCATCATCAGGGTGTGCAATGACAAGCAGCACGCGGTCTTGTGAGGGCCGGAACACCTGGAGTGCTTCGGGTTTCAACTTTTGGTAGCAGGTGCATGCTATAACCACAATGCACGCTGAAACCACCAGACCTGCAAAGGCCCAGCCTTGCAGCATGAATGGGATCACATTTTCTTACATTCTAGTAATAGACCCAACATTTAATTTTAACTTTTAAAGGAGCCGAGGCTTATTTTTCATAAGTGATGCTAAAATATAATTAAATAGAAACAGCAAGGTCATTGGCTTCGCTTGGCGTGCAGCCATGCACGTAGGTGCACCCTCCCCTTCAACCCTTCAGCCAAGCAATGGCCCAGCCTCCTACGCCCCCTCTCGCCAATATAGGAGGCGCGAGAACAGACGTCCCGGCGGGCTATACGCACCACCCCCGAACCTAGTACAACAGCAGGTATATGCGCCAGCACAACCTCCCGCGCACCCTCCTTCCGTTGGAATGTAAAGTACAGTGCGTGTATTATCAAGCCAATTGCACGCGTGTCCCAAATGTGGTGTTTCGGAATTTTTGTGTGCAGCAACCCAGCCTGAACCAGGAAAGCAGTGCTGCCCCTGGCTTAGGGGCTGAGTGGGAGCTGGCCTCCCTTTCCACGGGGCCTAAGAGAAGGGGGTTACTGAAGGTAGGGAGAAAGGAGGAAGGGGGGCTCGTCAGGGCTTCAGGTTGTTTAACGCCTAGTCTCCACACTCACGCACCACGTCAGACCCTTTCTTTCCCTCCCTCGCACAGGGATTCGTCACCCCACGCCCCACGCACACTACGGAAATCGAAGTGTTTGGAATGGACTCGGGTGAGTCAATTGGAGGACACAAATACACACACACACACACACACACACACACACACACACACACACACACACACACACACACACACACACACACACATACATACACACACATACACACACAGCACTGCATAGCACGCATACATGCATACGATCGCACTCAGGAGCACACACACACACACCATGCGCACGCACTCCACACGCACACGCACAACGGCATGCGCGCAAACAAAGTGCACATGGTCACACACACAAGCATGCACGTACATGCAGGTATAGCACGCGTGCACATACGCGCACACACACATACGCACACACACACACACACACACACACAAGCACGCACACACACACACACACACACACACACAAACACACACACACACGCATGCACTTACACACAACATAGAATTAAGCACCACCTGTGCACGCAAGCAAACATCCCTACAGGCTCGCAGATTTTGCACATGAACGCACGATAACACAAACACACGCACGCCTTATTCATGCTAGGCCCATACAACAGCACGACTTTGTTCACTTGGTATGAATGGATGCACACATACTCACACAACATGCATCTCACGTATACATCAACCAAGTACACATGTGACTGCATATACATGATCATTAACCTTTTGCTCTCACAGAGGACATGAAGCTGTTGACCAGTCGCATCAGGCTGGCCTCCAGCTGGTACGACCTGCAGTCCGCTCTGACCATGGCCCGTGAGCACGAGCGAGAGCTGGACTGTATCGCCCTTGCGGCCTGCTTCAGCGCTCTGCCCCGGGTTCTGAAGAAGTACAGCCGGCTGGATACTACGCAGGTGAGGGAGGGGCATGCAAGCATTGATGTACCTACACGCAAACAACACACACACACACACAAATTGTCCAATATGCATGCGCGCGTACGCGTTTGCACGTTTGCACACGCATTCACTCAGACACATTCTACACGCGCACACACGCTCACAAATGCTCTTGCACAAGCGCACACACATACACATGCACACACGTTTGCACCAGTGTTTTTTTAGGGCGGCGTGTCGTTTTTAAGCATTTTGTGTTGCTTCTTGGTGGTGTTATACAACGACGCACCAGGGTGTCCCGGGGCACCCTGTGTTGCAAAGCCGCGACATCAAAAATTTTGCGGAGTACCCTGTATAGCTAATTTGGCTGGTCACTCAGAGACCAGGGTTTGAGTCCCAGCAAGCTCTTTGCCCTTTTGCTATTCCCTTCTCAAATCACTGCAAAATAGTGATTTGGGTGCAAACAAAACTTTTCATCCTATTCAAAGCCCTTTTCCATCTTTATGGGAATTACTTTGCACAACAAAATGTTGGCGTAGTCAAAATGGTGGCAGGTTTCTCTTGGGCTTCCGGTTGAGCACCCTGCGTAGAATTTTGACTAGGTGTGTAGCATTTCCACCTTAAAACCTTGACAAGTGAGTGAGCGTCACTAGCGACGCTGAAAAATTGGCGAAGCCCATCACGCGCGCAACGTGTGCATGCATTTGCACGTGTGCGTGTGAGTATGTGTGTGTGCGCGTGTGTGTGCCTGTGTGATTGGGCGTTTGTATGTGTGCGCACGCGTGTATTTGTGCGTGTGTATGTGTGCGCGTTTGTGCTTATATGTGTGTGTGCATGTGTGTGAGTGTATGTGTGTGTGTGCGTGTGTGTGTGCATGTATCTCTGCGTGTGTGCCTTACTGCCCCGCAGATGCTGCAGTGGTGCGCATGACACTGTGCTGAAGCAGGCGTAAGGATGTGCTGCTGCTGCTGTTCCCTGTCTGTTGAGAGGGCAGGTGCGAGCATGTTGCCCGGGCTGGCCAGGATATCTGAATTCTGCTTCAACACGCAGTGCACGGCAAGCACCTGCACCGTGCGCTCCATGCCCCGCAAACAGTCCATGCCAACGCGGACCGCGTTCCTGAAGAGTCCCATCCAAGCAAACTTCCGTGCGTCACGGACAAGTGATTAAACGAAAATTGTATAGCCCATCGAAATTAGTATTAATTCATTCTGCTTGCATGGTCAACCGTAAACTTTGCAGCCGGAACACAACCAAGGGCTCCTGACACAGCGTCCGCAGCTAGGGAAGTGTGCTGATGAATGCTGCACCATCAGGAAGGGGTCCGGGGGCCTGACTAAGGAATACTGGGCAGCTTCCTGGGGCTTTCAAACATACAAATTTGCTCCAAAACTTTACACACGGCACCCCAAGTTCCCAGATTTCATCTGCTCCGGTAAAGGTTTTGGTTAGAAGCCTATGTCGAGTCTTAGCCCGGGATGTGCCCTTGGTGGGCCTGGGGAGGAGGTCTGGACCCCGAATAACAAAATGTTACTTAACATCTTCGCCCACCGCACCCCAGGGTCCCAGAGTTCATCTGGTTCGGTACGAGTTTTGGTCAGGAGCCTATGTCGAGTTTCAGCCCGTGAGGTCGCCTGGGTGAGCCTGGGGAGGCCTGTGTGAAGTGTGGTGGAAGAAAACTTTGCTAGGGGCTTACGCCCCAACGAGGGGGGCTTCGCCAAAAAAACCATGAGCACACATACATATACACACCAGCGCACTCACACACTCACTCACACACGCACACGCATGCACGCTCACGCACACAAACACACAGACACACATAGTTACATACGTACACATATATACACACAGCGTGCCGAAGTGGTCAGTGCTGTGGACTGGCTCACTGCACAACTCCGCCCACGCCTGAACAGCTGGGACAGCTACGGACTAGTGGGTGCTGCTGTGGGCCTGGCCAAGCTGGACAGCTATGGCCTCATGGAGAACAGGGACCCTGCTCATTTGCACAGCCTCTTGCAGGTTTGTGAAAAGCAAGGGTGCTTTGCAATAACTGCACGTGACGCGAAGTGTGTATATGTGTGTGCTGGTACAAGGCTCAAGACAGGCCTGACGCCTTGCTTTAAGTTTGTGCAGGTTAACATAAAAGCGTGCACACGCACATATACAAGCACACGGACACACGTCCCACTTGCACGCACACACACGCGCACACATACACACACACATGTTACGACCCGTCTGTATGTTGCCTCGTTTGCAGGAGATTGCAGCAGCCAGCGTGGTGCACATGCAGAGCGGGAGCATCAGCCCTCAGGTGTGTTGGAGTCGTGTGCGTATGGAGGCAATATGCTGCAGGACCCTGTACATAGCGTGTGGCCTATTATAAAACATCTCAGGGACTGTTTATAGGGCCCCTTTCTTTGCCTTGTGAGCTTCTTAGAACTTTGTGTATTGTTGTTTTGGCAGTCTTTGTGTGTGACTTGTCGGCCAGTTGTGAGCGCGACTGTGTATGCAAACGGTGATGTTGTACTTGCTGAAACTACAACATCAAATCGCAGCTAAATACACAGTAGGAATTGCTAAGTGCACAAAATGTATTGCGTTGGTAAAGGGATTAAGCTGAAGGTCATATATATGTGGCTTCACCGCCCTGGTGCATGCCAGCACACACGGAGGCCTGACAGCACGCCACTGACACACACATGCATGCATACATGTGCACCCCCTAAACACGTGTGCATACATACACAACACACATTCAACGGTGTGCAGGGCTTATCTAACCTTGCCTGGGCCCTGGCCGTGGCGGGTGTGAGGCCATCAGGGGCGTGGCTGAGCGAGTTTTGGCACGAGCTTGGCGATCAAGTGGAGCACCTGAGTGCCAAGGACGTGGCACACATTTTCTGGTACGTGCTGCTCTCCCTACGCAACTAAAGCTGCAGAGATCGTGACAGGCTTGCGTGGAGACTCGTTTTATGTGCATGCATGTGTGTGTTTTGCGCGAGGTGGGTCTTGGTCCTTTATGTTGTTTTTCTGGTGGCGACAGAATGTTTCGGAATATGTTTTGCCCTGCTGAAAGGTTATCGCTTCCTTGTAGCACATAAAATAACGATTTTGTTTTGCTTCAGCTACCGTACTGCCGGTATATCACCGCATACCTATCACCGCATACCGCAATTGCTCTTGACCCCCGCACAGAGTTCCGTGACCGGTTGAAATAATGTTACAATTCTATTAAATAATGCCTCATAAAGTTCGCTTTGGCGCGAACTGACAGGTTCTTTTACAGGTCAGGTCTCCTTTGAATCCTGGTCAAAACACCCTAAACGTCTTTGTTCCAAAACGCCATTCCCCCTGTTTTTAAGCTTTTATAAGTGTGCTGCGTTTTTGCATGTGCCTTGGCTTAAATACATGTAGAAAAGTTCCTACATCATTCCAAAAGGGGGGCAAAAGAACCCTTGTGTATGCTTGCATTGCGTTTATTGATTAAGTGTTCCCCCCCTCGCATCGGGGTAAATAATTAATTTCTATCACTCGGCAGTACGGTACATCAGCATGCACAGGCCTGCATCAAATGATAATTATTTCATTTTTCCTATTCTTTCTGAAGTCTTAGGTGCTGCTCTGTCCTTCACTGTGTATCCTACACTGTATCCCGCACTGTATCCTGCACTGTATCCTACACTGTATCCTGCACTATATCCTACAGTGTATTCTACACTGTGTATCGTCCACATGCCACCTTATTGTAGCACATACACACACACACATACACACACACACGAACAAGACTGCTGTGCACTGCAAACACGCACAAGCACACATGAACTATTCAAACTTGCTCAAGCTGTGACCTTCCCATCCTTTGCCTTCGGTTTACCATCAAACCCATGCTGCTTAACACACCATTTGCTCGCTCCCTTTGACAGGTCCACCTGATGGCCGGAATTTAGCTGCTCAACCTACTCTGTTGTATCCCCCCCTTTGACAGGTCCATCTGCCGACTGGAGATCATGCCCCCGTGGGTGAGCGATGGCAGCATGCCATCCATGATTGGCCACGCTATGAAGTGCGTCGGGTCCGCCGAGTCAGGGCAGGTGCGCGCGTCACAGGTGCTTGCCACTAGCGACTATCTATTCGTGCGTGCACGACTAAAAATGCTGTCCCGTTTGTCCAGATCTGCGCGGGCCAGCTAGCACTTGTTTCTTTGGGAGCCGTGCCAAAATAAAACTACGCGAGAATTACGCGTATGTTTGTGCTAATGTAGTATTGAACGCAGGACTTGGAAGCGTTGCTCTGAGTTGGACCAAGTCATAGATTGTAAAGCGCATGCTGCCTTACGTGCCTAAATTAAGTGCAGGACCCTGTTGCAGTGCAGCTACACCTGACCTGCAGTTTGCTCACGCACATAAGTGTGTACTCCTAGGCTGTTTGTAAATTTTAAATGTGAACAAGTGTGCAGACGCAGGACCCTGCTACCGTGCTGGTGTGCTTTTGGCCTTCAACACGTGCTGGTGTGCTTGGCCTTTAACCCGTGCCTTCAACACGTGCTGGCCTTTAACACGTGCCTTTAACACGTGCTGGTGTGCTTGGCCTTCAACACGTGCTGGTGTGCTTGGCCTTCAACACGTGCTGGTGTGCTTGGCCTTCAACACATGAGTTGCTCGTGCGCATAAAATCGTGCGTCAATGTCAAAACTGTTTGCACAACTGTTTGTATGTGTGCACAGGACCCTGCTACCGTGCTGGTGTGCTTGGCCATTTGGCACAGGAGTTTTAGCTATCACCCGCCCGCCGCTGACGTGACCCGCCTACTAGCAGACATGCAGCCACGCTTGGGCAACTATTTGCCGCAGGTATGAGCATTGCTGCTAGTTTGTGTGTGAATAGGGGGATGTGTAACAATCTGCTGCCAGCCAAGGTGCATTTGAGCGCGCGCAGCTACATGCCGCATGAGCGCGTCGCGGCGAATCGAGTTAGTTGATGAGGACTTTACCGCTAGTTGTAAGCAGCCACACTTAGGCAACTACCTGCCGCAGGCATGTTTGGTAGGTGTACGAGTCTCGTGCGAATGGGTCTGGTGTTGAATATATGAAGCCATGCTCAGGCAGCCTCCGCCAAAGGTGTGCTTTGAGGCTCATCCTTGTGAGCTGGTGAATCTAGTGCTGGCTGACATGCTGGCTGACAGGCATACTTAGCTGCTAGCGAGCTCATGTGACCCTGATTTTTTCCTCCACCAACGCCGCCACCAGCACTGCAAGCATCTTTTGTAATTGACACCCGTTGTATGTAGGTTTGGCCAGAACCATATATGTAAGGTGTATACACGGTATTTTTGGCAGGGAAATCACCAAATATACGGTAATACACGGTGTGAGTTACACGGTTCTGGCTAATTCTAGTTGTATGTTTTTGACTAGTGACTCTGCTGCAGACCGTGCTGGAGCATATGTTGAAAGCAGTGGAACGAATGGAGTGGAATGGAAGGAGTGATGAACTCTAATGTCAGGCCACGTGTGAGTTAGGCAACTCAAAACCCTCTATACTGTTTCGCTCGCCGCGATTGTGTTTGTGACCTAATGTGCATCACGCTTGGACTGCTGGTCTCTATGAAAGTCGGTAATGAAAAATGGTAAGGAAATGTTTGCATTCTTGCTACGTGGTTGAAAATTCAGTGCGCTGTGCTCCTTGATGTCACTTTTTTTCCAAAAGCATTTTGTCTTCAGGAATTGAACTAAGTAACTTGCATAAACCCTGGTCATTATCTGGATTAAGACCTCAAAGCGCAAACACAGGAAATCGTGAAACACGAAGCAGGCAGACACCTTGCATGCGATCATGATGCGCTAGGGTTGGACAGAGGTCTGCCAATTGGTTGCAACCTTGCCCTCCCCCCCTGGAGAAGCTGTTGAGCATCGTGTGTCAGCCAGCACCTCCTTGAGAAAATCTCTGTCAGTACCTCTCATGCACGAGAGACCAAAAGCAAGGTCTGTGCGGCTGTGAATTGTGCCACATTCATTCCTCAACTCCTTTCTCTCCCCCGCAGGACATGGTGAGCATCGTGCATTCCTTGGTGGTCATGAACCTCACGCCTGGCCGAGCTTGGATGACGGATTTCTACATGGTCCTCCGTAACCGCCTGGTGTGTGGGGGGGAGGGTTGTGTGTGTTTGTGCATGGGCGTGCGTGTGTGCGCGTGTGTATGTGGTCGGGTCTCCGGGTTTTTATGTGTTTGTTTCAGTGCGTACGTGTTCTCTTATCAGTGCCTGTGGAGAGTGATGGGGCCTGGTCGCAGGGCCCTGATTGTGTGCACATGTGGATGTGCCTAAGCTGGTCTTGATTTATTGGCATCCCGCCCCTTGCAGTTCCTTTCTTTTGCATACGTTTAGAACAAACGGTTGTCTTTGGCCTCCATAGAAAGGAGGCAGATCACACGCCCTCAATGTATCATGCGGTGTGTGTTCAAAAGGCTTTTGCTGCAACGCTTGGTTCCCCACTTGCACTTTGGGGGGCACCGAGGAATGGACAAAGCATGGCAGAAGAGCTCACTGAAGAAATGAACAAAGCATGATAGAAGAGGCATGAAGAACTGAACACAGGCACTAAGAACCGTGAACCTGCTTTTACGGGCAATGTTCCGTACCGACTGCTTGTAGCTGCACAATCATCAGCTATGTAAGTATGAAACAGACACTGATGTGTGTGTGTGTCCCTCTGTAAGCTTTGAGCCTAACGTCTTGTGTGGGAAGGGCGTGTGACTATAAGCTCGTGTCGCAACTTCTTGCAAAACACACAACGTTTAAACGCACGCACGCATACATGAAAATACACACAGGTCTCTGAACCTACCCTCAGCTACAGCGACTTCCAGCGCCTGCTTTGGGCTCTGTCCCGCATTGATTATGTGCCCTCCAGAGCGTGGTTAGCCCAGTTTGTAGAGGTGGGTTGAAGCTCGTGCTCCTTTACCGCATGCCGTGATGACCTCCTGCAGGCTCTGCCCTGTGCTGATGTGTAGCGTGTGGCTGCTGCAAAAGCCATTTACTGCATGCCGTGATGACCTCTTGCGGGCCCTGCTCTTTGCTGATGTGCCGTGATGACCTCCTGCGGGCTCTGCCCTGTGCTGATGTGCGGCGTGTAATTGCTGCAAAAGCCATTGAAAAAGTTACGGCACAGTATGTGGAGGTGGCTGTGATGCACGCTCTCCCACACTGTGTGTCGTGCTGTCCTCCTGTGGGTTTCTGTTCTGTATTGATGTGCGGCATGTGGTCATTGCAAAAGCAGTGGCAAAGCCAGGATTTGTCAAGTGGACGTGGCGCACATACACCCTTTGCCAAGTATACGCAAGTTGTTCATGATTTCTCTAATAATACACTTTTCTTTTTTGGCCCTGTCTCCTGCTGTCAGACTGCGCGTCATGGCGGTACTTTGAGCCTTGGGAAGGTTGTATAAATATGCCAAACCTCCGCTTTTGGTAGTGACTTAGAAGTATCAGAGCATTGAATGACCCTGTGGCCGGACAGCGCTTGAGGAAGCAGGACATTGCTGTGCTGCGTCACAACTGCCCAGCCTCGTGGCCAGTGCCGTGCTCAAAGCCGTGGCAGAGTTCAAAGGCGTGGCTGCAATGCACGAGAGACTGCGTGCTGTCAGCTCTGACCCTTTTACAATGCTGTTTAGCTTGCGTGGCTTCCGAGGCGCGAAAGGAAGGGTTGCTTGGTCCAAGTTTTCACGTCGTTGTGTGTATGTGTTAAAGAAATGCAACACCGCTTTTACGCCATAGTGCTGCCAACCTGTTTCGATTGCACTGACGCTTTCCCTGTGAAGCATTAGCTTACACAATTGGCTTGGACTTTGACTTTGAGTTCTACTTTTGCCTGCTAGAGATTTGCACATTGATTCTTGTTAAAAGGTTGTCTAGCCCTTGGTCTGTAGTGGAACGTCGTATGTGTAGGGTTGGCCAGAAACATATATTCGCCGTATATAACCGTATATTTCGTGGTTTCCCTGCCAAAAATACCGTATATACACTATATATATGGTACTGGCCAACCCTACGTATGTGAAAGCTGGTGATGCTGTGTATTCCCCTATGGAATACGCGCTGTACACAGTGCTTGAATTTTTTGTGCAGTGCTTATACGTGAGTTTACACAGCGCACCGCTTGAGGAGGTTTGCAACGACCTTTGGTTTGCCTCAAGATCAGCACATGTGTGCTTGTCACTGATATACTCATTAACTGCATTGTATCACCTTTGGAGCCTAAGGAAAAGGAGCACATTCAGACAAGCCGGCTGTTTTACTTGTTTATGGTATAACCGTTCTTTATACCTGTGGGGAGGGGTTAGTTTGGATAATCCGATTTAATCGTTATTATAGTTATATCTGCACGCTTGCGCTAAACAACGATGGTGGCAAGGTTTCCTTCTAGTGCCTATGCCCTCATCCGTGTCAATCGCAAGCGTGCAGAGAAGTTTTGGCCAGAAGCATATACATATATACGGTGAATATACGGTATTTTTGGCAGGGAAATCACTAAATATACGGTAATATACGGTGTGTATCAGGGTTGTTCAGTTCCAGGTTCGGCCAATAGTTCGAAATCGCGAACTTTCACGCATTTTAACGAACTTTAAAAGCGCCGTCTGGCGTTTGGTCAAAATTCGACGAACTTTTAAGAGTTAGTCAAACTTTACAGCATGCGTCTGTCAAAATTGCAAGGGACAGCAGCCCCTTCCAGTTCGGTCCCACTCTTTCCTTGCAGTAAAAATAACATGTTCAATGATTTATGTATGAATTACGATCTGTAATCTGTAACAGGCCAAAAAGTTTCCTTGGCCTGAAGGCCAAATTTGTCACACAAATCTTAACTGCCAAGATTTATATAACGCGGCACTTGCACTGCACCTGAAGGTTCTCCTTTTTCTGCTCTACAATGATGACATGGTCTCATTCCGGCCCATTTTTCCCCCGTAAATCTATTTATAAACATACACAACTAATTGGGAAGATTTGAAGGTGGGGGGAGGAGCCCAAGGGCCTGTTTCCCAAAATTGCACATCGAACCCTTCGAACAGTTCGAGGGTTCTAGAACTTTCACCAACTTTATCAACCCTTGCTCCCAAAAAAACGAATTGAACAACCTTGGTGTATATAGATGGTTCTGGCCAGCCCTAGTGCAGAGATGCAGGCCTTGTCCACACTGTACTCTTCAGAGTAAAACACATATCTAACCAAGGAGCTGCCTGCACTCCTTCCCCCAAACAAACATAATTTAGCAGGGCCTAACGCTCCTCTTCTCAACACTTGGCGTACAAACCCACAATTGCACCCACACCCACACCCACAAAGGAGCATGTACACACACACAACACTTTTGCGTACCTCTAGAACACATATTTTCTCCCCATACCTCTGGAACACACACCTCCTGCGTACCTCCGGAGATCACGTCCTCATGTCACACCGCCCCAATTCTCACCGAGACAAACCCAATCCCATGGCCCCTCTACATAATTTTTGTGCATCATCCCACCTGCTTACGTGTAATCAAAGGCTCAAAAAGGCTCAAGAACTCAAATGTACCATCTTCCCACTCCCTCAGATATCAAGTGGAAAGCTGAGCCACCTCCGCAATGCGGCGCTCAGCGAGATCGTATGGGCGTTAGCCTGCTGGCAGTACACGCCAGGCAAGAAGTGGCTGCGGGAGTACTTCCGAGTGACCATGCCTAAGCTCACAGACTTCAAGCCCATGCATTTGGCAAACACCATCCTGGCCCTGAAGAAGCTCAACTGCAAGGTGGGGGAGTTCTGCTGAGGCGGGTGCTCTGTAGTTGTTTGGTGTTGAGACACCTGACGCATGCCTGGTGCCCAATGTTGCACCTGCACAGTGTAGATGGGGCTGGCTATAACTAAATCTGTATGTGTGTGTATTTGTGTGGGTGTGAGTGTGGCTATAGGTGTGGGTGTGCGTGTGGGTGTATGTGAACATGTGGGAACTTTGACTTGTGCGGCTCAGGCTACCTTCGGATCTAAACAATGCATATGTATCTCGTGCCAAAGCACAACTGTAGAGGCGTGCATGTAATGTAATGTGTGACACAGATAAATGCAAACTGCGTACAAACCTCCTTATGTGTGTCTATTATTCATCTTGTACATCGGTGTACTCCCTACTGACTTCTTGAGGGGAAACGTGACTGGCGTGCCATGGTGAACGAGATGGACGCCACGCCACTCCTTCAGCACACACACACACTCTTAATTTACTTAGTCGTGCAGATGCCAACACGCATACCCCCCCACACGCACAACACACGTGCACACACACACATGCGCATACACACACATTGATACACACTTTTCTACACAGACACACATACAACTCACACACCACCCCTAACAACATTCCCCCCCTAGGTGCCCACTCTTTGGCTGGACGCCGCCCTGTGCTCCTTCTGCGCCCAGCTGAACGACGCGCGCGCGCACGACCTGGTGACTTTCATCGATGGCATCGTGGACGTGTGCGAGGATGCAGAATGGATGAGCAGGCCTGCCACAGGCCAGCGGTTGGGCTCTTTGGCAGACTTTGCCGCCTCCAAGTTTGACATCTGTGACTGCGTCATGCACGCTAAGTGAGTGAGACGCGTGGGTGTGTATGTACTTGCGTGCATGCTCAAGGATGTGTGTAATTATCCGTCTCCAACTTCGTCATCCGTGACTGCGTCAAGCACGGAAGTGGGGTGTGTGTATGTGTGTTAGAGCGACTTGCTTGTATTGGCGTGCGTGTGTTGTATGTGAGGAGCTGTCACCAACTACTCAAGTGGCAGCAGGAACGTAGGGCATAGGTTTCAACCGAAGCAAGTGCAAGTTAGGATCTGTAGAAACAAGGATTAGACCTGTACTCCATGGTCCTGCCATTATGCAAGTTGGTTGTAGCTCGTCTAGGGCTCCCAAAGGGATCCATCATGCTCAATCCTACATTTGCATCTGCGGTGCCTTTGCCAAGATGTTGACAGCCTTGAGTGCGTGAGGCTTTGCAGTGGCAGCTTCTTTGTGCATTCAGTATGAAGCTGGCATATTTTGGTCCAGCCAAGCAGCACAACCAAAACACACGCGCGCACACACGCACAACACATTCCCCCCCACACACACAAACACAGGCTGCTCGTGGCGCTTGCCACCGCCAAATGCTGCCCAGGCACAGGGTGGCTTGCACAGCACCAGGCTTCCCTCACACGCAGCCTCGCCTCCGCCTCCAAAGACTCATTGGATGATGAAGACATGGACCTTGATCCTGCCACCGCAATGGAGCTACGCAATGCGTATGCCAGCATGAACGCGCGGTTGAGCTCAGACCTTGAACAGGAGCTGATGCTGCGCTCGTTGTGAGGCCGATCCGGTTCTGACACGCAGCATGGCTGCACAGAAGGCTTGCCTTATAATTGAGGCTGGCTTGCTGTGCGAGCTTCATGGACTGTGTGTCTTTGTAGAAATGTGTGGTGTTCAGTGGCTGCTAAGCGCGTGTACACGTGTTCTTGGCGCTGTGAGAGGAGAGACGATGAGAGAAACAGAGGGGGGGAGAATGAGAGAAATTGCGTAAATGAGAGAGGGAGGAGAGAGTTGTTCCATTAAAAAAATTACCATCTAACCTTTACGGGGGTGTAAGGTGCTTTCATAGTGCAGCTTGTCTTTGTACTGCACGCGCTTGGGATTTGTTGTCGAATGCCCAGGAAACTTGAGCGCATGCCCACGCTTGCTCTAGGACCAAGAGCTGAATGATTATTTTTAGTTTGACATACATCCTCTTTTTTATTTGAACTGCCCAGAAGAGCTTCTGAAACTTGATTCTTGATTCCATAGAGGGTTTTTGGCCTGGTGCCCCCCTCACTTCTTCCAGCACGATACTGTGGTCTTTTCCTCGTTGTACACGTCACTTTTGATTGTTGGCAGGGTGTTGTTGATTTATTCTGTCGCGACGAATCATGGTACCAGCTTAAGCATGGATTACATTACACCTTTTTCCTCTAGTTCCTGTTTTTTTTTTTTAGCCAATTGTTGTTTCAGGCTTTTCCCAAGCTTTCGCTGAGATGCCCTTTGAGGCGTATATGGCGATGTAACCTTATCTTACGCATGGATTGCAAGTGTGGGCCATATAGGTGTTGTGTTTAACGTGGGGAAGAGCGAGTTTGTTACAAGAGGACCATCTAAACTGGCCAAACATTTAATAACCGTAACACCGTAACTCACATTATAAATCCCATGGAAAATCACACAATCCGTCCATGCCACTGATAGAGCTTTAGACAGTTTGCTGCTCAGAATTCGCAAGGTTGAATGATTGCAAAGGAATTGCTGGGTGTGGTATCAAGAAGGATTACACCTTGTAACTTTCATACTAAAAATTGTCAATTTGTCTCGCTAAAGGAATGGAGCATCTTTGCTTTTGGTTCTTGCGTATGTGACCAATGTCCTGGTGAAGATGAACATGTTCAGAACGAGGTGCATGCTCTTTTAATTTGCCAAGACCATCGAGTTTGTGAGCTGAGGAAACACTTTTCCTTCCTGTTTACACCTTTTTTGAGGACTTTTCAGCAACCCTTTTTGCTGCAACAGGTCAACAACCAACTTGTTCATGATTTCCTTTCTCAGCAGAACAATAGGCTTTTTCTTTTTCTTTCTGAGCTTATGGATTTATTTGTGGCTGGCCGAGACCAGCATGATTAAGCTAAGCTAAGGTGTCTACTAATGTCGTACTGTGTGGTGACTTAAACGCCCATGTGGGGGAGCTGAGTGAAGTGAGTGACGCGCACACTGGTTTTGTTTTGGATTGTCCTGAGGTTCTTGAGACAAGGAGATATGTGTGCAACAGTGTGAACAAGGCAGGTCAGTTGTTAG
>Ga0307948_1001501_pt1:0-2500 | contig 16612 bp, 26 predicted proteins | sample OrgLakmetagen280_FD_201824 | JGI IMG/M metagenome (GOLD analysis project Ga0307948, IMG submission 201824) | Saline water microbial communities from Organic Lake, Antarctica - #280 | ecosystem: Environmental > Aquatic > Non-marine Saline and Alkaline > Saline | place: Antarctica: Organic...
TACGTTGTTGCAGGGGGGGTACATTTCCCGGTGCATCCACCACTTCAGATGCTGATTTTTAATAAGCAGTCAGGCCAAGACAAAACACATACACACTTCAGATGCTGATTTTTAAATAAGCAGTTAGGCCAAGACATAACACACACACACTTCAGATGCTGACTTTTAACAAGCAGTTGGGCTATGACAAAACAGGTAAGGGACCCTCGAGACAATTGCACCTCCCTGCTTCATGCTCTTGTCCAAGGTGCTTTAAATTTCTTGTATATTTCTTGTGCAAAAGTGAAGCTTTCTCCTAAATCCCACAGCATTTTTCTAGTTGTTGTTCAGAACAGGGCAGCAATCCACACCAGTCACGCACCGGTTGTTTTGGTGAAGCCACGCACGAGAGCGTAGTATGCCTTGTGCACCTGCGTGGCCACACGACGGAATTGCGATCACTGCTGCCATGCGCTTTTGCTTAAGGGTGCTCACTGCATTGCCACCGCTGCCTCTAATACAAGCACCTCAGATAGAAGAGAGCGCTTCTATTCTTGGTTGTAGTTTGGTGGGATGAGCACATTTGCCTTGGTCAATGGAAGGAAAGCTCTGATCATGGTGATTCCATCAACAAAGGATTCCGCGCTCTTTCACAACCATTTGGAGACCACTCCCGTGACCTATGTGGCAATACTTTTGTCTTGACACCCCAGAGACCTCTCTCCAGCCCACCCACTCCTAACCTTTTTGTCCCTCATTGATTGCCCAAAATCTGGGTGAGTGTGGTAAAGTTATGGTTTGATGGCAGCTCACGTCGCCGAATCCTTGTTGGCTGTGTGTAAGAAGTCGAGCATGCATGTGTGTGGTATTTTTTATGGAGAGAAAAAAGCCATCGTGCTAGCAAATCAGGGTAATCCATTCAAGGGGACTGCCTGCATATATATGTTCTAAATTAAGGATGCAATCTTGTAATATCTTCTCTTTTTATCTATATTCATCTTAATCACGCCTTACGTTGGCAGTTCCCAAGGCATATATAGCCGCGGCGATGTAACGTACCTGACTTCAATGCACGCTGGTGTTTTCCAGCGTAGACTTCTACTTTTGCCAAAACTTAGCAAGTTCCTTCTTTTGAGAGAACACTACAGAGGGGGGTAACTGGCAGCCATATTGTTAGGCTGATCAGGCTGGTATTGTTAGGTTGATCAGGCTGGGCTGATAAACTTGATTGCGCGGCTTAAAAGCGAGTGCAAGATGCACTTGCAATAAAGCATTATTATCTAACATGCCTTCTTTTATACCAGTGCTGCAATGTCACAAACAGCGTTGTGCCCTTTTTCCCTTTCCAAGGATTTTTTTGTAGGTGCTACAAGTCTGGTGCTACAACAACAATCATCACAATTTTTACACGTTTTACATACGCAGCCTAGCAGTCGCACGTTTTGACTGGTGGCTTTATCTGTAAAGCAACTCTGTAACATGCCTTCAACAAATCATTGCCCAAACCTACAGTGGCAGGAACTGGAAAGAAATCTACCTACATGATCTCAGAAATAGAAGGTGTAAACAGTAAAAATGCTGATAGAGTGGGGTAAAACCCAAATTCAGCTTCACACTCAAGTTTTGGCAGCCGATTAACAAACCCTAGTCCTGCCTAGTCATTGAAATTTTAATAATCTGCATTGCTTAGATCCAGCACTTGCTCTCATGCACCGTGCATGTCGATGGCTGTGACAAGCAGATTGAGGATCACGTGTACCAATCAAACTTCCGACGCCCATGCCTGCAAAAACCATTGAAGTATGTGTTTTTGTGTGTGTGTGTGTGTGTGTGTGTGTGTGTGTGTGTGTGTGTGTGTGCGTGTGTGTGTGTGTGTGTGTGTGTGAGTGTGTGTGTGCGAGTGCATGTGCATGCTAACGTGTACGTGTGCGTGTGTGCAAAGATGTGTGTGCGCGTGCTTGCTTATGATTGTATTCATGCGTGGGTGCGTGCATTGCGTCTGCATTTGCGTGCATGGATGTGTGCGTGCGTGCTGAGGTTCGTACATGCATGCGTGTACGTGTGCACACAGGCATGCGTGCACGGATGTGTGCGTCTGTGAGCGCGTGCGAGGGATGCGTGCATGCCCATGTGTAGTGAGAGTGTACGTGATTGTGCGTGTGCATGCGCATGTGTAGTGAGAGTGTGCATGCCCATGTGTAGTGAGAGTGTACGTGATTGTGCGTGTGCATGCGCATGTGTAGTGGGAGTGTGCATGCGCATGTGTAGTGAGAGTGTGCATGCGCATGTGTAGTGAGAGTGTGCATGCGCATGTGTAGTGAGAGTGTGCATGTACATGTGTAGTGAGAGTGTGCAGCACATGTGTAGTGAGAGTGTGCATGCACATGTATAGTGAGAGTGTGCGTGTGCCGTTTCTGTTCCTGCATCATCTCCGCCCTGGAAACCCTTCAGTGGGGTTGGCAAGGCAACCCTGCTCATACTCAAACTCTGGTGCTTCTGTATCTGTTGCTGATCCCCTTGA
>Ga0307948_1001501_pt1:7500-16612 | contig 16612 bp, 26 predicted proteins | sample OrgLakmetagen280_FD_201824 | JGI IMG/M metagenome (GOLD analysis project Ga0307948, IMG submission 201824) | Saline water microbial communities from Organic Lake, Antarctica - #280 | ecosystem: Environmental > Aquatic > Non-marine Saline and Alkaline > Saline | place: Antarctica...
CTATACCTTCTTCTGTTTACCTTTTGATCCCTAGCACTTCCCCACTCCACACCCTCCCTTTCTGGCATCTCATCAAAGTGCCTGAGCTCGTTGACCTCTTGATGCTCAAACGCAAGCTTGGCCATTTGTCATACTCTCTCTCTCTCTCTTTCTCTCTCTCTCTCTCTCTCTCTCTTTCTCTCTCTCTCTCTCTCTCTCACATTCTCTCTCTCTCTCTCTCTCTCTCTCTATCTCTCTCTCTATCTCTCTCTCTGTCTCTCTCTCTCTCTCTCTCTCTCTCTCTCTCTCTCTCTCTCTCTCTCTCTCTCTCTCTCTCTCTCTCTCTCTCTCTCTCTCTCTCTCTCTCTCTCTGTTCCCTCTCAACATTTAACTCAATATCCAAAAGTGCCCACGCATCTCTTATACGCTCCCTTTCCGACATTTTAAACTGCCTGAGCTTGCTAAACTCTTGACGCTCAAACGCAAGCTTGGTCATTTGCCATACTCTCTCTCTCCCTGTTCCTTCTTAACAGTCAACTCAATATCTAAAAATGCCCAAGCATCTCTTTATACGCTCCCTCTCCGACATTTTAGACTGCCTGAGCTTGCTAAACTCTTGACGCTCAAATGCAAGCTTGGCCATTTGCCATAGTCTCTCTCTCTCTCTCTCTCTCTCTCTCTCTCTCTCTCTGTTCCCTCTCAACATTTAACTCAATATCTAAAAGTGCCCACGCATCTCTTTATACGCTCCCTCTCCGACATATTAGACTGCCTGAGCCTGCTAAACTCATGACGCTCATACGCAAGCTTGGCCATTTGCCATACTCTCTCTCTCTCTGTTCCTTTTTAACAGTCAACTCAATATCTAAAAATGACCAAGCATCTCTTTATATGCTCCCTCTCCGACATTTCAGACTGCCTGAGCTTGTTGAACTCTTGAAGCTCAAACGCAAGCTTGGCCATATGCCATACTCTCTCTCTCTCTCTCTGTTCCTTTTTAACAGTCAACTCAATATCTAAAAATGCCCAAGCATCTCTTTATATGCTCCCTCTCCGACATTTTAGACTGCCTGAGCCTGCTAAATTCTTGACGCTCAAACGCAAGCTTGGCCATTTGCCATACCCTATACCTCCATATCAGTCACCTTATTATTAATATATATATATCATTATTATATATTTATTACTCAGAACTCGAAAATGTCCACGCACCTTTCTATGCGCTCCCTCTCAGACATTTCAGACTGCCTGAGCTTGTTGAACTCTTGAAGCTCAAATGCCAGCTTGGCCATGCGAGTGGCATCAGCAGCATCCATGGCAGCCTGGGTTGTTAGCAAAAGGGTCAGGACACCATTAAGCTTTGTTTTAATATAAAAAGTCTATGTGTGCGTGTGTGTATATGTGTGTGCGTGTGCGTGTGTGTGTGGTTCATGTACTTGTTTGCGTGTGTGTATGTTGTGTGTGCATTTATCTGCCTGATGTGCATGATCAAGCTGTGTGCGTGTGTACTTGTTTGTGTGTGTGTGTGTGTGTGTGTGTGTGTGTGTGTGTGTGTGTGCATGCGTACTTGTTTGTGTGTGTGTGTGTGTGCGTGCGTACTTGTTTGTGTGTGTGTGTGTGCATCAATCTGCCTGATCGAGCTGAAAAACATAACAACATGTCTCATGCACGTGCAACCTTGGTGCAATCATGTCGGTGTGCTTGGTGCGTTATTACAGAGGCAAAAGTGCACATGCAAATACAGACAGCCTAAGACTGCGTCTGTGAACCTCGTGAACACGTACACCTCCCAGCGTGCTTATACGTAGTCAAGACTCAGGTGCACATACCCACAAACGCACGCGCACATTAACAGACCCATACATGCACACGCACATACACACACACGCACACACAAGTACGCGCAAGCACACACACACACATGCACACGTACACGCAAACTCACACACACATACACACATACGTACGCGCAAGCATACACACATACAAACATACGTACGCGCAAGCATACACACATACCTGCTCTTCTGCCATCCGTGCCCATAGCGCCTGTAGCTCTGCAACCTCCTGACGCTTAGCAGCAGCCTCGTCAGCACGCCGTTGCTCCACGGCAATGACCTGCATGTACGTGCGTGTGCGAGTATGCATGTGCTTTTGCAGTTTACTGCAGCCTCGTCAGCGCGCCGTTGCTCCACGGCAATGACCTGCATGTACATGCGTGTGTGAGTATGCATGTGCTTTTGCATTTTACTGCAGCCTCGTCAGCGCGCCGTTGCTCCACGGCAATGATCTTCATGTACGTGTGTGTGTGTGCGTGTGTGCATTTGCAGTTTAGCCTGTAGCCTTGTCAGCACGTCATTGCTGCAAGGCAATGACCAATGACCTGCATGTACGTACTGTGTGAGTATGCATGTGCTTTTGCAGTTTACTGCAGCCTCGTCAGCGCGCCGTTGCTCCACAGCAACGATCTGCATGTACGTGCGTGTGTGAGTATGCATGTGCTTTTGCATTTTACTGCAGCCTCGTCAGCGCGCCGTTGCTCCACGGCAATGATCTGCATGTACGTGTATGTGTGCGTGTGCATTTGCAGTTTAGCCTGTAGCCTTGTCAGCACGTCATTGCTGCAAGGTAATGACCAATGACCTGCATGTACGTGCGTGTGTGAGTATGCATGTGCTTTTGCATTTTACTGCAGCCTTGTCAGCACGCCGTTGCTCCACGGCAATGATCTTCATGTACGTGTGTGTGTGTGTGCGTGTGCATTTGCAGTTTAGCCTGTAGCCTCGTCAGCACGTTGGTGCTCCACGGCAATAACCTGCATTTACATACATGTGTGTGTGTGCTCATGCAGTTTACTGCAGCCTTGTCAGCACGCCGTTGCTCCACGGCAACGATCTGCATGTACGTGTGTGTGTGCGCATGCATTTGCAGTTTAACCTGTAGCCTTGTCAGCGCGCCGTTGCTCCACAGCAACGATCTGCATGTACGTGCGTGTGTGAGTATGCATGTGCTTTTGCAGTGTACTGCAGCCTCGTCAGCACGCCGTTGCTCCATAGCAACGATCTGCATGTACGTGTATGTGTGCGTGTGCTTTTGCAGTTTAGCCTGTAGCCTTGTCAGCACGTCATTGCTGCAAGGCAATGACCAATGACCTGCATGTACGTGCGTGTGTGAGTATGCATGTGCTTCTGCAGTTTACTGCAGCCTCGTCAGCGTGCCGTTGCTCCACGGCAATGATCTTCATGTACGTGTGTGTGTGTGTGCGTGTGCATTGCAGTTTAGCCTGTAGCCTTGTCAGCATGTTGGTGCTTCACAGCAATAACCTGCAATTACATACATATGTATGTGTGAGTGCGTGTGTGTGTGTGTGTGTGCGTGTGCATGTGCTTATGCAGATTACTGCAGCCTTGTCAGCACGTTGGTGCTCCACAGCAATAACCTACATTTACATACATATGTATGTGTGAGTGCGTGTGTGCGTGTGTGTGCGTGTGCATGTGCTTATGCAGATTACAGCAGCCTTGTCAGCACGTTGGTGCTTCACAGCAACGCCCTTTTGCAGTTTAGCCTGTAGCCTTGTCAGCACGTCATTGCTGCAATCACCTGCATGCACATGTGCGTGTATGTATGTATGTGTTTGTGTCTGTGTGTTTTTGTGTGCTTGTGTGTGTGCTTTTACAGTTTCACTGTAGCCTCAGCAAACACCTGCAAGCACATGCGCGTGTATGTATGTGTTTGTGTTTGTGTTTGTGTCTGTGTGTGTGCTTGTGTGCTTGTGTGTGTGTGCTTGTGTGTGTGCTTTTGCAGTTCACTGTAGCCTCAGCAAACACCTGCAAGCACATGTGCGTGTATGTATGTACGTGTTTGTGTTTGTGTGTGTTTGTGTGCTTGTGTGTGTGTGTGTGTGTGTGTGTGTGTGTGTGTGCTTTTGCAGTTCACTGTAGCCTCAGCAAACACCTGCATGTGTGCTTGTGTGCATAAACAGAAAAACAGTGCTATTGTTAAGCTGGATCAGCTTTGGCACGTCATTGCTCCACAACACCTGTGTGCGTGCGTGTGTGTGTGCGTGCCTGTGTGTGTGTGTGCTTGCTTTTGCAGTTCACTGTAGCCTCGGCAAACACCTGCATGTGTACTTGTGTGCATGCGTGCATAAACAGGAAAACAGTGCTGTCGTTAAGCTGGATCAGCTTTGGCACGTCATTGCTCCACAACACCTGTGTGTGCGTGTGTGTGTGTGTGTGTGAAGTGTTTGTGAGCAGTTGCACACACGTACAATCAAGCAATCCCATACTAAGAGCCTGTGTGTGAGCATGTTGGAGCATGTCGGTGTGCATGTGAATAAGCGCCGTACTTATTAAAATCTCGCTCTAAGTCGAAGCATCAAACTTGCGCACTGAGCTTTGCTCCTCCTTTTGTATTACACCAGCACCTGTATCACTAGGAGTACAAAACAGCGCACACATACACACACACACACACACACACACACACAACACACACCAGCGTTGCCAAGCACTTAGACCATGGTCTCCTGCCTCTGATACTGACATTCTGACACAGGCTATCCTTTTACACCTGCTGCTGAATAAGTACCCCCACCCCCACACCTGCACATCCACACACACAAACACACACACACCTCTGCAGCTGAATAAGTACCCCCACAACCACACACGCCTGCTGGTCACGCAGATACTCCCCCAAACACACGCACACGCCCACACGCACCTGCTGGTCAAGCACCTTGACCGTGGCCTCCCGCCGCTCCTTTATCTTCCGCCGGTCGTCCTGGTACCGCTGCTCTGCTTTCAACGCTTGCTGCTCGTTCATCTCATTGAACATGCGCTGCTCCTCTGCCTCCACAATCTTTGCGGCCATGCTCTGCTCGATCTGCAGGATCAAACATAAAAGTATAGAGGGCTCTCAGGTGAGAGAAGGTACGTCTAGTACACGGTGCTCCTCTGCCTCCACAAACTTCACGGCCATGCCCTGCTCAATCTGCAGGATGAAACGGAAAAATAAACAGGGCTCTCGGGTGACGCGAAAATGGAAGTACGTCTAATACACGCTGCTCCTCTGCCTCACAATCTTTGCAGCCACGCTCCACTCAATCTGCAGGGCAAAACAGAAAATATAGAGGGCTCTCAGGTGACACGAAAATGGGAGTATGACTAAACTACGCTGCTCCTCTGCCCTCACAAACTTCACGGCCATGCTCTGCTCAATCTGCAGGATGAAATGGAGAAATGTAGAGAGCTCTCAAATGAGACTAACATGCAAGTACGTCAATATGCATGCAGCCATTCTGTCTTAACGATCTTGGTCGATGTGCTTAACTCTATTTACACAAATACAGAGACGGTTAAAGGGCTTTCAGGCATAAGTTGGTGTCTTTAGAAACAAGTGTTGAGCATGCGATTTCCACTCCCCTCCCATGGGTGCCTCACAATGGTCTCTGTTTCAATATCAATGCATAACTATATGTAACAGGGACATGCAAACACACATTCACACACACACACATACACACACACGTTCAAAAGTATTTCACTCCTTCAACATGCAGCACAACATATACACCTTTCATATAGCATCAAGCTGTTGCAGCACACTAACATGCATACGCGTACACAAGCAGGGCACACACACACACACAAACACACACACACGTTCAAAAGCATTTCACTCCTTCAGCATGCAGCACAACATATACACCTTTCATATAGCATCAAGCCGTTGCAGCAAACTAACACGCATACGCGTACACAAGCAGAGCACACACACACACACACACAAACACACACAAACACAAACACACTCACACACACTCACAGACACACACACACACAAACCTGAGCATTGCGCTCCTCCAGCGTACGGCACAGCACACGTCTTGAGTTGGTCTCTCGCAACACATCGCAGTTGTCTATGAAGGCTTGGTTATACAACCTTAGTGTGTGCAGTTTGTATGCATGTGTGTGGTTATACAAGCTGAGTGTGTGCAGTTTTTATGCATGTGTGTGGTTATACAAGCTGAGTGTGTGCAGTTTGTATGCATGTGTGTGGTTATACAACCTGAGTGTGTGCAGTTTGTATGCATGTGTGTGAGCGTGCGTGTGTGCGTGCATGCAACCTGGCACGCACACCCCTGGAACTTATACTTTAATAAAGCAAAATCGCATTTTGGGCTATCGTTACTTTTTCTTGAGTGTCCAAAAATAATGCACAGCACACACAAACCCACACAAACATCAGCACACACACGCACACACAAACACATGCACGTGCTCATATACACATGCACATACATAGCGCACACACACACTTGTCTGCCAGCTGCTGCCGCTCCTCCTCCCTTCGTGCTGCTAGCTGTCGCGCTCTGGCTGCCAATTTGGACCTCCTCTGCTCCGGAGTCTCTCGAGTGCTTAACAGTTCATTCTGAATGCAAGAAAGCGTGCCAGCAACGCGTGTGTGTGCATGTGTGCGTATGTGTGTGTACTTGTGTGTGTGCGTGTGTGTGTGTGCGTGTGTGTGCGTGCTTGTGCTTTCGCTGTCCTTATTGCAGGGGATTGACTCTGAGCTTGTGGCGAGTGGGTGCAGCATGTTACATATGACTAAAACGTGCGTATGCGTTTACGTGTGCGCAACATGTAGCGTGTGCCTGTGCATCCATTCTTCTTGCAGGGGATCGACTCTGAGGCATGGGGGGGCAAATGGGTGAAGCACATGAGCATGGCTCACATGACTGAGCATGGACAAGCGTGTGCATGTGCGCCCCCCCCTACACCTAAACACACACACATGCTAACACACACCTGCATTGCTGCCTCCTCTGCATGCAGCTTCTCCGCCAGCATTTGCCTCCGCTGGTTCAAGTCAGCCTCCCTGCGAGCCTTGAGGGCCTCAAACTTTTTGCCCACCGCCAGCTGGTGGCCTCCTGTTAGTGCGTGTAGGGTGCAACAAGATTGGTAGAGTTGGCCAGAACAATACATTTATAGGTATATACGTAGGGTTGGCCAGAACCATATATATACGGCGCATATACGGTATGTTTGGCAGGGAAATCACCAAATATACGGTCATATACGGTGTATATATACGGTTCTTGCCAACCCTATATATACGGTGTACATACAATATTCTTAGCAGGGAAATCACCATACATACGGTCATCCGGTGAAAATATACGGTTCTGGCCAACCCTAAAGATAAGGCGCTATTCTGTGCCCATTCTAGACCATTCCATTCAAGGGCCTCAACTGCTTCGCCCTCGCAGCCAGCTGAAGGCCCCCTGCACACAGAGGGGTGCTCAAACGACAAGCATGCATGTGCACATGTGCACGCATGCACACACGCACACGCACAAAAACATGCACACACACACGCACATACACACACACGCGTAAAAACATGCACACACGCACATACCCACACACGCACACACACACACACATGAACACATGCGCAAATTTGCCCACTCACGTTCAGCTTGTTTCTCCGTCCAATGGGCTTGGATGGAGAAGAGCTTTTCTTGCTTCTCTTGTGCATTGCGGTCAGCGAGCCTGTCCTCATACAACCGAATTTTCTCAAGCCGCTTCCCTGCCATACCTGCGTGTTTGTGTGTGTGTGTGTGAGTGTGTGTGTGTGTGTGTATGTGTATGTGTGTTATGCCTCTGAGTGTGCCTTCCTACGTGTGTGTAACATGCGTGCATGCACGTGGATGTTGACATATGCAGGCATGCAAACTATGAATGTGTGTGTGTGTCTACTGCATATATTTGTGTGCATGTGCATAAGCAACGTGTGCATGTGTATACATGTTTGTGCTACCATATGTACATGTGTTTGTGCATGTGTGTACGTGTGTGGCTGCTTGCTTGTGTGTGTTGGCATGTGTGTATGCTTGTGAGTGTATGTGTGTGAGTGTGCGCGCATGCAGGTACATGTGTGTGCAAATGTGTATTTGCGTGTGCGCATGTGATTATGCGCTATGCAGCACATGTGTGTATGTATGTGTGAGTAAGTGTGTGCGTGTGTGAGTGAGTTTGCATGTGTGTGTGTTTGTGTGTGTGTGTGTGCATGTGCATATGCTGTGCGTGTGTGTGTGTGTGCGTGTGTTTGTGTTTGCGTGTGTGTAAGTGAATGTGCGCACAAGCATGTGTGCACGCAGGTGTGTTGACTATCGTATGATGTCCTCGGGACTCACGTTGTTGCAATAAAGGGTTATGTGACTGAGGTACCTGTGGATTTTCGTCCCTACGCTGAGTGTGAGCGGCTTGGTAGGCTTGGTTTTACTGAGCAGTGACACAATCTAGTTGAATTTCTCAATCTTATCAAAAATAAATAGTAATAGATGACCGTTGGTGTCATTCCGCAAATCCTTGTATCTGTCGTGCTAGATAACAAAAAATATCTTCAATGCAAGATCTGATTTCTGATGGGTCTCAATACAGTGAAATCTCTGACAAGGAAGAGGACAGTGAGGAAGAAACCCGAGGTGGTGGAGGGGGTCCACCTCATACAGCTGAACTGATGGATCCTGATGGATATCTTGACGAATATACCAGTTCTAGTGAGGGTGGGGATGAGCTTCCTTACAACAACACCACGCTTGCGCAGGTAAGCAGACACACTTTCGCCAGACACATAAACACGCGCACACACACACACATACACACACACACGCACACACACACGCACACACACAAAGACACACGCACACACACAAGTATACACACACAGTCTGTTCTCTTCCGCTGCCCCGTGCAGGAGCTGCCCACACCAAATAAGGGCCCAAATTCAGAATGTTCATCTTACACGGATGATGAACAACAGGAAGCAGAGGCAACTCCTAGGCCAGACCTGTCTACGGGACTTGCTCACGGGTCAGAGGGAAGACAAAGAAGCTCTGAGGGCTCAGCCTACTCAGCTGACAACGATCCACAGGAGCAGAAAGGCCCTGCATCCTTCTCTGAAACGGAGCAGCAGCCACAGCACCTAGCCCAACCACAACACGGTAGCCAAGTGCAGCCACAACCAGAACAGCAGCCCGACTGGGAAGGGAGGGAAGATGAAGATGGATACCCGGCAGATGCTTCACCCACTACCCCTCCTCAAATAGTACTGTACCCAC
>Ga0307948_1001506_pt1 | contig 16588 bp, 17 predicted proteins | sample OrgLakmetagen280_FD_201824 | JGI IMG/M metagenome (GOLD analysis project Ga0307948, IMG submission 201824) | Saline water microbial communities from Organic Lake, Antarctica - #280 | ecosystem: Environmental > Aquatic > Non-marine Saline and Alkaline > Saline | place: Antarctica: Organic Lake...
CAGTCAGGGCAGCTAGGCACACAACATGCCACACTTTCTTCTTTTTTAGGTGAAAAACTCCCTTCTAGCACGCTCACCAGATGTTCTGAACTTGAAGTTGGCATCCAGATATAAAATCCAGGGCACATGATGCCAGTCATGAGAAGGGTTCGCTGTTGTTACCATGTTGTGTAAATAGTAGGCATACTCTTTCTGCCATGGATGGTCTGACACGATCATATATCTGCAAACAAAAGCTGCAGAATTGTGTGCCCATTGATCTCAGCTGTTTTGTCGTCCACCTCAGTGAAAGGCACTTAGAGTACCGGACACCTTATCCAACACACACCCAAGACAACACAACACACATCCAACACACAACACAATAAACATTAAACACACATCCAAGACAACACAACAGCAAACGCTCCAATTATCATCAATGGTGTGCTAATCCTACAAAGAGGGTTCTAGTCACTCATTTGCCTTACATCCTTTTCAAATACCTGTTTCTCAACCTGCCTTGTGATGTCATTCGCAGTACAGCTCGTTTCAAACTTCGTTTCTACATCCTACGTTTTGAGACAGCGTGATATGGATCCAAATGGAGGAGGGAAAAAAGCTCTGTGTGATGCTGATTATAGTTTAGATGAGCAGCATCATGATGTTCCACTGCGTCTCAAGCCAATCAATTTCTCTCCGTAGAAAATATGCATCTTTGTTTTCCCAAACAGGAGGTCACAATGTGTCTACTTTTTAAAGCCAGAACAGCAAAGAACCTTTTTTTCCCATAAACGAATTGCTTTTTATGAGCAGTCGCACTTCTTGACTGAAAGCATTTATTGTAAATTGTAAACCTTGTAAACCTTATAATTGGAGGGTACAGGAGAAGGGTTCCTATTATTTTTATGGCTGGGTTGCTTAAAGCAGCTTGTCGTCTTGAAGGCTAGCTACATCAGCAGGAGAGGAACATTCTTGTGTCCTTCCTTTGCGTGGAAAGGTGAAAGCGTTTAAGAACCACCATGCCACCTCTGCATGAGGGAAACTTTGTACATTCCTGCGTTCATGGAGTGGCAATCTAGAATAATTTTACGAGCAGACTTTTTAATTGGAATAAAAGAGAAGGTAGGACCTTTGGATTGATATCCTCATGTGGATGGAATTTGGTTTTGCTACCCTCAAACAACCATTACCCTCAAACAACCATTTTGCTTTCTAATACACGATGGTGCAATGCACAATAAATAAAGGTTCTTCAATACACGATAGTACAATGCACAATAAATAAAGTTTTATCATTAATGTTCATCAAATTAACAAAATTTATTCTGGGCCCAACTTGCAAAACTAAGAGCTAGCACCATTGCATATTGCATTGGATGGGCATGCAAGAGAATAACGAGTCACAACGAGTCGCAAAAGTAGGGGCACAAAATGAAATAGGAAGGAGTGCTCGCACGCTATTAAGTAGTTTGAAAAATTGAACGTGGACATTATATCCCGAGACATGCGGAAAAAAGCAATGAAGGCCTGTAAATTAGACTATATGCCAATTTGCAGCCATGGCAACTCGCGCGCCCCAAACCACACCTGCTTGGTGGCTTTATTTTACAACCCACTGCAAATTGCAGAAGCAAGGATTCAAAATGCGTCAGTGGAGAGCGCCAGGCCTTTTTTTGCAATGCGTAAAAATAAGTGTGACGCACGAACGGTACCTCGTCACAGCAGACATCCCTCAATCCAAGGTCTGCTCACCTTAGCGAAATGGAAAGGTAGCTTGACGATGGATTGCAGGACTGACGCTGCTGCTTGGGCAAGGCAGGCGCAAGGTGCACAGCATCCGCAAATGCAGCTGAAAAGCGACAGGACTGCAGTTTGTGGTAGGAAATAAAATGGATTGACATCAATAAAACAAGTAAAACTCTCCTGCTTTGTTCCTGTTTGCGCAGACTGGGCCCGCCTTCCGTTTTGGTGGTTACCACCCGCTTAGTGTACACCCTTCCTCAATGCAACTAATAAAGCTAACAGCATGACAAGTAGTCCAGCTTGTCAAGGCACTGTTCAGGGTTTGCAAGAAAGAACATATGTACCGTAGAGGCGGGATATCACCGCGTACCGCGAACGTATCTGACCCCCTCGCGATGCGTTGGGAGCATTTGAATAACTAAGTTACAAGGGCCTCGCGAAGTTTGCATTGGGGTTAATTAATTGATCCTGGGGACAGGCCGGGAAAGCCTCCCCTCAAGGACAAACAGCTTGGGAGGCTGGCCCCCGTTTGGGGAGGAAGGACACCAAGAGGAAGGGCGCCTTCAATTCCTTCACATGCACATGCACGCACACGTACGTGCCCGCACGCACACACGTACGCGTACACACACATACACACACACATACGCACGCACAAGTACACAACGCGTGCAAGCATGTGCATACACAACCGTACACACACGCACGCACGTACACAAAGCACGGGCACACTTTTGCGCACACACACACACACGCACGTATGCGTACGCATGCACATATACGCTCGCACACATGCGTGCATACGCATATACGCATATACGTGCAGCTCTGAGGATCAAAGGCCCTTGCATAGGCCGCTTTGGGGTAAATAATTAGCTTGTGTGCCCCTCGCATAGCTCACATTGGGGTTTTATTCAAAAGTCGCATTCACAAGTCTCTACAATGTATGCAAAGAATGACTATGACCATACACATTTTAACACTGCCTGCAGAATTACATACACGGTCAGGTGGGCCACCCTCGTACGCGAACAGTGTTGCCATACAGATGTGAAGGTTGACTACATGTATGTTTGGCAATTGTGCCTTTGTTAATGCAGTATATGGTTTGTGCCACGGCAGTTGGCCTGGAATAACTGAAGAAAGGCAAGGTGCCTGCCCGCAAATAAAGGGGAGTCCGTATTCCAGTGGTCTGCCGTGCGAAGCACTACGAGCAGATCTTTCCGCCTTTTTTAATTATAATGTTTGCCCAGGAGCAATTGCAGCATGAAAACAACTAATTGTGGATCTGTAGAGAAGAAGAGTAGCCGCTTCACTTTGTACTCACATAACCAGATAAAGATTCCAAAGACAGAGATTATCAGGAGAAAGGGCTGCAGTGGAGAAAGAAGGCGAACGTCAGTGCAAGCTTGCTTCAGTGCAAGCCTCAGTGCAAGCCGCAGAAGAAAGTGCTTGCATTCCCGAAGACCCACCAGACAAAAAAGGAAGACTACCCCCTTCAGGCAGGTATGCAGGCAACTGCAGCACCTGCAAAGGAGAGGGGAAAGGACACGAGTTTGTGTCAGCACATGTAATGGGGGCAAATTTTGTTGATGGGATGATGGAGTTCCATATCAGGGTTTCAGGCGTGACACGGAGAAAGCTGACTTTCTCACCCCATTGAGGACTGGAGAGGGGAGTTCTTCGCTCGGTTGTTGGCCGTGACTGAACAGGTTGGTCGTGAATAACAATCAAAATGAGATAAAAAATAGAGTAAATCACAAGTTATTCAATTCATTACAAGACGGTTGGAGTTCGTTGCAAAAGTTAGTTGGCAACGAACTCCAGTCATCGACGAAGCGCTAAGTACACTAGTAAACTACTGGAGAAGAATACCGTAGAAATAATAAAGTGATGTGACTCCAATTGCGAGGTGCCCAAAAAGTTAGCATAATTTATTTGCGGTTATTTGGGCATTGTGAGTCAATTTAAATTATCGAGTTTTTGCGAGTTTTTGAGTAATTCACTGTAACCTTCCTCGAGTCGCCTCTTTGAGCGGCATAAGAATCGACTTTTTAAAGTTGAAGTTTTGCGAGGCCCAAAATTTTCAATTTTTGGCGTGCATTGCTGAACATTGCAAGGTACCCAATGATTAACTGTTCCTCGCAATAATACCAGTGACCCTACGGTAGTCAACAAGAAAAATACGAAGTTACAGAATTATGTACAAGAAAGTGCGCATCCGCCATCCTTATAAATTTTACAGTTGCTCACACAAATGAAGATTGACGGGGAAAAGATAAAACCTTTAACTGCCCAATACGCACAGTTCAGTTTCAGACATTTAAATGCCACTCACAGGGCGGCAATAAGTGAAAAAGTTATCAAACGAGCAAGCGCTTCATTTCGTGCTCCATACGCTCCCTCTCGCGCTGCAGGCGCTCCCTCTCACGCTGTAGGCGCTCCCTCTCAACCTGTGCAGTGCAAATTTGAAATCATGTAATCACCTATGGTGACATTGCTGTTTTCACGGAGTTCTTACACACATTTTCTGCTGTCACGCACGACGAATCGGTAACAGCTTAAATAGCAAACATGAGGAGTTACGAAGCGGAGGTTCGTAATAGATATAGGCTTGTGCAAATACGCCGTCTTAGAGCAATTTTGACGTAATCACGGTACCATACCGTAATTTTCGCCGTATTGTACTGTTCTAAGACAGTGGAATCGATAAGTACGGTCTCAAACTATACAAGACGGTACAGTGCGACTTTGGTCGTTTGGCTCCAATTTCGGCCCAAAACTGTTATTTTCTTATTGCAATAACTGTCATATATAATACACCTACTACAAGCCGCTGGTCGTAAGCCCGCCAGGGCGCCACTAGCACCGGACCCCAACGGTGAGGCGCTAGTTTAAAGCTCCGCGCAGCTTCTACCCTCTCTGATGACATACGGTATATCTAAATTCAGCATGCGGGCCGCAATTCACCGTTCACGTGTGGTGGACGCGTTGAGAAGTGCCCAGATGACGTATTTTATTGCATGGGCGCGTTGCTGACGATTGCTACATATGATTCCGCCACTTAAGCCCACGAGAGCGTGACCTTGAATTTGCGGGGTGTCGTCACGGATTTGCTTCTTTTGCTTCACATCTATGTGTCCATAGCGCATCTGCTCCTCTCCGGCCAGAACGAGCTTGTCGCCTCTGCCCGCCAGCAATCGACCAATACACGCGGCATAAGTCCTCAACGTATATTTCATATAAAGCTCAACGAATGTTTCACACTAGCATAGCTGAGCTAGCGGGACCGTCACTCCAGCGCGGAAATCGGCATGCAGCCCGGCAAAGCACGCATAATACTGAAAGCACAATGAGAACAGAATTTCCTCCTAGTTCTCTCGTTTGATTATTTTGCGTAACTTGCTCTGCCCCACCCACCCGCCCATCACCCTGCCTTACAGTGCTCAGCAGCGCATACACATTTTGTCCCTCCCCATAATACGGCTTGTCAGCTGCCAAATAATTAATAACCAGGAATCAAAAACTGCTGCAGCGTCCGATTATGAGTTTTCATGCAAGCCACTGCTGGGCCCTTCCCCCGAGCTGATGCAGCCCCAACCCAGCCTCAGGGTCGTCCAGGGAAGCATTGTGTGGCGTCAACACATGAGAGGAGTATGCTGGAGGTGGAAATGGGAGGTGTTGGGGCGGAGAGGCCTTTCTGAGGCCAAAACTGCACTGACAGGGCTAGCTTGGCACCGTACCGTACACCGTCTAGACGATAAAAATACGGTCACCGATTTTCGAAACACGCCGTACTTTACAAAAATACGGTCTGTACCGTACTAATAGTACTGTACCGTCTGAGCACAAGCCTGAATAAATAAGAGGCTTGTGATCCCAGGGTTGTTATTTTCAATCCCAAGAAGGCAAACTGCCCAATGATAAACTCTGATGTCTGAGACATCACACTGTCTCTGCAGTGTTAGTTTGTTCGAAACAATGCATCCATACTTACTAGGTATTACAAAATTAGAGCCCTGCCTGCCTGCTCAATATGCGCGTCATGGACTGCATTTGAGTCACCTAGTACTAAAAATTTTTACACATGTGGAAGGGTAACAAACTTTCAACCACCAAGATGCAAAAATAGCAGTGCCAGAAAGAACGCAACAACTGGGTAGGTCTGATTTACGGGGGTGGCTAGAGCCGGATATTCACGCCGTTCATATCAGTTTACAACATGGAAACATCCCCGATACAAACATGGTATACATGGAGTTGGCCAGATCCATGCATATATACGGTTTGGTTTGTATACAGTTTTTCAAGCAGGAAAAATACATACGGTCATCTACGGTGCGTTTATACGGTTCTGGCCAACCCTACATATACACGCTGCAAATACGTGCACATGTACAGTTTTGATCGGCCAACCCTGCGCAAGGCCGTCCACATTAAGGTAACCCTGCCCAAAACTCCACAAGTAAATGGTAAATACATGATTATGGCCAGCCTTACTCGACTGGCAGCGCTTACCAGCTCATGGGGGAGCAAACTGCGCCCCTCATCCAACATCTGCTGCTGCTGCACGTCCAGCTGCTTTTGAACAGCCATTATTTCAGAGTGTTGTGGCCTTTTCGCGTCCTGCTCCTGCTTTTCCCTCTGAAGCTGCAGCTGTTGCTCCTTCTGCACCTGTTGCTGCTGCTGCTGCTGCTCTTTCTGAGCGTACAGCTGCTGCTGCTGCTTCAGCAGTAGCTGGTGCTCTAGCTCCTTCTGTGTCTGCCGCTCAGTTTGGAGCTTCAGCTGCTGCTGTTGCTGTTGCTGCTGCTCCCTGTACACATGCTTCTCCTTCTGAAGCTTCAGCTCTTGCTGCTGCACCTGCTGCTGATAGGCTTGCTGCGCCTGTTGCTGCTGCTGCTGCTGCTGCTGCTGCTGCTCCTTCTCGATCTGCCACTGCTGCGCGAGCAGCTTCTGCGTTTGTTGCTCCTGCTCAGCTTTTAGCGCCTGCAACTGCCTTGCTTGCTGCTCCTGCTCCTCTTTTTGTATCTGCGTGTGCCGCTGCTGCTCCTTTTGGATCATTTGCTGCTGTACCTGCAGTTGCTGTACCTGTTGCTCGTGCTTTGCTTTTAGTTCTTGCAGCTGCTGCGCTTGCTGCGCATGCTCAGCCCTTTGTGCTTGCAGCTGCTCCTGCTCCTGCCGTAAAAGCTGTGAGTACGTGTACGTTATGTGCGTGTTATGTGTGTGTAATGTGTGCGTACACAAACGTACATGAGTGCGTGTTTGCTGCAAACCTGTATATGTTTGCACGTGTGTGCGTGTATCTTGTGTGCTTGTGTGTGTGTTTGCATGCATGTGTGTGTGTTTGCGTGTGTATGTGTGTGTGTAGCTGGCAGAGTGCTCCAGCAAACTGTACCTGTGCCTGCAATGCCTGATGCTTCGCTTCCTGCTCATCCTGCACCTTATTGTGCGCAGCCCCTCCACCTGAAGGCAAGAGCAGCCAATAACGCACGGTAATGTGTAGCATCTTGCAAGTTATAATTGTACAAAGCCTTGAAGCGTAATGGCCAGGATGAGGGCGGTGGCCAAGACCCAATCAATTTTTTCAGGTCCAAGGGCACTGCAGGGTTGCTAAGATGATAAACAACAGAAAATGGAAAATGTTTTGCTAGAAAGAACCCTGGACCCCCCCCCCCCCTTTAGATGACTCTATTCTTTATCCACATCCTTACCAGAGCCACTTGCCATTGCGGCATTTGCAGCGTCGGCAGCATCACGAGCCTGCATACAAAACAGCCGTTGTCAGAAACTAACAGCTCAAATACACGTTAAACGTAGTATCATTTCTCTCACACAGTTATGGCTTGCAAATACTTGCTTGCTGCTCAGACAACAAAAGTTTTAAAGGACGAAAGCATGTACGTGTGAACAATCTGTGCTCGTGTGGCAATGGTATTTGACGCCTTGACATCGTGAAAAAAAATGCCTCTCCTGGTCTAATACATGTATGTATGTGTGCGTATGGTGTTAAAAACTATTAATAGGTAGCATACGACACCACACAAGTAGCAGCACAAATGTAATGGCACAAGCAGCAACAGATGGCGATGCTTCCTACACAAGTCACCGACCTCAAGCAGCATCTTGAGCCGTTTAATCTCGTCCTGGTATTGCCGAAGCATTGCGTCCTTGGGGTCCTGTGTAGCATTGGGAGGGTTTGGAGAAATTTTGAGAAAGTGAGAAAAGGGAAGAAAACTGAAGAAATATATGAAGATCGTGGATTACTGTAGTAAATTTAGTGAATATAATAAACATTGCCAAAGTGGCTTCCTTTCCTTTTCATTTTATTCATAAAATGGGTACAGTGAAACTCTTACACAGCAAAGCTGATCAAAAGGCCAAGCTAGGAGGAATTAGATCCGTGTTCCCATCATGTCTGCAAGATATGCAGCTGTACGCGCACTGGGGCATACAATACACAGCAACTATGTATATGCCCACCCGCGCAGTTCCTGCGTGCCTTTTTTGGTCACCACGCACGCAATCTGCTGTGAGATGGCAGCCTGTGCCGTACCTCGTTGATGCGTGGTTTGTTTTGGATGTTCTTTGCACGGTTGGCGTAGCGCAGTGAGGACATCGTTTCGTCGTAGTTACATGCTGCAGGTCCCACATTGGCTATCATCACCGTCTTCGTGTTGCCCCCCAGAGAGTCCTGTGTGTGCAAGTGTGGGGCTTTGAGTGCTTGTGTGTGTATACATGTGCGTATTTGTGCACATGCGTGCTTGTTTGATGTGTGTAGGTTGGCCAGAACCCTATATATATACGGTGTATATACCAAATTTTTGGCATGGAAATCACCAAATATACGGTCATACACGGTGTAAATATACGGCTATGGCCAACCGTACAAGAATGGCATGAGTATGTAAGCATTGGTCATGGCCTTGCTGTTGGCTTTTAGGACGGCAAAGAATCAAGGCTGTAAGGATGTAGGTTTGTGCATGTCCTCATAAATTTTCGATTTTGCAACACTATTCACCCCACAGCAACGCAAGGACAAAGATAACTAATAAAGTAAACAAAACACTGACCTGGAGGAGGCGTGTGAGCTTGGAGTCCCGGTAAGGGACGTGGCTGGCCTTGCTGTCCACCAACGCACTGATCACATTACCTAGGGCAGACAGCGACAGGTTGATCTTGGTTGCTTCTTTGAGCCGGTCGCCTGGGTAGAAAGCAAGAGCATCTTTAAGGTGTGTGCGTGCGTGGATGAGTGAGAATATGCGTGCATGTTAATGTGTGTTTCTGTGCACTGTCATTCTTGGGTAAAGTGACAGGACGAGCTCCATGGTTCCACCCCGGCCCCCTGACCCACGGAACAAAATACACACCCATTGGTTTACTATAAAGAGCTCAAGCCATCAACAACACGTGTGCGCATACACACGCACATACACACTCTCATTTGTACACAAATATGCACCTGTCGCTCCACTTTTAGACTGTTTTTCACTGCCTGCCAAGTCCACCAGGTTGAGCTTGCCCACACGAATGTGCGTACCGTCGTCCCCTTTGCCTGTGTGGACGCAAGGAAGGGATGTAGTTTGCAAACGCAGCCTGGGTGTATGTGAGGACAGTGCTTATGTACAACCATTGATCTGAGCTTGTATCTTGAGCAGACCGCAGGCGCTGCACTTCTTCATGTGAGCAACAGCAACGTGCCTGGTTCCCTGCTTGCTGATATATGCATCTTACATCCATATGCATCTTACATCCATATGCATATGCAACCATACGCATATTAACAAGACAGGACAAAGACAGGACAAAGCAGATTGGTTTTTGAAGCAGTGGCTACACAAGTTGCGAGCTGTCAAGGATGGCATCTTTCAAAGTAGTAGTCCTACTGACGGTGCAAACTCACACACGACATTCACCTGACTTGGCTGCTGCTGCAGCCACTTTGGGGTCCAACCGCTCTGCCGCCTCAATCGTGATTGTGAAAATGGCGTGGCTTCGTGAAGAGTCTTGGTTCATCTTTGTGGCTCCCACGCTGCGAAACTTCCTCCCAATTTCAAGCACGCTGGCCAGCTCTTCACGGCTCTTGACGACTAGTTGAGACAAGTCCTTGACGTACACCCCCTTGTCCTTATCCTCTTTGATGTCCTACATTAAGTGCGGTTTTATCAGATGGTTTTGTTTACAACATACACAACGGCGCGAGCACGTCTCTGACAAGGCAGGCGCGGTAAAAATTCCCTCTTTCCTTGCTTCTCACCAGCTTGTTATTCGGGTTCTTTGAGACAAGATCACGAATGTCCTCGTTGTATAGTTCGAGATAGCTGGCTCGCACAAGGTACTCTTTAGAAACTGTGGGTGTGTATGTATACACATGTGCATTTGGTACGTGTTTATTGTGCAGCTGCTATTACTAGGCTACACGCTATAATTATCACGCACGTTATGAGGGGAAAACAGGGATTAAACCTCACTTACTCTCTTTCTCGATTGTTGAAAACACGTGGTCAAAGGTGTTGGGGATGATTCCCTTCAGCCACGGCTGTTCTTTGCCTTCCAAGGTGAAAGTCTTCCCAGTGCCCGTCTATGCAAAAGGAAAAAAGAGCGAGCAAAGGCGCTTGCAAGATGTTGGTCCTTCAAGCGTGGAAGCAGCAAACTTCGCACCTGTCCATATGCAAATATGGTGCCTGCAATGTGTGTGCGTGTGCATGTGTGTATGCGCGGTTGTGTGTGTGTGTGTGTGTGTGTGTGTGCGCGAATGTGAATGATGGCTGTTGAAGAATGTTGAAAGGGACAACATCTCGCCAACTCACCGTTGTAACCTTCCAGGCAAGAGTTCACGATAGCAAGCACAGAGTTGAATACTTGATCCTGGGTGCTGGTAGCGTCAAACACACCATCAAAGGTAAAGATCTTGGGAGGTTCGTTAGGGATCTTGGGGTTTGAAATCTGGCGAAGAGAGAGGGTGGGGTAACACTAGGGTGAAACGAGGGGAGCCAACGCGCATACACACACATACATACACACACATACACACACACACACACACACACACACACTCTCGCATATTTCTGGCGGGCAGGCAGGCCACCACAGGCCTATTTTACTAGTGCATCTTTCCTCAATTCTTTGATATGCATTATTTTCTTCTGCTGTAAGCCAGTACAAACGCGTGTATGACTGTCCAACAGGGCTGGAAGTGCTCATCGTGATCACCTTCATGCCATGGCAGCATATTTGGTTACTGCATGCGCATACTTTACCGCATGTGTGCATGCTGTGACTTCTAATAGCAAAATATGTGTGTATCTCAGACACAATCCCCTTCAGCAGTTGCAAGCGCTTGCGGGTGTATTGCGCTTTCAGGAGGAGTTTGGTGTTCCAGCTTGCTTTAAGTACTTGTTGGTTAAAGCCTGCTTAAACTTGAGTTCTGCCAAGAGGCAAAAAGCCTGCTAGTTGGTGGCCTTTTCATTTTGCACAGGCATAGCAGAGGCGGATGTCCACACCTTAACTTGGCCCGCAGCCATCTCCAGAATGCATTTCCCAGCCTCACTTTCACTGTGGGGCCTGCACCTCACAAGGACTCTGACAGGAACCTCTTCAACGGGAGCCGCTTTGGCAATCTTTGGAGGCATTTTAATTGCAAGCACAAAACCACGGGTACAAATACCACAAAAACTCCGACGACTATTTAATCATGACGATTTTTAACCATCACTTATTGCTCGATTTTACACACTTCCCTGACCAAACCCTAGAATTATCTCGGGGTCATCTGCGCGATGATAGTTCGCCCTGTGCGCGCTCGTGTTTTCAAAATTGATCACACCGTTGGAATGCTTATGATTTGTAGTTATCATGGCATACATGTCAAACCGTTTAAACAAATTTGTCCGTTCTGACCCGTCCCTCCACCGCTCGCCGAGATTTTTGGTGCATTGTGTAGCTTAGAAGAAATCATGACATTCCGCATCAAGAGCGGGGTAATCCGTGGATTGAGAGATAGGGAACAAATTTTGACACTAGAGGGAACAAATTGACTCTAGAGGGAAAATGACGGGTACCAGTGGGGTTTTATAGGCCTCCCCTCCCGTAGTGCTGCGGGTAGCAGCCTGCCTTTATTTATCAGTTGCTGTAAAGCGTTGGGGGCAATGGAGGCACCGTCTTTCGTCCTCCCTGTCTCTTTATTTCCTGGGCCATTATTCAGCAAATTCCCCGCTGATGTTGAAAATTGTGTGGCCATTGTAGCAAACGACAGCTCCCGCAAAATCACATAGCCTAAGTGTTTCTTTTACATGCATGTTAAATTTCACAGCAAACGGGGTATGAACCGAAATCACATCGCACAGCACATGGCATTTTCCTGTGTGCTAGGGTCAGGGGTGTGTGATTTAATTATGTTAATTCTCTTCGAACAATAAGATGCGGTCCGTACCAGACCTAATATCTAAACATACGGGGGACGTGATGGATGCAGGAGGTGGTAATATCTATGCTATGTCTGTGCTCATTCTAGCCGCATGTTGTGACCTTGGTCCAAACATTGTTGTTGCATCAGAGAAAACAGTGTCTGCGATGGCAGGAGAATGACAGAAATAAACGAGCATCAACAAATAAAAGGGCTTAAAACACACAAAACCCAACATAAGTGCCAAAGGCCAGATGCATTTCACACTCGTTGCAGCCAGAATTATTCAATCTTGGATAACAAACACATCACAAAGGAATTCTTCTCTCGATCAAGAGCATGCTGGGCCTGGGCATAGAATAAAAGCTCTCATACCCAAAGAACAACCCACACTCCAAAGTCCATTGAAGAGTAAAGGGACACTGTCACCTCACCACACACACACCCCACAAACACACACACTCATGGGAGCAAGCTCACTTTGCAGCTTGTGGCTGTGCTACCTTTGCATAAGGAAGTAACACTGAATGATCAAAGGGAAGACGGGTTGCATGTCTTCTGCACTTCTGTAGTCTAGTACTCCCTGCTGACAAGTCAAGTGCAAGTCTAGTCCTCCTTGCTGACGCAAACATGAAAAATGACAATACTGTACAGAAAATGGATTGGATTGGCGGACTGAAATTATACATCTGATATTCTGATTCAGGCTGCTTGCATGCATGCTGTTCAGCAGGCGCTGGCCGCACACTTAGCTGCATCGCTGATACATTGCTCATCATAGGAAACAAGCTACCAATCTTCCGCTCTTTCGTCCTATCTACGCCAAAGGTGAGCACCGTGCTGCTCCTGTCCAACAGCTCCTCACGCAAGAGCTTTTTTGCTGAAAAGCACTAGAACATTGGTTTTCCCACAAGATTCCCAGGCTGCTGCTGCTGCTGCTGCATGTGCTGCTGCTGCATGGGATGCACATTGCCACGTGACGGAGATGGAAAGAGCTGCTTCCCTCCCCCTTGCATGCCCATTGCATTCACCCCGTTGGCTTGTGCCGGCATCAGACCACCTCCCGGGCTCAACCCTCCCTGCATTCCCATCATATTGTTGCCCCCCATCATGCCCCCTCCTTGCAACCCCATCTGGTTCATCCCTCCAGGAGACACTCCTCCCATCCCAGGGTTGACGCTACCCATCCCCATAGCTCCTCCTCCTCTTCCTCCTCCTCCTCCCATCATATTGCCGCCAACCATCATGCCATTGTTGAAGCCCCCCTGCTGCTGTGGCATGCCCCCCATGTTCATACCCATATTCATCCCCCCCTGATTGAAGCCACCACTGCCAGCGGCCATGGGGTTGCTCATGTACATGTTTTGGGGCTGCTGCATCATGTTCCCTATGAGTTCGAGGTGCAAATGAAGGCGGGGTGAGGTGCGGTTATTGAAATAACTACTTAACCCTTCTGAGCACACAATTCATAAAACGTTAATCCCGTCTTCACCAGGGAGTTCCGCTCCTGCACCCTTGCAAAATTGCTTGGAACATCTTAATTCAAATCCATCACTCAAGTACGTACCTCCCATCACGCCCTGCTGCATGGGGAACTGCTGCTGCATCAATTGCGGCTGCTGCTGCTGCATCATCTGTGGCTGTTGCTGCATCATTTGCGGCTGCTGCTGCATCATGGGCGCCTGCTGCCTGACAACCTGCTGCTGCTGCTGCTGCATGGGATTTCCAGTTCGCTCCATCGGGGAGGGCCGGGCCTGTGTGGGAAAGAGAAGAGAGGGCTACCAGGTTAACAAAGCTGAGGCACGTTTCTGGCAAAGAAGTGAAGCAGCAGGATAATTAGGTTGATGCCACTGAGCTTGATACAAGCAGCACCAGCACACAGGAAGGGCACAGTGCAGCTGTGCTCTACATAGCGCTGAAGGGCATGAAACCCACCAGGAGTACAGGCTGACCGGCCTCCATCTTTTTGATGTAGTCCACGGTGGCCTGCAGGGACAAAGTGAGGATAAAATATGTGCATAGAGATGAGGAGGAGGGGAAATAAGTGAGATTTCTTGCCTTCAGCAACTTGGACTTTCTGTGATAACAAGAGAAAACGAAATGTTCAAAGGTTGGGTGACTGAACCCATCAGACCTGCTCCTCTCCACCTAAACATGCTCAGCCTGTGGTAACTCATACCAGACTCTAACATTGGGCATCTTAGAAAGCACCACGCAAGAAAATGAATGACACTAGATACACAAGCGACCAGCACACGCACACTCAATCAATACACACGATGTGTCATTCATCCAGCCATGATGACTTGAATGACTTAAATGATGACTTTGAAGACTGCTCTTGATCCGGACCTCATATGATTGTTCCTCAAGCCTAAAAGACTTGACCATGATCCTATCTAACGAGGTCACTTATTCATCCATTCAATTTCGACAACCATTTTGCTTCCGCATTTTTCCAGGGAGGCCTGATCAAATGAACACGCCCTCTTTCCCACGCACCCATCCATCCTTTGACCAGTCAATGGGAGAGACACCCTGCACTGTTGCCTTGATCTTTTTGGCACCCTGGTATTCCTCCTCAAAGACCTTCAGGCGGAAGACGAGGCTGCTGAAGTTGCGCTGCAAAGAACATACAAGGATCAGATCAACAGGGAGGCAAGCGTGTCTTGAAATACCTTTAGTGCCACACATCACTACTGCAAGGAAGGGAGGGCATCAAGCGCAAGCGCGCCTTGAATATGCATCCAATGCCACACATCAATGCTAAACACGTATGCTAGTGGACTCATGCATGCATCCAGTTAAAGTGCTACGTGCATACACATCAGTCAAGATAAAGATCTGACATACTTTGCACATCATACAAGGAGCGAGGATAGCACTGTCTGTGACCCTCAATTGTTAGCACTATGTATAGGGTTGGCCAGAACCGTATGTATGCACCGTATACAACCATACACTTGGTAATTTCCCTTCGAGAAATACCATATACACACTGTATATATCTATATATATACAGGTTTCTGGCCAACCTTAACATTGTGAGGACAGACAGGTATGCACACAGAGGGGGCGCTCACCTCCTCCTGGATGGCTGAGGTGAACTCTTGGTCATTTTCTTCAGCTTGTCTGTAGTCCCTGGCTGTCATACCAAACACTGCCTCTGCCTGTGCAACCATCAAACAGCAGATGCAGATACGTAAAATCTTAGGCTTGCTTCACAAACTGCAGTTGTTGCACAAAGAGGGGCCGTTGGTTAGGGCGTATAATGTGTGGGCATAGTGAAGTAGCGTAGCATTGACTCATCAATTCAAGGAGTGCGGCATAGGACACATACAGCCAAGCGGACACCAAAGTTCAAGTTGTGCAATTTCTAGCCAATAGTTCAGTGGACAGGTAGGTAGGTAGCAATTAATCAGCACTTGACAGGGTTGTTGGAGAGCAAAAGCACAAGCATGAGCATCGAGCCTTGTTTCTTTCCTCCGGTAAACCTTTTTACGGTGGTTTGATTGCAGGAGCATCCACGAGCAAACCTTTGTGTGCATTTGTGTGTACATTGCACACTCATGAACTCAGCCGTTTGAACCACCGCACAAAAAGAGCTAGGATCAGGCGGCGTACCGTGTCTCCAAACGCAGATACCCATTGACGGGCAGAGTGGTCACTGATCTCCATGCTGGCCATAAAGCGGTACTCAATTGGTTCGTCGATCTGCATGCACGCATGAAAAGTGTGTGCATGTCTCAAAGGGCTTGTGAGGTAAGCTGAGGTGGACGCACGTCAGTGTAACTGCATCTCTAGACAGCAAGTCTGTTGTTGAGGAACGAGCCCATCTATGTTCTGCGTATATTTACGTCTGAGTATGTCAGTTCGATTAGCCAATTGCTCTCATTAATTGTTCCTGAGGCTGTTATTATAGCATCCTCGTTAATTGCGATGTAACACCATTTACCCATGATGTAGTACCCGTCTCTCACAGTTCAGTCAGCATGGGTTATGCGCAACATCTGTGTGCAATGGAGCTTTGCTTCATCAAATTACAGTTTCTGCCGGAGAATAAGCATACACGCACACATAACTCTACCGCACAAATGTTAAAATGGCGGACACGCACAGACACTCAAGGCACCTACCTGAGCACAAACTGGGCAACGCCACACGCCATCTTCATCACAGTTGAGCTTTTTCTGGCACTTCCTGTTGACATCTGGTTTGACTTTGGGGCACGCCTCGTACACAATGCTCTTCTTTGCGGCTCCATGCTCAGTGGGCAGGTGCTTGATGGTGGCAGCCACCTATGCAAGCAGAGAAGTAGGATGTGTGTGTGTGTGTGTGGGTGACTTTGGGGCACGCCTCGTACACAATGCTCTTCTTTGCGGCTCCATGCTCAGTGGGCAGGTGCTTGATGGTGGCAGCCACCTATGCGAGCAGAGAAGTAGGATGTGTGTGTGTGTGGGT
>Ga0307948_1001508_pt1 | contig 16576 bp, 17 predicted proteins | sample OrgLakmetagen280_FD_201824 | JGI IMG/M metagenome (GOLD analysis project Ga0307948, IMG submission 201824) | Saline water microbial communities from Organic Lake, Antarctica - #280 | ecosystem: Environmental > Aquatic > Non-marine Saline and Alkaline > Saline | place: Antarctica: Organic Lake...
GGTTCTTTGGGGAGGAGCAGCGGGTGCCTTCCTTCACATGCACATGTATGCGTGCGGACACGCATGCGTACGCATGCACATGCGTGTGCATACACGCACACACGCGCATGCCTGTGCATGCATATGTATGCACACGCACGCACACGCGCGCACACAAGCATGCTCACACGCATGCATACGCGTGTATGTGCAGCTCAGAGGGCCAGAAGGCCCTCTCATAGGCTCGCACTGTGATTATTAATTGTGTTGCCCCCCTCGCATTGGGGTTTATTAACCAAGTTTTCCGAACCTCACATTAGTTACAGTGACCCAATCACAAGCGCGAGAACAACTTTACACAATGCTTATACTTGAATTCTACTGCAAGGGTTCAATGTTGACATGCAAGAGAGACATGCCATCATAGACATGATTTCTACTGCAAGAGTTTAATGTTGACATGCAAGAGAGACTTGCCATCATCTCTGGCCAAATTGCCAGGAGCACTGATGACAGAGGTTGCTGCTTACAAAACGGGCTTTCAGTGGAAGAGATCAAAAAAGACTTTTTTACAAGCATCCTGTTGGCCCTACCTTCGCACTGCCTCTATGGTGGCAGCAGCCACACGTTTGCCAGTCACAGCACGTAGCCCATACATGCCGAACTCCAGGTCTGTGGTGTTTTTCATGATGGTGTCATTGATTGCTGCACTCTTAGGTACTCTTTTGCGACTGAGCCCGCTGTTGTACCGTCTGCCGCCTACAAGCCCTGCCCAAATGCTTCCCTGCGGTCAATTGTGCCATCACGTGGTTGTGAGCATGACACAAATAATGATCTGCCCCAGGTCACTGGCTTAGATAGCACTGCCTGATGTCTCCTACGCGTATGTGTATATGTGTGTGTATCCGTAAGAACCTATGTATGTGTGTGAATGCACACATGCATGCGTGTTTGTGTGCGCGCTTGTGTGTGTGTGTGTGTGTGTGTGTGTGTGTGTGTGCGCTCTTGCATGTGGGTGTGAGCGTGAGTGCATTTGTGTGAATTGTGAATGTAATTGTCTCTCCTAATCAGAGAGGTTCACTTACACACTAAAACACAGGATATCCTGTCCCTGTCTCCAGATGGAGGAGACAGTGAGGGGCCAGTGCAGGTACAATCCCCACCGAGAAGCCTAATTAGCGCTGCTCGTCCTTGGAGTATGTTCCATCGCTGGCACAACAACGCTCACCTGTTGGAATAATGCAGAATGTGACAAGCCACTGCTTTGCTGCAGCGTGGGGCGCTGTTGCTGATGTGAGTGCAAGCAAGAGTGGTTGAGGGGGGGTTGCAAAGGTGCGGAGAAGGGGGCACCGGAAAGGGGGCACCGTGCTTCATTGGTGGAGCAAGAAGGAGAGGAAGGAGACGCTCCAATCCAGCTCGTCTGCAGGCTGGGCTGACCACAGGAGGTGCTAGATGGAGGAGAGGAGGGCTGAGGGGAGTGGAGGGGAGAGCTGGTCCCTTGCGCTGTTGCATGTGCCTGCCTGTGGCTGTTTTGCTGGCAAAGCAATGCCATACATGCTGAGGCAAGGGGGGAGGAGTGCACTGGCCTGGTTGCTGAGTGTAATAGGCTGTTCAGCATGTTGGTTAAGACAAGATTCAAACGGGTCGAATTGATACACATAAATTTAAGTAAGAAAGTAAAGGACTTGTTCTAACATCGGGGCTCTCGCCACAGCAGCACGCATGATGAGTGCTTGCCAGAACCAGCCCCTTGCCCCGTGAGTGAATCCGGGACCAGGATGGCTCACAAAGAGTTTGTGGTGACTGCCCTTTTGTGCCCGGGATTTCTCCCAATTATCACTGGCTGCTGTGGTTTTGGTTTTGCTTGCTGGGGGTGTTTGCATGCCTGCTGGAATCAAGGCATGCCCTTGCTTGTTGAGTGTGGCTCAGGCAATGCCAGGGGCGTAGGAGATGGACGATTCGATCATGCTTTAGCTCATGATTGCCAGGGGCCAGGCACAGCCCACTCTCCCTCCTTGCCTGTGTCTGCAGGAAGGAGGCAGGGCTGTTTAAGCAGCTCATCAAGATGTACGAGTCAAAGCAGAGCAAGAAGGGGCTGAAGATCGCTGACCAGATCCTAAAGAAGAACCCAGGGCACGGAGAAACGCTGGCCATGAAGGGACTCATCGTAGCAAACTTGGGGGCAGACAAAAGGGAGGAGGCGTATGACCTGGTCAGGCAGGGAGTCAAGTCTGATATAAGGAGCCACGTCTGCTGGCATGCATACGGGTGTGTATGCAAGCATCATTTTTCATTGCTCTAGGCGCCCTAAGGCAGCTTGCTGAGCATCTGACCATCTACCCGTTATTGTGCGCCTTCCTAAGTAAACAAATAAACGCTTCACGTACCTGTGCAGACTTTTGTACCGAGGTGACCGCGACTACAAGGAGGCCATCAAATGCTACATGAATGGCTTGCGCCAGGACAAAGAAAACATGATGATCATGCGGGACCTGGCCGTGTTGCAGGTTTGTTTAGCTTTCTACGATTTTGTAGTATGAATCGAGCCAGCTTGTGAGATATTGATGCTAGCTTGTTGCTGCTTGTAATGAGGCTGGTTCCCCGCCTGTCCTGTGCTTGTTTTGATTCAGTCCACTCTGTATTTGCAAACATATAACCTTGGCACCGTTTGATCTGCCACGCCTCGCATCCTTTCCTATCTTCTTTGTGGTGTGCAGATCCAGACACGAGACTTACAGGGCTTTGTGGAGACTAGGCAGAAGATTTTAGACCTCAAGCCCAGCAATCGCAACCATTGGATCTCCTTTGCCCTGGCACACCACGCCAATAAATCCTTTGAGGTGGCGGTGCAGGTGCTGGATGCATACTTCAAAACGCTCAGCAACGAGGTGAGGATTTCTGCCCTTGGTTGTTTGTAAAACGCTGCTAGGTGTATTTAGGAGAAGAAGGCCGGTTTTGAGTTGTTAAAGAGCAGTTTTGCAAGTGGCTACCATGTATGTACCTTGCTGCACCCTTGGTGGTGTTGGCATTCATTTCATGGTGTTACTTATCTCTCAGGTCCAGGCAAATGAGGCCTATGAGCACAGTGAGCTACTCCTGTACAAAGCCATGGTGCTGGATGAGGGGGGCCGCCTGGATGATGCGCTGGCTGTGCTTGACGCTGACAAGGTGGGTCAGTGAATGCTTGCTGCTAAGACAGGGTTTATTTCTGGTGTAAGGGCAAGATAGGGTGTGTTTGGGAAGCACAAAGCTCCTTCAGACGTAGAGCCGCGCATCAGAAACCGCGCTTCCCCGACTGGCACAGGGTGCAAAGTTGAATGCTGATGCCTGTCTGTCCATGCTGTCCTGCTTCTCCCTTGGTTTGCAAACCAACCTACTGTCAAGTGGCACACGTTATTGTGTGGCTCTGTGCAGGCAAACATCCGTGACCAGCGTGGCATGCTTGAGATGCGCGCCTCCCTGCTCATGCGGGCAGGCAGGTTGCATGACGCAGAGCAACAGTACCGGATGTTGTTACAAACCAACCCTGACCACTACCGCTACCACCAGGGCCTACAAGCTGCAATGGGCCTACGGGTGAGCGGCAGCAGTTGTGGACTGTTTTACGAATAGGAAGGGGAATGAGAGTGGATGAATTTGAGGTTAAAGCTGTTTGGGAGTCTGGAAGTATAGCTTTTTGCAATGCCTGTAGCAAGCACTGTGGGCCTGCATGTCACTGCATGTTTCACAAGCTGAGAGACACGCCATACCTTTTCTTTGCGCAGCCGGAGGTGTCTGGGGCTGAGAGCAGTGCAACGGCCGCTGTGCTTGCAGCCACGGCTCTATCAGACGAGCAGCGTGAGCGTTTGGCACAGCTGTACTCAGAGCTGGCAGCTGCCTACCCCCGCAGCAGCAGCTGTAAACGCATCCAGCTGGACTTCCTGCAGGTGCTTTGCTGTATGAGTGCATACATTATAAATAGGGTTGGCCCATACTGTATTTGGAATTCCGTCTACGTATATACACGCCGTGTAAACCGTATATATACGTATATCCGTATAAACCGCATGTATTCCGTATATTTGAAATTTCGACCATCTCAGAATTTAGTTCTAGGGGGGTCATTTTGTAGCTCTTTAAGAGCTGTATAAACGTATCCAATTAAGTTGTGCCAAAAAAAAAAGGTTGGGAAGCTATGCTTGCCCAAAGAGGCCAAAACACACAGGCATGCACGGTCACTTTCACGAGACCCCTCCTCTTCCCCCGCCCCATCAAATTACCCTGTTTGTGTATGCATGTGTGTGTGTGTGTGTGTGAAAAGAGGTACATGCATGCATGCGTGTTGTTGTGCGTGCGTCTATATTTGCACGCGTGCTGGGATTCGTGCATGCTCGTGTGTACTTGTGCGTGTGCGTGCATGTGTGTGCATTTGCGCGCGTGCATGCACACGTGTGCGTGCGCATGCTTGCATGTGCGTGTGCATGCTTACGTGTGCGTGTGCATGCTTACGTGTGTGTGTGCATGTGCATGCTTACGTGTGCACAAATATGCGTGTGCGTGTACTTGCTTATGGTTGTATGCATGCGCGCGTGCATGCACACGTGTTCGTGCGCATGCTTACGTGTGTGTGTGTGTGCGTGTGCTTGCTTATGGTTGTATGTATGCGTGGGTGCGTGCATGTGCGTATACATTTGTGTGCGTGCTAAGGTTCGTACATGCATGTGTGTATGTGTGCGTGCGCGTACATGTGTAATGCGCGTGCATGTACCTTTTCACACATACGTGTGTTTTTGTGTGTGCATCTGTGCACACAGGTTTGCGTGCATGTATGTGTGCACGTGCAGGGGTGCGTGAATGCAGATGTGCGCGCATGTGGGGGTGGGTGCATGCACATATGTGTGAAGAGTGTGCGTGTGTTGTTTCTGATCCTGCATCATCTCCGCCCTGGAAACCTTCAGTGGGGTTGGCTTGCATGCACTGCTAAAACTCAAACTCTGGTGCTCCTGGTGCTGCTGCTTCTGAACCCCTTGCTGTCGAACCACTGGCTGCTGTCAGACCATCACGGATTCACTTCCACGAGGGACACGGCAATACCACAAAAACAATTGTTAAGTAGCCCGGATGCAGGGCTTTGGATTTTTGTGGTCTCGAAGGCCAGTTGAAGGTCACTTTTCGACCACTCATTCAGACCGTATATATATATGTATTTATACGGAAAAATCGTATCTAAACGTATTATATGGCGTATATGTACGCCGGCTAAAATTCACATACGGTGTATACGAATACGGGTACGGAGAAAATTTATTTATACATACGTATATATACGGTACATATATATACGGCGTATATATACTTATACGGTTTGGGCCAACCCTAATTATAATTTGGTAGAAGAGTGCAACACTTAGTCAAGTTTGGAAGTATAAACCACTCAGGTTAGCTATTCCAAGCAGTGTAGTGCTCAAGAAGGCAAGCATCCAAGAAGTAAAGTTCAAAAGCACCTACAAGCGTGTAAAATGTGTGTGATGCATGGAGACCTGTCGTTTATGAATCATTGCTCTTGCTCACACAACACCCCTTGTATGCAAAATGTGTGTGATGCAAGCGTGTATGCAAAATGTATGATGCAATGAGACCTGTCGTTTGGGAATCGTTGCTCTTGCTTACACAACACCCTTTCTTGTGTTCTTAACAACATGAATATACCGATACCTCTAGTGCCGGAGACGTGCTCTTGTGATTTAACAAACAGCACCTTTCCTGCTGCATGTTCTTCAATTCTGCAGGGAGACACGTTCTTGGCTGCTGCTGACGCATACGTGCGCAAGTACCTGCTTAAGGGGGTGCCCTCACTGTTCATGGACTTGCGCCCATTGTACCGGTGAGGACAGAGCTGTCCGTGCGTGTGAAGAGTGTAGTTGATGAGGCTGAAAAGTGAGGAGTCGGAAGTGCATTACCTTTTTGATCGGGATGGTGGTGAGCTAAGAGGGGGTGTTCACCTTTTTTGAGAACAGTAACGGAGAGACGGGTATCCCTCATTTCTTCCAGACAGCAAGGTCAGCTTTGCTGCTCGATATTAGCTATGAAGAGGTTTAGATAAATGGTCTCTTGTCTCCATTTTATTGGATGGTAGGACCTGTTTCCATGACGCTGAAATTGATCATGCCAATCATAAAAGCTCACTGCTCTGCACTTTCAAATGCAGTGACCCCTCCAAAGCTGCTGCCCTGGGGTCCCTGTTCTGTGCCTTCCATGAGCACTTGACCAGCAGCAAAGCCTTCCCTCCGCTTCTTCCTCAACCTTCGAACAGCTCTGCCTCCCAAGGCCCCCCTGCAGAGCAGGAAACCATGCAGGCGGCACACGTGTGGGTGCTCAACTACCTGGCACAGCACTACGACTTCATGGGGTGAGTGCATGGGCGTGCAGGATTGAACACTGTAGACTGTGTGCTGCAAATGCTCACAGCCATGTGCACGGAAAAGGACCGCAAGAATTTGAGCCTTGTTATGTAAGTGTGTGTGTGTGACCCTGAGGTGCTCAGCAGTCCCAACTGACACAGCATCTGCGTGAACAAAAATGGGTGCATGTTTTGTGCATGTATGTGTGTTTGTTTGCCTCACTCACCTTTGACCTCTGGCCAGATTCCATCCCTCCACACCCACCACCTGCATACACTGTATACAGAAGAGATTAGGCCTCTGTTCCTTATTTACAAAGAAGGCACACTGAGTAGCAAATTTCAACTAATCCATTTGCTTTGTGTTTTGCAATTTGGTACATAAAACATGCACCCCACTCCTGCCAGCTGCGTATCACGCCAAACTGTCATAACTCTGCAGACTTTGCTGCCCACAACTGCTCCTCCTCCTCCCTTCTTTTAAGGTACATCACCAAAGGGCTTGACCTGATGTCTGAGGCCCTGCAGCAAGCACCCACGCTCATTGAGCTTTTCACCACACGCTCCAAGCTGCTTAAGCACGCTGGTGATTACGAGGGTGGGTGTTTGGAGATATACGAGGATAATTTTGTGGTGTTGTACGTGGTAGTCAGCCAATGAAATTTGTGTGACCTTAGAAACTTGTATAAAAATTGGGGGAGCTATTTTTATAGCCATATGCCATATGGTACTGCAGCACTACTCTAGATATGGTCAATTTTTGAACAGACGCACGCTTTGACGCGAAATTTACGTCGTGACCCTCAAGTCCACTTGCGTCTGCTGGAGGGCAATTGGCGTTGTGCATTGTTCCCAGTGTTGTGCAAACATGCCATACTTCTGGACTTTGTATCCGGTGCGGTTACGGTACGCTTTAGGACTGAATAGTATGCTAAAAAAACAACAGCTATACCAGACGAGTAAGGTTTGACTACAGTCTGTCTTATTGCAGGGGAAAAGGGGGTTAAGGATTTAAACCTCGGTAAAAACTGCTTTGCTTTTTTTCTCGTCTGTCTGTTTGTGCAAATCCTTCTAGCCTCCGCATCACGGTTTCCTTTGTATCAACAAAATATCACTGTAAAAAAGGTGAGCCAAAATGACCCTTTAAGTGCATCAAAGACCAAGTTTGGACTTTTAGCACTGTACCATACATCTTGCCGTATTGTACAGCACACCCTCATGAGTCTGATCTGCACCAGAGAAGTGGATAACCGTACCGTACCATCAAATTGTAAAAGTTGTTAACATCGTACAACACTTTTTGTCCCTGAGATGTTAGCGAAAAAATTCACATAAGGCATCCAGAGAATCTCCCAGCTCCTTACCTTGGTTGATAAGTAATGTACATGTCCTTTTATCCAGCCACTTATTCTCTACAGACTTCACACCTTTGGTTGCAGGGGCTGCGCATTCGGCAGAGACGGCCCGCCGTTTGGACCTCAGCGATCGTTACCTCAACAGCATGGCTGTCAAAGCGCTATTTGGAGCCGGGAAACCTGAAGCGGTGGGTATATGTCTGTGTGTGTCTTAGTGGCTATTGACATGGATTAGCAGGTGACGTATGAAGTTTACAAAGGCTTGTATCAGGAGGGCTACACACATGTCAACATGATCTTACGTACAGGCTGCCAAGACGGCTGCGCTGTTCACCAAGGATGGGGACCAGCTTTCTGCCCTGCATGACATGCAGCACATGTGGTACGAGTGTGCTGCAGGCGCAGCCCACCTCAAGCGCAAGGAGTGGGGCAAGGTGCGGGACTTGGCAGTGCCTGTTGTTGCATGTGTAAAATAAGGCAGGAGGGTGAGGTTTGAAAAAAAACTAATGCGAGCAATGTGAGGGGGGCAACACTTACTAATGAACACAATGCGAGCATATGCAAGAGCCTTTTGTCCCTCTGAGCTGCACATGCATGCGTGTGAGCATGCCTGTGTGCGCACATGTCCATACGTGCGTGCACACGTACATGAGCTTGTGAAGGACGGCACCCGCTTACACTGCTGCTCGTCCCCAAAGAGATTCCCTGCTGCTAATTGCTGCCCTGTCCTCTGCAACCCGCTTAGCATGCGCCTCTCCTGCTCGCTGCTCATCTGCCCCCTTGCTGTACGGTTGCTGGGCTTAAAAGAAGTCTGCAATCCCAAGCTGTTTGTCCCCTTGAAGGCCTTGAGGGGCAGCTTGGGAGGCTTTCCTGGCCTGTCTCTGTTCATGCTTAAAATTAATTGAACCCAATGCGAGCTTCTAGCCCTTGTAACTTTGTTATTTAAACTGCTCCCAACACACTGCGAGGGGGTGAAAAACGTTCGTGGTTCGCGGTGATGTAAGTACCCTACGGTAACAAGAAAGCTCTGATGAATGTCGCATGTAAATTTGTGGGTGGACCCCTCTGACCCCCCCCCCAGACGCCCCTTCCCGTGCCCCCCCATGCAAATAGGGTATTTTTTTGCTCTTTCAGATTCTGCATCAATCTATATATTTAGCTTTTGCTTGCGCTTTTGGAAAGTGTGTCAATGGCGAGCCATTGGGCAAAAACCCGTGTTGACGTGCTAATGCGTAGAGCACAAGCCAAGTGCCTAGAAGTTGTCTCAGACATTCCACTTCTCTCATCTCCACTTCATTGTACCCTTATTCATGTTGCTTAGGATGCATCCTGTGAGTCTGGGAAAACATGATGCGAGTTTGTCTGTTCACTTAGTACGCGGCCTCCATCCTTGCGAATAGGCATTCACTCCTAGACTCCTAGCAGCACGCAAATTCCCCCTTTCATTTGCTTTTCGAAAAGAGGATGTCGATCAACAGGGCTTGAGCCCATAATCCAAATAAATATCTATTCCTGGCCTCAGCAAACTTTTGGATGGGGGGTCCCAAAAGGTCACCCTCCCACCCCCCCCCTCATATTATCGGATTTCATATTATCAGATAACTCTCGATGCCATATTTCCATATATTTTTTTATTGACACGTGGTGCCCAAAAGTTGTGCTAATTGCCTCCTCCTGCATGAGCATGAAATGAACAGAAGAGGGTGCGAAGAGAGGCAGGTTTTATGCAAAAAATGTTGAGCGCTTCGAAGGTACTTTGAGTGCTGTTTACCATCTAAATCCTCTTGCTCCACATTATTCCCACATCCAGGCATTAAAGCAATACATGGTAGTCATCTCACACTTCAAAGAGATTGAGGAGGACCAATTTGACTTTCATGGGTATGTGCAGCCAAGGCTATCGGGTGCTTAAGGTGCTTAAGGTGCCCAAAACATACTTCTGGCTTACGCAAACCATAGCTTCAAATGTTAATGTCATGTTTAATAATTGCATCGTTAAAATCATGTTAAGGCATTGCACCTTAAGTACATAGAACTGTGCATATTCAAGCATCAATTATGCAGACAGAAATGTTAATTGGCTCGTATGTACTCCTGCATCAATTACACCCTTGCATGTCTTACCTTCCTCCAGCTATTGCCTGCGGAAGACCACTCTGCGTGCCTACGTAAACACCTTGCGCATGGAGGACCACTTGTTTGGACACCCCTTCTACTCAAAGGCCGCTCAGGGTGCCATTTCTGCGTACCTAGCATTGCACGACACCCCCAGCTCAGCTCAGACGGTGTGTGGAGTGTGGTTAAGCTAATGTTCTGCTGCAATTAATCATGTGTTTATTGCGCAACTGGGCTGTGCCTTGTTCAGAGATCTAGCACTGGATTGCGCAGGATCGCTTCAAAGCTTGTTGGGCCTCAGGTGCTACTCCAAAACAACTAAAGTGTCGGGTTCCTTAGTTGTGGGGTTTAAGTACAGTCTATACTATACTGTCTATATACTATACTACAGCTAGGCACTTTTTCCTCTTCATGCAAAGGGTCACTTTTCCCCGTCCATCTTAAGATCCCGTAAAGCTTTCATAGCTAACATGTCCAGCGGCGCTTTTCACAGCTGTGTTTGCTTTGTGTTACAGGATGCGAACGAGGAGGCCCTCATGGCTAGCATGTCAAGTGAGGACCGGAAAAAGTACAAGCTCAAAAAGAAAAAGGTGGAACTGCCCTCTACTTTTTCACCTGTTTTTGAAGAACTAACATTTGAGGTTGGCTCTGCTAGCAGCAGCTGTATACACATACTTGGTTTGCACTGTAGCACTGAGCAGCCAGTGTGCATAAATGTCCTTTCGCCTATTTAGCAGGCTGGATAGATTGTAAATCCTTCACTTACTATATGTGAGCAACAGCCTTTACAAGCTTAAAACGCCCTACAATCGCTGATGACACGTTCTCAGGAGGAGAAGCAGAAGACAAAGGGAGAGGAGGAGGCGCGTGCGGTTGCTAGCAAAGACCAAGCAGGCAAGGCTGGAGAGAAGGCCAAGAAAGGAGAGAAGCAAAAGGTATGCTCGGGATAGAAAGTAGGCAAAAGTGATTGTAGGTGGAAATAAGGGTATGTATGGGGGACTTTTTGGCTGCATATAAAATGCTGTCCATTGGCATGCATTGTTAGAAGAAGAAAAATAGAATCACAAGACAAGTCCGTGGGACATGTGCGTCCAAATAATTGTCAGTGCACAAAGTGACGTGACTTCGGCACACTTGCTCTCTTCACGATTTTACTGCAGCAAACTTGGTAGCAATAGTCCTGACACGGTGAGCTTTTTCACAACGTAATTATCGTGTCAACGCTTTTCTGATTGTCTGCATTACAGTGCGCGGCATCTCTAATATTTGCAGGAGGCTGACCCAGACCCTGAAGGTGTCAAGCTGGCTGCCACTCCGGACCCCTTGGAAGAGGCCTCAAAGCTTGTGGTCAGCTTAAAGGAGCATGCAGCAGGTGTACTGGAAACGCAGCTGTTAGCACTACAGGTGAGGGGTTTTGTTCAAAGCAGGCACTTGTTTGCGCACTAGCAGATGTTCTGTCTTAATCCTCTCACAAGGCGTTTGGCACCAACGCACGTACTCTCTTGCACATGTACATAAAAAGCTCACCTAAGAGTACAACACAAGTTTGCCAGAGGGCTAAGGCCCAAAAAAGCATGTTATTCATAATTTATGGCACCTGGAACTGATCAGATTGAAGCTTGCTAGCAAATTTTAAAGTGGATCAAAGAACAATTGTCTTAGCCTTTCCAGTACCCAGGAGCCATAGCCTAAATTTTATGACAGTCAACGCCCTAACCCCAACATAACCCTCAACCCTAATCACCGCAGCGTGGATCCCACTTTTGCTGCTACACCTTCACAGCAGATTACCTACTATACCCAGAGGTGTTTAATGCACCAGAGTCCTTCAAGTAGACACATCATTGCAAAAGGGATGGAGTGAAAAGACCCAGTTACGTATCAAATTGCAGCCATTTTACTCAGCAAAAAGTGTGCCATGACGGGTCAAAAACAGGCCCCCTCCGAACCTTGTTTTAAGTATCCATTGTTGTCTAATGGCATAGACCTTGGGTTTAAGGTTAGGGCGGTGGCTATCCTGCAAGCTGCAGTATGTTTGAATTGCAGACACACTGTATGATCACTGACATGTCTGCGGGTGATATGCATGAGCTGTAACTGGGATGTGTCGATGCTACCTTTTTGTGCCAGCGACTTTCTTGAAGTGCCTCTGGCAGGAAAGCTTGCATCAAATTCAGAAGCCAGCATAGCACATATTTAATTTTAAACAAGTTCCAAGCATTCAAGCAAGTTCCAAGGCCAACATCAAACCAATGAGCGAGGTACACAAACAAAAAGCAGCTTCTTGCATACCGTACAGTACTGATCTCACCTTGCATCGCAAATAATTTCAAACCCCGTTGCGGAGTCTTGCAACCAAATTAAGCGCCTCGCAAAGTTCTTGTTTGTGCAAAATATCAGGTTTTCCAGAAGTTTTAGGTTTAAATCTTGCTCCCCCGTAACTGTTTCTTTTAAGGCGTTGCCTTATTGCCTTTGTTTGCTTTTGATTGTAGCAAAAACCTGGCCTTGCTTGCTTTATCAGGAAAGGAGAAATAATACCTTGCATTGCAAATTATTCAAAATATCCCTTCTTGCATTGCTCGTCAGGGGCTTATTTTTTGAGTTTAATCGACTAAGCCCCCCTCGTTGGGACGTAAGCTCCTAACGTTGATGGTTTTCAATCAAACTCCATACAAGCCTCCCCAGGCCCACCCAGGGCACCTCCTGACTTGAGACTTTTGCTCCAGTAAAAAAAACTCATGTGGCAGCCCTGTGTGGTCAGGGGGGTGGGGGGGAAAGGGGGTGCCGCAGCAGGGCCCGAAATCTGACAACAATAGAATTGCAAGTCTAGCAGGCTCACCCAGAGCACCTCTTGGGCTGAGACTCGACATAGGCTCCTGATCAAAATGTTGACATTTGTGGGCCCTGGGGTGCCGTGTGTAAAGTTCTAGAGGTAATTTTAATGTTTGGCAGCTGCAGGAATCTATCCAGGATTCCTCGGCCAGTCCCCCCGGCCACTTCCTGCTGGTGCAGTATCCATCAGCACACTCCCCTAGCTGCGTTTGCTGTGTCAGGGGCCTGGATGTGGTCTGGCTGCATAATTCACGGTTGAGCATGCAAGCATGAGTATCTAAGCCTGGATCCAGTAAATGCCAATTTCGATGGGCGAAGTACCTTCAGTTCAAATTGAATGCTGATGACGCGCAAAAAATTGCTTGGACGGGACCCAAGAGGACTGCAGTATGTGTTGGCTCGTGGGATGTGTGATTTAAGGCACAAGGCACATTGTGCAGGCACATACCATGACCTGTATGTTAAAGCGGTGTGCAGACATTATGGCCAACCTGCACAATGCTCGCACCTGCCCTATCCTCTTAGCATAAAGGAAACAGCATTGGCAGCACTTTTAGCAAAGCCTGCTCCAGCACAGCGCCATGCACACCACTGCATTGTCTTTGAGGCAGCAAGGCACACACACACACACACACGCGCACGCACGCACATACGCGCACTCACACTTGCGCACACACATACATACACACGCGCGCATGCACGCACACATACACACGCACGGGCACACACACGCACAAAGTCACACAGACACACACGCACGCACACACATGCATAAGCACGCACGCGTTGCGCAGAATACACACAGGCGCGCACACATATACACATGCACACACACAAACACAAAGACACAGACACACACGCACGCACGCACACCACATCCATAAGCATGCACGCGTTGCGCATACATTGTCGCTAGCGACGCTCCCCCACGTATCAAACCGCATTGGTAATGGTAATGTACAGTACTCACCGTTTTGTTATTTCAGCAGACTCACTGTATGTACCATTGCAACTCAGGTGTACCTGCGCAAGGGCAAGATGCTGCTAGCGCTGTCTGCAGTACAGAGGGCAGTGGCCATTGCCGGCGCGCAGCACCCTCTAGTGCACTTAGCAATCATTAGGTTTTGCAGCAAAGGTCCGTAGCCGAAGGTGTTTGTAATTCTGTGTTAGTATGCACTTGTTTGTGTCTGTCTGCATGCACAAACACGCGCGCCTATCCTATTTTGGCTACTTTTCCAACTGGTTGTTTTTATGATTGAGTAGCGCAGTTTGGTGCTCACTGCAACTGACTCTGTTTAAGAAGTGCTAGATTAAACTGCAGCCCTGACTCACGTTCTATTTACTATCGTGATTGAATGCAGCTCAATCCAGCCCTGCAGCAGATGCACCCCCAAACCACCCAGAGGTGGCATCCCTGCTCAAAGCAGGCCAAGCTGCGCTCTTAGGTAGCAAGTATGCTGCAAGCGTGAAGGCCTACAATGATGAGTGGCTGGTCATGCACTGTACAGGAAGCAGTGGCAGGTGCGGGTATACCCTGTGAGGAATTTTTGCTTAGCCTATACTTCATTACCTCATGTGGTTCCTTTCCTGTTGCCCATTACTGATACTTTATTACTTCTGCGGCACTGCAGGGAGGACGCATTAGCAGCGCGGATGGCGGGCGCAGAGTCAATGTTAGTGCTAGCAGGAGCAAGGCAGATGGCAGAGCATGCAGCAAAAGCGCAGGCCGCCGAAATTTTGACGTCCACTTCCCTAAGGTGTGTGTTAGTGTGGGTGCGAGTGTGGGTGTGGGTGAAGGTAAGGGTGCAGGTGTGGAAGTGGGCACGCATCAGGGTTGTTCAGTTCAGGGTTTGGTCAAAATTTTGGGTTTGCAAACTTTCAAACATTTTAAAGAATCTGAAGTGCCTTTGAAGTTCGGATGGAGTTTGTTTAACTTTACAGTTTTTAAGCCATCATCTGTGAAAACTACAGTGGGTCTCTGCTCTGTTTACTCCTAACTTGTCCCACTCTTTCCACAAAAAATAGCATTGCAGTAAGCACCTAAATAAAAATTATGATTACTTTTCTTTTCCCAGGCCAGGAGTTCCCAGGCGTAGTACTTGCACAGCACCCTGGAATGCTCTTTTTAACTCTATGACGGTTACATGGTCCCGTTCTGGGCCCCTTTGTTTCCCATTATCAATCTTCAACACATACAACAGAGCTAGTTGGAGTGGTTGGGATCGACCAGGGGCCCCTTTCCCATATTGGCACATTGAACTGTTTGAACAGTACGAGGTTTTTAGAACCACAAACTTTGTCGAACCTAAGCTCCCCAAGAAACGAATTGAACAACCCTGGTACGCTTGTGCGTTTGTGTTGTGTACTCATTTCTGTGCAACAACTTCCAAGCTAGCAAAATTCATGTTTTGAGAGTTGCGCATATCTGCAATCCCGTGATACAAGATCATGACTTCAGCTCATCAATATATGAATTAAACAGGTGTCGTCTAGCAAACTTTGCAGTACTTGCTTTCACCCTGCAGCTGCACGAGTACAAAACGCCAGCATGAGCAGTGTGTAGTCGCAACCCGGATTCTGGAGACTGACTTGAGGGACGCAGCAGCAGCCGAGAAGTGGCGAGAAGCATGTGCCCAGGCATTCCCTTTCTCGCGTGTCTTTGCTGGAAGCCGGCAAACGACCTTGAACCCAGATTACAGCTTTGATGAAATGGCAGAGGCATTCGGATTGCTCTCTTTTCAGTAACTGGCTAATTTTAGCTGAGAGTAGATTGTGTGTTGTATCTTCTCCTAATGTCAACTCATCAACTCTTTCATGGGGACCATGGAGCAATTTATGCTCATCTTTTCGTAGGCATCGTCGTTCTATGTATGTCTTAGATGTTTCTTAAACAAGGGGGTGAAGAAGGCTAACTGGGATTTAACGGCCTATTGTCCTGATTTCTGGCTGGGATCTTGGATGTTTCGTCAGACAAAACAGGCATCAGTTGATAAGGAATTGAATGATATCAACCAGGAGCGATTGATTTCAACCGCGCTTCAACTGTGTTTTTGTGTACAGGAATTTGCAGTTGAACCGCTTCAATCACAGATATTAACCGCAGTTGATTTCAACCGCTTCAATCCTGTATCTGTCAGGGATTTCTACAGTGGAAAGGTACAAAGTTTACAAGGTTTACAAGAAAAGGCCTTCAGTCAAAGCGGGAAGGTCCTACTGTAAGTAGCTTTACAGCCCCGTGTGCAGCCTTAACAGCCCCATTTGCACGTGTGTGTATGTGTGCAGCGTGCAGTATATGCAGTGCGTTTGCACTTATGTGTGTGTGCGTGCGTGGGTCGTATATGTGTTTGTGCGTATGCAGTGTGCGTGCACGTATGTATACACACGTGCAAGTGTGCGTACGTGTGCTGTTTGCTTGTGTATGCTGTGTATGTTCGTATGTTCGTGTATGTGCGCAGTGCATGCTGCCCATCCTGAGTTTACACGTTTGAATGGCATTGGACTACTCAGCTAGCCCCATTAGTAAGAAAAGAAAAAGGAAAAACTACGCAGGCAGTGAATCCACTCCCCACATTAAATAAGGAAAAGGAGCCACTTCTTTGGTACCGAGTACCGCTAAGCTCCTCCACCGCGGAAAGGAAAGGGAAAATCAATGGGGATCAAGAGGGTTGCAGGCTTGGCCTGAAACCGGCTACATACTGATGAGAGTTGATAATTGTACTGGAAAGGGCACATCTGGTATGGACAAGTTTAGCAGCAAAGTTCACAGAGTGCACAGGGAGCTTGGAGGCAAGCTTCTTAAGCAGCTCTTTGAGAATCAAGACCCAGTTCCTTGAAAGGCTTCAGAGTGTGAGTGTTGTAGATGGTGCCACCCACACCCATAAGGATAATGTGGATAGTAACGGAGGTCCTTGGAGAA